>Ga0335085_10010895_pt1 | contig 13537 bp, 14 predicted proteins | sample Lox_Sample_45_FD_206712 | JGI IMG/M metagenome (GOLD analysis project Ga0335085, IMG submission 206712) | Soil microbial communities from Loxahatchee National Wildlife Refuge, Florida, United States - Lox_Sample_4.5 | ecosystem: Environmental > Terrestrial > Soil > Wetlands | place: USA...
ACGTTCGTCCATCTCCTGATGACCGAACCCGCCCGCCTCGACCGGGCCCGCCAGCTCCTCATCGCCGACCTGGCCGAGGTGGACGCGACGTGCAGCCGGTTCCGTCCCGACTCCGAGCTCTGCTCCCTGAGCAGCAGCGGCCGTCCCACCGAGATCAGCCCGCTGCTGGCCGAGGCCATCACGGTGGCCCTGCGGGCGGCCCGGCTGACCGACGGCGACGTCGACCCGACGGTCGGCGCGGCCATGTCCGCGGTGGGCTACGACCGCGACTTCGCGCATGTCAAGCCCGAAGGACCGGGCGTCAAGCTCACGGCCAGGGAAGTGCCGGGCTGGCGTCAGGTCCGCCTGGAGAGCCGGACGCTGATCATGCCCCCGGGCGTCCGGCTCGACCTGGGCGCCACCGCCAAGGCCTGGGCCGCGGACCGTTCCGCCCGCCGTATCGCGGCCCGGGTCGGCGGTGGCGTCCTGGTCAGCCTGGGCGGCGACATCGCCGTCGCCGGGCCGGCGCCGGCAACCGGGTGGCAGGTCCGCGTGCAGGACGTGACCGGCGCGCCGGAAGAGCCGCCGTCCGGGCCGTACGCGCGGATCGCCATCCGCGACGGCGGCCTGGCCACCTCGAGTACGGCGGCGCGCCGCTGGCGGCGCGGCGGCGACGTGCTGCACCACATCCTCGACCCGCGTACCGGACTGCCCGCCGAACCGGTCTGGCGTACCGTCTCGGTCGCCGCCGGGAGCTGCGCCGACGCCAACGCGGCGAGCACGGCCGCCGTCATCCGCGGCCGCCGCGCGCCGGGCTGGCTGACGCAGCTGGGGCTGCCCGCCCGCCTGGTCGACGCGACCGGCGTGGTCTTCACCCTGGCCGGCTGGCCAGCCGACTCAGAAAACAACTAAGGGGCCTGATGCACACCGCGTTCTGGTACGCCAGCCGCGCGACCGGGATCGTCGCGCTGCTGTTGCTGACCGCCGTCCTGGTGCTCGGCGTCCTGGTGAACCGCCAGGGCCGGCTGCCCGGCCTGCCCAGGTTCGCCGTGACCGACCTGCACCGCAACCTGTCGCTGCTGTCCGTGGCGTTCATCGCCGTGCACATCGCCACCGCGGTGCTCGACACCTACGTGCACATCCCGCTGCTGTCCGCGGTGGTCCCGTTCGCCTCCGGGTACGAACGGCTGTGGCTGGGCCTGGGCGCGATCTCGCTGGACCTGATGGCCGCCATGATCGTGACCAGCCTGCTCCGCGGCCGGCTGAACCGGGTCGTCTGGAAAGCCATCCACCTGCTCGCCTACGCCAGCTGGCCGGTCGCGTTCGCGCACAGCATCGGCTCGAGCAAGGACCTCCAGCAGGGCTGGCTCCTGGTCCTGGCGATCGCCTGCGCGGCCGCCGCCGCGGCGGCCATCATCTGGCGGCTGGCCAGCGCCGCCCGCCAGGTTCCCCGCGCCGCCCGCGTCTCCGCCATCCTCTCCCAGCAGACGCCACAGAGCGCTCGCAAGCAGGCGGTGACCCGATGACCACGGCCCTCGACGACACGGCGAACCATGACACGGCATCAGGCGGGGCAGCCCGGCAGGCTGCTGCCGGGCTGCCCCGCTTGCTGCCCCAGGTCCCCGAGGATCTCCAGGCCCACCTGTCCCGATACGGTACCGTTCCGTACCGCGGGTCAGCGCGAGGCGCGGCGGCGCGAGGCGCGGCGGCGCGAGGCCGGGCGGAGGCGCGGGGCGCGACGGGAACGCTGATCGCCGATGTCGAAGCCTCGGGCCTGACCGGCCGGGGTGGCGCGGCCTTCCCGGTGTACCGCAAGCTGGCCGCCGTCGCCCAGGCCAAGGGCACCCGCAAGGTCGCCGTGGCCAACGGCGCCGAGAGCGAGCCGGCCAGCCGCAAGGACGAACTGCTGCTGCGTATCGCGCCCCACCTGGTCCTCGACGGGCTGCAACTGGCCGCCGAGGCGGTGGGCGCCACCGAGGCGCATCTGTACCTGCACGCCGCCCCCGGCCCGCAGATCCTCCGCGCGCTGGCCGAACGGGCTGCCCGCCGGCTGGATCCGCTGCCCGTCAGCATCACCCAGGCCCCGCCCCGGTTCCTCGCTGGCCAGGAGACCGCGCTGGTCAACCGCCTCGGCGGCGGTCCCGCGTTGCCCACCTTCCAGCCGCCGCGGGTCAGCGAGCGTGGCCTGGGCGGCGCACCCACCCTGGTGCAGAACGCCGAGACGCTGGCCCACCTGGCCCTGATCGCGCGGTACGGCCCCCGCTGGTTCCGCGCCGTCGGCACCGAGGCCGAGCCGGGCAGCATGCTCACCACCGTGTACCGGCCCGACCACAGGACCGAGATCCACGAGGTCCCAGTCGGCGTACCGCTCAACGCCCTGCTGCCCGCCGACGCCCAAGCCTGGCTGATCGGCGGCTACCACGGCACCTGGCTGCCGCTGCCCGAAGCCAGCAACCTCACCCTGGACCACGCCTCGCTAAGCGCGTTCGGCGCGTCCCCGGGCGCCGGCGTGCTGGCCGCGCTGCCCGCGGACCGCTGCGGCCTGGCCGAGGCGGCCCGTATCACCGGCTACCTGGCCGTCGAGTCGGCCGGTCAGTGCGGCCCCTGCCTCAACGGCCTGCCCCGGATCGCGGCCGCCCTGGCCGAGCTGGCCGGCCGCGGCCACCGCAGGCAGACCCGCGCCGACCTGGAACGCTGGTCCGGCCTGGTCACCGGCCGCGGCGCCTGCAACCACCCGGACGGCACGGTCCGCTTCGTCCGCAGCGCCCTCCAGGTCTTCGTCCCGGAGATCGACCGCCACGCCCGCGGCCACTGCTCAGCCACAAGCAAAACGCCGTTCCTGCCCATCCCCGACCGCAGGCCCATCACCGAACAGGACTGGATCTGACCATGAACCTCAAGGTCAACCCCATCGCCTGCACCGGCCACGGCGTGTGCGCCGAACTCCTCCCCGAGCTCGTCACCCTGGACGAGTGGGGCTATCCGGTCATCGACCCCGGCCCGGTGCCCCCGGCCCTGGATCGCGACGCCCGCCGCACTATTGCCGCCTGTCCCGCTCTCGCCCTGCGCCTGGCCAAGACCTACCGTTGATGAGTGCTGCTGGAGCGGGACCCCGGCGCTGCTGCTGTCCCCGGTAACGGGGCGCCCGAGCCGTTCGCCGTCGTGCACGGCCTGTACTGGCTGACCGTGAACATGACGGTTGGCCAGCCGGTGCTGATCACGGTCGACGACGCCCACTGGGCGGACCCGGCGTCGCTCCGCTGGCTGGCGTACCTCACCAGCCGCGCCGAGGGCCTGGCCGCCGCCATCGTGATCGCGTTGCGGCCGGCCGAGCCGGCCAGCGGGCTTGGGCCGCTAGCGGCCGTCCGCGCGGCAGCCCCGGCGATCAGGCCGTCCCTGCTCAGCGCGGCCGGAGTCGCCGCTGTCGTCCGCGCCGCCCTCGGACCAGGCACGCCGGACACCAGGTGCCAGGCGCTGCGCGGGGCCAGCGGCGGGAATCCGTTCTACCTGGCCGAGCTGCTGCGTGCGCAGGCCCCGGCGGGAACGGCCACGGCAGAAGCGTCCGCGGCGGGAACGCTTCTTCGCCCGGACCATGGAGCTGTCCGGCGGCACGTTCGCCATCGATATCCAGGACATCCTCACCGCGAGCGACCGGGTGGTCGTGCTGTGCACGGTGTCGGCCGAACGTCACGGCCAGGCCTGGTCCTCACCCGAGGTTCACGTCTGGCGGGTGGCCGGCGACCGGGCCGTGGACTTCCGCGAGTTCCAGGGGGACGAGCAGACCGAGGACGCCTTCTGGGGTTCGTAGGCTCCGGCGGGAACCGGGGGCGTGAACCCGCCCCCGTTCGTTCCTAAAGGACGTCGTGACCTGGACGGGGCTCGACGGGGACCGCGGGAACGGACCCTAGCCGCCCGGCCTGGAAGTCCTCGAAGGCCTGGACCAGCTCCGCGCGGGTGTTCATGACGAACGGACCGTACGCCTCCACGTGCTCCCTGATCGGCTCGCCGCCCAGCAGCAGGATGTCGAGGTCCCGCTGCGGCCCGGCCGCGAACGTGATCGCGTCCCCGCCCCCGAACACGGCCAGCTGCCCCATCTTGACCGGCCGCTTCTCCGCCCCGACGAACCCAGAGCCGCTGAGGACGTATGCCAGCGAGTTGAAATCGGCCCGCCACGGCAGCCGCACCTGCGCCCCCGCCGAGACGGTGGCGTGCACCAGCGAGATCGGCGTGTGCGTGATGCCAGGGCCGCTGTATTGCCTCGGGGGGGCGACCCCCCCAGACCCCCCCGAAGGGCCATCGAACGATCCCGCGATGACCCGCAGCAGCGCGCCGCCGTCGGCCGAGGACAGCAGCGCGACCTGGCCGGCCCTGATGTCCTGGTAGCGCGGCGGGGTCATCTTGAGCCTGGCCGGCAGGTTCACCCACAGCTGGAAGCCGTGGAACAGGCCGCCGCTGACCACCAGTTCCTCCGGCGGCGCCTCGATGTGCAAGATGCCGCCGCCCGCGGTCATCCACTGGGTGTCACCGTTGGTGATCAGCCCGCCGCCGCCGTTGGAGTCCTGGTGACGGAAGGTGCCGTCGATGATGTAGGTGACGGTCTCGAACCCGCGGTGCGGGTGCCACGCGGTGCCCTTGGGCTCGCCGGGACCGTAGTCGACCTCGCCCATCTGGTCCATGTGGACGAACGGGTCCAGCCGCTTGAGGTCCACCCCGGCGAACGCGCGGCGGACGGGGAACCCCTCGCCCTCGTAGCCGGACGGCGCGGTGGTGACCGAGGTGACCTTGCGCTCGGCCTGGGTGACGTCGGGCTCGGGCACCCGCGGCAGCACCAGGATGTCGTCGACGGTGATGGCTGGCATAGCATCCTCCTCGGCTCAGCTCAGCTTAACTGCCCGCCCTAACATACTTGAAAGTTCAATTATTCCGAACGGGCCTGTGCTCACGCCCCGCCAGCGGCGCTGGCTACGATGGCCGGCATGGCCCCAGAGAATCCCTACGCGAGTGCGGGCGTGGACGAGGAGCGCGAACAGGACGTCTTCGCCCAGGCGATGCGCCCCTGGCTGGCCCGCACCTCGGTGCGGTCCTCGCTGGTGACCAGCATCACCGGCCTGGCCAGCGGCTACTTCGCCACCTTGATGCACATCCCGCCGGGACCGCCGATCGCGCTCACCACCGACGGGGTGGGGACCAAGATCCTGCTGGCCCGGGAGGCGAACCGGTGGGAGCCGGTCGGGGTGGACGTGGTGGCCAATAACGTCAACGACGTGATCTGCACCGGCGCGGTGCCGCTGGCCCTGCTGGACTACATCGCCACCGACCGGATCGACGCGGCCGTGCTCGGCGACGTGGCCCGCGGCCTGTACCTGGGCGCCGACGAGGCCGGCATCGCCATCCCCGGCGGCGAGATCGCGCAGATCGGCGCGATGCTGGCGGACTCGGCGGGCGGCGGCCCGATGATGGACCTGGTCGGCACCGCGGTCGGGGCCATCCCGCCGGACCGCAACCCGGTCGACGGGTCGCGGGTCGAGCCCGGGGACGCGGTCCTGTGCCTGCCCAGCTCAGGCCTGCACAGCAACGGCTTCTCGCTCGCTCGTAGGGCGCTCGGGGAGCGCCCCGACCTGTATGACGAATTGCTCGCGCCTACGCGGGTTTATGTCAAAGCAGCAGAGGCGCTGTGGGCGGCGGGGGTGATCCCGCACGGCCTCGCGCACATCTCCGGCGGGGGCCTGCTCAACGTGGCCCGGCTGGCCGCCGACGTGTCGTACGTCCTGGCCGACCTGCCGCCCGCGCCGCAGATCTTCGGCCAGATCGCCGCGGCCGGCGACATCCCGGCCGCCACTATGTACGCCACCTTCAACATGGGCACCGGCTTCTGCGTCGTCGTCGCCCCCGGTGACGCGGACGCCGCGCTCGCCGCGCTGCGCGGCGCGGGCGAGGAACCGGTGCTGGCCGGCTCGGTCACCGATCGCCGGGGTAAGTACGTGTCGATCCCGGCCGCGGGACTGGTGGGCCGCGGCGATGTGTTCGAGGTTAGGCACGATACCGTCTAGTTCATGGATGTCCGTGCCTATGTCGAAGCGAACGCGCGCGAATTCATCGATGACCTGACGCAGTGGCTGACGATCCCGTCGATCTCGGCCGACCCTGACCGGCACGGCGACGTCGGCCACAGCGCCGCCTGGCTGGCGGGGCACCTGCGCGGGGCCGGCTTCCCGGTGGCCCAGGTACTGGAGACCGGCGGCCTGCCCGCCGTCTACGCCGAATGGCCCGCCGCCGACCCGGACGCCCCCGTCGCGCTGATCTACGGCCACCACGACGTCCAGCCGGTCGAGCCGCTCGACGAGTGGGACAGCCCGCCGTTCGAGCCGGCCGAGCGGGACGGGCGGCTGCTCGGCCGCGGTGCCTCGGACGACAAGGGGCAGGTGCTCATCCACTCGCTCGGCGTGCGCGCCGCGGTGGCGGCCGCCGGCGGCGGCGCCCCGCCGGTCACCATCAAGCTGATCGTCGAGGGCGAGGAGGAGTCGGGCTCGGAGCACTTCGCCGACCTGCTCAGACGGGAGAAGGAACGACTGGCCTGCGACGTGATCGTGATCAGCGACACCACCATGTGGGCCGCGGACGTGCCGTCCATGTGCACCGGGATGCGCGGGCTGCTCCCGGTCGAGGTCACGCTGACCGGGCCGGTACGGGACCTGCACTCCGGATCGTTCGGCGGCGGGGTGCCGAATCCGATGCACGCGATGGCGGGGCTGCTGGCCGGCCTGCACGACGAGCAGGGGCGGGTCACCCTGCCCCGGTACTACGACCGGGTGCTGCCGCTGTCCGACGAGGAGCGGGACCTGCTGGCCCGGCTGCCGTTCGACGAGAAGAACTGGCTGGCCGACGCCGGCCACAGCGGCGCGATCTACGGCGAGGCGGGCTACAGCACCCTGGAGCGGATCTGGGCCCGGCCGACCGCCGAGATCAACGGCATGTGGGGCGGCCACACCGGGCCCGGCTCCAAGACCATCATCCCCAAGGCCGCGCACGCCAAGATCTCCTTCCGGCTGGTCGCCGACCAGGACCCGGCCGACGTGGCCGCGGCCTTCCGCGAGTACGTGGCGGCGCACACGCCGGACGGTCTTGAGGCCGCGGTGACCACCCAGCCCGCGGTCAGGCCCTGCCACTCGCCCATCCATTCCCCCGCGGTGCAGGCCGGCCGGCGGGCGCTCCAGCGGGCGTTCGGCTGCGAGGTGCTGTTCACCAAGGAAGGCGGCAGCGGCCCCGAGGCCGACCTGGCCGAGATCCTGGAGGCGCCGCTGGTGTTCGTCGCGGTCGGTCTCGACTCGGACCAGATCCACGCGCCGAACGAGAGCATGGACATCTCCCTCCTGCTGCGGGGGGCCGAGGCCTGCGCCTACCTGTGGGACGAGCTAGCCACGGCAGAGCTCAGTTGATACCGCAGGAGTCGCTGGACTCGGCCTCGCTGGCGCTGTCACGCGGGACGGTCGACCGGGTCACCCACCGCCGGTCCGACGTCGAGTGGCTGGACGCGGCCTGGGCCGACCCGGCCAGCCGGGTGGTCATCGTCTCGGCCGGCCAGGCCCTGGTGCGCGACGGCGGCGACCGGATGGACCTGGTCTTCGTGGCCCCGGCCGACGCCCCGGACGGCGTCCGGCTGCTGCTCGGCCAGGACGCCGACGGGGTGGTGTACTTCGGCGTCTCCGCGGCGCTGCCGCCCGCGCCGCCCGGGATCGCGGTGGGTTCCGAGGCTTCCGGGATCCGCCCGGCCTACCTGCGAGAGGCGGGCACGCTGCTCGGCGACCGCGACGCGGGCCTGTTCACCCACGCCGTGGCCCTGGCCAACTGGCACGACACGCACACCCACTGCCCGGTCGACGGGACGCCCACCGTCCCCGACCCCGGCGGCCACTCGACCCGGTGCCCGGCCGACGGCACCGAGCACTTCCCGCGCACCGACCCCGCCGTGATCATGCTGGTGACCGACCCTGACGACCGCTGCCTGCTGGCCAGGAACGCGGCCTGGCCGGGCAAGCGGGTCTCGATCCTGGCCGGTTTCGTCGAGCCGGGGGAGTCGGCCGAGCAGGCGGTAGCCCGCGAGGTCGACGAGGAGACCGGGATCAAGGTCACCAACGTGCGCTATGTCGGCAGCCAGCCCTGGCCGATGCCGCGCAGCCTGATGCTCGGCTTCCGGGCCGACGCCCCGGCCGGCCAGGACATCATGCCTGACGCCGAAGAGATCGCCGAGGCCTACTGGTTCAGCCGGGAGGGGCTGGTGGCCGCGATCGAGTCCCGCGAGATCGTGCTGCCCCCGCCGGTCTCCATCGCCAGGCAGATCATCGAGCTGTGGTACGGCGGCCCGCTCCCGTCCACCTGGACCGAGCCCCCGAGGCCGCAGTGACCGCGACGGCCGGAGCCCGTGTTAACTGGGCGCGCAACATCACCTTCACCGCGCCCGAGTTCTTCCGTCCGGAGAAGCTCAGCGAACTGCGGGCGGTCGTGGCCGGAGCCCAGGGGATCCGCGTGCTCGGCACCGGCCACTCCTTCAACGACATGGCCGACTCGCCCGGCGCCCAGGTCAGCCTGGCCGGCCTGCCGCCCGAGGTGGAGATCGACTCGGCGAACTCGCTGGTCCGGGTGTCAGCGGGCCTGAGCTACGCCACCCTGGCCGCCCGGCTTGACCGGCAGGGCTTCGCGCTGCGCAACCTGGCGTCGCTGCCGCACATCTCGGTGGCCGGCGCCACCGCCACCGGCACCCACGGCTCCGGGGCGGCCAACCAGTCCCTGTCCGCCGCGGTCAAGGGCCTGGAACTGGTCACGGCCGGCGGCGACGTGGTCGAGGTGGACGGCGACGCGGTCGCGGGCGCCGTCGTGCACCTGGGCGCCCTGGGCGTGGTGACCCGGCTGATCCTGGCGGTCGTGCCCTCCTTCGAGGTGGCCCAGCGGGTCTACGAGGACCTGCCGCTCGACGTCCTCGACGATCACTTTGCCGAGATCATGGCGTCCGGCTACAGCGTGAGCCTGTTCACCGACTGGCGTGGTCCCCGCCTCACCCAGCTCTGGATCAAGTACCTCGTCGAAGCCGACCCGCACGCCATCGCGACCTCCACAGTCGCACCCGCCCCGCCGGTCACAGAAGAGCCGTGGTTTACCGCGACGCCTGCTCCGGCCGCGCGTAACCCGGTGCCGGGCGTGGCCGCGGACTCCTGCACGGAGCAGCTCGGCGTGCCGGGCCCGTGGTTCGAGCGGCTGCCGCACTTCCGGCCCGACTTCACCCCGAGCGCGGGCGACGAGCTCCAGTCCGAGTGGCTGCTGCCCGCCGAGCACGCGGTGCCCGCCCTGCACGCCCTGCGGCAGATCGCCGGTGACATCGCCGCGGCGGTACGGGTCTGCGAGGTCCGCCGGATCGCCGCCGACGACCGGTGGCTGAGCATGGCGTACCGGCGGGACAGCGTGGCCTTCCACTTCACCTGGATCCCCGACACCGCCGCGGTGCTGCCCGTGGTCACCGCGATCGAGCGGCAACTGGCCCCGTTCGGGCCGCGCCCGCACTGGGGCAAGATCTTCACCACCCCGGCGGCCGACCTGCACGATCGCTACGAACGCCTGCCGGACTTCCTCGCGCTCGCCCGCCACTACGACCCGGCGGGCAAGTTCCGCAACGCCTACACCGCGCGGGTCCTGGGTTCTTAAGCCCCGTTTCGGGCCGGGGCCGCGCACAGCTCCACGCAGCAGGCGCCCGGCGGCCGGGTCAGGGCGGCGGTGACCGTCGACGCGCCGAGGCCGTCGAGGAACCCGGCCAGGAACGCCTGGTTGATCGCGCAGACCACGTCGGGCGCGCTCGGCGAGCGGCTGGAACGGGCAGTTGCGCAGCCAGACCCGGGTGGGCTCGGGTCGCGCGGGCTCGAACCCGTAGCTCTCCAGCGTGTCGCAGGCCAGGGTGAGGGCGCCAACGGCTACACCCGCCCGGAGGCCGCGGGCGCCCCGCGACCATCCGCCGCCGATTCGCTGCCGAAGACAACCTCATGAACGTCGCCGCCCTGATCGCCTGGCTCGTCACCGCCCTCGGGGCCTGGGTGTTAACCTTACGTATGTGTCCCCTCACGGAACGGCTTCCTACGAGAGCCTGACGGACCTGCCCCCGCTGGTAGAACGCGCGGTGGACCTCGCCCGCCGGGAAGGCTTCGCCAACTCGTGCCGCCCCGAGCACGGCCGCCTGCTGTACGCGCTGGCGGCGGGGGCCGGGACGATCGGCGAGACCGGCACCGGCTGCGGCGTGGGCCTGGCCTGGCTGGCCTCCGGCGCCCGGCCGGGAACCCGCCTGGTCAGCGTGGAACGGGACCCCGCCCGCGCCGCGCTGGCCGCCGAACTGTTCGCCGGCCAGCCGGACGTGACGGTCCTGCCTGGCGACTGGACCGAGATCGCCCACGCGGCCCCGTTCGACCTGCTCGCGCTGGACGGCGGGGGACAGGGCAAGGACGGCGGCCCCGCCGCCGACCCGGAAGCCCTGCTCCAGCCGGGCGGCACCCTGGTCATCGACGACCTGACCCCCGCCTCGAGCTGGCCGCCGCTCTACCAGGGGCAACCCGACCCAGGCCGGATGACCTGGCACGACCACCCCGCCGTCGACGCCACCGAACTCCGCCTCGGCCCCGACCTAGCAGCCCTAGTTGTAACCCGCCGCTTCCCCGCCTAGCTGCCGTCGCGCAGGTCGGCCGGGGCCCCGGACGAGAACGTGATGTGGTCGAAGGTGGCCGCGCATCCCTCGCCGGTCGGCGACTGAGCCAGGAACCCGGCCCGGACCAGGCCCCCGCCGAGGGTGAAGTACCGCAGCAGCCGCCACCACTCCCCGTCGGTCGAGGCGTGGAACGCCCAGGCCGCGCCCGACCTGGTGATCCGCAGCCACAGCGTGTTCCCGTCCACCTCGAACGAGTTGCAGTCGTCCGAGGCCTGCCTGGTCACCACCGTGACCGCGGTCGGCCGGTGCTGCGGCGAGTACTCGAAGCACAGCTTGGCCCACTGCCGCTCGCCCGCGTACAGCAGCAGCACCCCCGCGTCGAAGGTGCTCGCGAACGCCACGGTGACCCGCGCCGCCAGCCTGAAGTCCCCGCCCGGCGGCAGCCCGGTGAACCGCCCGGCGTCCGGCTCCTGATCCACCCCCGCCGGATCGACGAACATGTCCGTCCGGGCCGCCGCCGTCAGCGTCAGCGTGTCCCCGTTCGTCACCCGGCACCCAGGCGGCGGGCTCCCCTCAGGCTCGAGCGCGAACGGCAGCCCAGGCAGCTTCAACGCGGTCACCCGGGTAGTCTCCCACGCCCGCCCGGATACCGCTGGGCGGTGCGCCAGCGGGGTTGACTGTACGACCAGGCGTAATATCAGTGGCCCCTGTTAGGGTCGGGAGATGCTTGATCACATCGGCTTGCAGGTCCAGGACGTCGAGAAGTCACTCGACTTCTACCTTCGCACCTTCGGCCCGATCGGGATGCGCGAGATCATGCGCTTCCCGGCCGGCGACACCATCGTGGTCGGCCTGGGCGGCCCCGACGGCCAGGCGGTGTTCTGGCTGGGCCCGCCCACGGGCACCGAGACCAGGGAACTGCACGTCGCCTTCTCCGCGCCCGACCGTGCGGCGGTCGACGCCGTGCACGAGGTCGCCGTGGCGGCCGGAGTCGAGGTCCTGCACGCCCCGCGCGAGTTCCCCGAGTACCACCCGGGCTACTACGGCGTGTTCCTCCGCGACCTGGACGGGCACAACGTCGAGGCCGTTCATCACGGCTGAGACGTCGCGGCCAGCGGGCCTGCGCTTCGCCGTCGACATCCCCAACTTCGGTGACTTTGCCGATCCTCGCGTCGTCGCCGACCTGGCCCGCCGGGCCGAGGAGGCGGGTGTCCAAGCTGGCCCGGGAGGTGACCACCCTGGACCGGCTCAGCGCGGGCCGGATGACCCTGGGGGTCGGCCTGGGCGCGAGTGCATGTCCCCAGATAACCGGCCGCGCCGCCCCCTGACCCGGGACGCCGTCCGGCGGGCCCGCACCCGCAGGGCGGGCCGGTTCGGCTGCCGCCGCGGCCCGGTCGCATGCTCCCGGTACGCCTCGACCGGGGGCCGCTCGCCATGCTGCTCCCTCTCGCTACGGTGCCGGTGCCGCTCACCACGGTGCCGCTCACCACGGTGCCGCTCACCACGGTGCCGCTCGCCCCAGGGCCGCTTCGGCGTCGCCAGCTGCGGCAGGTGCCCGGGCTCGAGCTCGGAGCGCAGCCGGTCCACGTGGGACAGGATCTCGCCGCGCAGCTGCCAGCCCTCCGGGTGCTCGGCCGGGTCGGTGGAGAGCAGGTCGGCCAGCTCGTCCTGCTGCCGGTGCGCCTCCTCGAGGTGATCCTCGAGCACCCCGGTGATCGGCTCGGCGGCGAACTCCGCCAGCATGCCCGGCACCGGCTCGGCCTCCAGCAGCTGCCCGTAGGCCCGGACCGCGGCGGACAGCTCGCCGATCACGGCGGCCAGCCGGGCCCTGGTCTCCGCCTCCCGGACCGGGCTGTCCTCGCTGTCGATCCGCGCGCTGTCCGCCACCGAACGGGCCAGCACCCGCATGTCCGTCGCCGCCCGCTCCAGCGTGTCGACGCCGTCGCGCAGCCCGGCCGCCGGGTTCCCGGCCCGCAGCTTGCGCGGGTTCAGCCGGACGCTCTCCTCGGCCTGGGCCAGCGCGTCGTCGACCCGCTCGATCTCGCCGCGCAGGGCCCGGGTCCGGTCCAGCCATTCGGCCGCGCGCCGCGGCTCGGGCGCCTCGGCCAGGCCCTCGGCCATCTGGGCGAGCAGGTCGGCCATCTGGCGGCTCAGGTCGCCGACCGCCTCCCGGGCGGGCTGCACCCGGATCGGCGCCATCACCAGGCCGGCCGCGAGTCCCGCGGCCGCGCCGACCAGCGTCTCGGTGATCCGGCTGGTCGCGGCGGCGTGCGCGCCGCTGGAGAAGATCAGCATGGCGCTGATCGGCACCTCGAGGATCTCCTCGCGGAGCCGCAGCACGATGCCGAGCACCAGCGTGGCCGCGGTCAGCAGGCCAAGCACCCACCAGCTGAACGGGACGTAGGCGGCCACCGCGACGGCGGCGAGAACCCCAGCGGTGACGGCCAGCACCCGCTGGGCGGCGCTCCTGATCGTGTGGGACAGGGACGCCTGCGCGACCAGCAGCGCGGTCAGCGGGGCGAGCACGGAATGCGGCGACCCGCCGGGCAGCTGGAGCGCGACCAGGTACGCGAACACGGCGGTGACGGTCAGCCGGGCGATGTAGACCGCCGTCGGCTGGGCCCGCCGCCGGACCAGCGTCAGCTGCTCGGCGACGGCGCCCGCGGGCACGGGACGAACGGGAAGACGACGAACGGGGAAACCCTTCATGAGCAAGACCGATCCAAATATAGCTCTAGCCAAGAGCAAAACACATCCAACGAATGATCAACGCGTATCAGGCCCTGCTATTCCCGTGGCCCGCTACCTACCAGCTAGTAGCGCGGCTACCGCCGCCTGATACACGCTGACCAGGCCGGACGCCACCTCGGGGGAGTGGAA
>Ga0335085_10010896_pt1 | contig 13537 bp, 10 predicted proteins | sample Lox_Sample_45_FD_206712 | JGI IMG/M metagenome (GOLD analysis project Ga0335085, IMG submission 206712) | Soil microbial communities from Loxahatchee National Wildlife Refuge, Florida, United States - Lox_Sample_4.5 | ecosystem: Environmental > Terrestrial > Soil > Wetlands | place: USA...
CACGGCTTCGATCGACGACTTTCGGCGCTATGACATTGCCAGCGGATCAGCGCTTGGTCTGGCGGCACGATGTGACGCGGAGTACAGCTCTCTGAACCACGAATTCCGTAACGTAGTGTGCAGCGGTCCGGTGGGAAACGGACTTGTTACGCTGACAGGCAATGTGGGCCTTCCGGGCAGCCATCATTACGACGTGGCTTTGACAGCGGAGGATGTGCCAGCTAGCGCGGTAGAAGACCTTTTTCAGCGCGCGAAGAAGAATCTTCCGGATGATCTGGAAGCCGAGGGAACGTTACACGGAAAGTTTGTGATGAAACGGGACGGATCGAAGTCCCGATTTGAAGGGCAGGGCGAGATCGCGGTGCTTCATCTGAGTTCGTCCGCGAACAAGGCGGAGTTCGGTCCGACGACAGTTCCGTTTGCGCTGGTAAGCGATGGACGCAGGAGACACGGCGCGGGCGACCTGACATCTTTTGAACGTGTGGGGAACGCGAACGGGGGAGATATTCACCTCGAGCTTGGCCCTGTCGCCGTTGATGCGGGGCGGAATGCCGCTACTGCGCAAGGATGGGTGAGCCGTGGTGGATATAGCGTCACAATGACGGGCGAAGCGGATATCACGAAAGTTTTGCACCTGGGGCGCATGATCGGCGTGGAAAGTCCTGAGGTGACCGCGACCGGCCTGGCACAAGTGAGACTGCAAGTGGCGGGGACGTGGAAGGGTCCGAGCGGCGAAGATAGGGCAGGCTTCGTCGGCCCGCAAATTACTGGGACCGCGAAGCTGAAAAGTGTTCAGGTGACGATGCGCGGGGCCGGTCCGGTTGAGATCGTGTCGGCTGACCTGCAGCTGTCTCCGGATGCGATTCGGGTGGGAAAGCTGAGTGCAAGAGCTGCGGGCACCGTCTGGACGGGGACGTTGGAAATGCCACGGGGCTGCGGGAGTCCGGAGAAGTGTCCAGTCCAGTTTGCGATGAGCGCGGAGGAGATCGCGCTGGGCGCCGTAAACGAATGGGCAAATGCAAAGCCGAAGAAGAGGCCGTGGTATCGGGTGCTGCAAGGTAGTACGTCGAGCGGACCGTCGTTTCTGGCACGAGTCCACGCCACCGGGCGGATAAGCGCGAGACTACTGGCGATGCGCGGAATCGAAGCGCGACACGCGTCGGGGAGTGTAACCCTGGAAGACGGTGTGCTTCAGGTCACGGGGCTGGAAGCCGATTTTCTTGGGGGCAGGCACCGAGGGAAATGGCAGGCGGATTTTTCCGCGAAGCCAGCGACGTGCAGCGGTAGCGGAAATTTGGCAGGGATCTCGTTGGCAAAATTGGCGGAAGCGATGGAGGACAATTGGCTCGCGGGAACTGCCAGCGGGACCTATGAAGTGAAGGGTCCGTGCGCTACCGGCTTTTGGGAGTCAGCCGAAGGAGAACTGCACGTTGAGTTGAAAGACGGGGGTTGGCGAGATTTAACCGTCGGGGAAGAGGGACAGTCCTTGGAGTTTTCCTGGCTAAGGGGACAGGCGCGGCTACGAGACGGAAAGGTAGAAATCAGTGATGCAAAGTTGAGTTCTGCGAGCGGGGAGTATCAACTGAGCGGAACGGCCACACTGAAGCGCGAAATTGATCTGCGAATGACCAGAGTTCCCGGCGGGGGTGCAACATCGGGATATGCAATCACAGGAACGGTGGATGAGCCGAAGGTAGCGCCTTTGAGCAAGACTGAGCAGGCGCGGTTGAAACCTTAGGCCAAAGGCATTAACCAGTAAGGGCACTAAGGTTCACCAAGGAAACCCTTCTTGACCGCTCCAGATCACAGAAAGGTGGGTCGTTGGCGAGAACTGTGCATGGGGCCTTCGCATCGCTCAGGATGACAGAACTTGTTATGGGACGTAGCCTGGGCCGCGCAGCACTTTGCCTGGCAGTGCCCCGGTCATTTTTCCTTGATCGATGACAGGAACTCCGTTCACCAAAACGTATTCCATCCCTTCCGAGAGCTGATTCGGGTTGTCGAAAGTGGCACGATCCCGCACTGTTGCGGGATCGAAGATCACGACGTCAGCCCACATGCCTGATTTCAGAACGCCACGATCGGTGAGATGCATGCGCTGCGCGGGAAGAGCCGAGAACTTGCGGATCGCGTCTTCCAGCGTCAGGGCCTTGTCTTCACGAACGTACTTGCTCAAGATGCGCGGGAAAGTTCCGTAGGCGCGCGGGTGGGTGTGGGTCTGACCGAGAATGCCTTCGGGAGACGTTCCCTCGGAGTCGTTATCGACGGCGACCCAGGGTTGTTGCAGGGCGAGTGTGACGTCGGGTTGCGACATGCCGAAGACCGCTACGTCACTGTCAGGATCCTGAATCAGGAAATCGAAAACTGTATCGATGGGATCTTTGTTCCAGAGCTTCGCGATTTCCGAGAGACGTTTGCCCTGAAGCGGCAACAATTCCCTCTTGCTTACGGCGCTGATCATGACCGCCTCGGGACCGGGGATCTCATCCCACTCGTTGTCCCACTCGCGTGACGGAGTGAGCAGGTCCTTACGAATGCGCGCGCGGGTTGCGGGGTCTTTGAGACGTTCCACCATCCTTGCATCTCCGCCGTCGTGCACCCACGGCGGGATAAAGGCAGAAAAACTGTTGCTCCAGGCGGTGTAGGCGTAGGTGTCGGCGGAGACATCGGCGCCGGCCGCGCGGGCAGCGTTGATCTTGGCGATGATTTCGGGCATTCGTCCCCAGTTGTTTTTGCCGGCAACTTTGAGGTGCCAGATTTCGACGGGGATGTGGCCGTCGCGGCCGATGCGCAGAGCTTCGTCGATGGCGTCGATAATGGAATCACTTTCGTTCCGCATGTGGGTAGCGTAGATGCCGCCGAGTTTCCCTGCCTCACCGGCCAGCGCGATCAATTCTTCGGTCTTCGCGTAGGGGGCGGGAGCGTATTCGAGCGAAGTGGAGACGCCAACAGCACCGTCTTTCATGGCTTCGCGCACGAGGTCTTTCATCTCGTCGAGTTGTTCGGGGGTGGGCTGTTTGTCGTCGTCGCCGAGGACCATGCGGCGGACTTGCGTGGCTCCGACGTAGTCGGCAACGTTAATTCCAATGCCTTGCTTTTCGAGCCGTGCGAAGTATTGGCGGAACGTGCGCCAGTCCGGATTGATTTTGAAGCGCTCGTAATAGCTTCGGTCTGAGGCAAGGATGGCGTCGTTCACCGGAGCGATGGAACCGCCTTCCCCGGTAATCTCGGAAGTGATGCCCTGGAAGATTTTCGAGGGGAGACGTGGATCGACGAGAATGGTCATCTCGGATTGACCGAGCATGTCGATGAAGCCGGGCGCGACGACTTTAGCGGCGGCATCGATGGTGCGCTTGCGGGGAGCGGCAGAGAGATTGCCGATCGCGGCAACCTTGCCGTCGCGGATGCCGAGGTCCCCTGAGTACCATGGCGAGCCTGTGCCATCGATGATATGGCCGTTAGTGATGACCAGATCAAAGGCGGGGGCAGCGGCTTGGGATGTGAGGCACGTCGGAGTGACTAACGACAATACAAAAAAGAAATAGAAGATTTTGACCTGCATTGACTCACCTCCACCAGAGTTATAACGGCTGCTGCCAAAAGGTAACCGCAGAGTGCGCTGAGAACTTCTGCGGAGTACGCTGAGAACAACACTTTCTGTCAGTCATCCATTCGCGACCCTTCTGCGGTATGCAAATACACCGAATGCAATCCATATTCCGAGGGCAATCCATTCGGACTGGGTGAAATGGCCCGGCACGAGTGGAATCATCTTCATTAGAACCAGCGAAATTGCAACCAGGAGTCCGAAACCTGCGATAGACACTCGCGCCAGAGACGGCGGGACAATGTCTGAACGAACGCGTGCCAGTGCCAGGCAGGCAGCGCAAGTCGAGGACCATCCGACGGCGCAGGCAACTGACCCGACTTCGGTGATGGGAACAAGGATCGAGTCACCGAGGAGCATGCACGCGGCAGTGGCAAGCCCGACGCAGAGCACGGCGGTGGATGGCGTCTGAAAACTTTCGTGGATGGTTCCTGCGCGCGAGGGAATCAGGCCACGACGTCCCAATGCAAAGAAGAGGCGGGTGGCTGCGATGAAGTTGCCATTGAAGCATTTGACGAGTGAAAGCAGAGCTGCGGCGAGGATGATATCGACGATCCAGCGCGAGCCGACAGCTTGTTGAAATACGACGGCCGTCAGAAAGTGTTCGCTGATCAGCCGATGCCATGGGCCGACAAAAGCAACGGCAGCCACGATAGCCACGTAGAAAGCTGTGCCGATGATGATGGCCATCCAGATGGCGCGAAGGAATCCCCGAGACTGGAAGCGGGGGTCGGCTTCCTCGGCGGCCTTGCCGACGGATTCGAAACCGGTCATGAAGTACGGCACGATCTGAATCACCAGGAGAATCGAGACGAGCGGCACGTGCGTGAACAACGGAGGAAAGTTAGCGGAAGTACCCCGGCTCACACCCACAGCTACGAAGATGACGAAGAGCGCGAGCGTGCCGAAACTGGTCCAGTTCTGAAAGGTGGCACTCAGGCGAACGCCGCGGTAATTGAGGATGGTGAGAATGGCAGTGAGAGCCAGCCCTACGGCGAGATGTGACAGATATACGGGGCGCCCGGCGATACGGTAAAGTTCGACGGAATCAAGGCCGGGAAAGATGTAGGCGGCGATGCGTCCGACGGCGACGGCCTCCCAAGGGCAGACGATGAAGTAGGCGAGGGTCATCATCCAGCCGGTGGCAAAGCTGATGGGGCGCGGAAAGACTGCGGAGGTGTAAGCGACCTCACCAGCGGCATCGGGCATGGCGACAACGAGCTGGCCGTAGACCCATCCGACAGGAAGCAAGAGAGCGCCGCCAATCACGAAGCCGAGAACTGTGCCCAGAGTGCCGCCGCGGAGCAGCCAGTCATCCATGATGACGAGCCAGCCGACACCGACCATGGTGCCCCATCCCAGGGTGAAGTAATCGGTAAGGCGTAGCTTGCGGGCGAGAGTAGTCACGTGGCCTGTGATCGGGAAAGCGGGCGGCGCGAATTATAAAGCATTCTGTTGTGCTATGGTGGAACGTTTGTTTCCCCAACTCTCCCGCGAAGATCGCGCGAGGATTGGGACGCCCAGGCAGTGCATGAAGAGAGGCTGTGATGCCCCGTTATGAATATCGTGTTTTGAATCCGAGCCCCGCGGCAGAGAAATCATTCCTGGCATGGATCGATCATCTCGATCAGGAGTTCGCGAATCGCGACCCGGAACACCGCAGCAATGTTGTGCGTGAGGCCTTGCATCAACTGTACCTGGGGCATCCCTATGCCGCGCCCAGCGGAGGTTGGGCGGAGCAGGCACTTGTGCATTCGTTCGACCCGCGCAATGCGACGCTCGAACCGGAATACTACGGCGACGTAGATGCGGTGAAGTATACGGAGCGCAAGCCCTTGATCTGGTTCTGGATGATGTATGACCGGTCCTCCGTGGGGTTGAATCATTGGCTGGGATACCGGGTACGGGCGATGCTTGCTCGGCATGTCTTCAAGCATTGCGGGAAGAATGTGAAGATTTTTCACGGGGTGGAGTTTTCGTTTGGATACAACTTGACGGTGGAAGACAACTGCGTGATCCATAAGCATGTGCTGCTCGATGACCGCGGCGAGATCGTGATTCATGAGGGATGTTCGATTTCGGATTATGCCAATGTGTATTCGCATTCGCACGACCTGAATGACGGAATGATCGTGGACAATCACAGGACGGAGATCGGGCCGCGTGCACGAGTGACCTATCATGCGACTGTGCTGAGCGGCGTGAAGGTGGGAGAGCATGGAATTGTTGGATCGCTCGCAGTGGCATCGAAGGAAGTGTTGCCCTATCACATTGTGGGTGGGATTCCGGCGAAACCGATCAAGGTGAAGTCGATTGCGCCTGAGGAGTTGCAGAGGGCAATGGAGAAGAAGTAGGACTTCCGGAAGCAGGCGTCGGGAATTTGGTCTTCGGCCGTCTCGCCTACGGATTCGCTTCCGCAAATTTATCTTGACTTCCAATCGCTGACTACTTCGCACGTCGGGCGTGCTATTGACATTGCTCCATCGAAATTCCCAGTTCAGGCAAAAGAGGCCAGAAGCGGGGCACCCGCGTGATAGTATCGAATTCAGCCCTGCATGACACTTTTATATTTGAGACTTTTGCGCGTCCCAGCATGGTTCGTCGTGTCTCGTAAAGCAGGGCTTCCTGGAAAATGAACGCTTCGTCGAAAACTCGCAAACGTGTGCTCAGCGGCATGCGTCCGACTGGAAAGCTGCATCTCGGCAATTATGTGGGGGCGTTGCAGAACTGGGTGGGGATGCAGGATCAGTATGAGTGCTACTTCTGCGTGGTTGACTGGCACGCACTGACGACCGATTATGCCGACACCTCGAAGGTAAAGGAGAATTCGCTGGAGGTGGTGTACGACTGGCTGGCGGCGGGGCTCGATCCGGAGAGGTCGGTCATCTTTATGCAGTCGCACGTTCCGGCGCACGCCGAGTTGCATTTGCTGCTGTCGATGATTACGCCGCTGGGATGGCTGGAGCGCGTGCCAACGTACAAAGAGCAGCGCGACAACATCAAGGACAAGGATTTGGGCACTTATGGATTCCTCGGCTATCCGGTGCTGCAAGCGGCGGACATCCTCGTCTATAAGGCGGATGTGGTGCCAGTGGGTGAAGACCAGGCGGCGCACATCGAGATAACGCGAGAGATAGCGCGGCGATTCAACCAGTTCTATCACACGACGGTCCGAACCGAGACGTCCCGACTTACGGCGGAGCAGCGAAGTTGGCTGATTGAAAACGGCCGCCAAATCACTCCAGATGCTGCCTACGTCTTCTATGAGGGCGTCTTTCCCGAACCGGCGACGCTACTCACACCAGCGAAGAAGCTTCCCGGCACAGATGGCCGCAAGATGTCGAAGTCGTACGGGAACACGATCATGATGGCGGATCCCGAGCCGGTGGTACGGCAGAAGTTGAAGACCATGGTCACGGATCCGGCACGGGTGCGGCGGACGGACAAGGGAAATCCGGATGTGTGTCCGGTGGGCGATCTGCACAAGATCTTCAGCAGCAAAGAGACGATGGCGAAGGTGAACGAGGGATGCCGGTCGGCTGGGATCGGGTGCATCGAGTGTAAGGGATGGGCGGCGGATGCGCTGGTGCAGTTGTTGAATCCGATGCAGGAGCGGCGGCGGAAATATGAGGACAATCCGCGGCTGGCGTGGGATATTCTGGAAGGCGGAACGGAGCGGGCGCGGAAGACCGCGGGCGCGACGATGGCGGATGTGCGGGTGTCGATGGGAATGTCGCTGGAGTATGAGGCGCCACGGAAGCAAGAGCAGGGTGGATAGGTCCTTTGCGCAAAAAGCACGCTCAGGATGACAGAGTTTAATCGATGAACGAAGAAGTAAAAATCGTTCCTGCGGCTACTGACGTTTCGGCAGCCATTGTTGCGGCTCCCGATGCGAAGGCAAAGGAATCGGTGAAGAAGGAAGAGAGCGACTTTCCGTTTGCCGTGGCGGTGGCGAATGTTTACGAAGGGCCGCTCGATCTGCTGCTGGACCTGATCCGGAAGCAGGATATTGATATTTACCGCATTCCGATCGCGAAGATCACGGCGCAGTATCTGGCGTACGTGGAAAAGATCCGCGAACTGGATGTGAACGTGGCGGCTGAGTTCATCTACATGGCAGCCGTGCTGATTCATATCAAGTCGAAGATGCTGCTGCCGCGCGATCCGATGGCGACGGCAGAGGAGCAGGAAGATCCGCGGACGGAGCTGGTGAACCGGCTATTGGAGCATGAGAAGTTCAAGTCGGCGGCGCAGATGCTGCTGCAAAAGCAACAGATTGAAGATGCCGTGCTGACGAATCCCGCGCTCAAGGAGTTCATGGAGGCGGAAGGCACGGAGCCGGAAGTGGCTGCCGATGTGATCGACCTGGTGAAGACATTTCAGCAGGTGTTGGAGCGGGTGCGGCACCGTCCCGTGCTGAATGTGGATGAAGAGACGGTGACAGTCGGACAGATGATTGATTACCTGCATCGCCGACTCTCGCTGGAAGATCGTCCGATTCGAGTGAAGCAGCTGCTGATGAGGGTTTCGTCGCGGCAGGCGCTGGTATGTATGTTCCTGGCTCTGCTGGAGCTGGTAAGGCTGCAGGCGATTCAGGTACGGCAGGAGCAGATGTTTGGCGAGATCGCTGTCCGCAAGCATTCGCATTTTGAAGAAGTGATGAATGAACGGGCGGCGGTGCGGGACGACTGGAGATGAAAGGCAGTTGCCAGCTCCCAGTTGCCAGTTGCCAGTTTCAAAGCGGCAACGATTCAACTGGGTCTGGAGACCGGGTAACTGACAACTGATGTCTTTAAAAGCTCAACTCGAAGCGATTATCTATGCGGCGGAGACGCCGATCACGCTGGAACAGATCACGGCGCTGGTGAAGGAGTCGGTCGCAGCTGAGGGAGTATCCGACGAATCGGAGATCAAGTCGCGGGTTCGTTCCACGCTGCTGGAACTGGTCGGAGAATATGGATCTCCGGATCATGGCATCGAGATCCGCGAGGTGGCGGGCGGCTACCGGATGTCGACGAAGCCCGAGCAGCACGAAGTGGTGCGCGCGTTTGCCAAGAGCCTGAAGCCGCCGGTGCGGCTGTCGCTGCCAGCGCTGGAGACTCTGGCTGTTATCGCGTATAAGCAGCCGGTTACCGTGCCGGAGATTAACGACATCCGCGGGGTGGATTCCGGAGGCGTGATTGGGACTTTGCTCGACCGGAAGCTGATCACGACTGCGGGACGGAAGCAGGTGATCGGGCGTCCGATTCTTTACAAGACGACGAAAGAATTCCTGATGCGGTTTGGGCTGAAGGATGTGAGCGAATTGCCCAGCATGGAGGAGTTCGAGAAGTTGGTGACGGAGTCGTTCCAGGCGGAGTTGATTCCGGCGGAGAGCGCGCCTGCAGCTGAGAGCGAGACGGTTGCGCATGCGGAGACGTCACAGGCGATTGCAGTTCGCGATTCAGCACAGGAAGAGAAGGCGGGTTAGTCGGCAATCGGAAGCCACGGGGCTAAAGCCCCTTAAAATCAATTCGCTTACGCGGCCCTGAAGGGCCGCTCTTCCACGGTCCTAAAGATGGCTCTTGAACGTCTGCAAAAAATCATCGCTGCTGCTGGAGTCGCTTCGCGGCGCAAGGCCGAGGAACTCATCACTTCGGGTCGCGTACAGGTGAACGGGACCGTGGTTACCGAACTGGGGACGAAGGCCGATCCTGACGTCGATCATGTTCGCGTCAACGGGAAGCTTCTGCAGTCGGAGCAGCGGCACGTCTATCTGCTGCTCAACAAGCCCAAGGGTTACGTCACAACGGTCAGCGATCCGGAAAAGCGGCCGACTGTAATGGATTTGATACGAGGGATCAGGGGACGCGTGTATCCTGTGGGGCGACTCGACTACGCCAGTGAAGGCTTGCTGTTGTTGACCAACGACGGCGAACTGGCGAACCGGCTGATGAAAGCGGCATCGCATGTTGCGAAAACCTATCTTGTGAAAGTCGCGGGTACGCCCAAGGAAGAAGCTCTGGCGAAGCTGCGGAGCGGCGTGTCGATCGCAACCGATGAGGGAAGGCGAGTAAGAACGAGCCCTGCGGCGGTTCGGGTTGTGAAAGAAGCGGCGAACCCGTGGTATGAAATCACGCTGATTGAGGGACGGAACCGGCAGATCCGGCGGATGTTTGAGGCGGTGGGGCATCATGTGGAGAAGATCAAGCGCGTCCGCTACGGGCCGCTGACACTGGATGTGCCGCCGGGAGAGTTTCGCCAGTTGACGTTGAAGGAAGTGCAGCGACTGAAGTCGGCGACCGGCGGCGAGAAAAGATCTGCGTAAATAGGGACCCCTGCTTCTTGCGCCGAGAGCGCGCGGGAATCGTATGAGCCGATTTTTTGATCTCGTCTCGAAAACCGCGCGAGGGGTCGCCAGCGGACCCCAGGCGCCGCCTTCGAAGTCCACACAAGACGAGCCGCAGCTTATTCGGCTTGACTCGAACGAAAATCCATTTGGACCATCTCCGCGTGCGGTCGAAGCGATCCGGATGGCGCTGGCGTCGGCGAACCTCTATCCCGAGGACGACTGCACGGAGTTGAAGAGCAGGCTGTCGACTGTCCACGATTTGCCGGCCGAGCAGGTGCTGGTCACCGCGGGATCGACCGGCATGCTGTCGCTGCTTTGCCAGACTCTTCTCGTTCCCGGTCTGAATGCAGTGACCAGCGAGCGGTCGTTCATCGTGTATTCCATGGCGGTCCATGCCAGTGGAGCGGACTTGATTGAAGCTCCGATGCGCGAGGACGAGATCGACCTGGACGCGATCCAGAACGCCATCAACGAGCACACACGGATTGTCTTTCTGGCTAATCCGAACAACCCGACGGGCACGATGGTGGATGCGGCGGCGGTCGACAAGTTTCTGGTGGAAGTACCGGGGCACGTGGTCGTTGTGCTGGACGAGGCCTACTACGAGTTCGCGGCACACCTGGCGGCGAGGCGCGGAATCGAGTATTCGCGGTCGTTGAGTTATGTGCGTCAGGGCGCGAGTGTCGTGGTGCTGAAAACATTTTCGAAGGTTCACGGGCTGGCAGGATTGAGGATCGGGTATGGGTTGGGTCCGGCGGAACTGATGGACTATTGCGCGCGGATGCAAAATACGTTTTCAGTGTCGTCAGTGGCGCAGGCCGCGGCGATCGCGGCGCTGGAGGATGAGAGCCACATTGCGCGAACAGTGGCCGGGAATGCCGATCAGGCACAGGTCTTGGGAGTAGGCCTGTCGGACATGGGTCTGCGGGTGGTTCCGACGTGGGCGAATTTTGTGTATTGCGATCTGGGGGAGGACGCGGCACCCGTCGCGGAGAGATTGCGGGGAGAAGGCATCAGCGTGAGGCCGCTGGGAGCGTGGGGCGCGCCGCAGTGCATCCGGGTTAGCATCGGGAGAGCGGAGCAGAATCAGAAATTCTTGAACGCAATTACTAAAGTTGGACGCTTCTCTGCGGTGTCTTCGGCTGCTAGAAAGAGCTTTGACCACTGAGGGCCCTAACGTTCACGAAGGAAAAACCTTTAGTTTTGCATCGCGTCCCAAGCGGTGGTCGGCACGACGGAAGTCGTGCCCTTCCCAGTTCTTGCTCGGCGGAAAACTGGTTCGCATCAATGCTGCGTCATTGGGATTCTTGCGGCGCCGTACAGGCCTGCGTCGCTGCCCAGCAGTGCGCGGGTGATGATTGTCTTCTTGCGAGTGTAGTTCGCGATTTGCCCAGAGGCGCCTTCTTTCTTGCCAATGTGTTCATCTGGCGCGGTGGCTGCGTAGACCAAAGAACGTTCGCGCAATTCGGCGAACATTGTGGGAGCGAACGCGTCCCAGGCACTGACCACTCCCCCGCCGATTACGAACATATCCAAGTTCAGAATATTGATGAGATCCGCCATCAGCATTCCCAATGCATGTCCGAAGCGGTGGAAGATGCTCTGAGCGTCTGGGTCTCCCTGGATGGCAAGGTTGTAAACGGAACGTGCGCTGAACTCAGGATCGGAACTCGCGGCTTTCGCTAACGTTGGAGACCCGGCTTCGATGGCTTCTTTGGCCATCCGCACGATGGCGGTGGCGGAGGCGTAGCGTTCGGCGCAACCATGATTACCGCAGCCGCAGGGGACGCCGTTCGGTTCGATCGTGACGTGTCCGAACTCTCCCGCCATGCCACTCATGCCGTAGAAAATCTTTCCGTTGAGAACGATGGCGCCGCCGATTCCGGTGCCTAGCGTGACCATTGCCATGTTGTCGGCATCGCGGGCGGCGCCGATCCATTTCTCGCCTAGGGCTGCGACGTTGGCATCGTTGTCGAGAAAAATGCGGGCGCCGACGCGGCGCTCAATTTCGTCGCGCACGGGATAATCGGACCATCCCGGCAGATTGGCGGATTTGCGCATCATGCCAGTCTCCATCTCGATGATGCCGGGAACGCCGATGCCCGCGCCGACGAAGCGCCCCGAGCCACGATACTGTTCGGTCAGGCGATGAATCGCTTCACACATTTCTCCGATGACGTAATCGCGTCCCATCGCGATCTTTACTCCGAGAGTGATCTTTTCGAGGAGCTGCCCTTCGGTGCTGATGGCTGCAATGCGGAGGTTGGTACCGCCCATATCCACGCCAATGGAGTAGCCAGGCATAACGGATGAGGGTAACAGAAATTGTTGATTGATGATTTTTGATTGTTGATTGAAAACCCTATGGACTGTGGACGGTCAATCGGCAACCATCACTCAAGAAAAAGAAACTACTTTTGGCAGTTTGGGCAGTAGTGGCTGCTTCGGCCGGCAATGACTACCCGCTTGATTGGACTCTTGCAGACGAGGCATGGTTCTGCTTCGCGGCCGTAGACTCGGTGCTGTAGCTGGAAGAATCCTTCTTCGCCGTCGGCATTTACGTAGTCGGAGACTGACGATCCGCCTAATGCGATGGCTTCTTTCAAGACTTCCTGAATCGCAGCGTGCAGCTTGGCTAGCTTGTCGCGATTGATTGTGGCGGCGCGGCGTTTTGGGCGGATGCCGGAGCGAAAGAGCGATTCGTCTGCGTAGATATTACCGACGCCACGCAGAAGTTTCTGGTTCAGGAGAGCGCTCTTGATGGGCGTTTTGCGTCCGCGGAAGAGCGGGATGAAGCGGTCGAGATCGATTTCTAGCGGCTCGATGCCAGTGGCATCGAATTCAGCTTTGGTGGCGACGCTGAGGCGTCCGAAGCGGCGCGGATCAACGAAGCGGAGTTCCCTGCCCGAGGAGAGCTTGAGGATCGCGTGCGTGTGTTTCGCTACTTCGGTTTGCGGATCGCAGACTTGCAGGCGTCCGGTCATGCCGAGGTGAACGATCCATTGTGCTTTGGATTGTGTGGCAATCGTTCGCTTGGACTTCCGGCCGTTCCTTGATGGCGCTCCCGACACGTTCTCCAGATCGAATACGATGTGCTTGCCCATGCGATGGACCTGCTGGATGCGCGTTTGTTCCAAGGCCGCGGCAATTTGCGAAGCTGGGGATTTTAGTGGTTCTTTTTTTTGGCCTAGCCAGACGGATTCGATTACGTCTCCTGTGACGCGTTTGGCTAGACCTTGGGCTATCGTTTCTACTTCGGGTAGTTCGGGCATGAAAGAAGTTATGTCGCGTCAAAAGCAGGGGCTAAAGCCCCAAGATCCTATTGCACCGTAACGCGGCCCTGAAGGGCCGCTCTTCCACCTGTACCGTAACGCAGCCCTGGGACGCTCTTCCACCTGCACCGTAACGCAGCCCTGGGACGCTCTTCCACCTGCACCGTAACGCAGGCCCTGGGACGCTTTTCCACCTCCACCGTAACGCAGGCCCTGGGACGCTTTTCCACCTCCACCGTAACGCAGGCCCTGGGACGCTCTTCCACCTGCACCGTAACGCAGGCCCTGGGAAGCTTTTCCACCACCACCGAAACGCAAGCCCTGGGA
>Ga0335085_10010897_pt1 | contig 13537 bp, 10 predicted proteins | sample Lox_Sample_45_FD_206712 | JGI IMG/M metagenome (GOLD analysis project Ga0335085, IMG submission 206712) | Soil microbial communities from Loxahatchee National Wildlife Refuge, Florida, United States - Lox_Sample_4.5 | ecosystem: Environmental > Terrestrial > Soil > Wetlands | place: USA...
CGAGCTGAAGGGGAAGGCTGCGCCGGTCTCTGCCCACCGACTCGTTGCAGTCCTGGAAGCGCCCGGACGCTCGCACGAGAGCCGGTTCGTCGGCCGCGAGCGCGAGGTCGAACTCATCCGCGGCGCCTGGGACGCTGCGCTGACCACGCAACGCAGCGAGTTGATCACGATCGTCGGCGAGGCGGGAATCGGCAAGTCGCGTCTCGTCGCGGAGTCGCTCGCTTCGATCGAGGCCCGGGTCGTCCGGGGCCGTTGCCTCCCGTACGGCGAGGGCATCACCTACTGGCCTGCGGTCGAGGTGGTCAAGCAGCTCGGGGTGCTGCCTTCCGACCCGTCCGCTGCGGCGGCGATCCGCTCGCTCGTCGGCGAGAGCGACACGGGCACCTCGGCGGAGGAGATCGCCTGGGCCTTCCGCAAGCTGCTCGAGGAGCAGGCGCCGCTGATCCTCGTCCTGGATGACATCCAGTGGGGTGAGCAGGCCTTCCTCGACCTCGTCGAAGGTGTCGCGCTCATGTCCTCGACCACGGCGATCCTGCTCGTCTGCATGGCGCGTCCGGAACTCCTCACGGAGCGGGCTGACTGGCCTGTGACCCTCCGCCTCGAGCCGTTGCCGACGGAGGCTGCCGACGAGCTGATCTCGAGCTTGCCGTCCGAGCTGCGGACGCGAATCGCCCGTGCCGCCGGCGGCAATCCCCTCTTCCTCACGGAGATGCTGGCGATGGCCGGCGAGACCGAGGACATCGAGGTCCCACCGACGTTGCGTGCACTACTCGCGGCGCGCCTCGACCAGCTCGATCCTCCCGATCGGGCCGTGCTCGAATGCGGGGCCGTCGAAGGAGAGCTCTTCCACCGCGGCGCCGTACAGGCGCTCGCGCCCGAGGGGATGCAGATCACGCCCCGGCTGGCGGTGCTGACGCGAAAGGAGCTGATCCGGCCGGACCGGGCACAGTTGCCCGGCGACGACGGCTTTCGCTTCCGGCACCTCCTGATCCGCGACGCCGCCTACGAGGCCCTGCCCAAGACGACCCGGGTCGACCTCCACCGGCGCTTCGCAGAGTGGCTTGCTGCGCGCGGCGCCGACCTGATCGAGCTCGACGAGCTCCTCGGCTACCACCTCGATCGAGCCCGCGCCTACGCCGCGGAGCTCGGGCGCGTGAACGAGAGCGCGCAGCTCGGTGCTCTCGCTGCCGTCCGCCTGCGCGCGGCCGGAGAACGCGCCGCCGGACGCGGCGACGCAGCCGCCGCGGTCAAGCTGCTCGAGCGCGCGTCGAGCCTGATCCCGCACGACGATCCCGCACGGCGGGAGGTCCAGATCGAGCTGGCCTCGGCGCTGGTCGAGCGAGGCGAGTTGAAGGGAGCGAAGTCCGCGTTCACCGAGGTCATCTCGGCCGCGCGCGGCCCACGATGAGGTCGTCGAGTGGCGAGCGCGTCTCGGCCTCGTCGCCACTGACATGTGGCTGGAGGAACAGAGCTACTCCGACAGCGCCGAGACGGTCCGGGAGGGGATTCCCGTCCTCGAGCGCCACGGTGACGATCTCGGGCTCGCCCGCGCGTGGTTTCTGGTCGGGCTGTTCAGCTTCTGGGACGGGACGTCCGGCGACGAGGCATTCGACCGGGGCCTCGTCTACGCGCGGCGTGCGCACAGCGGCCGTGACGAGGCCCAGATCCTGACTTGGCTCCTGATCAGCAGCTGGTTCGGGCCCACGCCCGCCTCCACCGCGCTCGCCCGCTGCCGCAACGTCCTCGAGGAGACCTCGTCGCGACAGGTCGAGGCCATCGCCCGCGTCGAGCAAGGCGCGCTCCTCGCGCTCTCCGGACGCTTTGACGAGGCCCGCCGGTCCTCGCAGGAAGGCGTTGCGATGCTCCGGGAGCTCGGGCTCCAGATCCTCGCGGCCGGTATGTCTCAGGAGCGCTGCGACATCGAGCTCCTCGCCCGCGACCTGCCGGCCGCAGAGGCGGTCCTGCGGGAAGCCTGCAATGCGCTCCAGGAACTGGGCGAGAAAGGCTTCCTCTCGCTCCGGGCGGCTCTCCTCGGGCTTTGCCTCGCGCTTCAGGACCGACCCGACGACGCCGAGCCGTTCCTCCAGCTGGCCCTGGAGGCGTGGCAGGACTGGAGCACCCGCAGCTGCGTCCATCGGGCACGAGCGGCCACGCTCCTCTCACAGGGGTCGCTCGGCGAGGCAGAGGATCATGCTCGGCAGGCAGTTGCGGAGATCGCCGACCGGGACAATCCGAACTACAAGGGGGACGCGCTCGCGCAGCTCGCCGACGTTCTTCGCGCGGCCGGGAAACACGACGAGGCGATCCTGGTGTACTCGGAGGCGCTAGCGCTCTACGAGCAGAAGGAGAACCTCGTGGCCGCCGAGCGCGTTTCCCGTACCATCGCGTCGGTGCGGGCGGGAACGGCCACGTAAGCGCGCCCGTTCGCATCGGCCCCCGGTCGATGCCGCTCGGAACGAACCCGAGGGCGTTCGGCCATGCCGGCGCAGGCGGCCATCTCGGGGTGGCCGATCCCGAAGCGGGGATCGGGTTCGCCTGCGGGACCAACCTCTGGTGCACGGAGGACGGGCTCGGCGCCCGCTGCACTCGGCTTCTCGAGTCGGTCGGCCACTGGGCTCCCCCGGCCCAGCAACCTTGTCGCCGGTGCACCCTGCGAGTACCCAACGGCTGGCTCACAGCCGGGACTTTGCAACTTGCACCACAAGCGATTAAGGCCTGCGGGCTCGGCACCCGGAGCTAGGCCGCGTCCCCGGGCACGTAGTAGGGGTAGATGCCCCCGCGGACTCCGAGGGTGGCGGGGGCGAAGCCCTTGCGCACGAATCCGGGCGGCGGGGAGACGCAGGTGAGCCCGGTTCCGTCGATGAAGTTGGCGTGCCTGTTGCCGGGAGCCTTCGGCGGGACGAGGCCGGTTGCGAGCGCGATGTAGTTGGCGCCGTAGCACCAGCCGATCTGGGGCCGGCTGTTGAACGGCCGTTCTGCGCGAGGTTGAAGGCGAAGCCCGCCTGGGCCTGCCAGATCAGGGCGTTCCCCTGATCGCCGTAGACGACGATCGTGTCGCCCGGCTCGATGCACTGCTTGTAGAGGCCGTCGGTGAAGAATGCGAGGTGCTTGGTGCGGGTCGGAGCGAAGTTCGACCAGAACGCCGGAACGAGAGCGGCGGCGGCGAGGATCGGGAGGACGTACGGGCGCGGGAAGAAGCGCCCCTCGGTTCGCGCAGTCCAGAGCGCGACGACGATGCCCGCGATCAGGGCCTCGATGATCCCGATGCGGAACGGGGGCATGTCCCGGATCCCGGGCACGGAGCGCATCGCCGTCCACCAGGGAAGCGTCAGGAGGGTGTGCCCGTAGACCTGGAGGGTCGCTCCGAGCGTGGCGGCGAACGCAGCCGCAAAGGCGGCGGCGAGGAAGCGCGTCCCGGACGAGCGCCAGGACCGGGCGACGTAGAGCCCGAGACCGCGTGAGGTACCGGCAGAGGAGGTAGCCCGTCCAGGCGGCAAGCGCCGGCATCAGCACGTTCGCGACGTCGAAGGCCGCGACGGGCCCGAACAGCGCGGTCAGCGGCGTGAACACGAGCGCCAGGCCGGGCGCCGACGGCGTCCAGGCGATGTTCACTCCACCCGGGGCATACAGCGCGTGCGAGTAGAGCGGGTTCGTCCACGTGGAGAGGGCGTGGAACCACCATCCGAACGACCAGATGTAGATCGAGGCGTTCGCCGCGCCGAGGGTGACGCGGCCCGGATGAGGCAGGAGCCGCCAGCCGAAGAACGCAAACGCGAGCGCCGTGTAGCCGGCAAGGACAAGCCCGGGAGCCGCTCGGCGCACCTCCGGAAGCTACGCGAGTTCAGCCGGGGCGCGGCGGGCCCGGCTCGGCCTGGCGAACGAAGAGCCCGACGATGCCCCGCTTCACCTGAACGAGCACCGGTTCCCCCGGCTCGGTCGGCTCGGGCCGCGCCCAGGCGGCCGCAACCTCGGCCCCGAAGAGCAGCGCGGAGGCGTACAGGTACGTCGAGTAGAGGAAGACGAGCCCGACCGTCAGTGAGCCGTAGATGACGCTGAGCTTCGTCGCCTTGCCGTAGACGTAGCTCGACGCGAGCGAGATCAGCTCGAGAATGACCGCCGTCATCACCGCGCCCGCGACGCCGTCCCGGATCCGCAGCCCGCGGGCGGGGACGAACCGGTAGAGCAGCAGCACGACGCCGACGATCACGAGCAACGACGCGAGCCGCAGCACGATGTCGGCGAGCGCGCCGGTGCCGATGCCGACGGCCTTGCCGAACTCGTCCGACGTGCGCTGCACGAAGCCGCCGAAGATCGTCAGCCCCGCCATCACCAGCACGAGCAGGCCGGCGCCCACGACGAGCAGCAGGTCGACCGCCTTCCCGCGGACGGTCGGGCGGGAGTTGACGACGCCCATCGCCGCCTCGAGCCCGAAGCGGATGCTGCTCATCATCCCGGTCGAGGCCCACGCGAACAGGGCGAGGCTCACGAGCCCGGTCGCGCTCAGCGGCGAGGCGATCGATGTGAGCGCATCCTCGACGTCCTTGCGGCCGGCGACCGTGACGGGCAACCGGTCGACGATCGCGTTCACGACGTCCTGGCGGATCTCGTCGTTCTCGAGGATGAGGCCGAAGATCGAGACGAGGACGATCGCGAGCGGGACGATCGAGAAGAGCACCCGGTAGGCGATCCCCGCTGCCTGCTGCGGGCAATGGTCGCGGTAGAAGCCCTGCCCCGCCTCCGGCACGACCCGCGCGAGCTTGCGGACGAGCACGCGCACGTCAGTGCGTGGCGCGCACCCTTACCCGCCGCTCGTCGTCGTTGTCGTCGTCCCGGTCGTGGTCGTCAGCTGCGTGAGCTGGCCCTCGATCGTCGTGAGCTGCTTCGAGATCGAGCTCAGCTGGGACGAGATCTGCTTCGACGTCGTGTTCAGCTCGCTCAGGGTCTGATTCGCCTCTTTCGCCGTCGCCTGAGCCTCGCTGATCGCCTTCTGCGCACTCGCGCTCGACGTCGAGATCGCCTGCGTCGCCCCGGACGCGCTCTGCTGCGCCTGCTGCACGAGCTTCTGTGTCTGCGTCACGAGCAGTGTGAGCGCGGCGGCTCTCGCGAGCAGCTTGGCCGCAGTGTGGTCGTTGTCCGACTGCGAGCTCGAGCTGCTCGCGGCCTTCGCATAGTGGAGCGTGTAGCCGCCGAGCACGAGCGCGGCGATCGAGATCAGCAGCGCGAGCGCGGCGACGACCCAGCGGGTGATATGCCAGGCGCGGTCGGGGTGCGGAGGCACCGCGGCCGGATGCTCGAGAGACGCCACTGCCATCGCGGCGACGGTCGCAGTCGCGGCAACGGGCGGCATCGCCCATTCTGGACGAGCCGGGCGCCAGGCGGCCGCGCTCATGCCGTCCGTGCTGCTCCGGTCGCGTCGCACGGGATCCGCGGGTGGATGCCGAGCTGAGCCGACGCGCCCGTGATCTCGCTGAGCGTGTGCTGCATCTCGGTCGGCTTCAGCGTGCCCGTCCCCTGCGTGTACGGGTTGTTGAGAAACTGGATCACGAGCAGGCTGACGGCCAGCATCACCGCCAGGCTCGCCGCGATCACCGCCTGCGGCAGCCAGTGCTCCGCCGGGTCGGCGAAGAGGAACGCGTAGACGGCGACGAGGCCGCCGGTGACGAAGAGGATCAGCCACAGGGGCCCGGGGATGACGCCGGAGCCCGGCGAGATCCGGTCGAGCCGGGCCTGCTCCCGGTCCGACGTCTGGTCGAGCCATTTCGAGTACGCGGTCTGCTCGACCGCGGTTCGCGGGACGACAGTCGTCAGGGTCCGGAACATCTGAACGCCCCAGGGGTTCGGGCCGAGCTCGACGCCCGCCCTCAGCTGCGGCCATTCGCGGTAGACGACGTTGCGGCCGTAGCAGATCAGCTCGCCCGAGAGGAGCGCCGACTGCGGCTTCGGCAGCAACTGGGCCGTCTCGTACTGCTGGATCACGTCGGTCGCCTCGCTCTGGGCGCCGCTCAGCGCCGTGTCGTAGGTCGTGAAGGCGAGGTAGACGACGAAGCCGAGGAGCACGGCGAAGCCGGTCGCGAGCACGCCGAAGACCCCGGCCGCGCGGTCGCCGTCGGCGAAGAAGCCTCCCTCGGGCGCCAGCCGGCGGAGCAGCAGGAAGGCCACCACGGACACGGCAGCGGCGGCGAGGACGATCAGGACGGTGAGCGGCAGGTTCACAGGCCGCGAGTCTGCCCTCAGCGGCGGCACGAAAGTTCATCTCATCGGGATTACGCGGCTGCGGCCGTCCCCTGGGATGCTCGCGTCGATGGCCACCGAAGGGGCGAAGCCGAAGCTGACGGGGCTCCCGCTGCTCGCGGTCGCACTCTCGGTCGTCGTCTTCGTGCAGGCGGCGTTCGTGCTCTCCTACGTCGGCGCCCTGCACGAGCCGAAACCGCACGGCGTCCGGCTCGCCGTCGTCGGCACCTCCCCGCTGCCGGCAGCGATCGGCAAGCAGTTCTCGCTCCGGCTCGAGCCCTATCCGGCGGAGGCGGCGGCGCGGAAGGCGATCGACGAGCGCAAGGTCGATGCCGCGTTCATCGCCCCTTCGACGCTGATCGTCGTCCCGGCCGCCGGCGCCCCTATGGCCACGGCGCTCGGCAACGTCTTCGCCGCCGCCGGCGCCGCCGCCAAGGTCGAGGTCGCGGTCGTCCCGGTACATCCGCTGCCCGCGCACGACGCCTCGGGCAACGTCTCCTTCCTCGTCGTGATGGCCCTGATCATCGGCGGCTACCTCGCCTCGACGATCGGCATGGCGTTCGGCGGGCCGCCGACGCGCCGGCGCCGGCGCCTGGCGTCGCTCGCGGTGGTGTCCGTGGTCGGCGCGCTCATGACCGACGTCATCGCCGGGCCCGCGCTCGGCGCCCTGCCGAGCTCGAAGTTCTTCGAGCTGTGGGGCGCCTTCGTGCTGGTGATGACGGCCGTCTCGTTCGCGACCGCAGGCCTGCAGGCGATCCTCGGTGCCGCCGGGACGCTGGTCGTCGTCGTCCTCTTCGTGATCTTCGGAGCGCCCGCTTCGGGAGGCACCGTTCCCTCGCCGTTCCTGCCCGACTTCTGGCGAACGTTCGGCCCGTACCTCCCGGCCGGAGCGGGGACGACGCTCGTCCGGAACATCGTCTACTTCGGCGGCAACGCAGTCGGACTGGCGCTCGTCGTCCTCGCCGGCTATCTCGCAGCGGGCGCGCTAGTCGTGACGGCCGTGCGGCGGAGCAGCGAAGCGCCCACCGCCTTGGCCGCCGAGGCCGAGGCCTCGGCGGCTGCAACGGCGATCATCGTCAGCTAGAGACCGAACTCGGCGGCGATCGCACCCGACGCGACTGCCTGCTTGAGCGCCTCGTAGTCGCGCTCGTTCTGGTCGGCGTACGCCTCGGCGAACAGAGCCATCGCCTGGTCGAAGGCATCGCTCGTGCCGAGGTAGCTCGAGATCGCGATCGGGTCGCCCGAGCGAGCATGCCCCTTGGCGAGCGTCCGGCCGCAGACCCGGCCGTAGGCGAGCATCGCGTTCGGCTCCATCGCCTCGATGATCGCGGAGCCCTTGGCGTCCCAGAGCTGGCGGAGGTAGAAGTCGCGCGGCTGCCCGTCGATCCCCTCGTCGGTGTGGATCCAGCCGAGGAAGATGTCGCTCGCAGACTGCATCAGCCGCTGGCCCTCGACGACGCGCTGGCCCGAGTTGGCGTACTCGCTCTTGCCCAGATACGGCTCCAGCACCGAGGCCTGCGCTTCCTTCGCCTGCAGGAACAGCGGGTCGTCGCCGTCGCGTCCGAGCATCAGGACGATCCACGCGCGCGTGCCGACGCTGCCGACGCCGACGACCTTCCGCGCCAGGTCGACGAACCGGAACCGCTCGAGGAGCTTGCGCCGGTCGCCGGCGAGTGACCGGCGGTAGGAGCGGATCAGACCGTGGATCGAGTCGCGTACATCGACCGCGTCGCCGTCACCGACGAGCTCGTCGACGGGAACGATCAGCGGCGGATCGCTCACGATCCGCGGCTCGCCGTCGACGATCCGGGTCAGCTTGTTGAAGGCCGCGAGGCTGTCCTTCGTTCGCGACTTGGCGAGGTTCTTCTCCATCCGTTTCCGCTGTACCGCCGTTGCCTGGGACCGGAAGGTCGCGATCGTCTCGTCGACGTCGATCCGGTCGTACCAGATGTCGAGGTTCCGCATGCCGGCGTAGGCAAGCATCGCCTCGCGGTAGGCGGCCGAGACCGCGACGACGACCTTCGCGCGCAGCCTGCTCTCGAAGCCGCGATCGCGTCCGGCGACGGCGAAGCTCGCGACGAGGCGCTTGACGTCCCACTCGAACGGGCCGGGGAGCGTCTCGTCGAAGTCGTTGACGCTGAAGACGAGCCGCCGGTCCGGCGCGGCGAAGATCCCGAAGTTCGAGAGGTGCGCGTCACCGCAGAGCTGCGCGTTGAGCCCCGAGCGCGGGCCGTCCGACAGGTCGGAGGCCATCAGGTACGCGGCTCCGCGGTAGAACGTGAACGGCGACACGAGCATCCGGCCGTAGCGGATCGGCACCAGCTCGGGCACCCGCGAGGCAGCCTGCTCCTCGAGCAGGCCGACCGGGTCCGGCCGCCTCTTCGAGGGCTCCCACTCGCCGTGGGAGCGTCGCGGGATCTCGGCGCGCGCCGCCTTCCCCCGAGCTGCACGCTCGGCCGGGGTGAAGTGCGGAACCTTCGCCGCCGCGGCCGGTTTCCGCCCCGTGTTCTCCTCCTGAGCCGTTGCCATCTGGTTCACCTCCCGTTCCGTATGCGCCCGCCGATGAGCCCTCCGACCAAACATGCACCAACGACGCCCGTGCGGCGTCGCCCCGACGGGATTAGGGCGCCGCCTACGCGGCGAGCCGGGCGAGATAGCGGCTCGCGTCCTCCGGGTCCATGAACCAGCCGAAGAAGTCGCGCGGGTCGTTGAAGCCGTTGACGAAGCGCGACGCGATCTCGGGGTGGTCGTTCCCGGCCACGAGGAGCTCCAGCACGTGCTGCGGCGGCGGGCCGAGGAGGGCGTTCGTCCACGTCGTGACGTACTGCGCGTAGTCCCAGTAGCGCTCGAACGCCCGCTCCATGAACGAGCGGTCGAACGGGCCGTCGCCGTGGTCGCGGATGCTCTCGAGGTAGGACGCGGCGGCCTTGCTCGCGTTGTTCGAGCCCTGTCCGGTGATCGGGTCGTTGAGGACGACCGCGTCGGCGAGGCCCAGCACGAGCGCGCCCGACGGCAGCTGGCCGACCGGCCTCCGCACCGTCGGCGGGAACCGGCCGGCGAGGATGCCGTTGTCGTCGGTGAGCTCGATGTCGCGGCACCGCTCCGCCTCCCACGGCAGGAAGGTCTCGAGGATCCACTTGCTCTTCGCGAGGTGCTCCTCGGGCGTCGTGACGTCGCCCCAGCAGTCCATCGGGCCGCCGGGGACGCCCTCGAAGACCATGATCTCGCAGGTGCCCGTCGTCGTCAGCGCCGGGAACACGAAGTACTCGCCGACCGTCGGGATCAGGTTGAACGCCACCGCCGAGTACTCGGGACGCGGCGTCATCCCCGTCGCGTAGGTGAGTGCGAGGGCGCGCTGCGGCGCGCTGTAGGGCGACCGCGACGGGTCGCGCTCGAAGAGCTGGGCGACCTCGCCCTTCCCGGCGGCGACGATCACGAGGTCGTGGTCGCGCGCGTAGCCCTCGAGGTCGGGAATCGACGCGTCCTGGAGAACGAGCTTGCCGCCCTGCCGCTCGAGCGCGTCCATCCAGCCGGGCATCTTCAGGCGCTGGTCGACCGACTGCGCCGGCCGCTCGAGCCGCGCCGCCCAGTCGACCGCCTTGCCCCCGTCCGGCGCCGGCACGACCAGCGAGACGCCGTCGATGTCGGGGCACTCGTCCGCCCAGAAGTCGACGCCGAGCTCGCGCTCGTGCTCGAGCGCGGCGTCGAACATGCACTGGCTCGACATCACGCGCCCGTCGTGGATGTCCTCCGGCGTCCGGTTGGAGACGACGGTGACCTCGTGTCCGTCCCGGACGAGGCCGAGGGCGAGCTGCAGTCCGGCCTGGCCGGCACCGACGATGAGAAAGCTCGGCATTCGGAATCACCTACTCCATGAGTTGCGGGATGGCGGGCACCGCTTGCTCCGGGCCCATGGCTGAGTAGCCGCCGTCGGCGGCGTAGTCGGCGCCGGTGACGACCGACGCGTTGTCACTGCACAGGAACATGACGACCTCGGCGACCTCCTCGGGGTCGCCGACGCGGCCGAGCAGGTGGAACGGCGCGGCGACGCGGTCGGTCTTGGCGCGATCGCCGCCGGTGAGCTCGTCCATCAGGCGGGACCACGTCCATCCGGGCGAGACCGAGTTGACCCGGATCCCGTCGGCGGCGAAGTCCATCGCCATGGCCCGCGTCAGCTGCACGAGCGCCGCCTTGCCGACCGTGTAGGTCCACCGCCCGCTCTGCGCGACGTTCGCCGAGATCGAGGTGAAGTTGACGATCGCGCCGCGCCCGCGGGCGACCATGTGCGGCCGCACCGCTGTCGCCATCATCGCCGCGCTGACGACGTTCACGTTCAGCGACTCCAGCCACTCCGCCCGGGTCGAGGCCGGGCCCTCGTCGACGTACGAGCACGCGAGGTTGACGAGGAAGTCGATCCCGCCGAAGCGCTCGACCGTCGCGTCGACGAAGCGCGCAATCTGCTCGTCGTCCCGGATGTCGGTCACCTCGAAGAGCACGTCGCTGCCGAGCACCCGCCCGCCGGCCGCTTCGATGTCGGCGACGGCGACGTTCGCGCCCGCCGCCTGGAACGCGCGCACGACGGCCCTGCCGATCAGCGTGGCGCCGCCGGTCACGATCGCCGTTCCCCCCTCCAGTCCTCGCATTGAATCCTCCTCAGGTCGTCGGAGCGCGTGGCGCAGGTCGCGGTAGACCGTATACAGCCCGTCTTAATGACTGCCTTACCGAATCCGTCCAAGACTCTCATGGCGCGATGACGGTCGGATGACCCCCGTCGGTTACACACCGAAGGCGTCAATCGAATCTCCCGCGTCGCCCACGAAGGGGGTACGAAATGAGTCTCGGATCGGGAAAGCGCACGACCGCGCTGGCAGCGCTCCTGCTGCTCGCGGCGGCCGCGGCGGCGCAGCCCGCGCTTGCGCGGCACGATCGCCGCGCGACCTATCGCCCGCCTGACCTCGGTCTGCGCCTGGCCGGCTCGCCCGCGGCCGTGACGACCGGTCAGCAGGTCACCTACACCGCCACGGTCTTCGACCGCGGACGGGGACCGGCGCGCACGTCGGGGTTCCTCGACTACCTGCCCGCGAGCACGACGCTCGTCTCGGCTTCGGCGAGCCGGGGCGGCTGCACCGGCAAGCGGGTCGTCGTCTGCAACCTCGGGCGGCTCCCGGCACATGCGGCTGCAACCGTCACGATCGTCGTCACGGCGAACCGGCACGGCACGATCGTGGATCGCGGCTGGGTCTCCGATCACCGGCCGCGGCGCTGGCAGGACCAGCGCACGGTCGTGACCCGGGTCAGCGACTCGGGCACGGGCACCGATCTCGACCTGCGCCTGAGCGGATCGCCCTCGTCCGTCGGCGTCGGCCAGCAGGTCGAGTACACGGCCGCGATCGCCAACCACGGCCCGAGCCCGGTGCCGGCCGCGGCCCTCCAGGATGTCATCCCGCCGAGCACGAACCTCGTGTCGGCGAGCACGAGCCAGGGAAGCTGCACCGGCAGCCCGACCGTCGTCTGCAGCCTCGGCGCCGTGGGTGCGGGCGCGACCGCGACCGTCACGGTCACCGTCGCCACGACCCGAGCCGGCACCTTCTTCGACCGCGCCTGGGTCTCGACGAGCCCGCCGGGCAACTGGCAGCACGGGCGCCTCGTCGTCACCGAGGTTCGCAACGTCAACCCGGACCTCGACCTGCAGCTCTCCGGCTCGGCGCCGAGCGTCACCGCCGGGCAGCAGGTCACCTATACGGCGACGATCGGCAACCACGGCTCCGGCGCGGCCGCAACGGCCGCCTTCCAGGACATGATCCCGGCGAAGACCACGCTCGTCTCGTCTTCGGCGAGCCAGGGAAGCTGCAGCGGCAGCCCCACCCTCGTCTGCAACCTCGGCTCCCTGGCGCAGAACGCGTCGGCCACGGTGACGATCGTCGTCGCGACGGCGCAGCCCGGGCCGATCGTCGACCGCGGCTGGGTCTCGACCAGCCCACCCGGCGACTGGCACCACGAGCGTGACGTGACGACGAACGTCACGGGTGCGATCGCCGAGCTCGAGCTGCAGCTGTCGGGCTCGGCGCCGGTCGTGAACGCCGGGCAGCAGGTCGTCTATACGGCCACGGTCACCGATCACGGGACGGCTGCCGTCGCGAACGCCGCCTTCCAGGATCTGCTGCCCGGCAAGGTGACGCTCGTCTCCGCCACGGCCGGCCAGGGGAGCTGCAGCGGCAACCCGACCGTCGTCTGCAACCTCGGCCCGATCGCGCCGAACGGGACGGCGACCGTGACCGTCACGGTCACCACGACGCAGGGCGGGTCGATCGTCGACCGCGGCTGGGTCTCCGCCAGCCCGCCCGGCAGCTGGCAGCACGAGCGCGACGTCGTCACAGCTGTTCGGAACGTGACGCCGGACCTCGACTTCCACCTGGTGGGCTCGCCGTCCAGCGTGACCGCCGGCCAGCAGATCACCTATACGGCGGTCATCGGCAACCACGGCACCGGGCCTGCGAATGCTGCGTTCCAGGACCAGCTGCCCGGCAACGTGACGCTGGTCTCGGCGAGCGCCACCCAGGGGAGCTGCACCGGGAGCCCGACCATCGTCTGCAGTCTCGGCACGCTCGCTCCCGGCGCCACGGCCACGGTGACGGTCACGGTGACCACGACCGAGCACGGCTCCGTCGTCGACCGCGGCTGGGTCTCCGCCAACCCGCCCGGCGACTGGCAGCACGAGCGGGACGTCGTCACCGACGTGCGGCAGGCGTAGCGCGAGCGCACGGGCGCGGGAGGGGCCGGCTCCGCCCCTCCCGCGCTCCACCCGCTCACGCGAGCGTGCGCTCGAGCCCGGCGACCGCCTCGCGCCTCAGCGCGGGGAGGCCCTCCTCGTGCCCGTAGACGGCGAGCGTGCCGCAGAGGAAGAGCGCGAGGATGCGGCCGCGGAGGAGCCGGCCGTCCGTGATCGGCCCGTACGCGTCGCGGAACGCGGCGCGGCCCTCCGGCGGGAGCGCGCCCCAGTAGAGCACGAGGTCGACGCCGGGGTCGTTCCAGCTGAGGTCGATCCAGTCGATCACCGCCGTCGCGCGGCCCGCGCCGTCGACGAGGAGGTGGCGGAGGTGGAGGTCGCCGTGCACGAGGGCCGCCGGCTCCGGCGGGCCGAGCCCGGCCGCCGCCTCGACGACCTCGTAAGCCTCCCGGGGCGCACGCCAGAGCCCGAGCTCCTCCAGCTGCGCGAGCCGCTCGAGGGTCTTCGGCACGCGCAGGGTCATGTCGGCGCGCCTCACGGGATCCACGGGAAGGTCGGCGTCGAGCCCCGTGGCGTGCA
>Ga0335085_10010899_pt1 | contig 13532 bp, 10 predicted proteins | sample Lox_Sample_45_FD_206712 | JGI IMG/M metagenome (GOLD analysis project Ga0335085, IMG submission 206712) | Soil microbial communities from Loxahatchee National Wildlife Refuge, Florida, United States - Lox_Sample_4.5 | ecosystem: Environmental > Terrestrial > Soil > Wetlands | place: USA...
CTCCCCCACCCGCTCGCGCAAAATCCGCAGCATCCGCCGCAGCGGCTCCGCCGCGCCCCACAGCAACTGATCGCCCACGGTGAACGCCCCCAGATATTCCGGACCAAGCGCCAGCTTGTGCAGCCGGCCGATCGGCACCTGCAGCTTGCCAGAGACCGCCGTCGGGGTCAGCTCGCGGACGGTCGATTCTTTATCATTCGGTACAACGCGCACCCATTCGTTGCTCCCCGCGATCAACCGCTCAATTTCCTGTACAGCAACATCCCGCTTCAGCTTGATGGACAATCCCTGGCTGTGGCAGCGCATCGTACCAACCCGCACGCAAATGCCATCCACCGGCACCGGCGGAGTCAGCCCCATGATCTTGTTAGTCTCGGCCATGCCTTTCCATTCTTCTTTGCTCTGCCCGCCGGGCATTTCTTTATCAATCCAGGCCAAAAGACTTCCCGCCAGCGGCGCGCCGAATTCTTGCGTGGGAAGCGAAGCCGCCCGCTGCGCCTCAATCACCATGCGGTCTACTTCCAGCGCATTCTCCGACGGCGACCGCCGCACCGGATCCACCAGGCAATTCATCTGCTGCACCAGCTCCAGCATCTTGGCCGCGCCCGCGCCCGACGCCGCCTGATACGTCATGGTGCTGATCCACTCCACCAGCCCCGCCTTCAGCAGCCCGGCCACTGCCATCAACATGAGGCTGACGGTGCAGTTTCCCCCGGCATAGGTGCGAATTCCTCGACTCAGGCCCGCCTCAATCACATCCGCGTTCACCGGATCAAGAATGATGACCGCGTCCTTCTCCATGCGCAGCGTCGACGCCGCGTCGATCCAGTAGCCCTGCCACCCGCTCTTTCGCAGCGGACCATAAATTTCCGTGGTGTAATCGCCGCCCTGGCAGCTCACCAGCACATCGCAGCCCGCCAGCGCCTTCAGGTCTCGCGCGTCATTGAGAACGCCGCGCGGCCCGGCCTCCTTGGGCGCTTCACCGCCCACATTGGAAGTCGAAAAGAAGACGGCTTCCAGGCCGGCAAAGTCGCCCTCCTCGCGCATGCGTTGCATGAGGACGCTCCCGACCATGCCTCTCCAACCGATGAATCCAGTGCGTAGCATAGAAAGAAGTGTGAACCATCAGTTTACTAGAGAGGAAGGCAATTGGCGCACGCGCAGGCTAGCCGTGGGCTAGTTCTCGGTGACTTTGGGCACCGCCGGCGTCGCCGGCGGCTTCGGTGGGGCCGGTGGGGCCGGCGGCAGACCGGCCAGATCCGAGCCCTTGTGCAGCTCGATAGTGCCGTGCTCATTGGAAATCACGAGGTGCGGCCCACCGTTCCCGATGGATCCCGATCCGGTGGCCTGATCGTCGCCGTTCTCGATCTTTAATCCGTCAAAATCGGACTGAATCTCCCCGTTGCCGGCGCGCGCATCCAGCTGGAAGCTCGCTTTGGTCGGCAGATACACCTCAATGTCGCCCTGACGGTTCTCGATCTGCGTGTTACCCAGCTTGCTCACGTGCACTTCCACGGCGCCGTTCTGATCCTCGAGTCGCAGATCGCCGGAAACACCCTCCAGACTGATGTCTTTCGAGCGGGTCGCCAGACGTACCGGGCCCGCCACATCGCTGGCCTCCAGGTCGCCGGAATCCAGATTCACCTCGCCGTCAATCCGGGCAAACTCCATTTCCGTCCGCGAGGACTTGAAGGTCGCGCCTTTGCCGATCTTGGAAAGCTTCACGCTCTCCATAAAATCGCCATCCAGGTGCGCCGCGCCCTTGATGTCTTCGAGGGTAACGTCGTTCGCCCGGCCGTCCACAAACACGTCCGAACTTACCTGCGAAACCCGCGCCGAACTGTCTTTCAGGTGCAGAGTGAGCTTCCCGTTGACATCCGAAACCGAAACATCGCCATGGTCGCTCGTGATCTCCCCATCCCCGTCGCGCCCCAGCAGGCTCACATCGCCGCGTTGGGTGGAAATCGTGACCGAGGCCTTGCGCGGAAGGGAGATGTCCATATCCGTGGCCACCCAGTGGTCGCCGGCGCCCTGCGTGTTCGCGTGCAGGGTCACCGTCTGGCCGACCACGCTGATTTGCGGCTTGGTCCCGCCATTCCACTTGTCGGCCTCTTCCTGGCTCTCCGCGTTCACTCGCTTGTGCACCGCGACGTGAATCTCGTTATCGCTCGACGCGCTCACGTTCACCGCCCCGCGCTCATCCGTTACCCGCAACGTCGCGCCCGCGGGAAAACTCTGCGCCAGCTGATCTTCGTAGGTATAGGTGTGCCCGAAGAGCGGAAAGTCGTCGTTCCCAAGGTCCATCTGGTCGCGCAGCGCCCCCCAGTTGAGGCGCGCCACCTGCGTCGCCGCCAGCCCGAACACAATGATCACAATCAGCAGAAACACCCCGCCCGCCCCGATGCCGCGCGCCCGGGCGCCATGCCGCTCCGCGTCGTAATACTCCACCAGCTTCACCACTCCCCACAGCACCAGCAGCAGCGGCCAGTAGTGGGCAAACAGCCGCCCCAGGCTCTGCAGATGCATCACCCCCAGCGTGCCCAGCAGGAAAAACACTCCAATCAGAATCAGGACCAGCGGTCCGGCAACAGACCGGCGTGGCCGCGGCGGAAGCGGCGGCATGGGCGCGGGACTAGACATTGTGCACCTCTCCCGAGGGCGGCTGCGGTTCAGAACTTGCGCTCGGAGCCGCCGGCGGCGGCGGCGTTCCGGAAGCAGTGGGCGGCGGAAAGTCCATGTGTCCGGTAGTCGGCGCCTGCCCCTGCAGAATTTTCACCAGCCCGATCACAATCAGCAGAATCGGCCAGGTGTGTCCCCAGCTTCGGCCAAATGAATCGAGCAGGCTGAGAATGCCGACGGTCACCAGCACCGCCGCTCCCATCACTCCCCGCATGCGGCAGCGCTCGCAGTAGCAGCGATTCGGGCTGGTGCCCATCATCCCCCAGCGCTTGGCAAACAGCCATCCGCCCAGGGCAATCAGAAAGAATGGCCAGATGCGATCGGCGTCGATGTCGAAAAGACCCGAAGTCTGCGCCAGGAAAAGCACTCCCAGGGCGATCAGAATCACCGCCGCCATGGGTATTTTGGAGGTATCCAGCTTCTCCCCGGCGCCAAACGATTGCGCCAGCCCGAAAGGATCCGGAGCCGGCTGCCCCTGCAGCACCGCGTGCGCCGACCGTATCGCATCGATGATTTGATACACGTAGAAGAAACCAAAGCCGATGGCCAGGCTCGTGATCACATACCACGGCGCATTCGCGCCCAGGCCGACGATGAACAGAACGAACGCCACCAGGTGCGCCAGCCCTTTCGCATACTGTCCGGTGTAAACCGCGCCCACACCGAAGGGAAACATGCCGGCAAGAATTCCAGCCAGGGCTGGATTCGGCCCGCTGCTGGGCGCCATTCCGGGTTGTCTCGAACCCACCGAGGAAGCTGGCGGGGGCGGCGTTGCCCCCAGGCGCGCCGCCAGGCAGTTCTCGCAATAAATCACACCCTGCACGTCGCGCGTGCAGCTTGCGCACAAAGCTTTCCCGCAGGTGCGGCAGTAGGCGACAGCCGTGGCACCACTATGATTGGCGCAGTTCATGCGAACCTCCTGTACGTGGTCACCCTCACTACAGGCGGATGGTTTGGGGTGGAGGCCAGCACCGGCTGCTCTTCACCCTGGCTGTAGTTGCGTTCCTGTTTCTGATCCGGTTCTCCACTCGTGTTGTTGCGGTGATTCTTGTCCTTTTCTTCCGCGGGCGCGGGCTCCGGCGGCGGCGCAGCCTGTTTCAGCTGCCGCATCCGCGACTCGATTTCGTACACCACCCGGATATTCTCGTAATACTTTACGACTCGTCCGCTGGTTTCGTAGTACTGCCGTTTGATCGCGCTGGGCCGCAGGTCCACGTTTCGCAGGTCGCTCAGCTTGACCCCCGCCAGGCTCAGCGAGATCGAGAGCGAGAAAAATGCCATGCCAAACGACATGGCAAATCGCGGTTGCCGTGCCACCGTCGTAACCGGCGTCACCACCGCCGCCCTGAAGCGTTCCCACCACGAGGGCCGCGTCCCGCTGGTTGCCTCCAGAATATTCCGCACCAGCGCCGGCGGAGGTTCCACCGCTTCCAGTGATTTCAGCCATTTCCGCCCCGCCCCGGCTTCCTGCAGCAGCAGCCCGCAAACCGGACAGCTCTGCGCGTGGGCCTCGAAGCCCTCCCGCTTCGCCCCGGTCAACGTCTGGTCGAGGGCATCGCCCAGCAAGGCGTCGAATTCGGCGCACTGCATCCCGTTCTGGGTTTCGCCTGGCATCACATCACCTGCCTATAGGTACGTTGTAGCAGGCGTGCAAGTTCCGCCCGCCCGCGGTTGATTCTCGATTTCACAGTCCCCTCCGGAACTCTAAGCGCTACAGCAATTTCCCGGTAGTCCATGTCCTGTAGATCGCGCAGAATAACGGCTTCCCGCAGCTCCGGCGAGAGCCTCTGCAGCGCCCGGTGCACGGTTTCCCGCGTTTCCCGGCTCTGCACCCCGGCATCCGGCGACGGCGCCTTGTCCGGAATCTGCTGGCTCAGCGGCATCGCGTCCTCGTGTTCCGAAAGCGTCGCGTCCAGCGAATCGGTCATTCGGTCCTGCTTCCCTTTGCGGAAGTGGTCCACCAGCAGATTGCGGGTAATCGTCGTAACCCAGGTCATGAACGCCCCTTTTCCCGCGTCGTAACTGCTCAGGGTGCGGTACATCTTGATAAAGACCTCCTGGGTAAGGTCTTGGGCGTCCTCGCCCGAACCGGCGAAACGATAGCAGATGTTATAGATTCGGCGGTGGTATTGCTGCACGATTTCTTCCCATGCCCCGGCATCGCCGTTCAGACAACGGCGGACCAGCAGCGCTGCGACATGGGCGTCTTCCAAACCGCACTCCCTGGAATCGATGGCCTTGCGCGCGAGATGGTCCATGCCACCCCGCGGCCAGCCTTAACACTGCTCAACAGAGTACGTGTTTTGCCGGCGAGAAGTTCGTCACTGCGGGAAACAGGGCATTCTAGCAGGAGTCGCCCGTGAGCGAACATAGGGCGAACATTTGAGCGAGAACATTTTGAGGGCGAACACTTGAGGGAAAGCCCTGCGCACGACAGGCTTCCTTCGTGTACCTTCGTGCCCTTCGTGGTTTACTGATTTTTCTCGCCCATCACCAAACGCCACCGGCCGCAAAACGCGCGCCGCTCATTCGCTGGTGAAGTAGTCCACCCGGATGGGATTCTCGAACAGGGAATAATCGCGCGTCACCACCGTGATGCCGCTGTCGGTCACAAAGTAGCGCTGCCGGTCGGCTTCCGCGTCATACCCGATGGTCGTGCCTTCGGGAATGTGCACATCGCGGTCAATAATGGACCGCCGGATGCGGCAATGCCGCCCCACATTGACGTGCGAAAACAAAATGCTCGAATCAATTTCGCTGTACGAATTCACCCGCACGTCCGGCGAAAGTACGCTTCCCCTCACTACGCTGCCGGAAACAATGCAGCCGCTGGAGACGATCGAATCGATCGCGCTTCCGGTACGCCCCGGTTCGGCGAACACGAATTTCGCCGGCGGGTACTGCCGCTGGTGCGTCCGGATCGGCCAATCCTCGTCATACAGATTGAATACCGGCGAGACCGCCACAATATCGGTGTTGGCCTCGTAAAACGCTTCCAGCGTTCCCACATCGCGCCAGTACAGCGCTTCCTTCTTGTTTTCGTCCACGAAATCGTAGGAGTACACCCGGTAATCGTCCACCATCTTGGGCAGAATGTCCTTGCCGAAATCGTGGCTCGAATTCGGATCCTCCGCGTCTTTCAGCAGCACCGGAATCAGCACATCCGTGTTGAACAGGTAAATTCCCATGGATGCGGAAACCTTTTCCGCGTTATAAGGCGATCGCAACTCCGTCTGCCGCGGTTTCTCCAGGAACCCGTTCACCCGGCTGTCGCTGTCCACATCCACCACCCCGAAGCGGTACACCTCGTTGGGATCGATCTGAATCGTCGCCAGCGTTACGTCCGCCCCGGACGCGTTGTGCTGCTTCAGCATGAGCCCGTAATTCATCTTGTAGATGTGGTCGCCCGAAAGAATCAGCACATGCTTCGGCTGCTCCGAGCCGATCGAATAGATGTTCTGGTACACCGCATCCGCCGTCCCCTGATACCAGCTCTCGCTCACCCGCTTCATCGGCGGCAGCACTTCCACGAACTCGCCCATCTCCCGCGCCACGATATTCCAGCCCTCGCGAATATGCCGGTTCAGTGACAGCGCTTTGTATTGCGTGAGAATGTAAACCCGGCGCAGCCCGGAGTTCACACAATTGGAAAGGGTGACGTCGATGATGCGGTAAATGCCGCCGAAGGTAACTGCAGGCTTGGCCCGGTCACGGGTCAGAGGATAGAGCCGTTCTCCGGCTCCGCCAGCCAACAACACTCCCAAAGTATCTTTCATTGCGCTTCCGTCCGGATATGGCTGCTGATCCTGGGAAGCGTCGCCGGCCCGTCCTGAAACTCACTGGCGCGACCCGCGGCGCGCGGGAAAACACACGATACTACCACAGCCCAAACTGGGCTGAGCGTCGCCATCTTTGCTGACGGCCGGCGCCATCGCAGGGCAAACCGAACCCCGGAAGGCGAGTTGTGAAGGAGCATCACATTTCCCGGCTTGGGAAACCTGCGAAATAAACTGACGTTCCATCGCGCGAACCCTTCTGCGGAGTGATATACAGCAAAGGTCCCCGTCCTCGGCTGGACTCACCTTCAATTTCGTACGGGTGAGAATCCTGATGCCGTGTCATGCCGCCATCCCTGATAAGGGATGCTTTCGTACCCTGGTTGTTTTTGCCTGCTTTGTGATGCTCTCCGGCATCTTTGCGTTTGCCCAGGATGCTTCCACCGGCGCCATTCGCGGCACGGTGAGCGACTCGGCCGGTGCCCGCATCCGCGGGGCTGCGGTCGCTGTGGTCAGCTTGGCCACCGGACTTCGCTCCTTCGCCAGCAGCGACGCTTCCGGCCATTTTACGGTGGAGTTGCTGCCCCCGGGGGACTACAAAGCGCGCGCCGAGTCCCCCGGCATGCTGCCGCAAGTGACTCCTTCCCTCCACGTGGAACTTGGCGCGGCAACTGAAATTCAATTCAAGCTGACGGTGGCGGGCGAGAAAGAAACCATCACCGTGTCCAGTGAGCAGCCCTGGATTGAGCCTCAAGCCAGCGCCGTCTCCTCGGTGATTGATGAGCGCGCCATCCAGGAACTTCCCATGGAGAGCCGGCGTTTTACGGACCTGGCGCTGCTCACCCCGGGAGTTACCCAGGACCCGCGCGGCCTCATGTCCGCCACCAACGGCGACCTCGCCTTCGGCGGCATTCGGGGATTCCAGAACAGCTACCTGGTGGATGGTGCCGACGACAACAATGCCTTCTTCGCGCAGGCTCGCGGCCGTTATCGCGCGCCCTATCAATTCTCCAGCGAGGTGGTGCAGCAGTTCCGGGTTTCCTCGAACACTTACGGAGCGGAGTTGGGACGCGCCGGCGGCGCCGTGATCAACGTCGTTACCAGGTCAGGGTCCAACCATTTTCACGGCACCGCGTTCTATTACGGCCGCAACAGCGCGCTTAACTCCACCCCCGCCTTCGTCGGCTTCAAACCGAAAGACCAGCAGGATCAATTTGGCTTTACCTTCGGCGGCCCCATCAAACGCAACCGCGCCTTCTTCTTCGGCGGGTTCGATCAACAGATTTTTCACGAGCCTACGGTGGTGCAGTTCGACAACGGCGGTTCCGTGGTCGTACCGCAACCCGGCCCCGGTCCGGTCACCCCCGGAGATTATGAACCCAGTGACCAGGACCTGGTGTTCGCCGCCGCCGCTCAACTCAGCAAACAGGCCGGTCAGTATCCCGCGAAGCTCATGGGTAACGCCACGTTTCTCAAGATGGATGTTTCCCTCTCGACGCACCACTTTCTCTCGCTGCGGCTCAATACGTCACGCTACTCCGGGCAGAACAACGTGTTCCTGGATCCTTCCAGCCCTCTGACCACGTTCGGCATCAGTGACAATGGCGAGGAGCAGGTGGCCACCGAGAGCGCCTCCGCGTCGCTTACCAGCAGTCTCTCCTATCGATTCGTCAGCCATCTGCGGGCACAGTTTTCCCGTGACCTGCAGCAATCGACAAGCAATTCCGATGCCCCGCTGAGCAAGATCACCAATATCTTGGACGGATTCGGCCGTTCGTCCATATTGCCACGCCAGACCCGCGAACACCGTTTGCATGTCGCCGAGACCCTTAGCCTGGAGAACCATCGCAACTCCTGGAAGTTTGGCGGCGACGCGCTGTTCACCTGGATCTACAACTTCTTTCCCTCGCTCTCCGGCGGCGAATACATCTTTGATCCCATCAAAGTGAATCCCTTTACCTTCACCCCGCAGATAGGCGCTCTGGAACTTACACCCCTGCGCGCCTTCGCGCACCAGGTTCCCCACTACTACCTGCAGGGATTCGGGCCGTTTGTCACCCATCCCGATACCCATGAATATTCCGCGTTCATACAGGATACGATTCGCCTCACCGATCGTCTTGGCCTCAGTCTGGGGGTTCGGTACGACTTGCAAACCTTCACCCGGAAGGGGCTGGCGACCAACCCATTGTGGCCGGATTCCGGAAAGGTGCCGTTCGACGGCAATAACTTTGCTCCTCGTCTGGGGCTGGCCTACTCCGTCGGGGCTCACCAGTCCATGGTGGTGCGCGCAGGGTACGGTTTGTTTTACACGCGCATTCCCCAGATCTACAACTCCACGGTGCAGAGCGACAACGGCCTGACGGGAAACTTTCTCTTCCTCAACAATACGAATTACTACAGTCGGCAGGTCTTCCCGCAATATCCCAATCCTCTGGTGAAATGTATGCCCGGTGCCGCGGCATGCACCCCGCCCTCATCCCTGATGCAGTTCGTGGAGAGCGATATCTCCGCGTTTGCGCACAATTTCCGCACCCCGGAAGTTCATCAGGCCAGTCTTAGCGTGGAACGCGAGATGGGGAGTCACATTGCCGCGGGCATCTCCTACACATTCGTGCACGGGCAAAACCTGATCCGTGCCCGCGACGCTAACCTGCCGCCGCCCGTGGATGTGACTTACCCGGTGTATGACGCATCCGGTGTCAACCTGCTGGGCTACGACCACGAGGAGTCCTTTTCCACCTGGCAGATGACGCGCTCGGCCACCTGTCCCTATCCGCCCTGCATTAATCCGCTGGCGCGGCCAATTCCGCAAGTCGGCTCGATTGACGTCTTCGAGAGTGCGGCTTCGAGCTTTTATCACGGCATGACGGTCTCCATAAACCGACGCACTCGCGGCGGCTTGTACTTCCGCCTGGCCTATACACTGGGTCATGCCGAAGACAACGGACAGGATGCTCTGGTGGCCGGCCGCCCCGCCACCGTGCAGAATTCCTACGCCCCGAATGCCGAGAAGGGTGCCAGCGTTACCGACCAGCGCCACCGCTTTGTTTTGTCCTGGATCGTGACTCCCCGGCCTTTCGGTCGCGAGCAGCCGTTGCTGAGTGCGCTGTTCAACAACTGGCGGGCGTCCAGCGTGATCACATTCGGCAGCGGGCGTCCCGTGGATGCGCGCGTGATCGGCGATGCTAATCAGGACGGCAACAGCAGCAACGACCGCTTGCCGGGAGTCGGGCGCAATTCTCTGCTCGGACCTTCGTATGCCACCACCAACCTGCGCCTGGGACGGCGTCTCCATATCGGCGATCGCCTGAAGCTCGATCTCTCACTGGAGTCCTTCAACCTGCTCAATCACCTGAATCCCAGGGTCCAGACTTCGCCGGACGGCTTCCAAAACAGCCTCGGGCAATTCATCCTGGTGGATAAGCATATTAAATTCAATTACTTCCCAGCATACTACCAGAAGACCGCAAACCCCTTGCGAGTGACCGGCGCCTATGCCCCCCGGCAGCTTCAAGTGGCCTTGAAGCTGATTTTTTGAGGCCAAAACCCATGTTTTTGCCCTCATCGCCCCATTTTATGGCTCTGAAGTCCAGATATATCTCTTGACTTGGCTTTGGAACCTTGCAATAACTATCCCGTCCAAGCGGGACGAGTTTGGGGGTGTAGCCGGTTGGCCGAAGTCAGATTGCAGGAGGGCGAATCCCTCGAAAATGCCCTGCGCCGCTTCAAGCGCAAGGTACAGCAAGAAGACATCATTAAAGAAGTCAAGCGTCACTCGTTTTACCTGAAACCCGGCGAGAAAAAACGGGTTAAGGAAGCGTTGGCTCGCAAGCGCAGCCGTAAAAAGGCGCGCAAAGAGCAAGAGTAAGGGTTGCGCCGGGCCGCCGCTCCAGGTGGTGGCCCGTTCTTTTTTTACCGGCTCTCCAGGAGGCTGGCCGAGGTTTTCTGGAGAGGCGCGAAGTGGGTTGCAGTGTCCATTGCCTGTCCTTCGGGCAGTGGTTGGGGCCGAGTCCGGGAGCAAGACTTCAAAGAGAAAGTCGAGGGGGTGTTCGCGAAAACCCTGCACGGTCGCGGGCGTGGGTGATTGCGTCCGGAGGCAGGGAGTGGGCTGAAGGGAGCATTCCACACATGGAATTCCAGGACAAGGTGTTGAAGTGCATTGACTGCGGCGCTGACTTCATCTTCACCGCCGGCGAGCAACTGTTTTTTCACGACAAACAGTTCAAGAATGAACCCAAGCGGTGCAAGACATGTAAGACCAAACGGGTTTCGGTGTTGGGGGCGGCGCCCTCGCAACCGGGACACGCCAGTTATGCCAAGGTGGAGACCCGCACCGTGTGCTCGCAGTGCGGCAAGGAAACCACCGTTCCGTTCAAGCCGACTCAGGGACGTCCCGTTTTCTGCCGCGAGTGCTTCATGCAGAGACGGCAGGCGGCTACGGCGTAATCGTTAACCGACAGCGTGGTGGCTGTGGTGATGGCGGTTCAGGTTCCCAGGGGCAAGTAACAACGTGAAGCTGGCCGCGCTCGGGTGGCTGGCGACACAAGGATTCTTACGCGGTTCTCGGATCGGAAGAGCTTTTCCCCGTCCCCCTTTCTTCCCGATTTCCCCGTGGTGTCGTGTCGCCTCATCCCGCATATCGGTTACCATGAAGAGCGTGGCAACCTTCTACGTCGAGAACTTTGGCTGTCGGGCCACCCAGGCCGACGGCGCGGCTATCGAGCGCCAGTTTCGCCAGCACGGCCTGCATCCGGCTGTTTCCCCGGCAGCAGCAACCATCGTCGTTCTGAATTCCTGCACGGTGACCGCCGCGGCGGATCAAGATGCCCGCGCCGCCATCCGCCGCATCCGCCGGCAGAATCCCGGCTGTGAAATCGTGGTCACCGGATGCTATGCGCAGCGAGTTCCGGAGGAAGTTGCCGCCCTGCCCGGCGTCTCGCGGGTCATCGGCAATTCGCACAAGCACCGGCTGGCGGAGATTGTCACCGGCCCGCACGCTGCGGCGATATCCCTTCCCCGGATGCCAGGCCCTGATGTCCGCGAGACCCGGCCGCCAACTGACTTCACCGTGCCTCTCTCCACTCTGACGGAGGGTCGAGCCGCGGATGGCCGCTCGCCGATTTTTGTTTCCGATATCTTTGCCCACACCGAACTGCTGGCTGCACCCGTGCTTGATGCTGCCGGCCAGCGAACTCGTCCCAATCTCAAGATTCAGGATGGGTGCGACAACCGCTGTTCCTTCTGCGTGATTCCCTCCGTGCGCGGCCACAGCCGGTCTCTGTCCCTGGAACGAGTGCTGCGGGAAGTGAATGCGCTGGTCGACTCCGGCTATCGCGAAGTTGTGATTTCCGGCATCAATCTCGGCCGCTGGGGGCGGGACTTGCTGGCGCCGGTGAAGTTTGAATCTCTGGTTCGTTCCATTCTCCTGCAAACCAGCCTGCAGAAGCTGCGCATCAGTTCCGTGGAACCGATGGACTGGTCAGACGAACTGATCCGGCTCATGGCCGAGTCGCCGCGCATCGCCCGGCACGCGCACGTTCCCCTGCAATCGGGAAACGATGCGGTTCTGCGGCGTATGCACCGCAAGTACCGGCCCTGGCACTACCGCGAGAAGATCGAAAAGATTCATGCCGCCATGCCGATGGCCGCGATCGGCGCGGACGTGATGGTGGGATTCCCCGGGGAAAGCGAACCCGAGTTCGAGGAAACCCGGCGCATGATCGAAGAGCTGCCTTTTACTTACCTCCACGTATTTACCTATTCGCCGCGGCCGGGGACGCCGGCGGCCAGGCTGCCGGATCAGGTTCCGGTGCGGGTTGCGCGCGACCGGAATCGCGTTTTGCGCGAACTGGCAGCCCAAAAGAATCTGGCCTTTCTGCGGCGGATGGTTGGCCAGACGGTCGACGCCATCACCCTGAACGCTTCATGCAACCAGAGCACGGAAGCCCTGACCGATAATTATCTGAAGTTACGTCTGACAGGCCGGCTCGAACCGAGCCGCTGGATCAAGGCCCGCATCGAGCAGGCTCAAGAGGGAATGCTCCTGGGGTGTGCCGCCTGATGCGGTTGCCTGACTGAGGCAACCGCCCCATCGCCGCTGCTTGCCCCTCTTACTTTCTCTTTTCCTTGCGGCGAAGCAGCCAGGCTCCCAGCGCACCGCCCACGCTGGAAAAGATCAGCACCGCCAGAAACATCATCACCATCCCCGCGATCAGGATGACCGCGAAGCCCTGCGGCGATTTGAAGAATTGCAGGATCTGCTCGGCTTGCGGACCAGGGTTGCGCGCGGCCGATTGCTGCACCGCGTCCATCAGCAGGGCGCGCAGTTCTCCTCCGGAGTGAAACAGTGCCATGCTGATTGCCAGCAGCGCGGAGGCGATGCCGAATCCGATGATGCCGCTGGCTGCGCCCAGCCGTGCACCCATGCCCGGCGTGAGGTTTGCCGTGGGATGGCGGCGGCGATACAGAAGCACGCTGAGCGCGCCGGCGGCCAGAGTTCCCAGCACAAACGCACCCAGGGGAATCATCAGGGCCAGCGCGGCGATCAACCCGGCCCAGCCGGCGGAGGAGAAGGCCTGCCGCCAGTTGATTCCCGTAGACGGCCCGCCGACGGCGTAGTCCGGCACGTTCTGCGATGTGAGTTGCGCGTCAGCCTGCGTCCCAGCCATTTCAGAGACCGCGACGCGTATCTGCGGTGCATTGCATTGCGGGCAGAAGGCGATGCCTTCGTCAATCATGGTGCCGCAGCGATAACAGGGACGCTCCACTGGTTTCCAAGGTAACCCACGCTTCCATCGCGCGCAAGGCGGGAGCGGGCCGTACAACGACGGTCAAATCGTATCCCGGCCATGGGTGCGGACATACACCAGGGCGAAACTCGAACCTTTGCCCTCTGGTTTCACCGAGACGATGTGCTGGTTGTCTTCCGTGCCCACCTTCAGCTCTACATGATCGCCGGAATCCTGTTCGCAGGTCAGTTCCTTGGATTTGCCCGAGTCTTTGCGGCTATAAGTCACGTCTCCCGAGGTGTGGCACTCCAGCACGGTGCCGTATTTCTTCAGCTGATCTTTGTAA
>Ga0335085_10010900_pt1 | contig 13530 bp, 12 predicted proteins | sample Lox_Sample_45_FD_206712 | JGI IMG/M metagenome (GOLD analysis project Ga0335085, IMG submission 206712) | Soil microbial communities from Loxahatchee National Wildlife Refuge, Florida, United States - Lox_Sample_4.5 | ecosystem: Environmental > Terrestrial > Soil > Wetlands | place: USA...
CATACCACCCAGGAGGACCATGGCGCCACACCGTCGGGCCGCTCGTAGTGCAGGAGCACGTGATGCGCAAGGTCGGCAGGCGTGCCGAGCCCGGGCGACTCGGCCAGGCGCGGGCTGCACACGACGATCACCTGCTCGCCGAACAGCCGCTGCGCGCCTGCAGGTGCAAGATCAGGGGTGCAGTAACGGATCGCCACGTCGACTTCTTCGCGCGCGAGATCGATCAGCCGGTTGTTCGCATCGATGCGGATGTCGATGTCGGGGAAGTGAATGCGGAAGTCGTTCAGGCGCGGGATCAGCCAGAGCGATGCGAATCCAATCGTCGTCGAGAGAGTCAACCGCCGCGCGCCGCCGCCGCGAACACGCACCGCGGCTTCCTGGAGCAGACGCAATGCGTCAGCCGCAGCCTGGTGGAAGTGGCGACCAGCCTCCGTCAGCACGAGTGCGCGATGACGGCGCTGGAACAACGCGACGCCGAGTTGCTCTTCGAGCGCCTTGATCTGGCGGCTGATCGCCGACTGCGTCAGGAAGAGCTCGGCCGCAGCTTTGGTGAAGCTCAGATGGCGGGCTGCCGCATCGAAACCGCGCACGAAGTCGAGGGCAGGAAGTGGGCGCTGCGTTGGCATTCCTGGGCTGCATGCGAGCGATGCGAATTGCTCGCTTGAGGATCACCGAGTATGCAGGAATCATGCCTCCTCTGTCAGCTATTTCGCATGACGCTGATGAATTCAAGGAGGAGCCGGTCATGACAACGAGCACCCTGCTTCCGACTCTCATCCGCAACGCGAGCGCGGGTGTTCCCCGTCCGGGTTCGCACGCGCTCGCAACGGGCTTGCTGGCCCGCTGGTGTGCGACCCACTTCACTCGCCCGCTTTACCATCGCCTCGGCGCTTTCGATCTCGCGCGCTCGGGCATGGCGCGCGCACTGCTCGAGAGGAACGCGCTGCGCTGAGCGCTGGCCGCGAGCGTCGAAAGGCCGCCGTTTGCGCCGCTAGAATCGCGCCCCTTCCTGCGTGGTCAACGATCCAGACGAGCATGTGCGCCGTCGGATCGGCCGGGTTTCCAGTGAGCTATTGCGCGATCGACTTTGGCACGTCCAATTCCGCGCTTGCGGTCGCGCGTGCTGGCCAACTCGCGCTGGCTGAACTCGAGCCTGGCTTTTCGACCATGCCGACCGCGGTGTTCTATAGCGCGGGAGAGGTCACGCGACACTACGGTCGGGCCGCCGTCGCAGCCTACGTGGACGGTATCGACGGCCGCTTGATGCGCTCGCTGAAGAGCATCCTCGGATCGGATCTCATGGAGGAAACGACCGAGATCGCCGCCGGGCGCAGCGTGCGCTACCTGGACGTCGTGATCGGCTACCTGAGCCGCATGCGCGACGTTGCGCAGCGTCAGTTCGGCGTCACGCTGCGCCGGGCCGTGCTCGGCCGGCCGGTCTATTTCGTCGATGACGATCCCGTGCGCGATGCGCGCGCACAGGAGACGTTGGGCCGGGCTGCGCGCATGGCAGGCTTCGAGTCCATCGACTTCGAGTTCGAGCCGATCGCCGCCGCGCGCGATTTCGAATCACGCGCGACCCACGAAACCGTCGTGCTCGTCGCCGATATCGGCGGCGGCACGTCGGACTTCTCGCTGGTGCGGGTCGGACCGCAGCGGCGCAACGCCGAGGATCGGCGCGCCGACATTCTCGCCAACCATGGTGTGCACATCGCGGGCACCGATTTCGACCGCTCGGTGAATCTCGCCGCCATCCTGCCGCTTGCAGGCTATCGATCTAAGACGCCGGAGGGACGCGACGTTCCTGCGAGCATCTACTTCGACCTCGCCACCTGGCATCTGATCAACACGACGTACGCGCATGCGCGTGTCATCGAGATCCGCCGCATGCGGCCCATGTACGCAGACGGACGCATGCACGCGCGCCTGCTCGGCATCCTGCGCCACCGGCTGGGACACCAGCTCGCGGCGCGCGCCGAGCAGGCAAAGATCGATGTCGCGGAGCATGGCAGCGCGCGGATCGACCTCGGTGCCGTCGAAGCGCGGCTCACAGCGGCGCTCGACGCGACACGCCAGCACGCAGCGCTCGCAGAGAACGTGGAACGCATCGTCGCAGCGGCGCGCGAAACGGTGCGACGCGCGCAGTTGCCCGATGATCGGGTGGAGGCAGTCTATTTCACCGGCGGGTCGACCGGCTTGCGATCACTGGCGGCGCGCATCGCCGCGCAGTTTCCCGGCGCGCGAGCGGTGCATGGCGACCGTTTTACAAGCGTGGTGAGCGGGCTTGCGCTGACCGCGCAACGCCGGTTCGGCTAGATCCGATATTCGGAGAGTGCGCGTCGCAAGCGGCGTTCCGCGCACCAGAGTCCCGTCAACTTGCCCGACACACCGAGCGCGGCTAGTGTCGTCGCGCTCGCGGCCATCATTCCGACGCCATGGCGATGCGCACCGGGCGCCAGCAGTACAAAGCCTCCGAGCACCACCAAGCCGACGAGGAGGAACAGGCTCGCCATGGCCCAGCCGCGCGTATTGAGGCTGCGATTCAAATGGTGCTGGAGTCTGCGCACATCACGCGAGTAACCCGGCACGTTCAGCTCGACACGAAACACGCCGCGCCGAGCCCGGCGCGATGTCAGCGCGAGCAATTCGGCCTGTGTCTGAATGCGTGTGGTCATGGGAGGATCCCGTGTTTAGCGGGATGAATCCCGCGCTTTGCCAGTCAATCCCCAGCGGCGCAAACGATAGAGGTTGCGGCATAGCGCGACGATGGCATAGGAGGGCGAATAACACGTGAATTTGCGCCTTGTAGGACGGACCTCGCATCGCGCTGTGCGAGCGCCCGAAAGCGAATTGCCCGCTTCGGGCGAGGCTTCTTCGCGGCTGGCAAAGCGCGTTGCATGTATAGTTGCAGCCTTGAACGAGGTGCTGTTGTTCCGGTTGGCACCTCTTCCCTCGGTTTCCCGCCCCTGGCGCTAGCGTTTCCCCGCGCGGGGCTGTCCTCCGAAGCTTCCTTGTTCTGCATTTTCCTGGACCGGTTCTGCGCTCGTGCGCACAGGACGTGCTCTAGGAGATCTGTTTGAGTTCCACGTTCGAAAGCCTCGGGCTTGCGCCTGCGCTCGTGCGCGCCGTCGCCGATGAGGGCTATACCGAAGCAACCCCCATCCAGGCGCAAGCCATTCCCGTGATCCTCGAGGGTCGCGATGTCCTCGGTGCTGCGCAAACCGGCACCGGCAAGACCGCCGCCTTCACGTTGCCGCTCTTGCAGCGACTCGCCGCACCGCCCCACGCGCGCCTTCAGCCGAAGTCCGTCCGTGCGCTGATTCTTACGCCGACTCGCGAGTTGGCGGCCCAAGTGGAGGAAAGCGTCCGCACCTATGGCCGGCACCTGAAGGTGAGTTCGACGCTGGTCTACGGCGGCGTCGGCATCAATCCGCAGATCGATGCTCTGAAGCGCGGTGTCGACATCCTGGTCGCCACGCCCGGGCGACTGCTCGACCACGTCGGGCAGCGCACGGTCGATCTCACGAAGGTCGAGGTGCTGGTTCTCGACGAGGCCGACCGCATGCTCGACATGGGCTTCATCCACGACATCCGCCGGGTCCTCGCGCTACTGCCGCGCGTGCGTCAGAACCTGCTCTTTTCGGCGACCTTCTCCGACGAAATCCGCGCGCTGGCAAAAGGTCTGCTGCGCGATCCGGCGACCGTCGAGGTTGCACGGCGCAACGAAGCCTCGGCGCTGGTCACTCACGTGGTGCACCCGGTTGCGCGCGAGCGCAAACGCGAGTTGCTGCGCGACCTGATCGTCGCGGGCGACTGGCAGCAGGTGCTCGTGTTCGTGCGCATGAAGCACATGGCGAATCGAATCGCCGAGCAACTCGCGAAGGACGGCCTGACCGCTGCGGCGATCCACGGCAACAAGAGCCAGAGTGCACGCACCCGCGCTCTCGCCGGATTCAAGGAAGGGACCGTGCGCGTGCTGGTGGCAACCGACATCGCAGCGCGTGGCCTCGACATCGAGCAGCTGCCGCACGTCGTCAACTTCGAGTTGCCGAACGTTCCCGAGGACTACGTGCACCGCATCGGGCGCACCGGGCGCGCGGGCAGTCCTGGCCACGCGGTCTCACTGGTATCGCCAGACGAGCACACGTTCCTGCGCGACATCGAGCGGCTGATGAAACGCAGTCTGCCGCGCGAAGTCGTGCCTGGATTCGAAGCCGGCAAGCCGGCCACGATCACCGACGACGAGCAGCCACGCCGGGCGCCAAGGCGCCCTGCGCAGAACACGCGACCGCAACGCTCCAAGCACCCGCACCCCGCCCCGCATCGGCACGCCGACCGGCGCGATGGCACGCACGCCCGCGTGGCGACACCGGCTCCAAGTCACGCGACACCCACCACGCCGCCGAAGGAGCGCAGCCACCCGCAACGAGATGCGAGCAGCGCCACGGTGACGGCGCGCGGCTCGCACGGCGAGAAGCGCACGAATCGTGTCGGCACGCGCGACGTCGATACCTCGGTTCGCAGCAGTCTGCCGCCGGGCTGGCCCCGTTCATCACGCAACCGTTGATCGGCCGTTAGTCGGAAACGCCAAGCGCGGCGCCGCGCCTCGAGCGCGACTAGACTTGCACGCATCATTGTCTGCCGGAGTGTCCCATGGACACGCTCGAGGCTTCCCGCGCTGAAGTAAGGACTCGACTCGCCGCGCTGCGCGCCGCAATGCGCGCACAAAAGATCGATGCGTGGATCGTGCCATCGGCCGATCCGCACCTATCCGAGTACCTGCCACAACGCTGGCAGGGACGTCAGTGGCTGTCCGGCTTCACGGGTTCGGTTGGTCTGCTGATCGTCTCTCCGGTATTCGCCGGCTTGTGGGTCGACAGCCGGTACTGGGCGCAGGCGGAGATGCAACTCGTGGGCACCGGCATCAATTTGATGAAGATCGGCACCGCATCGAGCCCCGCGTATATCGACTGGCTTGTCGAGAACGTGCAGCCGGGTGGCACGGTCGGCGCAGACGGCGCGGTGCTCGGTCTCGCGCAGGCGCGCGCGATCGAGGAAAAGCTCGCGCCGCGCGGTGTCCGGTTGCGGACCGACGTCGATCTGCTCGCCGAAGTCTGGAAGGACCGGCCCGATCTGCCGACGATCCCGGTATACGAACACGACCCCGCGTTCGCGCCAGTGAGCCGGCGTGAGAAGCTCGCGATGCTGCGCGAGGAAATGGCGAAGGTCGGAGCGGACTGGCACCTGATCTCGACGCTCGACGACATCGCGTGGCTCACCAACCTGCGCGGTGCCGACGTGCCGTACAACCCGGTCTATGTCGCGCACGCGCTGATCGGCAAACACGAAGCGAAGCTGTTTGTCGCCGAGGAGAAGGTGCCGGCCGAACTGCGCACGCGCCTGCTGGCGGAGGGTTTCACGGTCGCTCCGTACGTCTACGCGGTCGCTGCGCTCGCGCAGTTGCCTGCAGGGAGCGCGCTGCTGCTCGACCCGCGCCGCGTGACGCTCGCGCTGCGCCAGGCCGTGCCACTGGCGGTGCGCGTGATCGAGGCGATCAATCCGACGACGCTCGCGAAGTCGCGCAAGACCGCGGCCGAGGCCGAGCACATCCGGCGTGCCATGGAGCAGGATGGCGCGGCGCTCGCCGAGTTCTTCTCGTGGCTCGAGAATGCGCTGGCCCGCCACGAGCGCATCACCGAGATCACGATCGACGAGCGCATCACCGCTGCGCGCACGAAGCGGCCCGGCTTCGTGTGCCCGAGTTTCTCGACCATTGCCGGCTTCAATGCGAACGGCGCACTGCCGCACTATCGCGCGCTGCCGGACGCGCACGCGGTGATCGCCGACGCCGGCAAGATCGGCAACGGCTTGCTGCTGATCGACTCGGGCGGCCAGTACGAAAACGGCACGACGGACATCACGCGTGTGTTCCCGATCGGGTCCACGACGCCCGAGCAGCGGCGCGATTTCACGCTCGTTCTCAAGGGCATGATCCAGTTGTCGATGCTGCAGTTTCCGCGCGGCACCAAGTCGCCGTTGATCGATGCGATCGCGCGCGCCCCCATCTGGCGTGCGGGCATCGAGTTCGGCCACGGCACCGGGCACGGCGTCGGCTATTTCCTCAACGTGCACGAAGGCCCGCACGGCATCACCCCGCACCTGGCGCCCGAGCCCTCGACCGCGATGGAGCCCGGAATGATCACCTCGAACGAGCCCGGCATCTATCGGCCCGGCCGCTGGGGCGTGCGGATCGAGAATCTGCTGCTCAACGTGCCTGCGACGACCACCGAGTTCGGCGAGTTCCTGCGCTTCGAGACGCTGACGCTGTGTCCGATCGACACGCGTTGCATCGACCGCGCCCTGCTCAGCGCCGACGAGGCCGCCTGGCTGAACGCATACCATGCGACGGTGGCGGAGCGTGTCGGCCCGCTGGTCAGCGGCGACGCCTGGCATTGGCTGCAGGCACGCACCCGCACAATCTGAGTGATCTGAGTGCGCGATCGCGCGCTCATCATTTGCGCAGATCGACCACGCGCACTGCGACGCGGCGCTCCTTGCCGTTGCGGACGACCGTCAGGTTGGCCGTATTGTCGATGCCGATGCGATCCAGTTCCGCGACAAAGGATGACAGGGTCTCGATGCGCCGTCCGTTGACGGCCACGATGATGTCGCCCAGATCGCCGGTTCGCTGATTGAGCGACTGCAGGCCGGCCTGCGCAGCGGGCGAGCCGCGCGTCACCGAACGGATCACTACGCCCGTCAATCCCGCGCGCTCGACCAGCTCCGGTGCCACCGGCACGATGCCGATGCCCGGCGCGGGCGCCCGGCCCCGTGCGATCAACGATGGCACGATGCGATTGACGAGATCGACGGGAATCGCGAAGCCCACGCCTGCGGAACTGCCGCTTTCCGAACGGATCGCCGTGTTGACGCCGATCAACCGTCCCGCGCTGTCGAGGAGCGGTCCGCCCGAGTTGCCGGGGTTGATCGGCGCATCGATCTGTATGACGCCGAGCACTTCACGATAGTCGGTGGTCGGCAGTTCGCGATCGAGCGCGCTGACGATCCCGTGCGTGAGCGTGCGCCGCAATCCGAACGGATTGCCGATCGCAAGCACAGCCTGTCCGATCCGCAGGTCGCGCGATGTGCCGATCGGAATCGGACGGAGGTCCTTCGGGACGCGTTTGAGCTTGATCACCGCGAGGTCGTACTCGGGTGCCGTGCCGACCGTCGTCGCCTCGATCGGATCGCCGCCGTCGAGCTGCACCTGGAGCCGCTGCGCTCCTTCGATGCCGACCACGTGGTAGTTGGTGACGATGTGCCCGGCGGTGTCCCAGACGAATCCACTTCCTGCACCTTGCCCGACCTCGGCGCCGAACAAACCGCGCGCACGTACGATCTCGGTCGTGATGTAAGCCACCGACGGCGCAGCGCTCTCGAACAAGGCGACCAGCCGCCGCTCCTCCTCGCCAAGCGGACCACGCGGTGTGATGGCCCTCGGCTCCACGCCTTGCGCCGCGTGCGCGGCATCGATCGCGATCGTCACCCCGCTCAACGCCAGCATCAAACCGATCGTCGCCGCGCCACGCAAGTTGCCTGTACTCACTCGATCTCCCGTCGCTGCCGCGGCAGACTTGCATTGCAAGCTGCGCAGGATCGAGAATCTACGCGACCGGGATCCCGAGCCGCCGTGAGCAAAGTCACACAACAACCGGTGCACAACGAGGCGCAACAGCGCTTCGAGGTCACGATAGCCGGCAAGCTGTCGCGCGCCGACTACCGCCTGGACGACCGCGTCATGCACATGTTCCACACCGAGGTGCCGGTGCAGCAGGAAGGCCGCGGCATCGCGGCCATGCTGGTGCGCGCCGCGCTCGTCTATGCGCGCGAGCGCGGCTACAAGGTGCGCCCGGCGTGCTCCTACGTGCGCAGCTTCATGTCGCGCAATCGCGAGTTCGACGATCTGCGCGCCTGATCGCGGCGGATCAGCTCGAAGGCATCGAGTAGGTAATGATCGACAGCGCCGCGCCTTGCGGATCCTGGATGACGGCCATGCGACCCACAGTCGGAATCTCGAAAACCGGCACGATGACTTTGCCGCCAAGCTGCTTGACGCGCGCGCAGGTCGCGTCGACATCTTCCACCGTCACGTAGCATCCCCAGTTGGGTGGCACGCCCTTCGCGTCCGCCGGGATCTTCATCAGTCCGGCGACCGACGCATCGCCGACCTGTACGGTCGTGTACTGGCCGTTCGGCATGTCCATCGACTTGGAACCCCAGCCGAACAACTTCGTATAGAAGTCGCGTGCCGCGTCCGGGTCCGTCGTCATCAGCTCGCACCAGCTGAACGCACCGTGTGTCTTGAATACATCCATTGCTTGCCTCCGCTCGATATTCGCAGCCGCACGGCTGCAGCCCTCTTTGTAGCCCGAAGCGAAGCGTCGTGCGACCCCGCGCGCACGAAGCGCGCGAATCGGGGAGTGAATCCAGTTTGCGCGGAACCGGCGGCGACTTGATCTAGCGCGCCACCACGATGAGGTGCGCGTTCAGGCCATCGGAGAGGCTGAACTCCAGCTCGCCGCCGCGCGGCAATGCTCCGGCGTCGAGTACAGCGTGGCCCCCCGTCAGATTTACCGCGAGCGCAAGCCGCGCGACGCCGGCCTGATGCGTCACACTGAGGTAACGCGTCGTGCTCGCATCCCATGTCACTTCGAGGTGCGTGCCCGACTCGCGCCACTGGATCGACGGCGCCGCGCGAACCCCAGCCTGCCCTTGTGGGCGGACGCGACTATCCGCGCGCTGGGGCAGGAGCACGCCCGCGCTCGCGACCTCCAGCCCGGCCAGCGGACCCGGCGACGCAAGCGTGACGAAGAAATGTCTTTCGGACGCCAGCGCGTGATCGACTTCGACTGCATCGAATGGAATCTCGAAGGTCGCTCCGCTTGTTGCCAGCACCCGCAAGCGATATGCACCGGATGCGGCCACGGGCGCCACGCCGCGCGCATGTTGCACCGGCGCGAAGCTGACGCCGTCGGCGGTGATGCGTCCAGCGACCACGACGAGATCATTCGCCTGTGCAGCAGCCTGGACTGTTACCAGCGCAGGTTGTGGCCTTGCTTCGAGAAAGCGCTGCACCTCGCGCAAGTTGTAGTCGGAGAACCAGGATCCACTGCAGTAGCCCATCACATCGAACTGGTTCGCGGGCGAAACGATGTCATCCAGCAGCGATTCGAACAGTGGCGTCGCCGACAGAGCTCCGCCCGCATATGGATAGTTCGCATCCGGATTGGCTGCTCCGCCGCACGGCGCGTGCTGGCGGCTGAAATTGTGTCCCAGTTCATGGGTCACCGTGCGGCGCCAGCTGCTTCGGCTCGCATCCCAACCCATCGCCGAGAGATTCGGCGAAGACGCACCCACGCGATTCACGTAACCGATGCCCGCGGTGCCGGCGCTCACGATCGGACGCACCATGCCGAAGTACTGGCGGGATGGTGCTTCGTTCCGGCGCAGCGTCTCGAGTTCGCTGAGCGCATTGGTCCAGTCGGCATCGGTGTCGACGCCATCGGTCGCGGAGGTCAGCGTGTACGGCGCGCGCATCGAAACCGTGACGCGATCGCGTTGAACCGGCATCCTGCGCACCAGTTCGTCGGCGACGAGCGCGAGATCGGGCATCTGCGGCACGTTGGTGCCCGAGACCAGCGGCACGAGCACGAGGTCGATGTTCGTCTGCGTGCCGACGGCGGGCGTGGCGTTGACCGCGATCGGCGTGCCGAAGCGCTGCTCCGCATCGATATCGATCCGGACGCTGAGTCCTGGAGCGACCCACGTCGCGGGCAGAATCGCGTTGTAGCTTTGCGCCTCGTCGTAGCGAAGCGCATCGGGCAGTGGCGCTCCGCCAGCGAGTACCGGAACCGTCGCTGGGCCTGTCATCGAAAGCGAACCCACCGTCGTTGCGCCGACCGATCCGGTCAGGCGCACGGTCGGCGCGACATTGCCCGCTGTTTCTGCCACCACGTAGGCACGCACCAGCAATTCCTTGCCAGGCACGATGCGCTGGTACTGGTCGCCCGCGCTTTGCGCAAGCACCTGCGCGAACTCGACGCCTGCAGAGCGAATCGTGCAGCCCGCGCCGACGACGAGTGACCCCGCAGGCACGGACGGCTGTGCGGGCGAGAGCAACGTGATCGGGCCACAGTTGACGCCGGGCGGCGCGGTGAAGACGAGCTGGGCGTCGCTTTGCGCGGTGACGACTGCAGCGCTCGAGCCGACCGTCACCCCGCTGACGGCGATGAGGCCCGTCCCTGCAATCGTGACCGCGCCACCGGCAGCGACGCGGTACGTCGCGCTGCCGTCGACCTGGATCGACGCGAAAACGGTGAGGCTGTCGGCGCTCGTCACGCGATCGCCGATATTGCCGACCACGGTCACCGGCCCGCTGAGCGCGGTCGCCGGGACGACGGTCGTAATGGCGGTGCTGCCGGTGCGTGATGCGATCGGACTGCTGGATCCGCCCGCGAACTCGACCGCCGTTGCGCGATCGAGATTGCTGCCGTTGATCGTCAGCGTCGCACCGAACACGATGCTGGTCGGTGTGAAGGAGGTGACGACGATCGAACCCGTGACGCTCACCTGAACCGCACTCTGACGCGCTACGCCATCGTTCGCGACCAGCGTCAGGAAAGCCGTCGACGCGTTGGCCGGGACATCGAGCGCAAGGTTCGTCGGCGATTGCGCGGCAATGGTCAGCACGGAGTTGCCGAGGCGGGCTTGCTGCACGAGATCGAGGTGCGTGCCCGTGACGGTGATGCGCGCCGGTGGCTTGATCGACGTCGGCGTCACGCTGCTCACCTGCGGTACGTCGACGATCGCAAGATCGCTCGTCGAGAGCACGGCGCTTGTCGCGCTGGCGAGTTCGATGCGTCCGCTGGTCGCACCGGCGGGCACCGTCAAGTGCAATCGCGTGCCCGAGTCGATCGTGAAGGTCGCGTTCACGCCGGAAACGCGCGCGCTCGTCACCGTGGTGAAAGCCGTGCCGGTCACGGTGACGACATCGCCGACGCCTGCGCTGGATGGACTGAAGCCGGCGATCGCGAGCGCATCACTTGGAGCAGCAGCGACGCTTCCGCCACCTCCACCACCGCAGCCGCCTAGTATTGCCAGGAGCAGGAGAAGCGACCCCAGGAAGAGGCGGCGCACGAAATGCGAGTACATCCGGACAGCCTGGCGAAACGACACTCGATCTATGTTCGGTTCGCCGCCGCGCAACCGAAATCCCAAGGAGACGCGCAACCGCCCCCCGTTCGGACGATCCAGTTGCGGCCGAATCTCTCAGAACAGCGCCATCGTTTCCGGACCGCTATCCGTCTCCTCCGCAGCGCCCTGCAAGGCGCCCACGCGCACGCCCAGCAGGCGAATACGGCGGGTCAGTTTTACGCGTGCCAGACATTCGCGTACCGCTGCCTCGATGGAGGCGGCGTCCCGCACCGGTGCAGGCAGCGTGAGATCGCGCGTGACCGTATTGAAATCGTCGAAGCGCACCTTCAATCCAATGGTGCGTCCGCCATCGACGTGCCGGGCGAGATCTGCGGCGACCTGCCCGCAGAGCGCTGCCAGGTGCGCATCGATCGCGGCGCGATCGCGGACGGGATGCAGATCGTGCTCGAAGGTCGTTTCGCGGCTGCGTGAGAGCGCGCGCCGCACGGTGACTACCGGGCGATCGTCGCGCCCCCAGGCAGCAGCGTGCATCCAGGCGCCATAGGTCGGGCCGAAGGCCTCGACGAGACGCTCCGGCGGAAACGCGGCGAGTTCGCCGATGCTGTGCACGGCGAGCTGCGCGAGCTGCGCGGTCGCCTTCGGGCCGATGCCGTTGATCCGCGTTACAGGCAGCGGCCAGATGCGCACGGCGATGTCGGATGCATCGACGACGGTGATGCCGTCGGGCTTCGCAAGCTCCGATGCGATCTTCGCGAGCAGCTTGTTCGGTGCGATGCCGATCGAACAGGTGAGCGATGTCGCGGCAAAAACCTCGTGCTTGATCTCGCGCGCCACCGCAGCTCCCCCCTCGACTTCGCTTCCCGGCACGGCGGTGAGATCGAGGTACACCTCGTCGATGCCGCGATCCTCGATCACCGGCGCGATCTGGACGATCGCGCGCTTGAACAGGCGCGACATGCGCCGGTATTCGTCGAAGTCGGTCGGCAGCCGGATCGCATCGGGACACAGCGCTAGCGCGCGCATGAGCGCCATTCCGCTCTTGACGCCGAAAGCGCGCGCCTCGTAACTCGCCGTTGTCACCACGCCGCGCCCGCGATATGCCGCTCCCTGACCCGCGTCACGGCGTCCACCGACGATCACGGGCAAGCCGCGCAGGTCCGGACGCCGCAACAACTCGACCGATGCGTAGAAAGCGTCCATGTCGAGATGCGCGATGCGGCGCGCCTCCTGCGTCGTCCCGCCGGGAAACGATTGTTCGCTCATTCGCATGGAGGATAATCGCGGCCCATGGAGAGGACTGCTTCACAGACCGCGGGGGTCGCGGACTCGAACGCGGATCGGCTGTACGACCTGTCGCTGCGAATCCTGATGGTGGTGGTTTCTGTCGGGCTCGTCGGGAGCGTGGCGTTTCTTACCTATCGCTGGCTTGCGCCGCCCAAGCCGGTCGAGACCGATGTTCCCGTGGTCGAGATCGGCGTCAGGGCCACACCGCCAGTAGCACCCGTCGCACAGCCGGCGCCGAAGGGCGAGGTGCTCATGAACCCGGGCCGGATCTTCAAGTGCTCGGTGGACGGTCGCGTGACATTCTCCGAACAGCCTTGCGCCACTGCGCCCGGCGACGTAAAGGTCGAACCGGTTGTGAAGTCGAAAAGCTCGCGCTGACATCCGGTTACAACTCGCGGCGCCAGGCGTTACAACTCGCAAAACAGTCGTCGTTCGAGGCGTCGGCGCACGCAACCTCCAGACGTTGTTAGTCGTGACGGCACGATTGCCGTGACCTGGAGGAAAGAGATGAAGAAGCCGCTTGCCATGATCGCAATCGCGCTGGGCCTCGCCGCCGCAGCCCCGATCGGCGCCGCCCTTGCGCAGCCGGTTTCGGTTCGGATCGACGCGCCCGAGTTCGGAATCCGCATCGGCGTACCGGTGCCGCACGTTTACGTGCCGGCCCCTGTGGTCGTCGCACCGCCGCCCGTTGTCGTCGCGCCCGCTCCGCGCGTGATCGCTCCGGCCCCGGTGTACTACCCCGCGCCCTACTATCACCCCGCGCCGTACTATCGCGCGCGCTATGTGTCCTATCCGCATCGCCATCGCTACTGGGATGCGCGCCTTGGACGCTGGTGCGAGTAAGTAGTCGTTGCCCCGAACCCTCACTGCGCGTGAGGGTGCCCGCCGACAGGTGACCCCGCGCGCTAGATCGAGACGCTGCGCTGTGCTGCAATCACAGCGCAGCTTTTTTGTTTGGAGACGACGATGCGCACCGATGGCAGGGAAAGCGACAACGTCGAGGATCGGCGCGGCGATGGTCCGGTCGGCGGC
>Ga0335085_10010901_pt1 | contig 13528 bp, 8 predicted proteins | sample Lox_Sample_45_FD_206712 | JGI IMG/M metagenome (GOLD analysis project Ga0335085, IMG submission 206712) | Soil microbial communities from Loxahatchee National Wildlife Refuge, Florida, United States - Lox_Sample_4.5 | ecosystem: Environmental > Terrestrial > Soil > Wetlands | place: USA: Florida...
AGCCGTTCCAGCGTGTCGCGGTCCAGTGCCGGTGCAGTATCTGGCCCAACCGCTTGCCCTTCTGAGTCGTACGTGTTCGTTGCAAATCCAAATCGGAATCCCGCGGTATAGCGCTTGCGTCGGCGGTTATAAAAGCGCACGAACCGCGTGGCCTTTCCCAGAAGCAGCACGAGTACGCCCGTCGCCAGCGGATCGAGCGTGCCCAGATGACCGATCTGCCGGAAGCCGGCAAGATGGCGCACCGCATCCACCACGTCGTGCGACGTTTTTCCTTGCGGTTTGTTAATCACCAGCGCGCCGTCAAAGGGTGCCGGTTGTGGTTGTCTGGGCATGGAAGAGAGTAATCAGTGATCCGTAATCAGTAATCAGAAAACAATGCGGCGGAGCAAATTGCGCTCATAGCCTAGGGCTATGAAGAAAGTTTACGTTGAGACTCTTCGGGCATCCTTGTCGGATATCCTCAGAAGCAGATATCTCGCGGATGACATGCCGGAACCCGATTTCACGGGTTCGGTTCGGACTTGTTCACGCGATCCGATTTCATCTGCTTCAGCAACTGCTCGATGCGTTCCACGTGCTCCTGCGAAAGATCCAGCGTGAAATGCAGATCCGGCACGCGCCGCAACTGCAAGCGTTCCACAAGCTCGTGCTTGATGAAACCAATGGCATGCTCCAGGGCCTTGATGGCGTCGGTCTGCTCCTTGCTGTTTTCGGTGCGGACACTGACAAACACGCGGGCATGCTTCATGTCCGGCTGCACGCGAACTTCGCTGACGCAGACGTTGCCTTCGAGGCGCGGATCCTTCAGCTCTCCCACCAGCATGGCGTTCAATTCGTGGGCGATTTCCTCTCCCACGCGCTCGTGACGATGATGATCTGGGCTCATTTCCTTACTGTCCTCGACTTGCTACTTCCAAAGCTGGCCTTCAGCCACTAGCCGTTAGCCATTAGCAAGAGGAACGGCTTTCGCACAGTCCGGCTAATAACTGATGGCTATCGGCTGATAGCTTGCTACAGCAGCTCCACCGAATGGCTGACGACCAGTGGGCCGAGAATCTTGTCCGCCTCCGCCAGCACCTTCTGCAGTGCCTCTTCCACGTGATGATCCTCGTTCGAGAGCGTCACCACGCCCACCACCGAGCGCTGCCAGGTATCCTCAAAATCGAGTTCCGCCACGGCCACGTTGAAGTTTGCCCGTAAACGGTCCTTCAAGCTGCGCAACACCTGCCGCTTGTCCTTCAGCGACTGCGCCTCGGCAAGATGTAACTCCAGGGTGAGTAGTCCGACGGGCATGACGATCTACCTTCAGGCCTGCAAGGCGGGAGCGCGGGGTACGCTCCTACTTGCGGGCGGCGGCCGTTCCTTGCGCGGCGGCTTCGGCGGCGGAGAGCTTCGTGACCTGGAAGCATTCCAGAACGTCCCCGACTTTCACGTCGTTGAAGTTCGCTATGCCGATACCGCATTCAAATCCCGTGCGCACCTCGCCGGCGTCTTCCTTGAAGCGCTTCAGCGAGCTGAGCTTCGACGTGTAGATGACCGCGCCGTCGCGCACCACGCGAATCTGCGAATCGCGCTTGATGACGCCATCGAGCACGTAACAGCCCGCCACGGTGCCCGCGCCCTTGATGCGGAACGTGTTGCGCACCTCCGCGCGGCCGAGATAGGTCTCCTGGAACACGGGTTCCAGCAGCCCTTCCATCGCCTTCTTAATTTCGTCGGAAACTTCGTAAATGATGTTGTGCGTGCGGATGTCGACCTTTTCCTGTTGCGCCAGGTCTTGCGCCTTGCGATCCGGCCGCACGCCGAACGCGATGATAATGGCTCCGGAAGCGGATGCGAGTAGCACGTCGTTTTCCGTTACCGCGCCGACGCCCGCGCTGATGATCTTGAGCTTCACTTGATCGGTCGAAAGCTTCGGCAACATTTCCTGCAGCACTTCCGCGGAGCCCTGCACGTCGGCCTTGATCACAATCGGAAGTTCCTTCACTTCCCCGGCCTTCAATTGCTCGTGCAACTGGTCGAGCGTGATGCGGCCGCCTGCGCTGGCGCGCAACGCCGCGTCGCGCTGCTTGGACTGGCGGAATTCCACCACGTGTCGCGCTTTGGCTTCGTCGGTGACCTGGAAGTGGTCGCCCGCTTCCGGAACGCCCTGCAAACCGAGAACTTCGATTGGTGTTGATGGCGGCGCAGTTTTCACTGGGCGCCCCCGATCGTCGAACATCGCACGAACTTTTCCGAACACGGAACCCACGATGAAGAAATCACTCGTATTCAGCGTGCCGTTCTGCACGAGCACCGTGGCCACCGGGCCGCGGCCCTTGTCCACGCGCGATTCCAGAACCGTGCCGCTGGCCGGCGCATCGGGATTCGCCTTGAGCTCGCGCAAATCCGCGATCAGCAGAATGGTCTCGAGTAATTTGTCGAGGTTCTTCTTCTGCTTCGCCGAAACTTCCACGAATTCGGTTTCCCCGCCCCATTCCGCGGGCATCAAGCCGAGATCCGTCAGTTGGCGCTTCACGCGCTCCGGCTGCGCTTCCGGCTTGTCAATTTTATTCACGGCCACGATGATCGGTACATTGGCCGCTTTTGCGTGGTCGATGGCCTCGCGGGTCTGCGGCATTACACCGTCGTCGGCAGCCACCACCAACACAACGATGTCGGTGACCTTTGCGCCGCGCGCACGCATCCGCGTGAACGCCTCATGACCCGGCGTATCCACGAACACCACGCTCTTTTCGCCCACTTGCACTTTGTAGGCGCCGATATGCTGCGTGATTCCGCCGGCTTCGCCTGCGGCTACTTCCGCCTGGCGGATGGCATCGAGCAAGCTGGTTTTGCCGTGGTCCACGTGGCCCATGACGGTGACCACGGGAGGACGCGGCTTGAGATTTTCCTTGGTCTCTTCCTTGGCGACCTCAAGAACCATTTCTTCCTCGAGGGAGACGACGCTGACCACGCCGTTGAAAGACTGCGCGAGGTCGGTGGCGGTCTGCACATCGAGCGCCTGATTGATACTGGCAAACACGCCGCGGTCAAGCAGCGTCTTCAGCAAATCCTTGGCGCGCACGTCGAGCTTTTCCGCCAGCTCGCGGATGGTGATTCCTTCCGTCAACGTGATATCGCGCGGCGGACGCGGCTCCGGAGGCGCAACAGCTACCGCGGCAACTCCACGGCCGCCGGCTCCCGGACGCTGCCGCGTCGGGTGCAGCTTGCGTTCGCCCTCGATCTCGCGCTTGTCCACCATCGGGCGCTGCCGCTGGGGCGGCCTGCGCGCGTAGAGCGGCTTGCCTGGTTCGGCCTTGGCCGACTTTACGCTGTCCGGCAACGGCGGAAGCATTCCAGGACGCCCCGGAGTGCGCGGTCCCGGGCGAGTGCCAGATGGCACCGCTCCTGGACGCTGTCCAAAGGGTCTCCCGCCTCCCGGTCCACCCGGGCCTCCGGGTCCCCCAGGACGCGGCGTAAACGGACGCCCGCCGGGCTGCTGTGGACGCATGGGCTGACCGGGACGCGGCCCCCGGCGTTCGCGATCTTCCGGAGTGGTTCCGGGAATTGGTCCGCGATTGCCGGTGGGCATGGGACGAAGAGGTTGCTGCGGACGCGGCGCGCCGGCTGGCGCGGCAGGCTTTGCTGCTTGGGGTTGCTGCCCAGGTTGCTGAGGACGCTGCGGCGGCGCTCCACCGGGACGCTGACCCATGGGTTGTCCCGGCTGTGGAGCCGGACGAAGAGGTTGCTGAGGCGCGGGACGCGCGGGTGCTGTAGTTGCTGGCGCCGTCGGAGCTGCTGGCCGTGGTGCTGCAGGAGCAGGAGGCGTGGCCGCGGGAGCCGGTGCTGCGGGTTTCGCCGCAGGCGCAGCCGGAGCCTGCACTGGTGCTGCAGGAGCCGACGGCGCAGCTGGCGCGGCAGGTTTTGCAGCCGCGGGTGCAGCAGGTGTCGCTACCGCCGGGGCCACGGGTGCGGGTGCCGCTGGCTTCGCCGCAACTGGAGCATGCGCGGGCGCAGGGTGAGCGGCCACAGGGGTGGGAGCCAGAGCTGCTGGCCGGCGCTGGGCCGCCCTGGCAGCCGCTTCTTTTGCGGCGCGTTCCGCTTCGGCGGCGGATTCCGCCTCGGCAACGCCCTGCAGATGGTGCTTCACTTTCTCCGCGATGTCTGCAGGGATAGAACTCGAGTGTGTCTTCTTCTCGGTAACGCCAAAACCCGGCAGAAGGTCAATGATGGCCTTGGCCTTGACCTCGAGCTCGCGAGCCAGCTCATTAATTCGGACTTGGTTAGGATCACTCATGCTTCTTGGGAATTTTTCTCTTCCTGCTCGCCCTCCGGAGTGTCACCTTCCGCGGGCGCAGCGGCTTCAGAGTTAGCCTCCGAAGCGGATTCCGTTGGTTCGCCTGGTTCCGTGGCCTCTGATTCGTCGGCAGCCTCGGCCGTTACTTCGCCTTCGGCCGACTCTTCCGTTGCCGCGGCTTCGCCTTCCGAAGTTGCGGCTCCCGCTTCTCCGCTTTCGTAGAAGCGGTTCACGGCCTGATAAATCTTGTCCACCATCTTTTCGCCGATGCCGGGAATTTCCATCAACTGCTCCGGCGTCATGCTGGCGAGCTTTTCGAGGTTGGTGATGCCCGCGGCTTCGATCTTCTCGATGGTCTTCGGACCCACGCCCGCGAGCACCGCCAGCGGTGTGGCCGGCGCAGTCAGCGCGGTCATCTGCTCTTCGATTTCGCGGCGCTTCTCTTCTTCGCTCTTGATGTCAATGTCCCAGCCGATCAGCTTGCTGGCCAGGCGGACGTTTTGTCCCTTTTTGCCGATGGCCAGCGAAAGCTGGGAATCTTCCACGATCACTTCGAGCTTTTTGTTCTCGGGATCGGTGATTTGCACACGAGTCACTTTCGCGGGGCTCAAAGCTTTCTGGGCGAACGCGACGGTCTCTTCGTTGTAGGGGATGATGTCGATCTTTTCGCCGCGGAGCTCGCGGATAATGGACTGCACGCGCATGCCCTTCATGCCCACGCAGGCGCCCACGGGATCCACGTCTTTATCGCGGCTGACCACCGCCACCTTGGTGCGTTCGCCCGCTTCGCGCGCGGCCGCGCGAATCTGTACGGTGCCATCGTAAATTTCCGGCACCTCCATTTCAAACAGGCGCTGCACCAACGAGGCATCCGCCCGCGAAACGATCACCTGCGGGCCTTTCGCAGCGCGGTCCACGGCCTTGATCACCACGCGCAAACGCTCGCCGATGTTGTAGGTTTCGAGCTTGGACTGCTCGCGCTTCGGCAGACGCGCTTCCGTCCGCCCCATGTCCACGATCAAATCAGGACCTTCCGCGCGCTTCACAATCACGGTCACCAGTTCGCCCGCGCGGTTGTGATATTCGTTGTAAATCGTGTCGCGCTCAGCCTCGCGCACCTTCTGCAGGATCACCTGCTTGGCGGTCTGCGCCGCGATGCGTCCAAGTACTTCGGTCGGCTTCGGGCTGGTGATTTCCGTGCCGATTTCCGCGTTTGGATTCTTTTTCTTCGCGTCCGCCAAACTGATTTCGCGCTTCGGGTCGGTGACTTCTTCCACGACTGTGTGCACGGAGAACACGTCCACCTGTCCGGTTTCCTGGTTGAACTTTCCGCGCAGGTCCTCGTCGGACTTGTAAAACTTGCGCGCGGCCACAACCATGGCGTCTTCGATAGCGGAGATCACCACTTCGGGTTCGATGTGCTTCTCCCGGCTCAACATCTCGATTTGTTGATAAAGCAGATTCGCCATTGCTCTTTCCTAAAACTCCACGACCAGATTCGCTTTGCGAATCGTTTCGAGCGGAATTTCCACGATTCGCGCGTCTTTTCCCTTCAACTCCATGCGGACTTTCCCGTCCGCGAATCCCTTCAACCGCCCTTCAAAGAACTTTGCTTCCCCAATCGGCATGTCCGTCGAGATCTTTACCAGACGCCCGACAAATCTCTCGAAATCCGCCGCCTTCCTCAGCGCCCGGTCCATTCCCGGCGAACTGACCTCCAGGATGTAGCCTGGCCCGGGAATCAGCTCTTCCACATCCAGAATGACGCTGAGTTGCTGGCTCACGCGTTCGCAATCGGCGTGACTGATCTTGGGAAAAGGATCCGGAGCGACGTGACCCTCAGCTCCCTCTGCGGCCACAACCGGTGGCACCCGGTCGATGTACACCCGCAGAAACCTCTGTTTGCCGATCTTCCATTCGACATCCGCGACTTCCAGGCCGAGGTCGCGCGCAACGCGTTCCGCAGCCTCGCGGACCTTTTCTAAATTCACGCAAAGACTCCCCGGCCTAGGCCGGTCGAAAGCTCAGCACCGCCGGCGGCAACAAAAAAGTGGGCTTGCGCCCACCCCATCGTGCGACCCGTTTCAGAGCGAAGTATGAGTATATTCCCGGCCCAAGGTAAAAGCAAGACACCCGGCAGCTTAGGGCCGCGGTCGCGGGGGATGATTCCTAATTCATTGTACCCGCGGCATTTGCTAATCCCCGGCCAAGAAACGGATGAGAAGAATCTCAGGAATCCTGCCTCTAGCCTCTTTGGCCCTTCACGCCAAACACTTGACCTGTGCGGCTCTTCTGAGTAGTGTTTGCGCAACAATGGGGAGTTGTGTCTTGATGGGGATTGCTCGCAATTCGAGTTCTGCCCACCGCGTAAGCGTATTGCTGCTCCTCCTCGCCGTGCACGGCGCACCAGTTTCAGCGCAAAAGATTTCTGGAGCCCCCCGCCAAAACACTCAAAGCCCCTCTTCCGGCGGCGTGAATCTGGTCGTAAGCCTTCGTGACTCAAACGGCGGGCCCCTGCAAGGACCGGGAATTGTCAATTTGCGGGGCGGGCCGGATTTCACAAACCGGACAGCTACGACAATGGACGCATCGGCAGCGGAGTTCCAGGGAGTCGCGGGCGGAGAATACGACGCCGAAGCCAAGTCAGTCGGCTATGTGACCACGGTCGAACATTTCATCGTTTCGGCCATAGGCTCATCCCAACAGGTCTACATTTACATGCCCCGAGAATCGGAGGTGAAACCTGATTCGCCGAAGCCCGGCGGCACAATGATGACTCCCAAGCTGCAAGCCGAGATCGACAAGGGGATTGACGCGCTCCGGCGGCATCAGTTTGAGGCCGCACGGACGCATTTTGCCAAGGGCGCCCAAATGGCGCCGGGAAACGCAGACGTAGCCTATCTGCTCGGCGTCGCGGAAGCAGGGCTTCAGCATGAGAATCTTGCCCTCCAGGCATTCCAGCACGCGGTGTCCCTCAATCCCAGCCATCAGCGCGCACTGCTTGCCCTGGGCGAACTGCAACTCCGCACCGGCGACACTGCTTCCGCCATTCCAACGCTCGAATCCGCATTTCATATCAACGGCGCGGAGTGGCGGACCCACTTCCTGCTCGCTTCCGCCTATTCCAGAGCCGGCAGATTCGCTGATGCAGAGCCTCACGCGCAACGCGCTGCTTCCCTGGCGGGCGAAAAAGGTGCAGGAGCCGCTCTCCTTCTCGGTGAAATCCAGCGGGAAGAGGGCAAAACCCAGGAAGCGCGGCAAACCTGGCAGAGGCTCCTGTCTACTTTTCCGAACGACCCCGCGGCACAGGAAGCGCGAGCAGGACTCGCCTCACTTTCCGCCCATCCTCGCGCAGCACGAGAGATGGAGTACGCTTCCTTGCCGGTCCATACTCTACCTAGCATTGAGCTGTTGCCGCCATCCGAACAACCCTGGGCGCCACCGGATATCGACAGCCTCGAATATCCCGTCGAACAAATACCGCCCTGCCGCCTGGACGAAGTCTTAACCCAAGCGGAGCGGCGTCTTCGCGGGCAAATCCAGAACTTCGAAAAGTTCACCGCCACGGAACACATCCAGCACGAAGAAATCGACCGGTACGGGCGTCCCGGCCAGCCGCGGTCTCGTGATTTTTCCTATATCGTCTTCGTGCACCGCTACGAAGGCGATTCCTTTTTTCTGGATGAGGTGCGCACTTCGCGCGATCACGACGATACGTTCCCGACTTCGATCGCAACGATTGGCCTGGTCAATTTGGGTGTCGCCATATTGCAACCCGCTGAACGTGCGAACCTCAATTTCCGCTGCGAAGGCCTGGCCAACGTTCGGGGCAGGGCCGCCTGGCAGCTTCGCTTCGAAGAAAAACCGGGGGCAGATACTGCCATCCGCGAATGGCGCCGCAACGGGCAGCTCTATACAATCCCCATCAAAGGGCGCTTCTGGATCTCTTCCGGCAGCTTCGATCTTCTGCGCATTCAGACCGACCTGCGCGCACCCGTCAAATCCCTCAACCTCACGCGCGACCACCTCACCGTGGACTATGGTCCGGTAAAGTTTCGTTCGGCTGATACCAGTCTGTGGCTTCCTTGGAACGCGCAGATGTATATGGAGCTTCGCGGCCACCGCTATCATCACCAGCATTTGCTCTCGGATTACATGCTGTTTGCGGTGGACACCGCACCCAAGATAGAAAAGCCCAAAGAAGTTCCAGCAGCGCCGCAGACCTCCTCATCCTCTTCAGAAACGAAACCCCAATAAAAGCAAGAAGGGCCGCCGGATCGGCGGCCCTTCTCTATTTCGAATCCGAATGGGTTAGATTATGGCTTCGCCGGAGCCCCGGTTGCCGGCTTAGGCGCGGCCGCGGGTTTTGCCGCGGGTGCCGAAGTTCCGCCCTTCACCGGATAGGCCTGATCGTAGAGGCGAATGATTTCTTGCGTCACGTCAATGCTGTTGGCGGCATAGATGATCGGCGAGCTCTGCGCCGAGGAATCGAATACGGCCACGAAGCCGTTCTCGCGGGCGTAGCGGTCCAGGACGTCCATCATCTTCCGGCCGATGCGGTCCACCACTTCGCTCTGCGCGTCGTTGACGTCTTGCTGCATTTCGTTCTGCTTGCGGTCCAGTTGCGCGGCCAACCGCTGGCCCTGGGCCTGCGCCCGAGTCTTTTGCTCGTCGTTCCAAGTGTTCTGGTTCGCCGCCATCTGCTGCCGCAGATCATTGATCTGCTTGTTGAGCGATTCCAGTTCGTTCTGGCGCGGCGCAAACTGCGACTGCAGTTCTGCCGACGCCTGCTTGCCTTCCGCCGTCGACACGATTGCCTGCCGCACGTTCAATATGCCGATCTTGCCCGCTGCCGCCGGAGCGGCTGCGGCTTGTCCTCGAACGGCCGTCGTGCCGAGCAGGCACAACGTGGCCGTCAGAGCCGCATGAATGATGTTTCTCGAATTCACTGTTTTCTCCTTATTCATCTATGGCACTGCCTGGTCCCTGGCGGCCGCCGCCTGTGAGATTGGCAAGCCTTCCCTACTGTTGACCGGTCAAACCTTTAGCTGCGTGCGCCGGCTTCCTGGCCACACACGATCTCGTCGCTATCCGGCGGCTATAGACACCTTTCACCGCACCGCACAAAGCGAATAGTATATCCGAGTCCTCAAGATGCCTGCAAATGGAGCGCGAGACGCGTTCCTTTGCTCACTTCGGCATCGCCAGGAACACGACGCGGTTATTGTTTTGATCCGGGATCACCGCAATGTTCGTCACAGGATCCACATCAATGGGGAACTGCGACTTGCTGCTGATGCCCAGGGTGTCCCGCGTGGTGAAGTTCTGTACATCCACGAGCGAACTCGTGTTCGAGGTCGCGTTGATCGTCAACAGACCGCCCGTCTGGTAGTTGTAGCCCACCGAATAAGGGTTGATGCCTACGCGGATCGTCGATGCCGAGCCCGTGGTTGGATTGAACAAATAAATCGCGTTTGCCTGCGAGGAACTGGCATAGAACAGGCCGGTGGTCGTTGTATTCGTCACGTTTTGATCTCCGGGATCATAGACGATTCCTGTCATGCTGGCGGCCAAGCCAGCTGCCGAAGATGTGCTGCTCTTTATCGGCGGCGTGCTGGCAAGATTGACGACGTCAATGCCTGCCGTGACGCTCGTCGTGCCGGAGTTCTGCAGGTTGGTCACCGCCGCAATCGCGCGGTTGGGATCCACGGCAATGGCTGTCGGCGGCCCGCTCAAGGCGATGGTGGTAACCAACGGCGCGGACTGCGTGTGTCCCGATCCATCCGGCGGGTTCGTGGGCAGCAGAGTGGTCAGGTCGATCGCCGAGAGCGTATTCGACCCGTTATTCGCCACCAGGGCCAGCGCGCGATCCTGATCGATTGTTACCCCCAGCGGAGAAAGTCCCACGGTCACATAATTGGACGTTGTCGTGGTTGTGGTCCCGTTGGTAGTGGTGCTCACGCTCCAACTGACAATTTGCGGGTTCTCCGGATTGCTGTAATCGATGACGGAAGCCGTGCCGGTTTGCGTGGAAGCGCCGGTGGTACCACCGCTGTTGGCCACCACCGCGAGAGCCATGCGTGGGATCACGCCGATGCCAATCGGCTGGTTGCCAACCGCTGCGCTTCCCAAGATGGTCCCAAATGCCGCGGTGCTTCCATCCGACCTCATGTAACCGTTGGGATCAACGGCGATCACCGAGACGTTATTGCACGCGTAATTGGTAACCAACACGACGTGACGCGTCGAATCGATCGCCACGGCCTCCGGCCCCTGCGGGAAACTGGTTGTGGGCGTGCAGCCATTCGCCGGACTGTTGCTCATGTCCAGCAAGCCGACGACATTCAGATCGACCTCGTTGGTGGCGCTGCCGCCGCTCTGTGGGACCACGTCCACCGCATAGACGTGTGGCGCCGTCAGATTGGCGGCCGGAATGGTCACGTCGATCTCTGAATCCGTTACCGAACTGGGTGCGATTGAAGTCGTGGCGTCCAGCCGCACCCTTGGATTGCTGATCGAGGAGAAGCCTTGGCCCAGAATCCGGATCGTTGCCGCAACACCGACCTGAACGGCCCGTGGCATGCAGGGATTCGAGGGATTGGTAGGACTGCAAGGACCCGGCGCATGCGACGGGTTGCTGGTGCTCAGTGCGGGCTGAATCACAGGAACGCCAAAGCAGGTTTGCGGGTTCGCGGGATTGCCGCAACTCGGCACCGGCAATTGCAAATCCTGGATATGCGCGGCCTGAAATGGGGAAGCAGGATCCACATCGAGATTCATGTAGCTGAGCGAGTTGCTACCCGCGTTGGCGACGATTACATATTTCGTCTTCGGATCGTAAGCCATCGGGCCATACACGGGGACGGGGGTAGTGCTGCCGCTAGGCGTGTACGACCCTTGTCCAATTTGTCCTGTGGGCGTGGCCGCAATGATCCGATAAGCAGGACTCGTAGATCCGTTGAGATTTGCTCCCCCGGGATTGATGAGCGAGATTTTGTTTCCGTCTTGTTCCGGGGTTGTATTCGCGGTGGGCGCATACGCAATCAGGACGTTGACAAACGGGTCGAAGGCCACCGAGCGGAATCCGATTTCCGGCGCTCCGGGGGGCGTTGGCGTACATCCGTTGCAGCTCCCCTGAGTCAGCGTCAGGGTGCTCAGCGTCTGGTCCAGCGTGCTGATAAATCCAATCTGGCTGGAGCTCTGGTTATAGTCGGCATAACCAAAAGTACGGGTGATAGGGTTGATGGCCCCGGCCGCTACGAACGTCGAGGTGCCCAGCGAATAGTAGGCAGTTCCGTACTGCACGGTGCCTGGCATATTGGCCGGATTGCTCTCGACATCGTCGGCCTGTCCAATTTGCGTATAGGAGAAGGTGTAAGGATCCAGAACGCTTCCGGGGAGAATCTGGAAGGTTCCGTTGAAGTTGGAATTCGTGGCAGTGGGTAAGATGCCGGAAATAATCACGGTGCCGCCGCGGACAGGATCGATGCCATGCGGCGTTGAGGTGATGATCTTGGTAATTCCAGCCGTCCGGACAGCGCCACTGGTTCCACCGGAGACAAACGGCTCAATCTGAGCCGACGTTCCCTGTTGCAGCAGATCGATCGCCGAGGTCGTGCTCGTTCCTCCTCCCGGGGTCACATAAGCCAGAGGCACGTTGGGCTGCATAACCACGCTGGGTGTGGGGCCTGTTACGACTGACACGGGGGCAATCACGCAAGGCGGCGTCTGCCCGGCCAGGAAGCAAGTGCGGGTGTCGGTCCCATCCAGATTCGGATTCGTATCCACGATGAAGGCGATATTGGTGCTGGAATACGCGACAACGCCCAAATGGGTTAACGGATCGATGCCGATGGAGTAGGGCGTTGGCAAGCCTGTCACTCCCGGTTCGCTCAGCAGGGTCCGCAGGTCCAAGGACACAGTTTTGACGAGCGTGAAGGGAGGTGTTGCACCGGGAACGACCGAATACAAGTAGAGCGTGCTGTCGGAACCGCTCACGACCGCCAGCAGGTCGCCGCCATTGACGTTGAGTTGAGGGTCAATGGCGAGCCCGGTTGGGGTCGGCTGCGTTCCACTCACGACGCCAGCAATCGGAAGTGGCGAGCCGCTTTGCACCGGCCCGCTCGCAGTCAGATTCACGAACTGCAGGGCGCCTGTCCCCTGCTCCGCAATGACGGCATAGCCCTTGATCGAGTTCAAAGCAATGGCGCCCGGCGCCGGATTGCCGCCGCCGTTCAAGGGCACACAATTCGGATAGGTTCCCGCCAGTGGTTTTGTCGAAGTGGATGGATCCGTGCAGTTGGCCGAGGACGTATTGGCCGGGTTCGGATTGAAGTTGGCGAAGTTTGGCTGAACCGCCGTGTTCGAAATCAAGGTGGTAAATTGCGGCGACGTCCCCTGTTGCGCGCTGTTGCTTTTCACCGTGATTTCATACAGCCCGGGATTCGGCAGTTGGAACGACTGCAGTTGCCCCACAAGCTGCCTGGGTCCCGACGAAGTAGTGTTCAGAAGAACACCATTTCCGTTGAAGAGCATGCTCGCGAGCGATCCCGACACGCCGTAATATCCGCCGTCCGCTGCAAATTGCAGAGTAGCCTGCCCGCTCGAAGGTTGCGGAGTCGAGTCCGGAACGGCGGTGACCAGTCCGGGATCGGCCTTCACGATATGGATGGGACACGCGATTGAATTCGTGGTCCCGGGAAACGTAACGCAGGGTGGGGTTGGGGTAGGCGGAGTGGTGCCGGGGATATTGGCGACCATAATCCAGGCGGGTTGCGTCGGATCAGTTTCCGCTTGTTTCAACTGGTCGGCCAGTAATCGCACGCGGGTCAGGATAGACGCGTCACAAGTGACCACGGGGGTCACGCCGGAAGCGCTCGGCATACAGTATGCCGTGGAGATCGGGATTGTGAACACTTGCGTGGAGTTGTTCAACAAGACTTGCTGGCCAGTTCCCAGGTTCGCCTGTGAAACCGGACGGATGAAGAAAATGTTTGTGTTGTTCAACAGGTTCGACGCGCTCAGAAAGACATCCTGCGACAATCCGCCTGCCTGGATTGTGGTCGGGTACAGACTGTTGTAACTCACCGCGTTTGTGGTGGCATTGACCAGCGTAATTTGCGCAATAGCGTAATGCACCTGGTCGGACTGGGACCACGCGACCACGTAGACCGTTGCGGGGGAAGACCCGCAAGTGGGTGTTGGTGTGGTTGGGGTGGTGCTGCTGCATATAGCTGGAGGAGCCGTGTA
>Ga0335085_10010902_pt1 | contig 13528 bp, 11 predicted proteins | sample Lox_Sample_45_FD_206712 | JGI IMG/M metagenome (GOLD analysis project Ga0335085, IMG submission 206712) | Soil microbial communities from Loxahatchee National Wildlife Refuge, Florida, United States - Lox_Sample_4.5 | ecosystem: Environmental > Terrestrial > Soil > Wetlands | place: USA...
GCCTGGTGAACTACGTCGAGACCAGCCGCTACTGCAATTTTCGCTGCACTTTTTGCGCTTTGACTGCGGAACACCGGGACTACAAAACCTATGATCTGGGTTACATAGAAGATCAGATCCGAAGTTACCCTGGGAAAAAGCCGGTTCTGTTCATCGACAACAATTTCTACGGGAACAATCGGTCGCACTTCCTTCAAAAACTCGATCTTTTGAGATCGCTGGTGCGGGAAGGTGTTCTGCCAGGCTGGATCGCATTGGTCACTGGTGATTTCTTTGCGGATCCCCAGAATGTGGATAGAGCGCGCGAGGCCGGCTGCATCGGTCTGTTTTCCGGTGTTGAGAGCTTCAATGCCGATCAAATCAAGTCCTACAACAAGCGGCAGAATCTTTTGCCACAGATCAAAGTCATCAAAGCGTGCTACGAAGCCGGCGTCGTATTTCAGTATGGCCTGATCTTCGATCCTACCACCCAGCACGTGCAGCAAATGCGCGATGAGCTCGAATTCGTGATTCGTTGCGATGCTATACCACTGCCCGCATTCACGAGTCTCACGATCCCGCTGCTCGGTACGCCGCTCTTCCAGGACCGGGTCAAGTCACATAGTTTCCTTCCCCTGACAAAATTGCGGGACATGGACGGCTTCACTCTCCTGACGAAGCCACTCGATAACATGGATCTGGTGCTTCCTTTCGTGAAAAGTCTCGTCGAGCTCGACGGGAGCTTCAGCGAATTCGCACGTCGCGGGTTTGGGTTCTTGCGACGGTACTGGCGTTCGCTTTCTGCCCAGCAGATCGCCTTTACTGTTGCGAACAGTTTTCCCAGGCTCATCAACAAGAGACGTACCGTAGCGTCGACCGACGACGACAACCTGACCTACATCACCACTACCCAACCGCTTGGGCCTCTTTACAGCCCGATGTTCTCCGTGCCGGATCGGTACCGTCATTCCTTCAGTGCAACCATGATTACCGACGACTCCGGACAGCTCGAACCCGAAATTGTGGAAAATCTGTCGGCGAAGGTACCGGCGCCAATGGGAAGAACGGCGGCGGCGCAACCCATTTCGGCGTCTTAATCGCCGAAGCTGTTTCTTCCGAGTGGAATTCGGCCAACCCTGACAAAGGCCAAAAATACGAGAAACGCCGGCCGGGACGACGATAAAAGGGAGGACCGCTATCCACAAAATGACAACGCCGAGTTGCCCCGCGCTCGGCGAAGCCCTTCTCATGATTTCGCACTATGCTCATGCAAAGAACGGACACTGTCGCCGTCGGTCGTTCGCGCTTTGGCTACGGTAGCACAGATGCGCCTGGTCGACGGAAATGCTAGCAAAGCGGCCCTGCCGGGGTGTATCGATCGTGAAGTCGCAATTTGAAGTCGTGGTTGTGGGAGGCGGAATCGGCGGTTTGTTCGCTGCGAACGCGCTGACCGCACGTGGCATTCCGGTATCGGTCTATGAGCAGGCCCCTGCCCTTGGCGAGGTCGGAGCCGGAGTATTCCTGACACCAAACAGCGTCCGTCAGCTTCACCGGGTGGCGCTTGGCCCAGCCGTCGAAAAATGGGGAGCCAGAGTCGGCTTGGATTCCCGATATTTCCGCCACGACGGAGAGCCAATTGCCCCGGTCCAGGTCACCGACTCCTCCGGCTGGAACGCAACATTCGGAATGCATCGCGCCGACCTTGTGGAATTTCTGGCAAGTGCGCTTCCCTCCGGAGTTGTGCGCACCAGACACCGGTGCACCGGCTTCGAGCAGGATGGAGACCGGGCCATTTTGTCATTTGCGAATGGAGCGACGGCCGAATCGGATCTCGTCATCGGTGCGGATGGAATTCACTCCGAACTTCGGCCATATGTATTTCCTCCCTCCCATCCGGTGTTCTCGGGATCGGTTGCCTATCGAGGCATTGTGGCGCACGAGCTTGTTCCGCACTGGCCGACCAACGCGTGGCTGATGTGGCTTGGAAAAGGAAAGCACTTCCTCACGTTCCCCGTACGCGCCGGCAAGCTGATCAACTACGTCGGCTTCGTGCCGGCCGACCAGGAAATGAAGGAGTCGTGGTCATCTCCCGGGGATCCTGATGTCCTTCGCCGCGAGTTCGCAGGCTGGGATCCGCGCATCGAGTCGCTGTTGCAGCATGTCCAAATAACTTTTCGATGGGCTTTGTATGATCGCGAGCCGCTGCCGACCTGGACCCGCGGCAGACTGACCCTCCTTGGCGATGCCGCGCACCCGATGCTCCCGCACCTCGGCCAAGGCGCAAATCAGTCGATAGAGGATGGAATGGCACTCGCGACCATCCTGGCGCGCGCAGACCGCGAAACCGCTCCCGCTGCTCTCCGTGCTTACGAGCGCCTTCGCCGTGAGCGTGTGGCACAGGTTCAGCGAGGCGCGCGGGAAAATGGCCTACGCTACGACTCGGCCTATGCTGATCTTGGAGTCCGCGACGCCGAGATCACCGCGCATGCCGCCTTCCGCAAGCGGCTCTATGACCACGACGTCGTACCGGAAGCGCAGGCCACCGCAATAGCCTAACGCAATAATTCTACTGCATTTTCACGTTTGCCGTTTTGATCACTTCATTCCAGCGATCCACTTCCTGGTGCATGAACTTCGCCGTCGTATCGATTGAACCGCCAACGATGTCCGCCGACAGTTTTTTTAATCGGTCCTGCACCTCGGGATCGCGCAGCGCTTCACTGATGTCCGCATTCAATTTCTGGATGATCGCATTTGGCGTTTTTGGCGGCGCAACAACGGCATACCAGGCGGCCGACTCGAAGCCGGGTAGCGTCTCCGCCATCGTCGGCACATCCGGCAGCGATGGAAGGCGCTTATCGGAAGCAACCGCAAGTAACCGCAGCTTGCCGCTCTGAATGAGCGGAAGCGATACGCCTAAATTGTCGAACATGAAGTCGACATCACCCGCAAGTAGTCCCTGTAAGGCCGGAGCCGATCCGCGATAGGGGACGTGCTGGACCTGCACCCTCGCCATCATCTGCAGCATCTCGGACGTCAGATGCGAGGTCGTACCGTTTCCTTGCGTGGCTGATGTTACTTTTCCCGGGTTTGCTTTGAGATAGGCGATAAATTCCGAGACAGTCTTTGCAGCAACTTTGTGCGGATTGGTCATCAACGCATTCGGCACCTGAGCCATGACAATCACCGGCTCAAATTGCATCGGGTCGAAAGTCAGATTCTGATAAAGATTTTGATTGATCACGAGCGGAGGCGGTGGCGCCGACAGCAGGGTGTATCCGTCCGGATCCGATTTGTAAGCGAGTTCGGCGCCCACATTCCCCCCTGCGCCGCTTCGATTCTCTATGATGACCGCCTGGCCCCATTTCCGTGACAGCCAGTCACCAATGACGCGCGGGATAGCATCGGCGGTTCCGCCTGCAGGAAAAGGCACGATGATTTTGACGGATCGGGTTGGATAGCTTTGCGCCAGAGAATGTTGGCCCAAACAGAACTGGGTTGCGATTGTCAGAGCAAAGACCAGAAAAAGCCCGGGCCTCATAAGACCTGTCTTGAACATATGGCTCTCCCTCGCCACCCGTGCCCGGGCATTTAACGTTCTTCAAGAGCTACTGATTTTTTTCGCCGCCTCGATAGACCGCACCGGCGTTTCCGGTATCAGATTGCCGTGCCGGCGCTCGTACGTCGATTTCCCACTCTCGCGCCATTTCCCGGCCACAGCGGCGTTGGCGAATTCGGTCCACTCTTCGTTCCAGTCACCTAGCTGGTATCCGTGCCAGGGGGCCTGCGGCGAGAGATGCGGCAACTTGAGCTCTTCCCATATTTTTTTCGCGCGGGTCATGAATTCCTCAGTTGGCAGCGCCAAAGGCGGCATATTGTGTTTGAGCGTTGCATCAATCATCAACGTTCCCTCGACAGGCGGACGGCCGGACTTTGGTCCGTGGCCACTCGACCGATAGGGAATGATATGCACGTCCTCCAGAAAATTTGATCGATACGCCAAAGACCAGAAGACGGCGTCGGCATTGTCGGGCAAAATATCCTCCGACACGGCGATAACAAGCTTCCCGCATTGCGCTTGTAGTGTTGCAGCACCCTGCATGCCGCGCCACACTTCTGTCTGCGGCGTGCCTCGCTCGAACTGAAGAAAAATAACCTTGCGCAAATTCGTCAGCGGCTCGTGCATAACGACACGTTTGATGCCGCGTACGCCGAGCGCGTGCCGCAAGTGCTCCAGGAACATCGGCTCGTAGGCGACTTTTTTCAGAACCGACGATTCGCTCGGTGTCACCTGGCTAATGATCGATAGGAAGACAGGCTTGCGCTTGCGGGTGAGCGCGGTCACCTGCATCGACATATTGAAATCCTCGAGCGCGACGTGCCCGTGACTCTCTCCGAACGGCCCCTCTGGCTCGAGAAGATCGGTGTCGATAAGGCCCTCAATAACGATCTCCGAATCGGCCGGTACTACCAGATCGACGGTTTTGCACCGCACAGTCTTGACAGCCTTGCCCATGAGGCCGCCGGCGACATGCATTTCGTCGAGATCAATTGGAAGTTTTTGCGGTCCGGTAAATAGAACAGCCGGCGCGCAGCCAACAACAATTGCACATGGCATAGGCTTCCCCAGCTTTTTATACTTCTGCCAGTGCAAGTATCCGCCTGCGCCGCCGAGACGAGAGGCCATACGTACGCCGAGTCGATCGTTGGCTTTGAGTGCCGCACGATAAGTGCCCATATTCTGGATCCCCTTCTCCGGATCCTTGGTCACGCAAAGCGTTGCGGTCAGGTATGGTGCGGAATCGAAACCAGGAGTGGAAATCGGAACCGGAAGGCTCGCAAGGCCGCCGCGTTCCGCCAGCAATTCCTTTCCAGTCTGCACGACTTCATGGCACGGAGCCTTATCGACCAGAACCGGAGCGACGGGGTTGGCCATGGCCTTGACCCACAAGGCTCCAATGTCATCGACCGGTACGCCTAGTCCAATCGCATATATCTCCGGGGAGGCCCCAAGCCCACCCACAAGAACGGGAATCTCATAGCTTTCACCACGAGCGCCAACGACATTCGTGAACAGAAAGGCGCGTCGATCTTCTTCGTGCAGACCGCCCTGGAATTGCCAGCGTGCAACAGGATGCAACTCCGAATCTTTATCGATCGGCCGATCGATGCGTGTGACGAGTCCGCGCTCTGTCAATCGCGCAATGTGTTCTTGCAAGTCGGAAGGTGCCTTATGCGTCACACTCGATTCCATCGCAGACCTCCGGTAGCGATATGCAATTGGCCGCTGACATTCGCGGCCAGACGCTTTTACCTCGTACCATCATATTGTAATAGATACAAAGCTGACCGGATGTTCTTTAGATTTTCCTCATCTGACCAGCGTATCGCGAACGGAATCCAAGATGATCCGATTGGTTGCCGCCATTGTCGTCACACTTGCAGCTGGCGCACAGTCCTCCCTTGCGGAGGAGAGTTATCCCGTACGTCCAATACGTTTGATTGTCGGGTTCGCAGCGGGCTCAAGCGGTGACGTCGCCGCGCGAATCATCAGTCATAAGCTCGGCGAACTGCTCGGCCAGACTCTGATCGTGGAAAACCGTCCCGGCGCGAGCAGCATTGTTGCGACAGATTACGTGGCTCGAAGTGCGAAGGACGGCTATACGCTTTTGTTTGCCACGATTGCCGCGACCATCAACACCACTTTGCTTCCGGGCAAAGGCCCGAATATCGAAAAGGACATGACGCCAATTGTCCTCGTTGGCTCGATCCCGAATATTCTTGTCGTAAATCCTAACCTTGGGGTGAACGATGTGAGAGAGCTGATTGCGCTCGCCAAAGCAAAGCCGGATGAACTCCTGTATGGAGCATCCGGTCTCGGCAGCGGTCCGCACCTGGCGACCGAACTTTTCAAGCAGATGGCGGGGATAAAAATGACCGGTGTTTTGTATCCGGGCAGTGCGCAAACCGTCATGGACCTTATATCAGGCCGGATTCAAGTGATGTTTTCGCCGGCGTCCACCGCACTTGCATTCATCAAGGACGGACGCCTTAAGGCGCTGGGGACCAGCGAAGCCAAGCGCACGAGTGTGGCCCCCGAACTGCCGACGATTTCCGAAGCTGCCCTGCCCGGCTACGACACTGGTGTTTGGTTCGGCATTCTCGCGCCGGCCGGCACGGCAAAACCGATCGTCGACAAGATTTCCAGGGCGACGAACGATGCTCTCAAGGATCCGGAGGTGCTGAAACAGCTTACGACCCAGGGACTGGATGCACGCGGAGGAAGCCCTGACGAGTTCGCTGAATTCATCCGGAAAGAAACAGGGCGATGGGCGCGCGTCATCCGTCAGATGGACACAGCCAAGGAGAGCAAGGAGGGCACAGCTCGGCCCTAATCAGGATCGCCACCGAAGGGCGGACTCGACCAAAAGAGGCGCGGAGAGTTCGGTGCTTCGCGCCGGTTGGGGGCCGGACTTCATTTCGATATATTTTTGGACATTCTGGATAGTAGCGCTTCGACGATCGGCGCCGGAACGAGGGCTTTGAATTCCTCTCGAATAAGCAAACAGGATCGATTGTTCGACCCGTTCTGCTTCAATCTCGAGGTCTTTGACGCGCGCCCTCAGACTTCCGATTACGTCATCTTCAAGTGGCTTCATGTATTGCCGCACGCTTCGCAGTGGCCGGACGACACTATCTTGCCAAATAGCAACACTGTTCGAGGCTGCTTCGATGTCCGCGCTGCTCAACACAATCGACTGCACACCGGTCCAGGCGCAAAAAAGCAGAACATTGACGTCGAGCCCAGTCGCTTCCTGCATCGCCAGGCATTCCTCGGCAACGCCATTCTGGCCATAGACTGCAAGAGAAAACCGCCAAAAATCGTTGTCGTATTTCAGATTGCCGCTGCCGGCAGGGCGCAATTCCGGATGGTTCAAGCTTTTACCCGCGCAGTCACGAATTATCTGCTTCTTCGCGATTTTTCGGGCGCTCGCGCTCGCCGGTCCAGCGACGGATTTTTCCAGTGTCAATGTCGAATAGATCGAGTACACGCGCAAGCGTATGATCAACCATGTCTTCGATCGACTTCGGCAAGGCGTAGAATGCAGGAACCGGTGGATAGATGATTGCGCCTGCTTCCGTCACAGTCGCCATATTGCGGATATGTCCAATATGAAGCGGCGCCTCGCGCAGCATGAGGACCAAACGACGCCGTTCCTTCAACACAACGTCTGCCGCCCGCGAGATCAGGTTCGCAGTATTCCCTGTCGCGATTTCAGACATCGTCTTAATCGAACAAGGCGCGATCACCATGCCACGCGTGGGGAAGGAACCGCTGGAGCAGGCCGCACCGACGTCGCTGTTCGAATACACGACCGTCGCCATGCGTTCCACGTCTACGAGTTTCAGGCTGGTCTCATACGCGAGGGTCATTTGTGCGGCACGTGAGATAATAAGATGTGTCTCGACGTTACAGGCCCGCAGCAATTCCAGCAGCCTGACGCCATAAATCGCTCCCGACGCCCCGGTCATACCGATGAGTAAGGGAGAAATCGGGGATTTGATTGCGAGATGTTTCATAGGCTGCATATATTGCAGCAACTTAGGCGCCAATGACAGATCAAAATCCACCCTTCCGGTTCATCGGTCGACCCTTACCGCGCAATGAAGATGCACGGCTATTAACGGGTCGCGGACAATTCAGTGACGACTTCAGATTTCCGGATCAGGCCTATGCGGCAATGGTCCGTTCGCCGCATGCCCACGCACGAATCGCGCTGATTGATCGTTCCAAAGCCAGAAAGATGCCGGGCGTGCTCGGCGTGTTTACGGGCGCAGATTGTCTTGCCGATAACCTTGGCGCAATTCCCCACGATCCCCTGCCAAAGACAAAACACGACATGAAGCTGCAAGGTCCTGGCGGCAGCGAGATCTTCATTGGGCGTCACCTGCTGCTGCCGCACGACAAGGCGCGTCATGTCGGAGAAGCGGTCGCGATGGTGGTCGCTGAAAGCCAGGAACAGGCAAGTGATGCAGCAGAAAGTGTGACAATTGAATATGAGGAATTGCCCTGCGTCACACATTCAGAAGATGCAATGAAAGCCGGGGCGCCAGCGGTATGGGACGAAGTTCGCAACAATATTCTGGTCGATAGCCGTTTCGGGAATGCCGCGGAGACCGATCGCATCCTTGCGAGTGCACCGCACGTGGTCTCAATGGACTTTAATATCGGCCGTGTAACGGGAGCACCGATGGAACCGCGGACCGCGGTAGCGCAATACGATAAGGGGGACGGGCGCTACACGATTTATGCCGGCAGCGGCGGAGCGGTTCGTCAAAAACGCGAACTTGCCCACGTTCTCGGTGTCGATCCCGAGAAGATCCGCGTACTGTCGTACGATGTCGGCGGCAACTTCGGCACGCGCAATCGCGTGTACGTTGAATTCGGTCTCGTCTTGTGGACCGCGCGCAAACTTGGCCGCCCGGTCAAATACACCGCGACACGTTCGGAAAGTTTCATCAGCGATTACCAGGGCCGTGATCTGGTGGCGAAATTCGAACTGGCCCTCGATGAACGAGGCCGTTTCCTGGCACTTCGCGCGACCAACATCAGCAATGCCGGGGCACATTGCGTTTCGCTCTCGCCATTGAGCAAGGGCGCCGGTTTGATTACCGGCAGTTATGACATTCCGGTCGCATCGTTGCGCGCAGTCTCGGTCTTCACCAATACGGTTCCGACCCAGGCCTACCGGAGTTCAGGTCGCCCGGAAGTGACATTCGCCATCGAACGGCTCATCGACATCGCATCCAAAAGACTTGGCATTGACCGCGTCGCTCTCCGGCGCCGCAACATGGTGCGGCCAAAGACGATGCCCTATCGAAATGCGGTTGGCATGATCTATGACAGCGGAACCTACGAGGACAATATGGATCTCGCCATGCGCCTCGCCGACTGGGACGGTTTCAAGACCCGCAAACGCGAGGGCAAAAAACGCGGCAAGCTTTTAGGTCTTGGTCTTGCCAACTATGTCGAATCCTCAATTGGTGCGCCAAAAGAGCAAACACGGATCAAAGTGCGGCCCGATCGTCTGGTCGAGGTTGTCATCGGCACCCAGCCAGCTGGGCAAGGCCACGAAACGAGCTTTGCGCAAGTGATCGCGGATTTGATCGCCGTACCCGTCGAGACCGTGCAAATCATCCTCGGCGATACCGACGTCGTGAAAGCTGGCGGTGGAACTCACTCGGGACGCTCGATGCGCCATGCCGCAACCGTATTTTCGCTCGCTGCCGGCGAATTGATCGTAAAGGGGAAGCGCGCCACGGCGGCGATCCTGGATACGACGCCGGAGCGTATTGATTTCAATGACGGTCGTTTTGCCGCAAGGGAAAGCAATCGTAGCTTCGATTTCCTTGAGCTCGCGCAGGAAATGACCCGTCACAAAATGCCGGACGACCTATCCACGGGACTTGCCGTTGTCACCGATAATGAAATGCATGATCCGGTGTTTCCGAATGGCTGCGCCATTTGCGAAATCGAAATCGATCCGGAAAGCTGCAATTTGCGCCTCACGCGTTATGCATCGGTTGACGACGTGGGACGTTGTATCAATCCGCTCATCGTCGATGGGCAAACTCATGGTGCAATCGTACAAGGTGTCGGTCAAGCGCTTTGGGAGCAATGCGTTGTCGAACCGTCTTCCGGTCAGCCGTTATGCGGCTCGTTCATGGACTACGGAATGCCCCGTTCAGACCGCTTGCCCTCATTTATTACAAAAATTGTCGAGGTTCTTTCGCCGACGAACCCACTCGGTATTAAGGCCGGCGGCGAAGGTGGCACCACGGCCGCACCTGCGGCGATCGTTAGCGCTATCGTCGATGCGCTCTCTTCTTACGGCATTGACGACATCAAGATGCCCGTGACGCCATACCGTATCTGGCAGGCGATCCGGCACACCGATGCTTCGAGCTGATGGCCCTATTGCAACTCAAATTGGATCGCCTCAATCTCGATGGAACAAAAATTGGGGAGTGAAATGCCCAGTAAATTCGCCCGCTTTTGTATTCTCGCGACCATATTGATTGCCCAGCCGGCCTTGGCACAAGGCCTTGCGGGCAAGACGATCCGGATCATTGTCCCGTACGCCGCTGGCGGAACCGGCGACGTGGTAGCGCGTATTCTGGGCCAGGCGGTCACACAGAAGACCGGGCAATCGATCGTCGTGGAGGATCGCCCCGGCGCAAGCTCAATTGTCGGCAGCGAGTTCGCGGCGCGTGCGACGCCGGACGGCACGACCATTTTGCTTGTTGAAAATCCCTTTATCTTGAGCCCAATCCTTTTTCCAGGTCACTACGACCCGATCACCAGCTTCGAACCGCTTTGTTATGTCGCTGCAACGCCGGCCGTGCTGGCCGTGAGCAGCCAATCGGATATTCAAACGCTGGCCGATTTTCTGAAGCTGGCGAAGTCAAAGCCTGGCGCGGTGTCTTATGGCAGCACGGGGCCGGCATCGATCGTTCATATCGCCGGTGAACTTCTCAAGCGCGATGCCAAAGTCGATATGACCTATGTGCCCTACCCAGGCTCGCCTCCGGCGATGAACGCTACACTGGCCGGAACGATCACCGCAGTAATGGCCAATTATTCCGATCTCAAGGGGCAAATTGATGCCGGCGCGCTGCGGCCAATAGCGGTCCCCGCGAAAGGCCGGGTTCAGCCGTTACCGAATGTGCCGACCTTGGCTGAGAATGGATTCAACGATCTCGACGCCGCAATCTGGTTCGGCTTCGTTGCTCCGGCCAAGACACCCAAAGAGACCCTGGTGCAGCTCTCGCAATACATATCAGACGCGGTCAGGTCGGAGGGAGTCGCTGACCGGCTCAAGAGTCAGGGGATGTTCATCAATCTTTTCTGCGGTGCGGAGTTCGGAAAATTCCTGTCCGACCAGAAAAATACCTACACAACATTTGCGCGCGAGTTCGATATCAAACCATAAAATTTCCGTTCAGCGCCTTCGTGCCCAAAAATCCAGATCGTCGGTCCAAAACGGCCTTCTTTCCCGCCCGGTGTCAAAACCGTAGCTCATTGAGGAACGCAATTCCCCACGCGGGTCAACATAAGTCTGCAACTCAGGATCCGAGGACGGATTCCTGTGCCGGCGTTTCTTGGCGAGGCGATGATGCTTGGTTGGCGTTAGACCGCTGGATGCATGTCTCCCAGCCTTGGGCAGCCGCGGTTGCGCAACCGCCAAATCACTCTGTGGCGCAGCCACTTGCTCCAACGGGATCTGTTTTGACACCATTTTGTCGAGCGCAGACGAAGACGCGTCCGACGGACGTGGCTCAACGACGCCGGTGGATTCACTCTCTGCGGGACGCCAGTTCAATCGCAGCGAAGTCCGTACGATTGCCTGATCATCACCACCACGCAACTCCGCCATCACCGTCATGGGGCCGACATAGTCAGGAGGCGGAATCACCCGCGTATCCGGCAAATCATCGATAGCCACACGCCACCGCCCTGCTCCGGCATCGACACCCGAGCTCAACATCGTGCCGACAACGAACCCGCTGAGATTGATCGTTGTATTAGGTGTGTAGTTAGTCACTTTGATTGCAAGCGGCAACGCGGCATTCACGATCCCGCTCACGTCTTCGACAACAAATGTTGGCGCCGACATCGGCGGTGACACTCTTGATAACGCACTATTTGCCGCCTGCAATCGCTCTCCAACCGTGACCGGGCTTGGCAGAGGCACGGGCTCCGCCTTCGAAATCTCCGGATGGCTTGCATATACAAACCAGTTTCGCCATTCAGCGAAACTCGTTGTGTCGAGGCGTCCGAGTGCCGCCGAAATGCAAAATCCGATCCAGACGATAACACCGACCGCGATAGCGATCGCTGTCACACGCACGCGCTTGTACTCGAGCTCGTCTGACGGCCGACGTGATCTGGGAGGTGCATTCGTCAAGGGCATGTCGACGTGACGAAATGTACTATGGGCGGAGGTTGGATCGTCCGGAAATTCGTGTGTCCTCAATTGCGGCTGAATTGGTGGCGCTTCGATCTCGCCGCTACGCCACTTGGGCGGCGCATAATATTTCGGGTCATCCGGACTCAGCACATCATGCTGGATCGGTGTACTCATACGCCACTACTCCCTCACTCAACAAACGGCTTACTATTCTCGAACTAACGCCCGCTTGGTGAATTGCCCACACCATTATGAATTGTAACAACTTCCCATGATTGTCTGGAGGTAAGGTGGCACTTCCGGCCAGTGGCGGTCCCCTACTCGGGCAACTCCGCCTGAGCTTGAAGACGGCCCGCAATGGCCCTGTGGCCCGGAAAGGTCGAAATAGGATGCACACGCTGGAGACCAACTCCGGACCGAGAAAATCAGCTTCCTGAAAGGGGTCGGCGCGTGAGGCGCGGAAACGCACACCCAAAAGTCGTATGTGAGAACTCGCGGGCGCTTTGCTTGCTACGGCTCTACTGGCAACCCTTTTTAGCGCCGCCTCATCATATGGGCCCGCCGGCTCAACTCAAACGATTTACGGCAAATCTTGATCGACTCGTCGCCAACGATTGCGAAATCGATTCGGTCTGTCGTGCGGCTACCGGTTATTTCTAACTTTATGCGTTGGCTGCCTGCGAGCTCCAGGGTAGGTTCGCCCGCATCTTCCACCCGCAAGACTTTTGCCTTCGCGTCGAAATGGCCGAAGATCTTTCCGTATTCCACGATCGAGTTCGTATGCGCCCTTGGCCGCAAGCAAGTCTCCGTAGAACAGGGCGCCATCTTCGGACAACTTCTTGAATTGTCTGATCGCTATACGGTTATCCTTGTCGCGTTTTCCCCTGCGCTTTGTCCGCCTTTGCTACGGGTCATGCCGCGCTGTCAGCCCTGAAAATGTCTGCTCTTAATCCGAAGGCAGATACTCTTGAGCGCGCTCGGTGTCTCCGCTCAGGGCTGGCAACCACTATGCCCAAGAATGTCAAGGCGTGGAAATTGCCAGTGAGGCGTTGTTCGTCATTCTGATCTGGTCGGGCGATCTCGATTGCTGCCGCCGGTCTAGAAATCAAGTTAACCCGCAATGCTTTTTCACATCGTCGTTATTGGCGCGAACCTTTCCATCGTCATCCTCAATCCATGCAGTCGTTGCGCGGCCGGTTTTTAACGGCCCACCGGCAACTTGCATTGCGGCTTCTAAGGTGGGGTACGGCTTGGCATCATTGATGAGGCCATCAGTATCTGTGGTCATTTTAACGTAATAGGGCATTCTGCCCTCCTTGCTAATTTGACGTTCGCTGAACCAATATCTTTGGCGGAACATCAGGAGCCATAGTCGGAATAATTCGCAGGGTCTTGTGTAACCTGAATTGTACTGGCGAAACGAGATCACCGCCCGTAGGTTTTCCGGGTTGCTCCCCCATGTCTGTTTAAGGGCCAATACCTATTACACTCGTTCGGGGCGACGGTTGATCAATACCTCCCGGCGGCGGGACACGGAACAAAACGTCTTTGCTGCCGGTTATATTTGCATCTTTTAG
>Ga0335085_10010904_pt1 | contig 13527 bp, 10 predicted proteins | sample Lox_Sample_45_FD_206712 | JGI IMG/M metagenome (GOLD analysis project Ga0335085, IMG submission 206712) | Soil microbial communities from Loxahatchee National Wildlife Refuge, Florida, United States - Lox_Sample_4.5 | ecosystem: Environmental > Terrestrial > Soil > Wetlands | place: USA...
GCGGTGTCCCCAGCATATTTCCCGATCAGCGCGCGCGCGATCGGCGAACTGATCGAAACTTTTCCCTGCTTGATGTCGGCTTCATCATCGCCGACGATCTGATAAGTAACCACTTCGCCGCTGCCGACATCTTCGAGCTCGACCGTCGCGCCGAACACGCAGCGGCCGTCGGCGGTTATTTGCGTCGGATCGATGACTTGAGCATTGGCCAGTTTGGTTTCCAGTTCGGCAATGCGGCCTTCGATAAAGCTCTGGCGTTCCTTGGCAGCCGCGTATTCGGCGTTTTCCGACAGGTCGCCGTGCGCGCGCGCCTCGGCAATCGCATGAATGATCGCCGGCCGCTGCGTTGTCTTCAACTCATGCAACTCGGCGCGCAGCTTTTCGATGCCGGAAACGGTCAACGGTATTTTATTCATTCCGATACCCGCGCCGCGCGATCCAGATCCGATTTCTTGCCGGATGCACGGGTAATTTTCGCATGCAGCCCCTGCAATGAATAGATGCCCAGCTCGCGCGATTGCTGCATCCCGGTGCAGGCCGCGCGTGCGCCGGCCAGTGTTGTATAGAGCGCGATGTTGTCCTGCAACGCCGCGCGGCGAATCGCGTACGAATCGCGCACCGCACTCTTGCGTTCTTCAACCGTATTCAGGATCAGCGCAATTTCTCCGTTCTTGATCATGTCGAGTATGTGCGGCCGCCCCTCGGCGACCTTGTTGACGGGCGTTACCGACAGGCCGGCAGCCGTGAACGCCGCCGCAGTACCACGCGTCGCCACCAATCCGAAGCCGAGCTTCGTCAGCGCACGTGCGATGTCGGTGGCGCGCGTCTTGTCGGCATTGCGCACGCTGATGAATACTTTTCCGCCGTCCGGCAATTTTTCACCGGCCGCCAGCTGCGATTTGACGAAGGCTTCGCCGAATGTTGCACCGACTCCCATCACTTCGCCGGTCGATTTCATCTCGGGACCGAGTATCGTATCGGCGCCCGGAAACTTGATGAACGGGAATACCGCCTCCTTGACCGCATAATAAGGCGGCACGATTTCGGCGGCGACACCCTGCGCGGCGAGTGTCTTGCCGGCCATGCAGCGCGCAGCGATTTTGGCCAGCGGCAGCCCGATCGCCTTGGACACGAACGGCACCGTGCGCGACGCGCGCGGGTTGACTTCAAGCACGTAAATCATGTCCTCCTGCTCGTTTCTCTGGATCGCAAACTGGACATTCATCAATCCCACGACCTTGAGCGCCTGCGCGAGTTCGATGGTCTGCCGGCGCAATTCGTCCTGCACCTTGCGCGACAACGAAAACGGCGGCAGCGAACACGCCGAATCGCCGGAATGTACGCCGGCCTGCTCGATGTGCTCCATGATGCCACCGATCATCACCTGTTGGCCATCGCCGACCGCGTCAACGTCGACCTCTATCGCCTCGTTCAGAAAGCGATCGAGGAGCACCGGCGAATCGTTCGACACTTTGACCGCTTCCCGCATATACCGCTCAAGATCGGTCTGTTCGTAGACGATTTCCATCGCGCGGCCACCGAGCACGTACGATGGCCGCACCACCAGCGGATAACCGACCTCTTCCGCCAACGCGAGCGCCTTCGATGCGCTCTTGGCGGTACGGTTGGCCGGCTGCTTGAGTTTTAATTTGGTGAGCAGCTTCTGGAAACGTTCGCGGTCCTCGGCGATGTCGATCGAATCCGGCGTGGTGCCGATGATGGCTACGCCGTTGGCCTCGAGGTCACGCGCCAGTTTGAGCGGAGTCTGGCCGCCGTACTGGACGATCATGCCGTCGGGCTTCTCGATGTGCACGATTTCCAGCACGTCTTCGAGCGTCAACGACTCGAAATATAGCCGGTCCGAAGTATCGTAATCGGTAGATACCGTTTCTGGATTGCAGTTGATCATGATGGTTTCGAAGCCGTCTTCGCGCAGCGCGAGGGCGGCGTGCACGCAGCAATAGTCGAACTCGATGCCCTGGCCGATGCGGTTTGGCCCGCCGCCAAGCACTACGATCTTGCTGCGATCGGTCGGCTGCGCCTCGCACTCGTCTTCATAGGTCGAATACATGTAGGCGGTGCGGGTGGCGAATTCAGCAGCGCAAGTATCGACGCGCTTATAGACCGGCCGTATACCGGCCGTCCAGCGTGCCTGGCGCACGGCCCCTTCGGTCGTCTCCAGAAGTTTGGCAAGCCGCCGGTCGGAAAACCCTTTGCGCTTGAGGTCGCGCAGGCGCGCCGCCTCGAGTCCTTCGAGACCGGTTCCTTTGAGCGCATGCTCGGTCAACACGAGGTCCTCGATCTGCGCCAGGAACCACGGATCGATGCGTGTGAGTTGATGGACTTCGTCGATACTCATCCCGCAGCGAAACGCGTCGGCCACGTACCAGATCAGCTCAGGACCGGCGTCGCCGAGTTCCTCCTCGATGCGATCGCGGTCGCCGGTCTTCTCGTCGAGACCGTCAGCGCCGGTTTCGAGTCCGCGCAGTGCTTTCTGCAGCGATTCCTGGAACGTGCGGCCGATCGCCATCACTTCGCCGACCGATTTCATCTGCGTCGTCAGCCGGTCGTCGGCATCGGGAAATTTCTCGAACGCAAAACGCGGCACCTTGGTCACGACATAATCGATGGTCGGCTCGAACGAGGCCGGCGTGGCGCCGCCGGTGATCTCGTTCCTCAGTTCGTCGAGCGTGTAGCCGACCGCGAGCTTGGCCGCGATTTTGGCGATCGGAAATCCGGTCGCTTTCGACGCCAGCGCCGAGGAACGTGACACGCGCGGATTCATTTCGATGACGACCATGCGCCCGTCTTCAGGATTGACCGCGAACTGCACGTTGGAGCCGCCGGTATCGACGCCGATTTCGCGCAAACACGCGATCGCGGCATCGCGCATGATCTGATATTCCTTGTCGGTCAGCGTCTGCGCCGGCGCCACCGTAATCGAATCGCCGGTGTGCACGCCCATCGGATCGAGGTTCTCGATCGAGCAGACGATGATGCAGTTGTCGTTGCGGTCGCGCACCACTTCCATTTCGAATTCTTTCCAGCCGATCACCGACTCTTCGATCAGCACCTCGTGAGTCGGCGACGCCTCGAGGCCGCGTTCGACCATGGCGACGAATTCTTCGCGGTTGTAGGCAATGCCGCTGCCGGTGCCGCCGAGCGTGAACGATGGCCGGAGAACCGTCGGGAAGCCGACCATCGCCTGCACCTGCAACGCCTCTTCCATCGAATGCGCGAGCGCCGAGCGCGGACTGGCAAGGCCGATCTTCGCCATCGCCGCCTTGAACTGCTCGCGGTCTTCGGCCTTGTCGATCGCCGCGCGTTTGGCGCCGATCATCTCGACGCCGTATTTTTCGAGCACGCCCTCGCGCGCCAGATCGAGCGCGCAATTAAGCGCGGTCTGGCCGCCCATCGTCGGCAACAGCGCATCGGGGCGTTCGACGGCGATGACTTTCTCGACCATCTGCCAGGTAATCGGCTCGATGTAGGTCGCGTCGGCCATTTCGGGATCGGTCATGATCGTCGCCGGATTCGAATTGACGAGGATCACGCGATAGCCTTCCTCGCGCAGCGCCTTGCACGCCTGCGCACCGGAATAATCGAACTCGCACGCCTGGCCGATCACGATCGGGCCGGCGCCGATGATCAATATTGATTTGATGTCGGTTCTTTTCGGCATGGCGTCAGGCCATCGCAGCAGTACGGTATTTCTCGATCGCTGCCACGAAACGATCGAACAGGTAATCCATTTCGTGCGGACCGGGGCTGGCTTCAGGATGCCCCTGAAAGCAGAATGCGGGGCGGTCGGTCAGCGCAAATCCCTGCAGCGAACCGTCGAACAGCGAGATGTGCGTTACGCGCGCGTTCGCCGGCAATGTCTGCGCATCGACCGCGAAGCCGTGGTTCTGGCTGGTGATCAGCACGCGTCCGCTGTCGAGATCCTGCACCGGATGGTTCGCGCCATGATGGCCGAATTTCATCTTCATCGTCCGGGCGCCGCTCGCGAGCGCCAGCAACTGATGGCCGAGGCAAATGCCGAACACCGGAATGCCGGTAGCGACCAGTTCACGGATCGCACGGATCGCGTAGTCGCACGGTGCGGGATCGCCCGGCCCGTTCGACAGGAAAATACCGTCGGGTCGATGCGCGAGCGCGTCTTGCGCCGAGCTCTGCGCGGGCAATACCGTGATGCGGCAACCGCGACCCGCGAGCTTGCGCAGAATGTTGCGTTTGACGCCGTAGTCGAACGCAACCACGTGATAGGAGGAAGTTTGCTGTCTGCCGTATCCTTCACCGAGTTTCCACGTCGTTTCGTCCCAACTGTAGGGCGACTTCACGCTGACGATTTTGGCGAGGTCCATGCCGGCAAGCCCCGGAAATTCGCGCGCGGCTTTAAGCGCCGCGGCCTCGTCGTCCGCCGTCAAATGCGGACCGGCCACGATGCAGCCGTCCTGCGCGCCCTGTTCGCGCAGGATCCGCGTCAGCTTGCGGGTATCGATGCCGGCGATGGCGACGATGTTCTGCGCGCGCAGATAAGTCGCCAGATCCTGCGTTTTTCGCCAGTTGCTCGCCAGCAGCGGAACGTCACGCACCACCAGTCCCGCCGCCTGCACTTTCTCCGACTCGATGTCCTCGCCGTTGGCGCCGGTGTTGCCGATGTGGGGATAGGTGAGCGTGACGATCTGCCGGCAATACGAGGGGTCGGTCAGGATTTCCTGATAGCCGCCGATCGCGGTATTAAAGACGACTTCTCCGACGGTACTGCCGGCAACGCCGATCGACGCGCCGCGAAATACCGTACCATCTTTGAGTACGAGGACGGCGGACGCGCGCGACGGCACACTAAGCTCCTGATTTCAGAAATGGATACGGAAAGCGGGACGGGTTTGAGGCCCTTCCCGCTCACTTGAAGTGAAAATTATACGCTAAAGACGCTGCGCCCTCAACGCAAAACGGACAGCCACCGCGAGCCAAACGTTAACGCAGGCCGAGCACGTCCTGCATGTCGAACAACCCGCTTTTCCTGTCGCCCAGAAAGCGGGCGGCGCGCAGGGCGCCCTGCGCGTACGGCGCGCGGCTCGCCGAACGCACCGTGAGTTCGACGCGTTCCCCGGGCCCGGCGAACATCACCGTATGTTCGCCCACGATATCGCCGGCACGGATCGAACTGAACCCGATGGCGGCGGTCTTGCGCTCGCCGGTCACGCCTTCACGTCCGTAAATCGCCGAGTTTTTGAGATCGACCCCGCGCGCCGCGGCGACGATTTCGCCGAGATGCAGCGCGGTGCCCGACGGCGCATCCACCTTGTGCCGGTGATGCGCCTCGATGATCTCGATGTCGTAATCGCCGGCCAGCACGCGCGCCGCGACATCGGCGAGCTTGAAGACGAGATTGGTGCCGACGCTCATGTTGGGGGCAAATACGATCGCGATGTCGCGCGCCGCTTCGGCAATCGTTTCTCTCTGCGCGTCGCTGAAACCGGTGGTGCCGATCACCACCCTGACGCCGCGCCGGCGGCATGCGGCGACGTGCCTGAGCGTGCCGTCGGGGCGCGTGAAATCGATCAGCACATCGCTGCCGGCGATGGCGCTTTCGACGTTATCGCTGATGACGACGCCGCACGGCGTTCCCACGGCTGCGCCGGCGTCTTTGCCGAGAAAAGGATTACCGGGTTGTTCGAGCGCAGCTGCAAGTTTCACGTCGGGGCTGGCGAGCACGGCTTCGAGCAACGCGTGCCCCATGCGCCCCGCGCTGCCGGCGACGGCGATCTTCAACATCGTTTATAACCCGATTTTGTCGAGCATCCTGCCGAAAAAGCCGCGCTGTTTCGGCTTCTCTTCCTGACCGCTTTTCGCGACATCATCCGGCGCCGCTGCTTTGGTGGTGCCGGCAGTCTCCGGCTGCGGTGTCTCGGTCGGAACGACAGCGGGTGCGGCGGCCGCTTCCGGCAAAGCCGCTGCCGGCGCGGATGTAACGGGCGCGGCGGCCGGGTTGGTTGCCGCGGGGGAAACGATCGGTGCAGTAGTAGTAGCAGTTTCCGTCGGCGAGGTAGCTGCCGGCGCAGACGTAACCGGAGCGGCTGCCGGTGCCGGGGTCTGTTCCATCAGCGTGTCCTGCAACTGGATGTCGCCGTCGAGACGGTCGAGTTTGCCGTCGGCAAAAATCACCGTGACGCGCCGGCGTTCGGTGACCTTGTGGCCTTTCTCGTAAACATAGACATAGTCCCAGCGGTCCGGATGGAACGCATCGGTCACCAGCGGCGACCCCATCACATAGCGCACCTGCGCCGGCGTCATGCCCTGGCGCAGCTTGGCGACCATTTCCTGCGTCACGACATTGCCCTGCTGAATGTCGATCTTGTAGGTGTACGGTTCGACTACCTTCTGGACGCTGGGCGTGTGCGAACATCCCGCCAGCAGCGGCGGAAGAAACAGGACAGCAACAGCAAATTTACGCATGGCGTTCCATCCATCATTCGCTTGCCCCGCGCGGCGCGCGGTAGGCAAGCCGTTAAAAAACCAATATGATAACGCAGACGTTCCCCCGCAGGGATTTCCATGAGCTCACCGAGCGACCTCAAGACCATCGGTCTCAAAGCCACGCTGCCGCGGCTGCGCATTCTCGAGCTGTTCGAGAAGAGCAAGGTGCGGCACCTGTCGGCCGAGGACGTCTACAAGATCCTGCTCAAGGAAGGCACCGACACCGGGCTGGCGACCGTCTATCGCGTGCTCACCCAGTTCGAGCAGGCCGGACTGCTGATCCGCCATCATTTTGAAAGCGGCAAGGCGGTGTTCGAACTCAATCGGGGCAGCCATCACGACCATCTGGTGTGCCTGCAATGCGGGCGCGTCGAGGAATTCGTCGATACCGAGATCGAAAAGCGCCAGCTCAAGATCGCCGAAGAGCGCGGTTTCAAGATCCACGACCATTCGCTGCACATCTACGCCGACTGCACCAAGCGCAACTGCCCGTACAAGACCGGCACCGAGTAAACCGCCACGCCTGCCGTTATTTCTGCATTCGTCTAGTGGCGCTCGTCGCGACCGCCCCGCATTTTTGCATCGCCGTGATCGCCGTGCGGCTCGTCTGCAGCCGGCGCCGGCTTGGAAGTCGCCGCTCCTGCCGGTTCTTTCGTTGCGGCAGGGTTATGCGCGGGATGGCCGTGCGTCTCAGCTGCTCCCGGTTCGGCAGCATGATGCGAGCGCATTTCCGTCGGCGGATGGGGCGCGTGGGTTTCGCGACGGCTTGCCGCAGGCACGCCGGAAGGCTGCACCATACCGGGTTCGGCATGAGGGATGACATTGGCGGGGACTGCTGCAGGCGCGGCCGGACTCACGTTCCGTTCCCGATGCTGAACCGTCGGAGGAGAAACTGTTTCGGCCGGATGCCGGGGCGCGGCATTATTGGGAGCGGCTTGTTGACTCCTCATGCGTGGAGCAGGCGCAGCGGCGTTGCCCTCGGGATGTGAATACTGCTGCCGCAAAGTAGCGTTGCGGTAAACGATGCCGCGGCGGTGCGCCGGATCGTGCCGCCAGACGCCGGGCGCGGCGTGCGGCGCTGGCCGATAGTAGTAATTGTTGACGCGCGCCACGTTGACCCGGCGGTCGCGCCAATCGAATGCGCCGAAGAAGAAACCGCCGGAAACCCGGATGCCGACGCCCCAGCTGAATCCCGGCCGCACGTGATAACCGGCAAACGGCCGCCAGTGATACGGCGGCGCCGGCCACCACCAGGCGCCGTAGATGACGAGCGGATCGTAGTAGGGAACGTAGATCAGTTCCGGGCTCAGCGGTTCGATCGCGATGGCCTGTCCTTCCGGTTCGACCCGCAATTCATCGGTCGAGCGCAGATTGCCGGCCGCGTACGCCCGCTGGCGCAGATTCTGCACGGTGTCCATGACCTGCTGCTCTTGCGCCAGAAACGCTTCGCCGAGTTGCTCCGTCCAGTCGAGGTTTTCATTCATCGTCGTCAGGACCTGGGGAAACGCCACCAGCGACTTGACGCTCGGGTCCCAATCCATCCCTTCGACCTGCCGCACCGCGTCGTCGCCTTCCAGTCCCGGATTGGCCTGCGACCAGCGCGCAGCCTCGACCACCTCGAGCGGATAAGTCGCTGCCATCAGTATCTGCGACAGCAGCGGATCGGGATACAACGCAACCGGCGCCAGCAGATCGTCGAGTTCCTGCTGCGTGAAAGCGGGCGGTGGCGGCGGTGCGGGAAAATTTTCTTGTGCTGCAACGAATGAAGCTGCAAATATCAATGCCAGCAGATGCCAGCGGCAGGTGGCGGATGCTCTTTTCATGATTTTTTCATGTCGCCCGACGGCGACAAGCCGTGTTTCGAATAACCATTCGACAGCAATCGTCTGCGGACGGTTCCTGCAGCGTAATGCCATGGGAATAAACCAGCAAGCGATCAAGGTGCCGCGGTTCGACGGATTAGCCATGACAAAGTAAAGTCTATTTTTCAACGTCCTGATTGGTCGCCGCCAGCACGCCCGAATTCACCGCGGCGATGATTTCCCGCGCCTCGCGCGCATGTTCGCGCGGCACCTGCAAGCGCGCGCCGCCGAGCGCCGGCGAAATCAGCGAATACATCTGGTTCATGCCGCCGTCGACGACAAACGCCGGGACGCCCTCAGCTTCCAGCCGCGCGCGCAGGATTTCCATCTGCGAGGTTGACCACGAGCGCGCGACGGTCGCAAAAACCACCGGCGCGCCGCTTTCCGGCGCTTCGGCCTCCTCCTCTTTTTCTCCGACCGCCGACGGCGGCGGATGGGGAATGTTCCGGCGCGTCAATTCCCGGTCGGCGACCTCGATCGCGAGTGGAATCAGCGTGCGGGAGTTATAGACTTCGAGCAGATAATCGTCCGAGAGGTCGCCGAAATATTCGGTGAGAGATTCGTGGGAAGGACCGGGGATTTGCATACACAAAAGACTTCGTCAAATATTCCTGGTCCAAATGGTTTTGGGTTTTTCCTCTTCTATCTCGGGTAGTGGTGGCCTACCTGAAATGGGTTTAAACCATTCCACGAATTCCTTGTCCCGATCAAATGTAATCCATACCTTCACATTTTTCGTATTTACGCTTTTTGAGTGCAATATAATTTGTGGACTTCTCGCGCCCGCGTATTCATAGAATTCGATATCGTTTTTTAACATTCGCCTGATTCCAAAGAGAGTCGTGACCTCAATCATATTCGGCGCTAATGTCACTCGGTATCCGATTGACTGCCTAATGGAAAAAAATACAAGGAGTAATACGCCAATATAAAGCACAGTTCGACTGCCCACCGTTGCGAAACCACCCTGCTCCCAAAATATATACACAGAAATAAGAATCGCGACGACAGGAAAAATAACCCCCATTCCAAACGCAAATAGCGCGCCCGGTCGATAGGTCCTACTGGAGTCATCTACAATAGCCGGTGTCATTTATCCCCCAACATCTCCGCTGCGTGCTTGCGGGTGGTTTCGGTAATCTTGACGCCGCCGAGCATGCGGGCGATCTCTTCGACGCGCTGTTTGCCGTCGAGCACCGTCACACTGCTTAATACTTTTCCGTTGGTCGCATTCTTCGCCACCTGCCACTGCTGATCGGCGCTGGCGGCGACCTGCGGCAAGTGCGTCACGCACATCACCTGACGTTTCGCGCCGAGCTTCTTCAGCATGCGGCCGACGATCTCGGCAACGCCGCCGCCGATGCCGCTGTCCACTTCGTCGAAGATCAGCGTCGGCACCGGCGCGACTTCGCTGGTCACCGTCTGCAGCGCAAGGCTGATGCGCGACAGCTCACCGCCCGACGCGACTTTCGCCAGCGGGCGCGGCTCGGTACTTTTATGCGCCGAGACCAGAAACTCAACCTGCTCCAGTCCGCTCGAGTTGCCTTCGTCGAGCGGATGGAGCGCGATGTCGAAACTGCCGCCGGCCATCGCCAGCGTCTGCATCGCTTCCGTCACCTTCTCTGAAAGTTTCTTCGCCGCCTTTTTGCGCGCAGTAGTAAGTTTCTTCGCTTCGGTCAGATAAGTTTCATGCGTTTCCGAAACTCGCTTGCGAAGGGTATCGATATCGATGTCACCGCCGAGTTCGGCCAGCCGCTGCCGCGCGCGTTCCACCGCATCGGGCAAAGTCTCCGGCGTCACGCGCCACTTGCGCGCCATCGCGTGCACTGCGTCGAGCCGCTGTTCGATTTCGCGGAAGCGCTGCGGATCGATGTCGAGTCGCTCCTGGTAATCGCGCAGCATGTAGACCGCCTCCTGCGCCTGCGCCTGCGCCGATGCGACGAGTTCGACGATCTCCTTCAACCGCGCGTCGTAATCGAGCAGCTGGCTCAACCGCGATTCGACTGCGGCGAGCTGGCTTAATGCTGCGCCGTCGCCTTCGGACAACGTGTCGAGTGCGTACTGCGCGCCTTCGATCAGGCTCTGGCCGTGCGCGAGACGCCCGTGCTCGGCCTGCGTTTCGTGCCATTCCTCAAGCGTGAAATTCAGCGATTCGATGTCGCGCACCTGCCATTCGAGCTGCTCGCGCTCGGCGGCGATCGTGCCGGCATCGGTTTCGAGCACCGCGAGTTGCTGCTTCAAATCCTGCCAGCGCCGCCACGCGGTGGCGACCGCTATCGCCAATTCCTCGCTTCCGGCATAGGCGTCGAGCAGCGCGCGCTGCGCACCGGCGCGCAGCAGCGACTGATGTTCGTGCTGGCCGTGGATGTCCACCAGATATTCGCCGGCCTCGCGCAATTGCTGGAGCGTGCAGGCGCGGCCGTTGATGAAGGCGCGCGAGCGTCCGCCGCTGTCGATCACGCGCCGCAGCAGGCATCGCTCATCATCGCCGGCGAGGTCATTGTCGGCGAGCCACTTCCGCAGCGGTTTATCGTCGGCAATATCGAACTCGGCACTGATCTCGGTTTTGTCCGCGCCCTGCCGCACCACCGCGGCATCGCCGCGTTCGCCGAGCGCCAGCGCCAGCGCGTCGATCAAAATCGATTTGCCGGCGCCGGTCTCGCCGGTCAGCACCGTGAAGCCCGGCGCAAACTCGAGCTCGATGCGATCGACAATCACGAAATCACGAATGCTCAGCGCCGCCAGCATTGCCATCCGCGGCTCAATAGAGCTCGGTCCAGTGCAGTTTGGCGCGCAGCATGTTGTAGTAGTCGTGTCCGGCCGGATGCAACAGACGCGCCGCGCGCGCGGCGCGCTTGATCACGATGCGGTCGTGCTCGCGCAATTCGGCGTGCGCGTGGTTGTCGAGGTGCACGCGCGCGCCCGAACCGTGATTGATGATGATTTCGACCGCGCTGTCGCTGCTGATGACGATCGGCCGGCTCGAAAACGTGTGCGGGCAGATCGGCACCAGCGCCATTACCGACAATGCCGGATGGACAATCGGGCCGCCCGACGACAGCGCGTAGGCGGTCGAGCCGGTCGGCGTCGCGACGACGAGGCCGTCGCCGCGCAGCGCGTAAAGAAAGCGGTCGTCGATCTTGACCTCGAATTCGATCATGCTGCCCTCGCCGCCTTTCGAAATCACGGCGTCGTTGAGCGCGCACGCCTTGAACACGCTGCGCCCTTCGCGCAGTACTTCGGACTCCAGCATCATGCGCTGCTCGGTCACGTATCGGCCTTCGAGGATCGCATCGAGGGTTTCGAGCATGGTATCGACCGAGATGTCGGTCAGGAAGCCGAGCCGCCCCTGATTGATGCCCACCAATGCGATGTCGTGCAGTGCCAGCGCGCAGGCGATATTGAGCATCGTGCCGTCGCCGCCCAGCACCACTACGAGGTCGGCGCTGCGTCCGATCTCTTCGAGCGGCAGCACCAGATAACCATTGTCGTGCGTATAGGAAGCGGTCAGCGGATCGACCAGCACTTTGACGCCGCGCTTGGTCAGCAGCGCGCCGACCTTCAGCAGCGGCTGCGCGATTTCGGGATTTTTGTATTTGCCGATCAGGCCGACGGTCTTGAATGCCGGATTCATGCGCACATTATAAGGAGTGGGCGGCCAACCGTGAACGACAAACAAAGCGGCAATTCCCCTTTTTGCGTTAACGGCTTATGTTTGGTCGCCGCCGGCAATTTTTGTAGAATGCGCCTATGGACACGTCGCAGCTCAACGAACGCGCGCAAACGCTGCTTAAAGCGCTGATCGAGCGCTATATCGTCGACGGCCAGCCGGTCGGCTCGCGCGCGCTGTCCAAAGTGGCCGGGCTCGACCTGTCGCCGGCGAGCATCCGCAACGTGATGGCCGATCTCGAAGAAATGGGCTTCGTCGCGAGTCCGCATACCTCGGCCGGCCGGGTGCCGACGCCGCGCGGCTATCGCCTGTTCGTCGACACCCTGCTGACGATCAAGCCTCTCGACAGCATCGAGATCAACCAGCTCGAAGGCCAGCTGCAAACCGACAACCGGCAAAAACTGGTGGCATCGGCATCGCATCTGCTGTCCGAACTTACCCATTTTGCCGGCATCGTGATGACGCCGCGGCGCAGCGCGATGTTCCGCCATATCGAGTTCCTGAACCTGTCCGACAAGCGCATACTGCTGATCATCGTTTCGCCCGAAGGCGACGTGCAGAACCGCATCATCATCACCGACCGCAACTACACGCCGTCCGAATTGACCGAAGCCGCGAACATGCTCAATCAGCATTACGCCGGCTGCTCGTTCGACGATATCCGCCGCCGCGTTCACGACGAACTCAAGCAATTGCGCGAAAACATGTCGCAACTGATGACGGCGGCGCTCGAAGCCGGCAGCCAGGCGCTGCAGGAAGGGTCGGATGAAATGGTAATTTCGGGCGAGCGCAATCTGCTGCAGGTGCACGACCTATCCACCAACATGACGAGCCTGCGCCGGTTGTTCGAACTGTTCGAACAGAAAACCGCGCTGCTGCAATTGCTCGATATTTCACACCGCGCGCACGGCGTGCAGATTTTCATCGGCGACGAATCGGGTCTCGAGCCGCTTGACGAATGCAGCATCGTGACCGCGCCGTACGAAGTGGACGGCCGCATCGTCGGCACGCTCGGCGTGATCGGCCCGACGCGGATGGCCTATGAACGCGTGATCCCGATCGTCGACATCACCGCCAAACTGCTTTCCGGTGCGCTTGCCAAGTGACGGCGGCGCGACAATAATCACGCCGGCCGCGTAAACCGCCGGTCCACTGCGGTCGACATTCTTCACTTCACTCATGCCTCGTTATCTTCCGGAGCCGCCGTTCGCGCACGGCAATGCCGCCAAAACCGGCGTGCTGCTGATCAACCTCGGCACGCCCGAAGCGCCGACCGCGCAGGCGCTGCGGCCGTACCTGAAGGAATTCCTGTCCGACCCGCGCGTGATCGAAATTCCGCGCCTGATCTGGTGGCCGATCCTGCATTTTTTTGTGTTGACCACGCGGCCCCGGCAATCGGCGGAGCGTTATGCGCAGATCTGGGGCAGCGACGGCTCGCCGCTGCTCGCGCACACCGAGCGGCAGACGCTGCTGCTGCAGGGCTATCTCGGCGAACGCACCAAGGCGTCGCTC
>Ga0335085_10010905_pt1 | contig 13527 bp, 9 predicted proteins | sample Lox_Sample_45_FD_206712 | JGI IMG/M metagenome (GOLD analysis project Ga0335085, IMG submission 206712) | Soil microbial communities from Loxahatchee National Wildlife Refuge, Florida, United States - Lox_Sample_4.5 | ecosystem: Environmental > Terrestrial > Soil > Wetlands | place: USA: Florida...
GAGCTCGCGTTCGCGGTCGTTGCCCACGCAGGTATCGACGACAATCTTGTGTTTGCCGATCTCGAGCACGAACGCCTGCACGGCGAGGATCACCTGACCCTCGGCGGTCATCCACTTCGGTACCAGCCAGTCGTATTTCTTGTAGTGATCGGCGGCCTCGGCGGGAAACAGCGGCGCCCAGGGAATCTTGTCCGCCGATTCCATGATGCTGGTGACTTTGACGTCGCCGATTTGCCAGCGGCGAATGCGCGATTCGCCTTTCTTGGCGTGCGCGGGCGCGGCAGGCGCCGAACCGGAGTGGCCGGTGGCTGCGCCGGCGGCGTGGAGTTTGGTGGCTGATTCGTTGTGTGGGTCCATGGTTTCCTTCCCCGGTTTCGTGCTTTTGATTGCCGATCGGTTGCCGGCGTTCCGCCCCCGCGGACGCCTTGATGTAACACCAATTCCCGCGCGAAGCAACCGCGAGCAGGGGTATCATCCGGCTGCCGCCGGGGGGCGGAATGCAAGATGCGGGGCGAGCGAAAATTCTACGGCTGGACGCTGCTGGCGGTGCTGTTCGCGCTGGATTTCGTGAACATGGGCTTCCCTGTGTACGGGGGCGCGGTGATCAACAGCTACATGCTGCGGCAGGTTCCGATGAGCCGCAGCGAGCTGGGGCTGGGATTCACGTTTTCGAATCTTTTCGTGGGCCTGTGCGCGCCGATCGTGGCGGCTTCGATCCTGCGGGTGGGAGTGCGAAGGACTTTCGCGATTGGTTCGGCCCTGATTTGCGCCGGCTCGCTGCTGCTGGGATTTTTTGCCACGAGGCCGTGGCATTACGTGGCGGCGTACGGTGTGATCGTCGGCGTCGGGATGGGATTCGGCACGCTGGTGCCGGCCGGGACGGCGGTGACGCGCTGGTTCCGGCGCTTTCGGGGCCGGGCCATGGGCATCTGCCTGGGGGCATCGGGTATCGCCGGGTTTGTGGCGGCGCCGATGCTGGATCGGATTCTGGCGGCGCAGGGCGGAAATTGGCGCAGGGGTTGGCAGATCGTCGCTGGTTTGGCGGTGATCTCCGGAATCATCGCATTGCTTTTCGTCAGGGAGCGGCCGGAGGATTCAGGGCAGGCCCCGGACGGGGACGCGCCGCCGGAATCCGGGGCGGCATCGGTGACGAGCCTGAGACCAGCGGATTTGATTACACGCTATGAGTGGACGCCTGCGGAAGCCTACCGTACGCGAGCCTACTGGCTGATCGTTGTGGCCGGGATCATGAGCCAATATCCGCTGTTTTTCTTCGTGGCGCACTGGCTGCTGCACGCGCGCGGATCCGGGGTTTCGGCGGCGGCGGCCGCGTGGACCATGAGCGCGTTTGCGATCGGCGGGATTGCGGGAAGATTGACGGGCGGATGGCTGATGGACACGATTTCGGGGCGGTTCGCGTTCATGATCGGCCTTGCGATTTTTGTGCTGGCGTCCTTTTTGGCTCTGGGGGTGAGCGCCGCGACATTGGGGGTTGCGTTCGCGGCGGCATCCCTGTACGGCGTGGCCTTTGGGTGGAGCTTCACGTGCATGAATACGTGCACGGCACATTTTTTCGGCTCGCGGGCATTCCCGAAGCTGAACGGCACTATGATTTTTCTGACATCGGTGATCGCATCGCCGGCGGGGGCGATCGGCGGAAAAATATTCGACGTATCCGGCGGATATGCCCGCGCGTTTGAATTGAACGCCGCGCTCGCGGTGGTGGGAATCGTGGCGATGGTGTTCGCCCGGATGCCGGAACCGCCATCGGCGCCGGCTCAGATGGCGGCGGAGGCGGCGATGTCCGAGAGCCGCTGAAAGCGCTCGATATTGTCGACGCCGTTCATCACGCCCGCCGAAAGACAAACGAAACTCACCTTCGAAACCGGATCAGCCCAAAAGACCGAGCTGCCTGCACCATAGTTGCCAAATGTCCGCGGCGAGGTCAGGGTGCCGAACAGGTTGTGGACGATCTGCTCGCCGCGGACTTGGAAACCGAGCCCTTGATACGCGGGATAGGGCGCCCAGCCGCGCGGGGCGGTGAGGATTTTGTAAAGCTCGTTGGGCTTGTCACCGGTCCAATTCTGAGTGGCGAGCTCGAGCATCGCCGGCGATAGAATCCGCGCGCCGTCGAGTTCCCCGCCCCGGCGCAGCATTTCCGTGAAGCGAAACATATCCGCAACCGTCGACACCGCGCCGACCCAGGGCATTTCCGCGTGCTCTTCCTCGAACGCTCCGTTGGGGCCCAGGTTGCTGTGGCCGGGATGCTGGACCGGAAAGGGATCGATGAAGATCGGTACGATTTTGCGGGGCTTCAGATCCTTGCGGACTCCGATCGAGCTGTCTTTCATTTTCAGCGGCTTGAAGAGCTCGTCTTCCACGATCTGGCGATAGGAGCGCTTCCTGGGATCGGCGCGGCGGACGGCTTCGCCCATCAGCGCGTGTCCGGCGAGCGGCGAATAGTTGATCACCTTGCCCGGTGCGGCGGCGCAATGAACATTTTCGCAGATGGCGGCGATGATTTCGTCGAGGCGGTCGATATACATCCCTTCGCGCGGACTGAAGATGCTGGGCAGACCCGAGCTGTGCGTAAGCAGGTGGAAGAAATTGATCTGTTCGCGCTGGCCGCCGCGGAATTCGGGGATGATTTCAGCGACGCGCGTGGTGAGGGCGAATTGGCCCAGCTCGATGGCGCGCATGGTGAGGACGCTGGTGAAGGCTTTTGTGGTGGAGAAAAGGCTGAAGACTGAATTCTTCTTGATCGGGGGCTTTTTATCCGGCTCGATGAAGCCGATGGCTTCGTGCAGACCGATGGCGCCGTCGCGCGCCACCAGGATGACCGCGCCATAGTAGCGGCCGCGGCGGACGTCGTCTTCGATCGTGGATTTCAAATGTTTCAGGCGGATTGGGTCCAGGCCGTGACGAGATTTCTTGGTTGGCATGTCGTTTGCGCCCTTTTGTGTGCTTTCGACTGACAAACAGAAAAGCGAATTCAAAACCTGCTGCGCTGACTTGCGGCGACCACGAGGAAAAACGCCGCGACGATCAATTTGAACCTCGAACCGGAGAGCCGGCGGGACGCCGGCGCTACTTGAATTCGCGCTATTTTCGGAAAAGAAACGTCAGCAAGAATAGGAATGTCTTGAAATTCAGCAGCTTGAGCGCGTTGCGTGCTTCGGTGCCGGTCAGCTTGGCCGTGAGCGGCATCGATCCGAAGACTTTGCCGCGCATCACGAGCTTTCCTTCTTCGGCCTCGAGGGACGTGATCTGAAGCAACTCGGCGTTGTCCGGGCCGTAAAGCTTCATCATCGCAGCTGGCCGATCTTGTCGAAATTAATCTTGAGGTCTTCGCACATCCTCATGGCCGTGGCGCGGCCGGCGCCGAAGACGCCGCCACCGGGATGCTGGAACGGGCCTACCAGGTAGAGGCGATCGATTCCGGGAACGGTGTTCATGCCCAGGTCGGGCGTAGGGCGGTGCGCACCGGACTGATAGAGATAGGGCGCAGCGCCGTGGAGATCGCCCCGCTGGAAACTTTCCGAGCAGCGCTCGAGATCCAGGGGGCTGTCACAGACGTAGGCGATGATGTTCTGCGGCGTGAGGTTTTCGCAGAATTTGGCGGTGCGCTCGATCATCTGTGCGGCGAATGCGTCTTTGGCGTTGTCCCAATGCTGCGGGCCGCCGTCGGGATGCGAGTACGGGACGTAATCCCAGATGTGGAACGTGGATTTGCCGGGCGGGCAGCGGGTGGCGTCGAAATTCGACGGGCACGCGACGCCGAGCAGCGCGGAATCGGGGATGCGTCCGTAGCGCAGCTGATCGAAATATTCGCGAAGAGTGGTCATGTTCGCGGAAACGAGGTCGGTGAAGTAAGCCTTGCTGACATGCGCGCCGGCCTTGAAGCGCAGAGGCTCGTTGAGCGCTCCGTGGACCGTGAAGCAGGAGTTGGCGGAGAGTTCGACACGCTCGGCATCGCGCACGACGCGTTGTTCGACGCCGGGAACGTATTTCCCCAGGAAGTGCGGATGGAGCGAGCCGATGACGCCGTCCCTGGCCGCGTATTCCGTGCCGTCGGTGGTGCGGACGCCGGTGGCGCGGCCGCCTTTCACGATCACCTGCGCGACGGAAGTGTTCGCGACCACTTTTCCGCCGTGCGATTCGATGCAGCGCACCAGCGAGGCGGTGAGGGCTCCGCTGCCACCCACCGCGACTCCAATGCCGTAGGTCTCCATGAAACCGAGGAAGACGAAAATGCCCAGCCCGGTTCCCTTCTCTTCCGGACCTGTGAGATTTTCGGAAACCATTCGCACCAGGAAGAGGCGGACTTTTTCGTTTTCGAAATTGTCGCGGATGATGTCGTACGGGCTCTTCTGCATCAGGGCGAAGAGCTCGCGCCCGTCCGGACTCTGATCGAGCATCGCCAGCATCGCGCCCATGGGAATCGGAGGCGTATAGAACGACGCCGAGATCATCGGCAGATACTTCATGGCGGTTTCCGCGAAGCGCAGGTAGGTGTCCGCATCCTTTTTCGAAAACCGCGCGATTTCCTGATAGTTTTTCTGGCGGTCGCGATACAGGCCGATGGTCTCGCCGTCGTCGAACACCACCATGAAAGGAACTTCCGGATAGACGTACTTCAGGCCGTGGCGCGAGAGAAGCTTGAGCTCGTCATTCTTGATGAGCGGATTGCCCTGGATGAAGATGTGCCCCGTACTGAAGCGGTCGTGAAGGTAGCCGGGCCCGGTCAGCTCGGCGGTCACAACGCCGCCGCCGAACCACGCGTTTCGCTCCAGCACCAGCACATTTTTCCCCGCAGCGGCCAGATAAGCCGAAGCAACCAGCCCGTTGTGGCCGGAGCCGATGGCGATTACGTCGTGGGTCGAAGGCATCGTTGGTCGAGTCCTGAATTTCCGCTAAATTTTGCCGGGCGAAGTCTGTAATAACTTGAGCCGCGGAGCAATCACTTTTTGCGCCCCGCCGAGCCGCGACCGCGTCGTGTTTCGTTGACACTCCGAGGAGTTCCACCTAAAATCGCGGCTGCGCGAGGCGCGATTTTGAGCGCTGTACCGGGCTGGATCGGTCCCGGTTCCGCATCGCGAGTCCCACCTGGAGATCTGCCATCTCTGCCGCGGCCCCGAAACCTCGAGTTGCAATAATCGATGATGACGCGGGCTTGAGGTCTCGAATCGCCGCGGCGCTGCGCTCGGATTTCGACGTCCTCGAAGGCCAGAATTACGAGGCCGCCTACATCTACCTGCAGGAAGCCGAGCTCGACATTCTGCTCCTGGGCCTGCCGATTGCCCCCGGGGGTGTGCGCGAATGCCTGGAGCTGCTTGACCGCCTGGACGGCAGCGAAATCGACACGCTCGTGATCGTTCTCAGCTCGGACGACAAGAAATCCACCGCCCTGAAAATCATGGACGGCGGCTCGTACGACTACCTCACCAAGCCGGTCGATACCGACGTGCTGCAGCATCTGCTGGGTCGCGCCGTCGAAAAGCTGCGCATCCAGCGCGAAAACAAGATCCTGCGCGACGAAATCAGCCGCAAGCAAACCTCCGGAGATTTCATCGGCGCCACCGAAGTGATGGCGCACCTGTTCGACTCGATCAAGCGCATCGCGCGATCATCCACCAACGTGATCATTCGCGGCGAAAGCGGCGTTGGCAAGGAGCTCGTCGCGCGGGCCATCCACGACCAAAGCCCGCGCAAAAGCCGCGCCTTCGTCAGCGTCAATTGCGCCGCTCTGCCCGAAACGCTCATGGAATCGGAGCTGTTTGGTTACGAAAAGGGCGCCTTCACGGGCGCTGCGGGTATGAAGGAAGGCCGAATCGAAGTGGCCCATCAGGGGACGCTGTTCCTCGACGAAATCGCCACCCTGACCCTGCCCTTGCAGAGCAAGCTCCTGCGCGTGCTGGAGGATCGCTCGCTCACGCGGCTGGGCGGAAAGAAATCGATCAAAGTCGATTTCCGGCTGATCAGCGCCACGAACGAAAACCTCGAGCAAATGACCAAGGACGGCCGCTTCCGCGAGGATCTCTACTATCGCATCCACGTGGTGCCCGTCTTCGTGCCGTCGCTGCGCGAACGCGTGGAGGATATTCCGGCGCTGGCCGGGCACTTCATCACCGTCTATTGCGCGGCCAACCGGCTCGACCCCAAGCGGCTCTCGGACGACGCTCTGCTCGCGCTGAAGCGCTACGCCTGGCCCGGTAACGTGCGCGAGCTGGAAAACGCCATCCAGAGGATCGTGGTCATGACGGAGTCCGACACGATCACCATCGACGATCTGCCCCCCGAGATCGCCCAATCGACCGGCCGCGACGGCAAGGCGCGCTTTCGACTCCCCGCGGGCGGAATCGACCTGGACAAGGAGCTCGACGCCACCGAGCGCCGCTGGGTGCTGGAGGCGATGCAGCAATCGAAAGAAGTGAAAACCGAAGCGGCGCGCCTGCTGGGAGTGGATCGCAACCGCATGAATTACCTGTGCCGAAAACATGGGCTCTGAGGCGTCGGAGCGGTTCTAGTACGTTGAATTTTTCAGAACCGCGCGCAAGCCGCCGCGCGAAACACCCACACGAGACCCGATTTGGGTCTGCACCGAATTCTGGAAACCCCGAAATCGCGCTCGGACTCGTCGTTCGCCGATGTTTTCGAGCGCACGGCCACCTCCTCAAGACCTCCTGGCGGGTTCATGCGGCTGTTTCGGGCGTTCCGGTCTTCTGACTACGCCGAAGCACCTCGGGAACCGCCCGATCCGGGGGAAAAACGGAGCACAAATGTTGACTTATTCACCTTTCGAACGAAAAGTCAACGTATCCCGAAATTCGGAAGATCGCGGATTCCAAGTGGCTTTTCCGCAGGTTATTTAGTTTCAGCGAGTTACAGGCGTACCGCCATCGGGAACGCTTCCCACCGGGTTTGGCGCGGCGATTGCACTATAGGCCTGCGTAGTTGGCAAGACAAAAAAATCGGAGGAAACGAAAAATGGCAAAGAAACTCAACACCAAGAAGCTCGAAAAGAAGGCTCCGCTGTCGCGTCCCAAGCACTAGTCGCGACGCAGTCCCCCTTGCCGCTCTCACCCATCCGGCGAACGGCAAGGCAGCTTGAAGCGGTTTAAGCATTGAGCGGATGGCGGCAAGGCCGCCACGAGGCGGCCTGCTTGAAGCCGTAGAGTCAGTGTTTCATCCGAGCCTCAAAGAGAACTCGGAGTATTCGGCAAGACAAAATTTGGAGGAAACGAAAATGGCAAAATCGGGCAAGAAGCTGAACGCGAAGAAACTGGAAAAGAAGGCCCCGTTGACCAACTTGAAAGGCGCCCGCTAGGTTGTTCGGCCAGATCCAGTTCGAGAAACAAGCGAGCGGAATGGCCGAAAGCGTTGATGCAGAGTTGGAAGCAGGGCAAGAAGGCCGACTGATCCCGGCCTTCTTCTAGCCATCATCGAAGAAAGATCAGATCCAAGCCTGAGAAATTGCAACACAGACTCTAAATAAGGGAGACCAAGATGAGCACTGTGAAGCCAGTCAAGAAGACCGCGAAGCTGAAGTCGTCCAAGATCGAGAAGAAAGCGCCACTGCTCGCAGTTCGGCAGTAGCGAGTTTTGACCGATCTCGATTCCGGTTGAGCCGGTCGTCAACGGAAATCGAACGGAATTGAGATTACGAGGAGAGATAGAGATGAAGACCGCTAAGCCGACCAAGAAGAGCACCAAGCTGCAGTCCACCAAGATCGAAAAGAAAGCACCTCTGGTTTCACTGAGGTAAACACGGCGGATCCCGTCCCAATAAACCTTTTGCGCGGATGGCAAGAGAGGCTTCCTGAAAAGGGAGCCTTTTTTGTTGTGGCACAGCCCCCACAATTTCAGGCGCGCTTGGAGCTGCCCTACCAGACCTGAGAACGAAGCCACCGCCAGGCTCCGCGGCCCGCCTGCCATGCCACCGGATACGGCTTGCCCGTGATTTTGGCGGTACCCGTCATGCCTTCCAGTAGCGAGCCATCGGGATTGGGGAAAACCATTTCAACGGCCACGTAATTGGCGAGTTGCTGGCCAAATCTCAGAGTGCGCTCCGGGCGGCTCACAGGAACGTCCTCGGCCGCCGCGGGGAGAATCCGTGCGACATTCCCGCTGTAGGTGCGAAACGCGTAGGGGGTGACCTTGAGCGAGGCCGACGATCCCGCGTGGATATCGTCCAGCTCCCAGTCGCGCACCAGGATGCGGGCCTTCATCGAATCCCGGTCAACCACATCGCAAAATTCGTCGCCCGCGTTCAGGAACTGGCCCATCTTGTGGTCGGGCGAAGGCGTGGAAACCACGCCGGCCAAAGGAGAGCGCAATAGGAGCGAATCCGCTTCGGACCGCGCCACGGAATACTCCTGTTCCAGGCGTTGCTTTTCTTGGATGGCAGCGCCCAGGCCGGGAGTGCCGGCCCGCATCTGTGCCGCGCGGACGGCGCCGCTGACCATGGCAAGTTGCTGGGACAGGACACCGGCGTGAGTCTCGATTTCCGGGTTGGAGAGAACCGCGAGCGGCTGGCCCGCTTTCACCACATCGCCCTGCTTCACCAGCACCTGACTGACCGCGCCCGCCACCGTGGCGCGAACGTGCGCTTCCCGGGAAGGCTCCAGGACGAAATCCGAGGCCACTCGAGTGGGAATCGGCGGGATCAAGAACAACACCGCAAGGCCGACCGCGCCGATCTGCTGGCCCCGCGTGATTTTCCAGGCCATGTATTCGTCCCTCTTTCCGCGCCACCAGACCCGCAACTGGCGCCAGCCGGATTTCAGGCCCTTCCGCGAGAAATAATAGATCACCGCCGCGGCGGCGATGTATCCCCACGTCGAGCCGAACTTGCTCACGCAAATGTTGCGCACGAAGACAATCGAAATAAGCACCAGAAAAGCGCTGTACGCCAGCGCACTAAGCCCGAAAATCAGGTAGACGCGACGAAGCCGGCGCGTCGCCGGCGGCAGGTCGATATCTTCCCGGAGAAGATATTTGCGAGCCCAGGCGCGCAAATAGCCGAAGGCTTCATCGCGGAGGTTATCGACCCGCAGGTATTCCGACAAAATGTAGTAGCCATCGGCTTTCATGAGCGGATTCATGTTCAGGAAAATGCTCTGCGCGCCGCTGAGCAGCATTAATTTGTAGGCGAGATCGTTCGGCAGCGAGCCGACGGCCGTAAATCGCCAGACGATGACGGAAATCGCGCAGGTGACCAGTTCGATCCAAATGCCCGCCAGCAGGACCCACTGGCGCCGCCCGATACGGTCGAACAGCATGATGTCCGTCGTATCCGTGAAAAACGCGGGAGTGAAATAGATCAGCAGGAAGCCCATCTGGTGCACGTCGCCGCCGAAATGTTTGCAGGTGAGGCCGTGGCCGAATTCGTGCACGCAGCCCATGGCGAACAGCAGAATCCAGAAGGCCCAAAGGTCGTAGGCCGTCTTGCCGGAGAAATTGTAGAGCGACACCGTGTCGCGCTGGATCTGGGCCCAGTCGCCGGCCGCCAGGTATACGGCCGTAATGAAAAGTCCGATGGAAAACAGGACGAATCCTTTGGTGAAAAGCCACCCGAAATAGGGGTCCATTTTGGTCAGCGTCTTGTTCGGGTCCCAGGCTTTGAAGGAAATGTAAAGGACGCTCGATTGGTCCAGGCGGCTCTTGCGCTCGTCGCGGATTCGCTCGAGCACCGCCAGATTCTTCTCACCCGCCGACTGCTCCCACATGGCGGGCTCGATGCCTTCCAGAAATTCCGATACCTCTTCTTCGGAAAGAGGCTCGTCCGGATGCGCGTCGTTCCACGCGGCGGCCACCTCGTTGCGGGTACGGGTGCCGTCGCACAGCTTGATCAACGAATATTCCGTGACGCCGAATCGATTGTAAGAATTCGTTTCGAGGACCTTGATGACGTAGCTTTTCTCGCCGGCGACGATCTGCTCGCTGATGCGCAGGTCGGAGCGGAATTTGGGCCGTCGCAGCCCCTTGGCCAGGATGCTGGACGCTTTCAGGCTGGTGGGACCGAAACGCATGGTTTTGGGTCAGGGCTTTGGCGATGCGGCGCCGGGCCAGTCGACTTGAACGGCCATTCCCGGGCGCAAGTCCGCGGTGCCCTTGGGGGAAAGCTCGGCCGTCACGCTATAGCTGTCGCTTGCAGGATCGACCACCGGGCTGATCTTCACTACTGTGGCGCTGAGCGGCCGGTTCGGATCGCTGACCAGGGCCAGCGCGACTTTCGAGCCGCGCGACGGGCGGCGCTCGGCGGATTCGGGTACCTGGAATTGCACCTGCAGCGGCGCCAGCTGGCTGACACGGAAACATTTGTCGCCACGAGCGACTTGCTGGCCTTCGCGGACGTATCGCGCGACTACGGCACCGGTGAACGGAGCGCGCAGACGCGTCTGATCCAGCTCGATCTCCAGCCGTTTGATTTCTTCCTGGCTGCCTTCGGCGTTGGCTTCCCAGCTGTGAAGGTCGAACTCCGTTCCTTTGGCTTCAAAATCCGCCTGTTCGAGATCCGCCTGGCTGGAAAGTCCCGCGGCATTGAGTTTCTGTTGCCGTTCGAGCGCGGCAGCCTTGGCTTTCACCTCGGACTGCTTGTATTTCACGTTGTTCAGCGCCACCTGCAAATCGTCGCGCGCCTTGGCCAGCTGGATTTGCAGCGTGCGGTCGTCGAGTTGCGCGAGCACGTCGCCCTTTTTCACTTCGCTTCCCTCGTCGCGAGTCACGGAGACAACCACGCCGTCGCGCTCCGTGGCCAGATCGAGCTGGTGCTCCACGGAAAGGACGCTGAGAAGCTCGTGGGTATCGGCGCTGCGCACCGGCGGAGCGGGATCGGGCTGCGTCGCGGCGCTGTCGGCGGCGGCCGGAGCCGGATGAGCAGGTCCGACGGCCGAGGAATCACTGCAGCCCGCGGCGAAGATCACAACGGCAATGCCCAGAAGGAGCCTGACGCGTGCGTTCATTTCTTGGTCCCCTGACCGCTCACGGCAACCAAATCCAGATTTCCTGCCACAGCCAGCGGAATGGATCGCGGAGCAGCGCGAAGCCGACCGGATACCAGCCGCTTCCGAACCATCCTCCGCCCGCGCGGATGCGGGCGCGGCCCACCATGCCGTCGCGCGCCAGACCGTTTTCGTTGGTGAAATCGGCGCGCACCAGAAAATATTGTTCCCCGGCGTCTGATCGTGTCTGGGCGCCGATGCGCTCCAGCGTTCCGGTGAAAGTGTCGGTCGGAAAGGCATTGAGCTTCAACGCCACGGTGCGGCCCACGCTCAACAGGGCGAGATCGGATTCGGGCACGCTCATTTCCGTCGCCATGCGGTCGCTTTCGACGATTTCGCAGAAAGCGTCGCCGGGCTTCACCATCGTGCCGGTGCGTTCCTCCACTTTGGGAGTGACCACGATGCCGGCAATCGGCGCCCGGAGCTCGGCGCCCTTCACGCGCTGCTGCTGCAGCTGCGCTTCCACCGTGTGCAGGTTCACGCGCAGAGCCGCCTGGCCCGCCGCGCCCGTGTCGTTCTTGAAGTCAGCTTCCGCCACGTCATGCCGGGCTTGACCCAGAGCGGCCTGCGCTTGCGCCAGCTTCACGGTGGCGTCGCTGTTGTCGAGCTGCGCCAGTAATTGGCCGGGCTGCACGAAGTCGCCTTCGTGCACGAAGACGCGCTTCACCACTCCCCCGTCCATCGCTGTAATCGTGCGGCGCTCCGCGGGGACTACGGTCGCATTCGCGCCCACGCGCATCGGCCACGGAACGAAGACCAGTATCGCCGCCACGATCGCCGTGCGCTCGGCATAGATGCGCCATCGTCCTTTGGGCACCGCGGCCATCAGCTTCTGCTTGCGCGTGGAAAATGGCTGCAAGAGGTTCGCGAGCGGAACCTGCTGGTAGAGTTGCGCGTTGCGGATGGCAACCGAAGTCTGGTTGGCCAGGATCGCCAGAGTTTCCTTGTGACTCTCGTTCAGAAAATCGGCTTCCCCACTGATGAGCGCCAGCACCCCAAGGGCGCCCTGATCGTCGCGCAAAGGAAGGGCGTAGAATCCGTTATAACCGTGCTTTTCGAGAATTGAAACGATCTGCGCGCGGGCTTCATCGGGAGCGATCTGCCACTCTTCGCCCGGGCGGTTCGCGGAAACCGCTTCGGATTGATCGGCCACCCATTCCAGCCGGTCGCGAAAATCGTTCATCTCGCGCGTCTTGGGAACCTCCGTCTCGCCCGAAACCGCGCCGAGCATGAAGCGGCCGCGATCGAAAAAACCGATGATGCATTTGTCGAACGGAACCACCGAGGCGGCTTGCTGCACCACGCTCATCAGCACGTGGTCCAGATCGAGAGTCGATGTGATTTCCTGCGAGATTTTCAGCAGCGCGTCCAGCGCGTGGACCTTGCGCTCGGATTCCAGAAGATTCGCGTTATGCAGCGCTATGGCGGCCTGCTCGCTGACCTGGCCGAGCAAAAAAAGCTCGTCCTCGTCGAATGCAACGCCGTCAAGTTTGTTGACGACTTCGCAAACGCCAAGCACCTCGTCACCCTTGCGCAGCGGAGCAGCCATCCAGCACTTCAATTCGAAGTCTTCGCCGCCGGCTGCCCGGCGTTCCTCCAGGCCCGGCTCCTCCGCGGGTTCCGTGACCATCCTCGGCGCGGCTTGCTGGGCGATCTCGGCCAGCAGGCCTTCGGAGGCCGAGACCCGCGCGCCCTCTTCGGCCGTCGGATCTTCGCCCACGCGCTGCGCCAGGTGCAGCTCGGACGATCCGGAATCCATCAGCCAGATGTTGCAGGCTGCGCCGCCCAGCAGGGAGCGGATCTTTTCGGCCACCACGGGGAGAAGCTCCTGGAGCTCGAGCGTGGAAGTGAATGTGCGCCCGATATCGTAGAGTGCCGTCAGACGGTCCAGCGTGGCGAGTTGCGCGCTGCGCTCGCCTTCGATCGATTCCAGGTTGGTGAGCGCCTGGCCGCACAGGCGGCTTGCTTCTTCAACAAAAAGCTCATCTTCCGCCGTGAATTCGCCGCTGCGCTTGCCCAAAACCTCCAGGACGCCCTGCCCCTGATTTCCGCCCGGCAATGCGGCCCAAATGGCGGATTTCACGCGGCTGCGGCTGGCGTCATCCAGGTGGGAAAGCAGGTCCGCGGAGATCTGTTTGGCGCCCGCGCGGCGGGTTTCGCCCGTCTCCCGCACTTCGGCCAGAATGCCTTCTTCGACCGGTCCGCGCTCCGGCTGAATGCGCTCTCCGGTGTCGGCCCACCGGCCGCGGCAAACGAGCCCTGTGTCCTCCGACGCCACCCAGATGAGCACCGCGCGTGCCGAAACCGCCGCTCCCACGCGCGCCGCCACCGTCTTCAGCAGCGTATCTTGATCCCGGCAGGCCAGAGACACACTGGCCAGCTCAAAAAGCGCGGCAGACGCTTCCATGCTTCTCCAGAGGACGTATGCGGATGCCCGATACCCGCATTAAATCAGCCCCAAATGCGGTTGCAGGCGGACGGCGAAGCCTAACAAATTGGATGCAAAGGCGTCAAGAAAACGCGC
>Ga0335085_10010906_pt1 | contig 13526 bp, 32 predicted proteins | sample Lox_Sample_45_FD_206712 | JGI IMG/M metagenome (GOLD analysis project Ga0335085, IMG submission 206712) | Soil microbial communities from Loxahatchee National Wildlife Refuge, Florida, United States - Lox_Sample_4.5 | ecosystem: Environmental > Terrestrial > Soil > Wetlands | place: USA...
TCCAAGCCCACCACCGCAGGCAAAGCCTTAAAGTCATAAGGATGCCCAGCCTTACCCGAGAGGGCCTTCATCCCACTCCACTTCCCTGCCCCATTCCAAGATGTGGGATTCCCGGCATTCCCACCAAGGATTCGCCCATGAATGGGAAATGGCCCAGGGGCATGGGTGGTATAGACTAGGACCTCAAGGCCACCCTCCAAGGGATAATGGCGGCCTTCTATGAGTTGATTACGGAGATCAGGCAAGGATTAAGCCTCTACCAAACTGATCGGATGGGCATCAGCCAGCACCCAAGATTCCTCACTAGCAAGAATCAGATACTCAGCAGGATGTTCCTGCATCCACTGAAGAGTCCTCTTGTGCTTAATATGGTGGGTATCGTCGCACAAAAAATAGGCATCCACGCCTAACATCTGTGCAATGGTTGCCTGAAATTCCAGCAATCCCATCCCACCCGCACTATCAAGCAAGAACATCAACCTCTTGCCGAGATTCTCCCCAATCAGCTCCCCCAGAATATCATCCCGATACCCAGCCTGCTGCGTCTGCCCAATGGCCTCCGCCCCATACCACTCAGCCAATTCCCGCCCGCTGCCATCCCGATCAATATAAACCCCGCTATAATTTTGGTGGTTCTGGAGCATCTCATCCCCATGCAGGAAGGGGAGGATCAACTCGCGGCACAGCGAGCAGCCAAAATGACAGCTTACAAAGGGGAATTGCTGAAGATTCCGAAAGGCACTTAGGTAGTTCCAATATTGAGATTCAATGGTCTCGATGCGAATCTCCTCAGCCCGCCCAGCCTCAATCACGCATTCAGCAAGGATCCGCGTAGACCCAAGGCCGAGATTCGTCCCGGTCTCAATAATCACCTCAGGGAAGACATCCGAGCGGAAGAGCCTGAGCAGCGCGGCCCGAAGGATCGGTGAGTCGGCCATACTAATCGAGTGACCCGGATAATTTGAGTAGAGTTCCATCTCGTGGCTCCAAAAACTATTGACAGCCAAGCTATAAGGCCCTACAAGGATGCGGTCAAGTAAATTCGCACCCAGATAGGCACAAAAGTGATCTTATTGCTCTCCCTGATGCCCGCCTCCTATCGGCTCGATGAGTCCTACAAAGGCCCACCGGGAGCCCTCGCCCGCGATATCATCCTTGCCCACAGCACCGCCGAGGTCCAGGCCAAGATCAAAGCCTTCTGGGACCAATACCTGTCCCGCCCCGATGCCGAGCCGAGCTGGATTCAGCTAGACCTCATCGAGGGTCGCAAGCCCAAAGGATTCAGTGAGGCCGCAAAGGCTGGGAATCTTGGCCTAAATGTCTGGCTCACAAAGAAGATCAAATCCACCAAATTAAAGGCAATTCCGGCTTAGAATTCAATAAAACTGCTAGGAATAGATTAAAATGAAAGAATGGAAGTCAATCGAGAATATCGATACATCTGCGCCAATCTGGGTATTGAAATACGATCTGTATTGCAAAGACGGTGAATTTTGTAAACCAGATGAACCTGGATCGGTTAAGTTTACCGACTGTCATGGCTGGTATGAAACTGAGGCAGACGCCTTAAAGGTGTTGTGTCATTTTCGAGAACCGAACTCGTATCGAATTGAGAAAATCTACAAGCGTGTTTTGAAAGTGGAATCCACACAATGACCAAATCAGATTCTATTATAGTATCACGCTCCTTGCTCGTCCGCGCTGTTCAACTCCTTAATGAGATGGCTGGGGAAGGCATCTTCTTCCCTGGGTATGCTGACCCCGCCGATCTGATGATGGAGTTATCGGATTACTTCGACTGTGCGGATGCCGATGATCCCTTGATAGAGATGCTCAATAAGATCAAGACCATCACATGACGACATCCTGGGACCGGTGGGCACTTGAGATGTGCGCCCTCATCTCCACGAGGTCCAAGGACCCCTCAACCCGCGTGGGGGCGCTGATCCTACGCCCCGATCGCACAATCGCAAGCTGCGGATTCAATGGATTCGCCCGTGGTTGCGATGATTCCCCCACCCTCTACGAGACTAAGCCCCTCAAGCTGGCCCGCATGATCCACGCCGAGCTCAACGCAATCCTCAGCGCCAAGGAGTCCCTGGCGGGCTATACTCTCTACGTGAGCCCCTTCAGCCCCTGTAGCCATTGTGCGGCGGCCATTATCCAATCAGGCATCACCAGAGTCGTGGTGGGGCAGGATGAGAGGATTCGGCCTAATTGGATGGAATCGATCGTTGAGGGGAATCAGATGTTCCGGGAGGCAGGGGTCGCGAAAGAGGTCATCCATCTGAATCATCTGGCTGATTTAACCAATCTTGAGGAGGATCCTTGCGATGAGCGAAACTGATACAATGCCCCAGCCCGGACAGCGGGTCTCTATCGAGGGGCCAACCAAAACCCTCATTGGCCTGGTGACGAAAATCTTTGACTACCAAGGGTCCTTTCTGCTAGAAGTCAAGGCGGCAGATGAATCCCAGCCTCCGGTTGAGTATTATGTTCGTTTGAGCGATTGGCGGGACCCCTGGTGGGATACAAAGGAATCCCGGAAATCAACCCCAGAAGCTGAGGATTAAATAATGCGAGTTCTAGTTGGTTGTGAGTTCAGTGGAACGGTGAGGGAAGCCTTTCGGGATCTCGGCCATGATGCTTGGTCATGCGATATTCTTCCCACCGAAATATCAGGCCCCCACATCCAAGCCGACCTCCTGAGCATCCTCAATGACGGGTGGGATTTGATGATCGCGCATCCGCCCTGCACCCACCTTGCGGTTTCTGGGGCTAGGTGGTGGAAGGACAAGCAGACCGAGCAGGCTCAGGCTTTGGGGTTTGTCCAAGCCCTCATGGATGCCCCCATCCCGCGAATCGCCATCGAGAATCCCATTAGCAAAATCTCCACCGCGATTCGTAAGCCCGATCAGATTATCCAGCCTTGGGAATTCGGACACGGGGAGACCAAAGCCACCTGTCTCTGGCTTAAAAATCTCCCAAAGCTGATGCCCACAGACACTGTAGCAGGTCGAGAAACTCGAATTCATAAGATGCCACCAGGGCCGAATCGGTGGAGAGAGCGGAGTCGGACCTTTAAAGGGATCACATTGGCGATGGCCGAGCAGTGGGGGACTGAATCATGAATCACTTTGGGCTGCCTCAAATCTTAATGCTCCTTGTCATCGGAGCTGGCTTCATTGGTCCCACCCTTGATCGCGATCCGCCCTATCGGGCTGCCCGCCTGACTAAGGCGGCTTTGTACTGGAGCTTTGTGGCGGGGATCCTTGCGGCTGGGGGGTTTTGGTGATGAGTCTGATTCGGGTCATTGGGGATATCCACGGCGTATATGGAACCTATGATTATTTGATTGGTTGCCCGCACCCTACCATACAGATAGGCGATATGGGGGTTGGATTTCCGGGCCTGAATCACTGCCGCCCAGCCCCCAAAGATCGATTTTTCAATGGGAATCACGATAATCCGCAGGCTTGCCGGGCCATGGATGCCTTCATGGGAACTTGGGGCTCGGAGGGTAAGGTATTTTGGTTAGGGGGTGGTTGGTCGATCGATCAGGCCTATCGGGTTCCTGGAATATCATGGTGGGCAGATGAAGAACTCTCCCATGCGGAGTTGGAGGAGGCCATCGAGGCTTATCGGGCAGCTAGACCCTCCATCATGCTCAGCCATGAGGCCCCGGCCTTCCTCGCCCGGCATATGGTCCAGAAGGTCTTCCCGCCCAGTCGTACGGCTCTGGCTTTGGAGGCGATGTGGGAAGCTCATCGACCCCGCCTGTGGCTCTATGGGCATTGGCATCTGGACTTCCGCAAGCGCATAGAGGGCTGCGAATTTGTTTGCGTGAATCAGTATTGTGCGGTAGATGTTGATTTGGGGGCCTTTGAGGTTGGGCCTTATATACGAGGAGATCGGTGATGAAGGTATTTGTTGAGTATTTCGTACTGTGGGATTTATGCTTGGGTTGGGCTCAATGAGTGAGATTCCAGGCTTAATCATTGCCATCTCGATCCTGGCTCTATTCGGCAAGATTTATTGGGAACAAGCCAGTGAGCTCATTCGCCTCAGGGCTGCCCTGGCGGAGGTGCAGAAATCCACTACAATCAGCCGGGCGATCATTGTAGCGCGGGAGGCCTTGGCAAAGGGGTAATCCTTGGGCCCTTGGGCGAGCCTGATTCAGGTTTTGGTTAAAAATTTTTCAGGGCGGGGGCGATTCTGGGGAAGGGATTCTTGGCGTCGCAGCCGAGCCGGGTAGGGGTATGCAACCCAAGGTGATCTAAATATTTTTGATTCAAAAATTTTATACGCCCTCAGGCCTATGTCTCAGCCCAAAAGCCCCCTAGCCCGCATGCCCCGCGCCATGCGCGGAGATACTTCTAAGGCCTCCAGGGATCTTGTAGAGGGAATCGGCTAGAAAAGCTCGATTGACCAGCCTAGCCAGCCCCCTTAAGCCATCATAGAGGCAAAGAGCCAGAAGAGTCCGCCCAAAATGGCGACTGTACTAGCCAAGGAGGCGAGAGTCGCAAGAGCGCTATAGGCCAGCGCCTTACCAGCGCTCATGGTGAACTCCTCACGGAGTCCATTGTAGAAGCAGCCTGCGAGGATCAGGACAACAAAGGCAAAGAGAGAAACCAGGATCATTTTAATCTCCACACTAGAAGGTCATTCGATAAGCATTTATCGCATTAACCCGCCCATATTGTCAAGCTTTATTTACAGAGATTCCGCCCAATGGGGAAAAAGATTCCTTGTCCCTGCCCGGTGCAGCCGGGGGATTCCCACACTAGCAGAATATCCCAATCTGAATCAAGGCGCAAGGGCCTTCAGCGCGTAGCTCTGTCATACCTGCTATGCAAGAATAGCATTAGTGGGGATTGCCTGGACTATATCTCTATATATCCTATAGGGTTAGCCTTACTAACAAGGGAGTCTAAATAAAAAGATTCTTAAATTTTTCATTTTTTTCTTGACTTGGAATCGGAAGGGGTCAGGCTCTCCAAGACATTTTACCCATAAAAACCTATACCCCCCTAAAACCGCATTAGAGAGCCACCAAAGCCCCCTAAGCCAAAAGCCCTAGGGCAAGTCCAGTCATCCCCCAAACCCGCCCCCTGGCTACGTCAAAATCCCCGCAAAGCCTATGCTTGACAGTACTGGATCCAATGCCCCGGATTTTTCCCCGCCATAGTCAGAAAACTACTCAAGACTCCCTTTCTCCCGGCCTTACCCTTCTCAAGCTGGAAAGCCGATTCAGAGACTCGCTTTCCATCAATATAATAGATGGTCTTACGCCTACCATTGTAGTGATGCGCGGTAAATTGAGTCATCACAAAGATTCCTTCTATCGATACCAAAACGTAACGCCGTCAAAATCCACGCTAGAGTAATCAGCCCGGAGATTCTCCGCCGTCTTCTCCCAATCAATCGCAAGATAGGCCGGAATATCCCGTGGCAAATCCCCAATATCCTGCAACAGTTCCCGCATCGCATCGACAAAAGCCAAATCACGAATCAATACACATGGATACCAATCCCCGCGCCATTGCTCGTCCACGCCATCGCCGCAAAGATCCGCCAAAAGGGATTCCAAAAGCCGGAACTCTTCCCCGGAGTCCTCCTGCCATTCCGCAAGATTCTCCCTGGAATTCTCCGCGCATTCCGCAACCTCCTCTTGGAGGGAATCCCGTTCCGATTCCAGCTCCTCAAAACGCTCAATGACATCCCGGACATAGATATAATCATCGAAGCTAGAAATTTCTTTCATCATACCCACTAAACTCCTCTATCTGTTAACAACAACTAAAGCTTAAGCGATTCCCTCGCCCTTGGCAAGCCAAATCTTCCTAAGATTCCTGCCCCGGCTTAATGCCGCAAATCGTATAGACCCGCAAATCTTCCCAAAGCTGGAAAGCCGCCATACATTCCGATTCATTATCCGCCCCGTCATTATAGAGCTGAGCCAAGGCTTGCTCTCGCCTATCGGCATGCGGGATAAGCCGCCTAGCCTCCTCGCGGGTTAAAGTATCCCAGTTAATGGAATCAAGCTTGCCTGGTTTTTTCATTCACAAAACTCCTCTAAGTTTTACTAAATGGCAAGGGGACTCCTTGCCATTAGATAATGCTTAGACGATAGACCAAATTTCCCTGCAATCCCCGGCATCGACATAATAGAGAGTCAGATTGCCATGATCATTACAGGACAATACCTCCCCGCTATAGTCTTCCGGAATCTCGCAAAGATCATTAACTCGGAGTCCATCGAAGCAGGATTCAATGGAATACTCAGAGAGCCAAAAACCATAATCCGAACCATCACCCGGATGCTCGCCAAAATACCCATAAGGCGGCGCAAACTCATCAAGCAAGGCAAAAAGATCCTCCACAAGTTCCGAAGCATATTCGGAATCATAATCCGATTCATCATTATCCGTGAAGGTTTGGATTTCTGCCAAACTACTGACATAGCGGGATGAATCCTCTTCGGAAAGGGAATCTCGATTCCGCTTAATCTGATACTCCAGCTCCGAGACAAAGGTCGGAATCAGATCCTCATTCCGCATAGTGCCATGCGAAACAGTGCCGAAACTTGCATAAATCATTCCAAGACTCCTCAAAACAAAAGATTAATCCGACTCAACCAAATCAGCCCGCTCGATTGCTGGACCATGCGGCGGGGCTTGCAGTTGCATTGTCCAGCGCCAAGATTCCCAATTAAAAACCAAAAGCCAAGAATTGAAGGGAACCGGCACCGGGCAAGGGCTTACGCTAAGCATTAAAGGAGTCCCCCAAGCCGCAAGGCATAGAGGATTCCCGTGGAGCCTGCCGCAACCGCAACCACAAGGGCCAACCACACAAGGAAAAGATCCCCCATAGAATAGGGCGGATTGTATTTAATGGGCTTGCGGGAATTCCGCACATTGAAGGCTAGGCCAGTATTCCGAATCGTGTTTGCCACCGTAAGAACTCCTCTACAAGAACACTATAAGGGTATATAAGGGGATTCCGTGAGCCTTGGCAAGCTTTATCTTTGCTTTGCCTGGTTTAATTTTATGGGCCGGGGTATGGATCCCGGCTAATCAATTGCCAAGTATGGGGATGGCCGGGAGGCAAGGAGTCCCGCCTATAATCCTGCCACACTGGCGGGGATTCTTGATTCTCGCCCATGGGCGGGGGATCCTTAATCCCTAGCAGATTATGCCGCTGGATATATTCCCGGCATGTTGTCCAAGGGATTTGCATAGCAATGCTGATTCGCCGGATTGTTTGATCATAGGAGAGGCGTTCCAGGATCTCGGCATGCTCTTGCGGAGTCCAGATTCTTTGCGGGGCGGCCATTGCTAGAGCCTTTCCACGCCATAGATCAATTGCTCAAAAGCCGAATCCCCCAAAAGACTCTTGAGCTTAATGGTTTGGCGCTGGCAAATCTTGTAAATTCGCTCAGCTTTCCGGGAATCAGGGTCAAAACCATAATCTTCCGCCCATGATTCAAAAGGGGATTCCATGCCATAGGCATCACTTGCGAGGCAATCCAGCACGTCCGAAAGGCTTGGCGCATGAGTCCACCCCATGCCTGTGCTGAAGTATGTTGTCATGCGCGCCCCGGATTCATGCCGAATCACAACCTTGTAGTGATTCATGGGCTGCTTAGGGCCCATGTTCGGATTGCTATCTGCGCGCTGGATTGTGGCGCGGAGTCCATGCTCGGCGATGAATTGCGCCATTGTGATGGATTCTTGAGTCATGATTAATTCTCCTTGTTTGGGCTAGTGATTCAGCCGAATCGTTTGCCAGATTCCGTAAAGGTGTACTGATTAGCCCTGAATCAGCGCCGCATAGGCGGCCTGCATCTGTCCCGCATTAGCGAGGCTCTTTGCCTTATGGGCAAGCCGCCGGAGTCCTCGGGCAGTTTCGATACCCCCATTCGATTCTGCAAGCGCTATGCGAGTCAAGAGCGCCTGCATGGCATAGGCATAATCTTGCAGGTTTGGGTTTTCTTTTACCAGTTTCATTTAAGCTAATCCTTTCCACACTACACTAAAGCCAACTAGAGCCAAGCCGCCCAGCCCGTCAAGTAAAAATAACCAGGCAAACTTAGAATCTTGCGATTGCGTGAACGCCTTTAGATTCCTTAAACATTATGGGTTCAAATTTCTAAGGAATCCCATGCGATTTTTAATCGACTATTCTAATCGCTCAATTGCCAAGATTCGCGGCTGGCCCATGGCCGGAAGCGCACAGGATATCGGATCAATAGAGGAGCTTGTGGCGCTGATTCCTTCTAATGGGCGGCTGATCATACATCCTCCCGGCTATCGACCCTCCTGGGCGGATTATGCCGGGATATGGGGAGATCATGCGCGAGAGCACATAGATCTGGGGAGTCTCAAAAATAATGGGAATCTCTCTTGGGTAGAGATTTATTGCGGCTTGAGGGAATAAGCCGCCTGGGAATCTCAATAATTGGAATCCCATGCTATAATGGGACCTTATCCCATACAGTGAAGATTTTCGCTTTTTTGAGTCCCAAAAGCCTGGAATCTGCCCCCTGAATCTCAAAATTTGGATTTTGCCCTGGGATTTTGGACTTTTGCTCATATTTTGAGACGATTTGAGGGATTTTGGACGAATCCGGGGATTCTGGGCAAATTTCAGCCGATTCGATTGCCGAGGTGGGCTCGGCCCGGCTGGGGAATCCTGGAAATTTTCTGGGAAACTTTGCTCTCGATCTCTTAGTCTTTTGGGATTCCACTCCTGAGGAGAGGCATTTTGCTGGATTCTTGGTGGGCGTGCCTTGGCCTTGGTCTGTCGATCTGGCTAGTGGGCTTTCTGTATTGCGCCTTGGCCCCGGTTGGGCGATTCTGCGGAGTAAAGCCAAAGCCAAGGGTGAGAATCTTTTTGTATGTGGCGGGGACCTTGGCTTCGGGCCTAGTGTGGGCCTTGGTAGCCAGGCCTTAAGGCTTTTTCCCCTAGAGGGGTCCCCCCTATATCGCTAGACCCCCACCCCCGGCTTCGAATCTGAAGGCCCGTAGGGGCTGAAACCCAGAGCCGGGTAGGGACTCGGATTTCTTTCAGCCCACCCCCTCCCCCGTTGCCTTGGCGGATTTAATTTGACTTCCAGCCTGGAGGCGGGTATGGGCCTTGTGTGACTTAGAAAACCCATTTGTGGAGATCGAGATGCTTCAGCGAATTACCAATATCCTCATCTGCCTTGTTTGCCTGGGGATCCTCGGCGGCTGGGCCATTCAATATATCTTTGGCTCTATGGCCTTTGTGCTTACGTATTGGGGCGCGATGGCTGCTGGGTCGGGGGCCTATTAGGGTGGGCGGGGTTAGTGAGGCGCAGAAGAGGGCGCTTATTCACTATTATGAAACTGTGATCCCGGAATATACAACTGCTGGGGCAGAGGAGCCAGCTTGGTTTTTTCTCAAAGATTCCCATGAGCCTTGGTTTGAGGACTGGTTGGATGGACTTCCGTTTAAACATCCATTTGAAGAAGCATTTGAACTTCTGGGCCTGCCTGATGCGCAGGAATCTTTAGCTGAAACTCAAGCTTGTTATCGATTGGCCGGGAGCCTACTCCGCGAGGCCTGGGGCATCCATGATTGAAGGAACTTAGAGATGAAGGAATCTAGCCTATCGAGAGAGGCTCACGTGAAGATCATCCGGTATTTCGAAACCACAGATCTAAAATCTCCTCTGGATATTTTTACCAAGGAGCAGAGCAAGAATCCTTCTCTTAAGGGTCCGTGGTGGGAGGGTTTGCCGCAGCACCCTTGGAATATCGCGAGGGCTTTGTTGGGCGATGGTGCGGGTGCTGCGGCTTGCTTGAAGCTCTGCGCGGCACTTTTGCAGGAGGCTTGGGGGATATACGATTATGAATGAGAAATCTGTGCCGATTCCATCCTTGGCCGCCAAGCGGGCATTGATCGAGTTTTATGAAACTGTTGATGTGCTGGAGGGTGCTGGGGGTTGGCATGATGGGGTGGATATCCCTTGGCGGCAGATGTGGTGCCGGGAGTTCATGAAGGAAGCAGAATCTGGGGTTCGGGGGGATAATTGGTGGAAAAGCCTAGCCGAGCATCCTTGCACGATGGCGAGGGATCTTTTAGGTAGGGTGGGAAGTGAGGATACCGCATATCTTCGGGCTATGTATCGGACTGCTGGGGTCTTGTTGAGAGAGGCTTGGCAGATATACGATTAGGCGTCTGGGCGGCACTGGGGCGAATCTATGCTTGGAATCGTTAGGGTTAACTTTTTGTAATATGGAGGGTGGGGTGCGGGAAGATTGGCAGGGACATTTGACCGGGGAGCAGAAGGTTGAGTTGGTGCGATTCTATCAAGCTGGAGCGGAATCTTTAGTAACACAGCAATATTTAACCACAGAATTACGTGATGAATTAGAACGCTCCTATAGAGGGAGTAGAGTCAGTGCTGTATGCCGGGGTTTAAGTCAACTCCATGACGAAGCTGGAGATATACTAGGGTTTTGTTTTGAAACCTTAGGTCCAAACCAGGATGCTGAAAATCTTCAAATCGCCCGCCTAGTGGGCGCGATGCTGGCCGAGATGTGGGGGATTGAGTGATGGACTGGGAGTGGGAGAAGCATCTTGATGAGGGGCAGCGGCGGAGACTGGTGGAGTGGCATCGTATGGCCCCAATGTCTGAACTTGAATCTATTCACGCTCCCGATGAAATCCTAAATGCCCTGAGTGCTGGTGCGACTCAGTCTTGTATGTCAGGACTAGAGGATCTTTCAGCAGAATCCGCCCCTATGCTAGGACTTGATTGGTACAGTGGAGTCTGGGGTGAGGCAGATTGGATGTCCTTTGGTGGCTTGATGTCGGCCCTTCTGGCTGAGAGGTGGGGCTTCTGAGGCTGCTCTATTGGAAGAATTTTTTGGATTTTAGCTTGATTCCAAAACCCTCAATCGCTAAGATCAAACCATAAATAGGAGATTTCTATGTCGAAGATTGGTGAGTTTGATTCCCTCCCTGAATCCTTCAAGGATTCCCTCTCTGGGTCTTTGGCCCAGTATGCCCAGTATTATGCCGATCGGGCCTTGGAGGCTGGCGGGCCTTATGCGCGGGATCCTGAGTCTGGCTACCAGGCGGAGGCGGAGGCGGTGTGGGAGGAAACTTATGGGGAGGCTCTTGAGCGGGCGCAGGCTGCTGCGCAGCAGTTTTGGGCTGAGTATTGCCGGGCGCACATAGAGGGGCTCTTGCCCCCGGATGTGGCGGCGGAGCTGGCTCTTGTGGCTGTGGGGGGTGTGGATCCTGATATGGAGTTGGAGTCGATCATCCATGGGGCTTGGGAGGCGCAGCATGCTGCGGGCTAAATTTCTCCTTGTGGTGCTGCTGGCGGGGCCGCAGCTTAAGGTATATGCCTTACCGGATTATGTAACCCTGCCGATGTGCCTGGCTAGCGGGACCCTTGTGGCGGGATTCAGTGGGGCGGTTAGTTGGAGGTGTGAGGTGCTGGAGCCGCCTAAGGGTAGAGGGAGGAATCGCCGTGGCTAGGGATTATGGGGACTTCACGACTGATGAGAGGTTGAGGTTTTTGGCTTGCCTTGAGGAATCTGGAGGCTTGATTAGACCGGCTTGTCAGGCAGCACATATTGCCGGTACTATCGTTGAGCATCCGACCCTCGGATATCTCTGGGAACATGCTGCAAGTCTTGTCGGTGCTAGTAGTTGGAATGCCGATGTGCCGGAGGATGCAGAATTTGGGCGGGTGCTGGCTGTCTTTGTTGGGATTTGCAGGGAACTTTGGGGGCTGGAATGAGAGAATCGATTCTTCCGCCCGAGTATCGGGCCTCGCATTTAAGGAATCTCATTTTGGGCAGTCGGTCTAGCGCCAAGGCCGCGACTGAGCGGGAATCGGGTCTGGAATTCGATTGGGATGCTGTTTATAGTGAGACTTTTGGGCGCTACTATCTAGGGTATCTATATGAGCTTCTGGATTTTGATCACCAAAATAATTCGATGGATGCTACGGTGTATTGCCGAATGATTGATTCCTTGCTCGCGGCCCTGCTGGCGGAAGCTTGGGGGATCGATCTTGAGGGGCTGGAAAAGCCCTTGGATACCCCTCAGGGACCTTAGCCTTCCTTTAGGGCTTTTTGGATGGCCGCCAAGATCGCCTTGGCGGCCTTTTTGTTTATGGGTTTGCGCTCATGGCCTTCGCGGGCTAGGCGATCAGCTTCCTCAGCAAGTTTATGCCCTTCGCGCCTGGATATTCCATGACGCCTAGCGGCATCTGGATTCTCAGAAATTTCATGAAAGAGTCTGCGTTGAGCGGGAGTGTAAGGCAAATTATTCTCCAATCCTTGTGTTTTGTAGGATGAATTTTTTAATCATTTCAAGCGTAGCAAGTGTATGTGAACTTTTCAATCTGTTGCATTCCATGCATATAACACGGACATTATCTCTCACATATCCACGATCATTGTCTACCCGATCCAATGATGGGCAATACTTTTTACGTAGGCCCCATGAACCCTTTTGATTTTCCTCTGTTGGTCGAATATCTCGTCTAGTGTAATCAAGGGGGGTGTTGCAACAAGGGCAAGCATTAGATGGAGTTTGAGCCAAATTAAACAGATATTCAGCATCATAGTCTCTACCAGATTTTTTGCTTCGTGATATGGCACTCCGGACTAAAGATTCAATCCTCTTTATTGGATTTTCATAATAATTAAGTCTATATTCGGGTCCATATTCTGGGTTTTTTTCATGAAAATTTTTTAAACTTTGTTTAACTCTTTCTGGATGCTTAGTTCTAGATTTTTTTGTCAGCACGCTTCCGTACTTCAGGATTTTTTCATAACCTTCTCTGCTTAAAATTCTGGTACATTCCATACAAGTATTACTACTTACGAGTCTTTCACAAATATGACCACGCTTACAGACGATACCCGTGAAATATCGGGATAATCCTTTCTCTCTTGCCGCGCTGCGGGATATAATTGGATGATCTTCTCTATAAATTATTGGAATCTCTTGGCGTTCGGTTTTATTCTTAATACTTTTAGCCACTCTATTTTTCTGTGAAATTAATCTGTGACACCATTGACAGGAATAATTTCTAGTAGTTCTCCATCCTATATGCCCATATTTACACGGAGTTTCAGACCAATACCTCGTTGCACCAGGCTTTTTGGCTTCAGCAAGTGATCTGGGAGTATTTTCGTCCGGTTGAGAGTTCCACGGACAGAAAACTTCTGATATAGGGTTTTTAGCCACGGCGACTTCCTTCGCTAATGGTTAGGGTCGGTAAGGCATCTGCGAAATGCTCTACCGACCCGAATCTACCGAATAGCGATTGAATGCCCTATCCACAAAATCCCGCGAAATAATTCTGGCGTAGCCAGCTAATGCCTTATATCTTTCTCCCTTGTGGCCCGCACAAAATTGCTTTCCAACCACCTAGCCTGGTGGAGGTTAATTGCATTGCTGAGGCCATTGAGCCACTCGGCCCCATCCACAAGACCCCCAAAATACTCCACCATCGAGCGGGAGACGGATTC
>Ga0335085_10010907_pt1 | contig 13525 bp, 16 predicted proteins | sample Lox_Sample_45_FD_206712 | JGI IMG/M metagenome (GOLD analysis project Ga0335085, IMG submission 206712) | Soil microbial communities from Loxahatchee National Wildlife Refuge, Florida, United States - Lox_Sample_4.5 | ecosystem: Environmental > Terrestrial > Soil > Wetlands | place: USA...
GCTCGGCCGTTCGATCTACGCTCCTCCGGGTATTCCGAGCGAGCGCCTGGCCACTTTGCGAGACGCGTTTGACAAGACCGTACGCGACCCGTACTTCATGGAGCACCTGACGGACGCTGGCCTCTATCTCAAGCCGCTAAACGGCGCCGCGCTCGAACAGGAAATCAAACGCGCCATGGAAAATGTCGGACAAGCCGTCCGTGACATAAAGACAGCGGCGGACCTGTAAGATGACGCGATCAGGGATCAGACCAGCGACGTGTTGATGATGTGAGTGTGCAGAAAATTGCCACGCCACTGACGACGGGTTGATCGCCGAGGCGCCGGCTTGGCAGGAGAGATTTAAGTGAGCCAGTTCTTGCGCGTAAACGGCGACACGTATGAGGTCGATGTCGAACCCGATACCCCACTTCTCTAGGTGCTACGCGATACAATCGGCCTCACCGGAACCAAATTCGGCTGCGGTGAGGGCATCTGCGGCGCCTGCACTGTTCAGATCGACGGGAAAGTAGCCCGTTCTTGCCTGACCAAGCTGCATGAAGTCGCGGGCCGCGACGTCAATACCGCGAGCAATGTCTGACCAGACCCCAATCCGACTCTGGTTGGCTGATCAAGCTCCAGCTTGTCAAATCGCATTCTCCGCGATTTTGCAGGGGTTAAGACCGCCGAAGCGGCGCGGGTGACCGAAAGCTTCCACGTTCCGGCACCCAGGCACTGATGCGGGCGACCATTACGGCCTTTGGGTGATTAACGGGACCGGCGCTGGCACCTCGCGGAAGCGCGGCTCAGGCCGCCGGCCGCTCGATGCCCTTCAGGAACATGCGATAGCCCGAGCGCACGTTCGGCCAATAATCCCAAATCGCACAATGTTGGGTGCAACGGTTGTCCCACATGGCGATCGAGTGGTCCGTCCAGCGAAACCGCATACTCCAATGTGGACGCGCTAGGTGGTCATAGAGAAATTGCAATATGTAGCGACTCTCCGACGCCGGGATATCGTTGATGTGCCTTGTAAAGTTTGGGTTGACGAACAACAGCTTGCGACCGCTTTCGGGGTGGCGAACGACAATGGGATGGACCACGGCGGGACGGGCGTTCGGTATCTTGTCGAAAGATTTCCCGCCAGCGTGCGTCGCGGTCTTGCCGTCAAGGTAGGTCTTCATCCCCGCACTCAGTTCCTCGTAGGCCTTGCAAGCGGATAAAAACATCGTATCGCCGCCGCCGTTGGGCGGAACCTGCTCCTGATAGAGGATGCTGAACGTCGGCGGGATTTCGGCGTAGCTTTGATCCGAATGCCATTCCTCGCCCGCAACGCGCTCAGACTTGGCGTCGAAATATTGCTTTCGGATTCCCGGGAATCCGGGAATGCGTTTCGACGCCGTGTAGTCACCGCCGACATGTTCATGGGGCTCACCGAAATAACGCACGAACCGCTCGTGCGCCGCGAAGTCGATCTTCTGATCGCGAAAGAAAAGGACGCCGTGCGCGGTAATTGCCTCGCGCAGCTCTTGGACTTGTCGGCCTTCGAGCGGTCGGGTGAGATCAATATTGCCGATTTCGGCCCCGACATGTGGAGAGGTCAACGTCACGGTGATGGTCTCATAGCCCATGAGTAAACGCCTTCTATAAACAGTTGCGATTCCGTGTCGATTATCGTTGAAATCTATAATTATCGATTTTATTGTGATTTATCGTTTTGTCAATCGGCCGAACTTCCTTTAGGACCCGAGCATGGACAGCCCTAGTATTCTCACCGAGCCGAGGGAGCCATACGGCAGCCAGATCGAGGGCGCGTACGACTGTTTGCGGCAGGCCATTATCGACGGAACGCTCCCGCCATCTGAAAAGCTGCGTATCGATTTCCTGCGCAAATCCTTCGGTTTCGGAGCAAGCGGATTGCGCGAGGCACTCTCGCGGCTGGTCGCTGATGGTCTGGTGATGTGCGAGGCGCAGCGCGGTTATTGGGTGGCGCCGATCGGTCGGGAAGAATTTCGTGACATCACTGCTTCCCGAAAGGTGATCGAGGTGGAAGCGCTTCGGCAGTCGATCCAGTACGGCTCTCTGGAGTGGGAGGGACAGATCGTTGCCGCATGTCACAGCCTTCAACGGGTCGAGAAATCGATGTGGGACACATCGCCCGAGGTGATCAAAGGGTGGGAGCGCGCCAACCGCGCCTTTCACATGGCACTGATCGCCGGCTGCCCGTCGCGCTGGCTGCTGCGTTTTACGGAGCTCCTGTACGATCAATCGGAGCGTTATCGTCGACGCACCGAGCTGCGCCGGCCTATTCCGCGCACGGGCGCCCTCAGCGCCGAGCACAAGGAAATTGTTGCGCTAACGCTCGATCGCAACGTTGAGATGGCCTGTGCCGCTCTGACCAAGCACATCGACAACACTGCGCAGAGTGTAGAAAACTCGATTTTTGGATCCAATAAGTCAGGCGGCGCCCCAGTTAGAAGGGCGAGCCACTCTTGAAAAATCCAGGACGGACGTGACCCCATCATGCGAGCAAGCGATGCGCACCATCATCTGTCTTCCAGCAACATCATCCCGTTCGAAAAGCTAGAAATCCTGTTCCGTGGCGCGGACCAGCCGGATGCAAGCCGCGGAAGCGAGATCGTCGGTCGACGGTATCAGGACCTTCTCCAGGAACTTGCTGCAATCACCGAATATCAGTGGCGATCGGGCGCGCCCCGCGGCCTTGTCAAAGGGTTCATGCTGAGTGGTCCCCCGGGAACGGGCAAGACCACAATGGCCAAGCGCTTGGCATTAGTCGAGTCGCAGCAAAGAGACGTGCAAGCGGCGGTGCATGCCCTCCGGCAGCAGATTCTCACCGTGAACGCCCGCAGCGAACGCGATTTCGACGCGGCTTTCGCAACCCTCACCCAACAGCGGGCCGGCGCGCTGCTCATCGCTGGCAACGCGCTCTTCACCGGTCAACGCGAGATCCACCATAATGGGATCGGGACATGTGGACTCTATCCTTACGATGTAGCGAGCGCGAAACTCAGCGAGGTGCTAGACCTTGCACGCGAGCAGCAGCACCCCTTGCGGGGCGCCCTGGAGCAAAGGGCATCAGGCTAATCTCAGCTTCCAGCCTTGGCCTCCACGTCTCCTTGACCGAGCCAAGCTGACGCACTGCCAAGTTTTTACACCATCACTTCAATTGATCGGCGACCTTGTCGATGCCAGCTTGCGAGCAAACATCGTCCTTTCCAGGTGTGCCGGAGATGCCGACCGCACCGATCACTTCGTCGCCGGCTTTGATAGGCAGGCCGCCGGCGAGCGCCAGAACGCGCGTATATTGGATCGAGCCGGCCGATTCCGGATTGTCGTGCATGCGCTTGACGAAAGCGGCAGAGGGTTGTCGAAAAGCCGCCGCTGTGTACGCTTTGCGGTCGCTGCCCTCGCGCGTGTTCAGCGCGGCACCGTCGTCGCTCAACATGACCATTGGCAATCCCTCGCGATCAACAACCGTGACCGAGGTTTTGTATCCCATGCTCCGGCATTGCGCGATCGCCGCATTGGCGATGGTCTGCGCCAGCGCCAGCGATAGGTTCTTTTGGGTGACGATGCCTTGTGCGCCGGCTGGCGATGACAGGATGGCAGCGACGGCGAAGCTCGCAAGACCCTTAGAAATCGATGACATTAGGCAACCTCCCTGATTATTTTGTGGAATGGGCCGCTATTGTATCCCGGCCTCCGGCACAATGTCTCGACGGGCGTGCCAGTGCAGCTTCCGGTCAAGCCGGGGAGGCAATCGACTGAACTTTCGCAGTCCGGCAAGTTACGGTGGCGAAGTGACATCATGGGTCGCGTATGGCATTTCGGACTCGCGGATCAAAACCGCCATATTGTGACCTCCGACACAGTATTGCACGTGGCTTCCAGTAATTCAGCACAGAGGTCATATGAGGGAGATTGTCATGTCTGCCGCGACCCGCCGACCCAAGGCTGATCCCAGCCGAACAGAAGAACTTCGCGAACGAAAGAACGTCTTAGCTAAATTTGATCGCTTCACCGAAGCACGCATGCGCAGCCAGTTTTTGACGTTCCCGTTTGCATTTTGATCGGTAGAGCGCCCTAACTATTTGTAATCGAAACACCAGCTCATTCCCGGGCCATGCATTCGACGACGTCCGGTTACGGCGCGATGAAATTTAGAGATTAGATCCCACTATCCTTCGGCAAAATAGTGCATCTCGAGCAGATAGCAGCCCGTCTTCGAAGTGAAGGGTCCGTGATAGACGCCGGGCGGACGGACGCAATAAGTCGGACCTTTGAACTGTTCGCCGCCATGTCCAGTGGCGTCCGAGCCGCACACCAGATCGCCCTCGATGAGGAACACTTCTTCCCAATACTCATGGACGAAAGGCACGGTTGAGAAAGCGCCGGGTTCGATCCGCAATATCCTGGTTCGGTTTCCGACTTTATTTTTTTCATCGAGCGCGCCAGCAATTATCCTCTCCAAAAAACCCGGCGGATACCCGGCGACGTGGTGAAAACCCTCTTTTAGATCGAGGGTCGTGAATTCCATATGACCTTTGTCGTACCCCATGATCAGCAAATCCGTTGTTAAGGTCATCGCCCAAACACATGTCGAACCGACGAGGTGTCAGGAATGGTTCGCTGTGTGTGTCATCAGAGTTTACTCCGAAAGTGGTCGCGGGGTTCGGCCCTATGCCACTGATTTGTCGAATTCAGAGTTGCGACCAACCGCCATCGACGGGAAGCTCGGCGCCGGTCGTGAAGGTCGCATCGAACGCGAGGAAGAGGACGGCCTTGGCGATTTCCTCCGACTTCCCCCAGCGCTTCAGGGGAACCATGCCCTTCATCTGCTCCTTAATCTGGGCGGCCGCGTCTTTATCGGGAAACACTTTGCCGAGGATTACCGTGTCGATGGGGCCGGGCGCCACAGCGTTAACGCGAATCTCGCGAGGAATCAGCTCGGCGGCGAGCGTCCGAGCGAATGATCGCAGCGCAGCCTTGGCAGCTCCATATGCGAGCTGTCGGGCATTCCCTTGACGTTGGCGATCGAGGTCGCGAGGACTACAGAGCCACCCCGGTTTATCAGCGGCGCGAGCTTCTGCACCGCGAAAAGCGGCCCTTTGGCGTTCAGGTTGAACATTTCGCCGTCGACAGCCTCGGTGATACTTTCCAGAGGCGCGCGAATGCTGAACCCGGCGTTGACGAAGAGCAGGTCGATGGTGTCGAACTCGGCTTTTACCTTAGAGCTGCTCTTCCATGCACGAACTCCGCTGAAGTCTAGCTCGCTACGGTTGCCGCAGTTTGACCGAATAGGACGGATTTCGACTCTGCAGATACGGTCGGCTGGGTATTGATTTGTTCGGCTTTCTGATAGGCCCGCATAGTGGCAGGCCGCATCCGGATTGTCTCGAACCAACGTTTCAGGTGCGGAAAATCGTCGAGATTCTGTCCTTGACGTTTCCAAGGTACGATCCACGGATATGCAGCCATGTCGGCAATTGAATAGTCGCCCGCCACGAACGCGCGGTCGGCCAGGCGTTTGTTGAGCACGCCGTAGAGTCGGTTTGTCTCGTTAACGTAGCGATCGATAGCGTAGGGAAGCTTTTCAGGCGCGTACTGGCTGAAGTGATGGTTCTGACCCGCCATCGGTCCCAAGCCGCCCATCTGCCAGAACAGCCATTGCAGGACCTCGATCTTGCGTCGAGAGGCGTTGTCGAGAAACATTCCGGTCTTTTCAGCGAGATAAAGCAAAATAGCGCCAGATTCGAACACCGAAATTGGCTTGCCACTGTCCTTTGGCTTGTGATCGACGATTGCCGGGATGCGGTTATTCGGAGAAATCGCCAGGAACTCCGGCTTGAACTGATCACCCTTGCTGATGTTGACCGGGACGATTCGGTACGGGAGTCCGCTCTCCTCCAGAAACATCGTGATCTTGTGGCCATTCGGGGTCGTCCAGTAATAGAGATCGATCATTGTATTTTCTTTCGTTTGTGATTTTTGCGACGCGGTATATCGAGCAGAGTGAGCGCCGGGCGCACCACGCCTTCGAGCAGCGCGCGGTTCGGCGTCGAGCGCGCGAGAACGCGGATGCCGAGAAGCACTCCGAGCAGCAGTCGTGCAGCATCGTTGGCATTGACGCCGCACGGCGGCGTGCCATCGGCTTGCGCGGCGAGAATGCACCTTTTGAAAAATGCTTCGATTTCGGCAAATTGTTCGACGATCACGGCGCCCAGCTCACTTTGATGCGGCGCGACCTCCAGCGCGGAATTGACGAGGAAGCACCCTTTGCGCTTTCGATCATGGATCGAGTGGTCGATGATCTCGGCGAAGAAATGACGGATCGCCTCTTTGGGCGGCAGTGATGTCTCGTACCTCCGCAGCCGGTCGCGCGTCGTGCAATCAAGATATCGTTCCAGGGCGCGGGCAAAGAGCGCTTGTTTGTCGCCGAAGGCGTTGTAGAGGCTCGGCGCGGAGAGCCCCATCGACGCCGCGAGATCGCGTACTGATGTCGCCTGGTAGCCATGTTGCCAAAAGCAGTTGAGCGCCGCCTCCAGGGCGGCAGTCTCATCGAATTCTCTTGGTCTGGGCATTCGCCATCCTGCTGCGGCGCGGATCGGGCCTAAGCCGACGTGTTCATTGACATAATATAACGTACGTTACATAATGTCTAGAACGCGGCGCTAACCGGTTCGAGCGCTGCAAAGAGCAACCATGACAGACACAGCTAAACTCAGCGGTGCGTCCGTCCATTAGTGCCGGGAGAACTCGTATGAGCGCCACATTTTCAGCTCTGCAGCGGATGTCTTGGGTTCTCGCTCTGATAGTTGTCTTTACCGGAAACATTTGTCTCCGGGCGTCCGCGGAGGAACTTGGTCCGCTAGTTGGCACCAAGGCCCCGGATATCGGGACTCCCCTCGATCAGACCGGCAAACCGCGCGCGCTTGCCGACCTTATGGGCAAGAACGGTCTCGTCCTGCTGTTCTTTCGCTCGGCCGATTGGTGCCCCTTTTGCAAAGCGCAGTTGATCGACGTCAATGGTGGCGTCGCGGAGATCGAGAAGCGGGGCTACAACCTGGCCGGACTCTCCTACGACAGCCCTGAGATCCTGGCGGCATTTACTGCCAAGCGCGATATCGCTTTTACCCTGTTGTCCGATCCGAAATCCGATGTGATTGATCGCTACAAGTTGCGCGATCCGCAATATCCGCCAGGAAGCCGCGCTTATGGGGTTCCGCGACCTATTATTTTCGTTCTTGATACGGACGGTATTATCAAAGCCAAGCTTTACGAGGAGAGCTTCAAGGACCGGCCGCCGGTCACATCGGTCATCTCCAAACTGGACGAGCTCGGCGGCCACAGCTGAAATGGCGTCGATCGTCAATTCGATTTCGGGAGTTATATTCGCAGCCGTCTCGGTCGCGACTGCAAGCGATATCGTTTGGGCGCAAACGAGACCACAGGATGATCATCACATCGCGGCAAGCATTGTTGCCGAAACGCGAAGCCTGGTCCCCGGCCAGCCGCTGCATGTGGCGCTCCGGCTACAAATTGAGCCGGGTTGGCATACCTATTGGTCGAACCCCGGGGACTCGGGCCTGCCGACGACGATTGATTGGACCCTGCCGCGGGAGTTCAAGGCGGGACCGATCTTATGGCCGACGCCCGAACGTTTCGCCTATGGCCCCGTCGTCGACTATGGCTACCAGCATGATGTTTTCCTGCCAGTGACGATCGAGACGCCGGCCAGTCTGAGGCCAGGCGTCAGCATTGCGCTCTCAGCTCATGCAAGCTGGCTAGCCTGCTCGGACACCTGCATCCCCGAGGATGCCGTGCTGAACCTTTCCCTCCCGGTTAGCACCGCGACCGAGCCCGACTCGCGTTGGGCGGACGCTTTTGCCTTGACCCGCGCGCGGTTGCCGGTGCCGAACCCGTTTCCGGCAAAGTTCTTGGTCGCCGGCGACAAGCTCACGCTGCATGTCGCGACCGGTGATGCAAGCCGACTCCGCGACGTTATGTTTTTTCCGGCGGACATACAGGTGGTCGACGACGACGCACCCCAATTGATCACGACAGACTCCGAGGGGCTGGTACTTACCCTTGCCCGCGACACCTCGAAGGCGCCGCCCGCGATGCTCAATGGTATTCTCGTCTTTCGTGATCTCGCGGCGCAAGCCGGCGGGTCATCGGAGGCGATCATGATCTCGGCGCCGCCGGCAGCGGCGTCGGGCGCGCCGGTTGGTCTCGGGCTTGTCGCCGCATTGTTGTTGGCGTTCGCCGGGGGCATGATCCTGAATCTGATGCCGTGCGTGCTTCCCGTGCTTGCGATCAAGGCCTTCGGTTTGATGCAGCACGCCCAGACCGCGCCGCGCCAGGCGAGGCTTCAGGGCGTCGCCTATGCAGCTGGAGTTCTGGTCAGCTTTGCGCTGGTCGCCAGCATGTTGATCGGACTGCGCGAGGCCGGCGCACAGATCGGTTGGGGATTTCAGCTACAGTCGCCGCTATTCGTGACGGCAATGATCTACGTTCTGTTCGCGGTCGGTCTCAACCTCTCCGGCGTGTTCACCTTTGGTGTCCGGATGACGGCGGTTGGCGGTGACCTGGGATTGATCGAGGGCTATGCCGGGTCTTTTTTTTCCGGAGCCCTTGCGACCCTCGTTGCAACCCCATGCACCGCGCCGTTCATGGCGGCGGCGCTTGGCTACGCGATAACGCAGCCGTGGTACGCGTCGTTTGCCGTCTTCGAAGCGGTGGGATTGGGACTGGCCTTTCCGTACCTAGTGATCGCATTCAGTCCCGGCGCCCGCCGCTTTCTGCCGAAGCCGGGAACTTGGATGCTGCGCCTGAAGCAAGTCCTTGCATTCCCCATCTACGGCACCGCAGTGTGGTTGATATTCGTCTTATTGCTCGAAGCTGGGCCGTTCGGAGCAACCGCGGCACTGGCGGGACTGGTTCTGATTGCCTTCGCAGCGTGGCTTTACGAGGCCATACGTTGGAGCGATGGCCGATGGCGCGGTTGGGGCATCGGCGTCGCAGTGCTATCCGTTGTCGGCGCAATTGCGTTGCCCTTCGCTGTGGTTGGCGATGGTCCGTCGGGCGCGGCGGCAACTGCGGAAGGGGCCGAACTTGGTTGGCAGTCTTTCAGCCAAACGAAACTTGAGGGGCTGCGAACACAGGGCAAGCCAATCTTTGTCGACGTGACGGCAGCATGGTGCATCACGTGCAAGGTCAACGAACAAGTGGCGTTGGCCGATCCCGCAGTGCGTAAGGCGTTCGCCGACGACGATGTGACAGCCATCAGAGCTGATTGGACTCGCCAAGATGCCGGCATTACCCGGTTGCTGGAAGCAAACGGCCGTGCCGGCGTGCCGCTCTATTTGTTTTATCCGAGGCCTCGTACAACGGGAGAACGACCGCCGCCGGTGGTCTTGCCGCAAGTTCTGACGGCGGAAACTATGCTGCGCGTAATCCGGGCTGAATGATCCCATAAAGGGTACCGTCAGTCCGGCACAAACGTATGATCGGCGGCGCGGTCGCGGCCTCGCATTCACCAATGGAACGGCAGGTCATGTCAGGTGTCTCCCAGAAAACCGCGTTTGTCTTTGCCGGCGGTGGCAGTTTGGGAGCGGTTCAAGTAGGTACGTTGCGCGAACTCATGCGCCACGGGCTCGACGCCGACTTTGTTGTCGGCTCGTCTGTGGGGGCGCTAAACGCGGCTTACTTCGCGGGCACGCCCAATGCCGCAGGGGTGTCCAAACTCGAACAGATCTGGTGCGGCCTTCGGCGAAACGATGTGCTTCCTGTGACTCTGCGAAGCTTGATGAGAATCATCAGCGGGAGGGATCATCTGATCGATCCGTCCAATCTACGGTTGCTCATACAACGTCACATTCCATTTCTAAATCTCCAGGATGCCGCCATTCCTGTGCATGTTATCGCGACAAATCTGGGCGGCGTTGCAATATATCTCTCGGCCGGTCCCGCGGTCGAACGGATCCTCGCCAGCTCGGCCATTCCGGCGGCGTTCCCGCCGGTTCGCATCGACGATCAATTTCTCATTGGCGGGCTGCCGTAGCGAGACCTGTTGCGTAAAATCGGGGGAACATTGTCATGGATCGCCGCGACCTCATCTACGCTGCATCCGTTGGCGCCACGTCAGCAGCGATCCGACAATGAAAATTGCACAAGGCAGTCGGGAGACGAACGATGTGCCTCGGGCTGGAGCACGGTAACCACGCACGGCAATACGGAGCGGCTTTTCAGATTTAACGACTTGGTGGGAGTTGTTTCGCAGCATGGGAACCAGGCCCACGCCGCGGAGTTGCCCAGTGGGGGCCGGCGGCTTTGACTGCAGTGCTGGGAGGAGCTTGGTCAATGTCTACGACCCTGTTCTCCAGAAATCTGCTCCTCACCGCGCTACCCCCTGAGGACAATTTGTTGTTGCGCCGCCACTTATCTCTTACTGAGTTACGGGTCGGCAGCGTGCTCCTTCAGCACCTTGATGATCTGTTCTTCCGTGAATCTGCTCTTACTCATGTTCGTATCCGTGAGGGACCGGACTCTACCAAAAACGGGGCGTTAAGCGAAATGCGCAGATGAAGTGATCGTTGGCTTCAAATGCGCGGCAGCAAAACGCCTTCACAACGACAGTGGCTCCGGAATTCGCTGGCCTACTTTAGGAAGCGCCTGAGCGTAGCCCCGGCGGTCCTTGATATGTGCAATCCAGTTGCGAACCGCCGGCTTGTCTGACCACATTCCGGCAAATCTCAATTCCTCGAGGCGATCGACGAATGGCGCGATCGCAATATCCGCGAGCGAGAATGAATCGCCGCCAAACCACCTCGATTTCTGCAAGTGCGCTTCCATCACATCGAGCGCCTTATTCATAACGGCACGCGCGGCATCGACTTCCGCCAGATTGGGTATAAGTCCATTCGATGCGTCACGAAGCCTAGCGGCTTTTTCAGCAGTCGGCGACTGAGCGATTCGCTCCTCGATCAATGTTGCAGGCATTTCTGCGAATGCTCTGCGCAACATCAGTTGGTAAGTCGGGCCGCGAACAGCGGGATGCAGCACATCCTCCTCGAACTTGATCCAGATTCGCATCTGCGCTCGTTCGTAAGGATCGAGTGGCGAAAGTGCTGGTCCGTCAAAACATTCGTTGACATACTCATTAATCACCGAGGACTCGACGACGATACGGCCATCATGCAAAAGCGTCGGCACCAGACCTTTGGGATTCAACGCGAGATAGCCCGGCGTGAGCTGTTCCATCCTTTGAAGGTCTATATGGTGCCCAACCCAAGGAACACCTTTTTCGGCAAGGCAAAACCGTACCTTGATGCAGCAAAACGCATCCCAATCGTGGTAAAGTTGGACCATCATGCACCTGTCGCTTCTTTCTGCCAGGTTTTACGGGTACCCCGGGCCCCGCGTCTTGAAGACTGAAATCCACTGGCTCACGCCTTTTTTTTATTTGTGATATAAAGCCAAGCGACCCACAGTTGCCCCGCCGTTTGATCGATTAACGCAACAATTAGCGTTCGGGAGAGGTTAGTCGATCCTGCGAAAAATTTGGATATCCCACTCAGCTTATCCATAAGCAAAACAAGCGACGCAAGGCAGGAAAGCTTGAGCTTTATCTTCCAACCTAATGACCAGATTCCTAGGAAACCATAACATTTTCAGCAATAGCAGTTGTGCTGCGCCCTGCGCTCTTGCACAGTACAATGATCGCCGCAACCGAAATTACGGCTGGAACCGCGACCGCTTGAAACAATGAACTCATCGACCAATTTGCGGCAACCAAAACGCCGCCCACCAGCGGTCCGAGGATTGAGCCGACGCGTCCAATCCCCAAACCCCACGTCGGATAGACGGTTACGGAATGACGATGCATGGCACGCCGATTTGGTGGAGCGTAAGTGCTGTTGCCAAGCCGACCGAAGAGACCTGCCGTCGCTTACGACGATATGATCGGGGGCCAACGTTGGACGCCGATTCACACCCGGGAGCGCGTTCTTGGACGACACCGAACTCAAGCTCACATGGGAAGCCGCGGACGCCGATGCTGGTCCAGCAGGATCACTCAGACGGGTGTGGGCGAGAAGTGGGAGCCTAGAAGTAAATGAGCCAGCTCGCCGGCAAGGTAGCATTCGTGACGGGTGCGGGTGGCGCGATTGGCGGGGCCATCGCACGCCGGTTTGCCGCGGAAGGCGCCGCCGTCGTGTGCGCCGATATCGATTCTGTTGCGGTAGAACGTGTTACTTCAGAGATTGTGACCGCGGGTGGTCGTGCAAACCCTTGTCGCTGCGATGTGGCAGACGCGACCGAGGTCAAGCGAGCCCTCGATGCTGCCACCCAAGTGTTCTCTCGGATCAACGTTCTCGTAAGCACCGCCGCGAATGACGAGCCGTCAGGTACTGCGGTCGAACTCGAGGAAGCTGACTGGAACCGCGCGCTTGCCGTCAATCTGACTGGCGCATTTTTAGTTTGCAAATACGGAGTTCCAAGACTCGCTCAAGCGGGCGGCGGCAGCATCATCATCATCGCATCCCAGCTCGGTCGGGTGGTTGTGCCGCGCCGGCCTGCCTATGTAACGAGCAAAGCCGCACTGATCCAATTGGCGCGTTCAATGGCTCTTGATCACGCTAAGGACCACATCAGAGTGAATACGTTGTCGCCGGGCGCGATCGAGACGAAGCGTTTGGTGTTACGCTACGGCGATATGGAAGCTGCACGCAAGGCGCTGGTGCCACTTCATCCAATCGGCCGGCTCGGCCAGCCCGACGAGATCGCCAGTGGCGCGTTATTTTTGGCGAGCGACCAATCATCATTTATGACCGGCGCAGACCTGGTCATCGATGGTGGATACACCTGCATCTGATCACGATAGAAGAACTGAGCGGTCACAAAGGTGAATGTTGCTCAGTTCACCGGAAGTGCTGCGTGGCGTGCGCCGCAGTCTTTGCTTTGGTCGCTGGCTCCGGGGAAAACGGTCGCCTTAATCCGGCCTGCTCTAACAATGGCAGAACCTCGGCGTTCCATTGCGCAAGTTCCTTTTTATAGTCGACCCAGGAAATGAGACAACCGTCTACGCCTATCTCTGCAAGCTTGCATAGTTCGTCCGCAATCTGCTGGGCAGTGCCAACCAGCGGATAACCGCCATGGCCAGCTATGAAATGTGCTTTGTGACCCTCAAGCGTCTTCGGGTCCAGGGTCTCCGTCTGCATACCGAAAATGCGCAGTAGATTTCCTGCTGCTTCCCAGTCGCCCTGCTCGTGGACGTAGCGATACAGGTAATCCCTGGCTTCCTTCTCGGTGTCGCGGCAGACGACGTAGACATGAATCCAAATGCGCGTTTCGCGTCCGCGCGCGTGAGCCATGTCCTTCAGGTGCGCAATCTGCTTGCGGGCCCCCTCAAGAAAGGTGCGGTCCTTGAGGATGACGAAATTCATATCGCAGTAGCGCGTTGTAAATTCCTGAGCCGCAGGTGACCCACCAGCGTTCATAACCGGCGGGTGCGGCTTCTGCAGCG
>Ga0335085_10010909_pt1 | contig 13524 bp, 15 predicted proteins | sample Lox_Sample_45_FD_206712 | JGI IMG/M metagenome (GOLD analysis project Ga0335085, IMG submission 206712) | Soil microbial communities from Loxahatchee National Wildlife Refuge, Florida, United States - Lox_Sample_4.5 | ecosystem: Environmental > Terrestrial > Soil > Wetlands | place: USA...
GTCGCCGGGTTGCCCGCGAACGCCAGCCCCTGGCACTTGTTGCACCACCGCCAGTTGCCCTGCTCGGGCTGCGCCGAAGACTCGAACGCCACCACGTAGTCGCCGCTGCCGGAGTGGTCGTGCTGCCCCCCGGCCGGGCACGGGCCCGGCGCCGCGTTGCCCGCGAACGACAGCCCCTGGCACTTGCGGCACCACCGCCAGTCGGACTGGCCCGAGGGACCCGGTGAGGTGTTGAACGCGATGACGTAGTTGCCGCTGCCGGAGTGGTCGTGGCTCGCCCCGGCCGGGCAGGCTCCGGGGAGGATGTTGCCGGCAAACGCCATGCCCTGGCACTTGCGGCACCACGCCCAGTTGACCTGGTCGCCGTAGTAGTTCAGCTCGACGATGCCCGCGGCCGGCGAGTTGCTGACGATGACGGTGTGCTGTCCGCAGTCGGTGACCGCATTGTTCACGCCCCAGGTCATCGCCGGGTGCGCGGCCCCGGCGGCGATGGCGATGTTCTTCATCTCGGTGAGCGCAGCATCGGGGTAGTCCGAGCCTTTGGTGATGCCATAGCACTCGAGCGTTTCGATGAGCCACGTGAGCTGCTCGACATTGCTGATCGGCAGGCTCGCGTTCGCGATCCCCTGGAAGCTGCAGTTGTAACTGAACAGGCTCCCGGACTGGCCGGTCAGCGTCATGACCCCCACGAGCGTGTCGCCGGGGTTCACCTGGACGAGGTTGGAATGGAAGGCGATGCCGCCCTGCCCGTCGACGTACCAGCTCGCGACCGCCCAGTAGTCGCCGCCGCCGGCCGCGGACACCCCCCACTGCAGGACGGGCTGGTAGATCATCGTCGAGTTCTGGATGCCGGGGAACAGGAAGATCACCTGTCCCGACTGCGTCGACGGCGGGTCAGGGACGACCCAGGTGGTGGCGAAGGACGACACCGGCGCGCCGGTAGCGTTCGTCCACGATGCGTAGGTGATCCAGCCGCTGCCGAACGATGGCGTCGCCCCGGGCAGCGGATGCGCCACATTGCCGGGCTGGAGCGGCACGCCGCCCGTGCGCCGCTGCAGTACGCCGAAGTCGGTGAGCAGCTCGCCCGCCCCGCCGAGCTTGCGCAGGCGGCCGTCCGTGCCGTCGAGCACGGCGCCGTCCTCGATCAGATGGACCACGGATCTGGACCGAGGTCCCCCAGGCGTGAGTACCAGATCGTCAGACATGCCCCCTCCTTTGCCTTGTACGAGTTCTGCGGTCGGGACCACGGTGAGGGTCCCCTCGGCGGTCCGCACGACGGTCTCCCCCGGGCCGACGCCGCGCACGGAACCCTTCGGCCGAGGCCCGCCGGGGGTGATCACCGGAGGCCCGCCGCCCGCGGCTGCGGCCCGGCGGCTGAAAGGTGAGCGCTCCGTGTGGGTCACTGCGCCTCCATGCGTTGTCCGCGCTTTGCCCGCCGTCAGAAAGTACAGAGGACCGAACGGCTCCGCTGATACACAAAGGCGCCGAGAAAATGCCTGGCCGGGGTGGGCAGCGCGTATTCCCGGGCCAGGCGGCCCGGCGCCTACGAAAAGGCCGCAAGGCGAAACGCTAGAATGGCAATACTAGCGGTCAAATCACTGACAAGTGCCAGTTTAGAGGTAAATTACCGGACAGGTTTTGGGCGGCATGCCGGCGGGGGCCGCTGCGCAACACCAGAGACTTAAGGCTTACTGACTTCAGTAAGGCTGTGACCTGGGATTTTGCTGGTCGCGTGTGCGGGCTTGTGGCGGTTCGGAGACTGAGGGGCTCCTGGTAAGGGTATGGGTGTCGAATCCAGTCCCTTCTCCAGGAGCCCTTCTTTTCCCGGAGTTCAGCCGGATTGAGGGGTTGCCGGCGGGAACTGAGGGGTCTTCAGCTTTCTTGAGCGGATCCGGACCTTGGGTTCGGGGGGACCCCTGCCGGGTTCTGCCGCTCGGCGGCGGTCTGGAGGAGCTGCCGGGCGCTGGCGGCGTGCCTGGATGGCCCAGGCGGTGCCGTCGTGGACGGTGGCGGGGGTGTGCAGGCCGATGCCGGAGTGGCGGTGCTCGTTGTTGTAGTAGGTGAAGAACGCGTCGCAGAATGCGCGGGCGTCCTCGATGGTGGCGAAGCTGCCGGGGAAGACCGGGCAGTACTTGAGGGTCTTGAACGCGGATTCTGAGAAGGGGTTGCCGTTGGAGACGTGCGGGCGGGAATGGCTTCGGGTGATCTTCAGGTCCGTCAGCAGGTCGCTGACCGTCTTGGAGGTCATCGAGGTGCCGTTACCGGCGTGGATGTACTCCGGCTTCGCGCCGCCATTAGCGATGATCGCATGCTGCATGAACGCTTTGGCGAGGTCGCCGCTCTCGCCTGGGCGGATTTCCCAGTGGATGACCTTGCGGGAGAAGATGTCCAGCATCACGTACAGGTCGAAATACAGGCCGCGCCATGGTCCTTTCAGTTTCGTGATGTCCCAGGTCCATACCTGGTCCGGGCCGGTCGCGACCAGCTCGGGCCGGACCCGGGGCGGGTGGGCGGCCTGGGCGCGGCGCTCGCGGACCTGGTCCGCGAGCGTCATCACCCGGTACATGGTGCGGATAGAGGCCAGGTAGATGCCCTCGTCGAGCAAGATGGCATACACCTGGGCGGGGGCCTTGTCCGCGAACCGGTCGCTGTCCAGCACGGCCAGCAGCGCCGCCTGCTCCCCCGGGGTCAGCGCCGCCGGATGCGGTGCCCGCGGGCCGGCCGGCTCCTTCTCTGCCGCCGGCTTCGGGTTGCGCTGGCGGTGCAGGGTGGCGCGCGACTTGCCGGTCAGCTCGCACGCCTTTCTCACCGTGACGAATGGCTCGAGCTCGGTGACCGCTACGTCAATCACCTGTGCCGCTTCGCATCTGAATCCGCGCTCTCGGAGAGCAGCTCCAAGAGCGCGTGTGCTTTTCCCATGATCTCCAGCGCCGCTTTGGTGCGGGTCAGCTCCGCGGTCAGCTTCTCGTTCTCCTTGCGCAGCCGCTCGTTTTCCACCGCCTCGGTGCTGCATCCGGGCCGCCCGGCCGGCTTTTCCTTCAGCCCGTCGATTGCGCCGGCATCGCGCTGCTTGCGCCAGTCAGTGATATGGGAGGAGTAAAGCCCTTCCCTGCGCAGCATCGCACCGCGCTCGCGGCCGGCCGGCATCTCGTCGTACTCCTGCACCATCCGCGCCTTGTACGCCGCGGAGAAGGTCCGCCGCTTCGGCTGCCCGGCCCGCGGGCCCTTGCCTGAGGCCACGGCACCATCTTGCCCCGCGGCGGCCGACGTCATGTCGGTCATGGTCATCGTCACTTGAGGTAGTTCCTGTCTCGCCCTGCTCGCTACAGAGGTTTCGTTCACTCCTGTGTCTCAAGCGAGTTTGACAGAGAGGGGCTTCGCTGTATCGCGCCTGGCTTGCGGAACCGAGGCAGGAAGGTCTAAGAAGGTCCAGGAAGGGCAGTCCACGGCGCGATGATCCTGGAGGGACAGATGGCAGGTACGGTCGCACGAGTCACCGAGATCTCCGCGAAATCCGACACCAGTTTCGACGACGCGATCAACGTGGCGATCAGTCGCGCCTCGCAGACCCTGCACGGTGTCACCGCCGCCTGGGTCAAGGAACAGAACGTTGACATCGAGAACGGCCGGATCGTCGCGTGGAAAGTCGATCTGCTGGTCACCTTCGTGCTGGACTAGTTACCAGCCGCCGACTCTCCCACGCAGATCCCCGCAGAGGTGGGGGCGTGGTGCCGTGCCAAGTGATGCAGCCACCATGCCGTCCGGCCGGAAGGCCGTTCGCGATTGCCAAGCGGGCCCAGGGACTTCTGGCGTTGGCGCCATTGACCTTGGCAACGTGTACCGGCTTCTGTTCCAAAGGTGAGATTTACCGGTTAGCCCACGGTTAGCCCAGGTATCCCCTGCGGAGACGCCGTACCGGCGTGAAAATGGCGGGCGGTACCGCCCGTGACGTCGTTTTTTCTCTGGTGCGGTGGGAGGCCGCTGGTCGTCCGGGCCGGGGTCCGGTCACCCCTACAGGACCCCGGCCCGGACGACTACGACGGCCAGGCCAGCGTCCGCCGGCAGGCCGCCCATCACGTCGGCAAGCTCGCCGCCCCCAGCTTCGAAGTCACCCTCTGCCGCCTCCCCGAACCCGGACCCGACACCGAACCCGGCGCAAAGGCAAACACCCCGGCCGCCTGATCTACACCCCACCCACAGGCCCTGCCGGCCACAACGGCCAGGGTCGGCTGCCCCGCGCCCAGCTGAAGTCCCTTTTCGGGTCAGGGGGTCTTGGGTCCCGGGGCGTCGCCGAGCGTGTTCAGCACATCTACTACTCCGTCAACGTTCCAGGTCAGCCGGAGCGCGAGCGCGATGAGATCCCGCCGCTGTGGGGTGGGCTCGATACAGCCGCCTAGCGTGACCACGCCATTGTGGACGGTCACGGTGACGTTTTCGGAGCCGATGAGCAGGAGCTTGTCGAGCATCCGCTGGACATCGTAAGCGATGTCATCATCTGGGCGAAGGAAGACACTCAGCAGATCGCGGCGGCTCACGATTCCGGCCAGCTTTCCCTGCGAATCGATGACCGGCAGCCGCCCGATGCGATGTGTGTTCATCAGCCGCGCCGCGCCTGGGATGGTCGCATTCGGATGGGTGGTGATAGCCGGGGTCGTCATCAGCGCGCGTGCGGTCAGGCTGGCCAGCTCGGGCCTGTGGATATGCCAGCGGCCGGGGGAGGCGGCGTTCAGCCGGGCTTGGCGGGCCGTCGTGTCCTCCTCGGCGAGCAGGTCAGACTCGGTGATCACGCCGGCTACCTCCCGACTCGTCATCAGCACCGGCACGCCGCCGATCTTGTGCTCGGTTAGCAGCCGGACGATCTCCTGGTAAGGGGTGGTCGGGTCAACGGTCACCACCGAGGTTGTCATCACGTCGGTGACCCTGCGGGCCCAGCTACGGCGCGGTCCGTCGGCCTGGTGAGTCAGGGGGCGACCGGGCTGCGGCGCGGTCTCGGCGCGAGTGGCGCCCTCCTTCAGGTGCTCTTCCACCGCGTCCAGCATGCGGGTCACGTCATAGCTGGCGGCCCGGCCGTGCAAGGACTCGTAGTATGCGGTGCCGAGGTAACGGAGCATGGCGTCGAGGTGATCGTCCCTGCGTGTCATCATGCTCCTCCCCACATTATTGCCTAGTCTCAGCATCCCGCGGGTACGCCGCCCGTGGCACGGCCAGACGTCACCGGCTGCCGGGACTTTGATCACCGCGGACAGGGAACACAAACCGGGCCCCGCTTGGATCAGTCCTCCTTTTCCCTATGGCCCCGCGGGCCTGCGGCCAGCCGCAGCCGTGCCGCGTCCGCCAGCTCCTGCTCTTCGAGCGCGAGCGTCACCTCGGCCAGCGCCTGCTCGAGTCGGGGAATCCACCGGTCCCTGATCGCGCGGAGCCGGTACCGGGTGGCGAGCGCTTCGGCTTCGATGACCCGGAGCGCCTCGGCTGCGGCGGCGTGCCGCACCGCCGCGGTGAGCGCGGCGCCGTGGGCCTGCCTGGTTGCGGCCAGCGCCGGCCCGTCCCAGGTGTCGGGGACGGGGATGCGGCAGCTGGTGCTGGCGGGGTGCCGGACTCCCATGGTGGCGTCGTAGGTGATGGTCACGTCCGCAGGCTGGCCGCCGGCGGCCAGCCTGACCGCCCGCTGCCCACCGAGCATGGAAGCCCGGAGCAGCCACCGTTCGGCGTCGGCGCAGCAGCGTTCCCATTCTGCGGCGGTCTGCGCCGTGGCCGCACGACGCCTGCCGAGTTCAGCCTGGAGGATCCGGAGCTTACGGTCGAGCAGGTCGGCGCCGCGTCGGGCAACCTGCAGGCGCCTGCTGAGCCACAGCCGTCCGGCGCGGCCTGGCGGCACGGTGAATCCCAGCTTGCTCATTGGTCACCGCCGCCCGGGTAGTGGGCGTCAAGGAGCCGGGCTGGCAGCATGGTCAGCTCGCGGCGCGGCAGCGCCGCCAGCACCTGCCAGGCGCGGCCCAAGGTCTCCGGCAGGCTGCGGTTCTCGGTCCGCCCCTGGTCCATGAGCTGGCGCTCGAAGGCGGCCTGGAGTTCCAGGTATTGCCGGTCCACCGGGCTGAGGGCAGCGGTCCCGATGAGTTCGGCCAGCTCGGCGGCTCGCCTGGCGGTGGCGAGCGCGGCCAGGATCTGCGCGGCCACGTCGAGGTGGTCCTCTCTGGTGCGGCCGGGGCCCGCACCGTGCCGCATGAGCCTGGACAGCGAGGACAGTGCGTCCATCGGCGGGTATACGCCGCGGGAGTGGATGTCCGGCGAGAGTACCAGCTGGCCTTCGGTTATGTAGCCGGTGAGGTCGGGGACCGGGTGGGTGATGTCCCCGGCCGGCATGGTCAGCACCGGGATCACCGTGACCGAGCCCGGCATGCCGTGGATGCGCCCGCAGCGTTCGTACAGCGAAGCCAGGTCGCTGTAGAGGTAGCCAGGGTAGGCTCTGCGGGCCGGGATCTCGCCGCGTGCCGCGGAAACCTCGCGCAGTGCTTCACAGTAGCTGGTCATGTCGGCCATGACGACCAGCACGTGCCGTCCGTGGGTGAACGCGAGCCGTTCGGCCACGGTGAGCGCGAGCCGGGGTGTCAGGATCCGCTCGATGACCGGAGCGTCAGCGAGGTTCAGCAGCAGGACCAGCTCACCGGCGGCGGAGCGCTCCTCAAGCACGGCGCGGACGGCCGAGGCGTCGGCGTGGGTGAGGCCCATCGCCGCGAAGACCACGCTGAATGGATCACCGCCGGCGGACGCCTGGGCGGCCAGCTGCGCGGCCACTTCCAGGTGCGGCAGGCCCGCGACGGAAAAGATGGGCAGCTTCTGGCCGCGCACTACGGTGGTGAGCGCGTCGATCACCGAGATCCCGGTCAGCACGGGCTGGGCGGGGGGCTCGCGCAGGACGGGATTGATCGGGAAGCCGGTCACCGGCATGCTGACGTCGCCGGTGACTGGGGGGCCGCCGTCGATTGGGTCGCCGCGGCCGTTGCACACCCGGCCGAGCCAGTCCGCGCCGACGGGAATCCGCAGCGGGCTGCCGCTGAAGGCGACCCGGGTCTGCGTCGGCCGCATGCCCCCGGTCCCTTCCAGGATCTGCACGACGGCGAGGTCGCGATCGGCCTCCAGGACCAGCCCGTGTCGCACCGGCCCGGTTTCCATCCGGATCTGCGCGAACTCATCCCAGCCCACATCCTGCACGCCGCGTACGACGAGAAGCGGGCCGCGAAGCTCCGCTATCCCGGTGTACTCGCGCTGCGCCCAGGCGGTCACGGCGTCTGTCCCTGCTGGCTGCTTGGCCGCAGCGCCTCCAGGCGGTCGAGCATGAGCTGCTCCCGGGCGGCGGCCTCATTTGGCGTCACGGCCTCCTCCCTGGCCCGCAGTATCGGCGAGAAATCCAGGCCCTCGAGTTCCGCCGGGGGGATGGCGGTGTCTGCCAGCTGCTGGCACCGCTCGGCCACGGCCAGCACCGCGCTGGCCAGCGCGGCGGCCCGGCCGGTGTCGCAGAAGGCGTCGGCAGGGCTGATGGCGCTCTGCTGCAGCAGGCCCTCCCTGATCAGCCGCCCTGCCAGTATCGTGGCGCGTTCCCGCGGGGGCAGCGAGGCGACGCCCATGAGCTCGGCCATCGAGCCGAGCCGGTCGGCCTCAGCCAGCAGCGCGGCTAGCCGGCTCCTGCGGTCCGCCCACTCCCGGTCGCCGGTGCGGGCATGCCAGGCGGCGGCGGTGGCGAGGTCCCGGGAAAACGATCCGGACCAGGAGATGGCCGGGTAGTGCCGGGCGTAGGCAAGATCGCGGTCCAGGGACCACAGGCTGCGGACGAACCGCTGGGTGTAGGCGGTGACCGGTTCGGTCATGTCACCGCCCGCCGGGGAGACTGCGCCGATGATCGTCACCGAGCCCTCGCGCCCGCCGCCGGTGACGACGCGGCCTGCCCGTTCGTAGAACGCGGCCAGGGCGGAGGCCAGGCTGGCCGGGTAGCCCTCCTCGGCCGGGAGCTCGCCGGTCCGGGACGCGAACTCGCGCAGCGCCTCCGCCCAGCGCGAGGTGGAATCCGCGACCACCACCACGTCCAGGCCCATGTCCCTGAAGTGCTCCGCGACGCAGGCGGCACTGTAGATGCTGGCCTCCCGCGCCATCATCGGCATGTTGGAGGTGTTCGCGATGACCACCGTCCGCGCGGCCAGCCTGCCCCCGGTGCGCGGATCGCTGAGCTCGGCGAGCTCGCCGAGCATGTCGGCCAGCTCATTGCCGCGTTCGCCGCAGCCGACGTACACGATCACGTCCGCGTCGCACCACTTCGTGATCTGCTGCAGCAGCACGGTCTTGCCGGTGCCGAACCCCCCGGGCACGGCACAGCTGCTGCCCTTGGTCACCGGGAACAGCACGTCGATCACGCGCTGCCCGGTCAGCAGCGGCGCATCGGCGTCGAGCCGTCGGCGGTACGGCCGCGGGCGCCGCACCGGCCACGATGACGTCAGGCATACATCCGTGCCCGAGATGGTCGCGATTACCGCGTCAGCCGGTGCCGGTCCGGCGTCGCGAACCATCTCGACCACCCCGCTCCGCCCGGGCGGCACGAGCACCCGGTAGTCAATCCCGCCGGGGACGGTCACCGATCCCAGGTCCGCGCCATCCCTGAGGGAGGCACCTGCCCCGGCGAGCGGCGCGAACTCGAACTCCTTGCCGGGCACGGGGGCGAACGGGTAGCCGGGCTCGAGCCAGGCAGGCGCCCCGCTGAGCGGACGGAGCAGTCCGTCGAAGATGCCGCCGAGCAGGTGCGGGCCCAGCCGCGCCGACAGCGGCTCACCGCGCGACCGCGCGGGATGGCCCGGCGCGAGGCCGCCGGTGTATTCATACGCCTGGACCGTCGTCAGGTCGCCGCTGATGGCGACGGCTTCGCCGGGCAGCAGATGCTCGCCGAGCTCGACGATGTCGTACATCGCGACCTCGGTGAGCCCGGTCACCTCGACCAGCGGCCCGTTCACCCGGGCCACCTGCGGGGCCGACCCGCTCACGGCGTCCATAGTTCCCGAACCTGGCCGCCTAGCGCGTCGACGGCCAGGCCCGCGAGCCTGGGCAGCGTGCAATCGACCACCACGCCCCGGGACCGCGCCACCACGCCCCCGGCCGGCTGGATCGTGACGGTGGCGCCGGGGCCGGCTGCCCACGCAGCCATGGCGGTCAGCACGGCGAGCAGCTGTGGGTATCCGAGTTCAGTCTCCAGGCCGCCGACCGCGTCCAGGACCTGGCCGCGCAGTTCCTCGCTGGCCTCACGCTGCGCGCCGAGCACGATCGACCGGGCCTGTTCGCGGCCCCGGCTCCGCTCGGCCGCGGCAGCCCGGGCGCCATCCGCGCGGCCCTGGGCCCGGGCCCCCGCGACCGCCTCGTCCGCGTCGCGGCGCGCGTTCCGCACGGTCGCGGCGGCGTCCACGCGTGCCTGCGCGACGATGCGGCCAGCCTCGGTACCGGCCGCGCGCAGCATGTGCGCGCGGACCGGGGCCAGCGCGGCGGCCTGAGCCCGGCCGGTGCCGATCATACCGGCATCACCGCCAGCAGCACGTCGCGTCGGGGTTGCGGCTCATCGCCGAGCCAGGCAGCCGCGCGCCCGGTCAACACGAGGACTGCGATGTCGGCCGGCAGTTCGCGCCACGCCGCGCGTGCTTCCTCCGGGTTCTCCGCCGCCAGCACGACCGCGCCGGCCAGCGCGAAGCCCGCCGCGCGCACGGCCTCGCCGATGACAGCGGCGCGGGCCATCGCCGCTCAGGCCTTCCCGATCAGGATAATCCCGATGATCAGGCCGTAAATGGCGATGCCCTCGGCGAGGCCCACGATAACCATGGCCCGCCCGAACAGCTCCGGGCGTTCGCTCATCACGGCCAGTGCCGCAGCCCCCGCGTAGGCCACGGCGATGCCCGCGCCGATGGTCGATCCGGCGACCGCTATCGCCGCCCCGAGCAATGCCCCGGTGCTCGACGAGCCTGCCGCCGCCGCGGCCGCGGCGGCCTTTCCCCCGGCCGCGGCGGCCGTCCCGGCGGCGGCAGCGGGTCCGGCGGTGAGCGCGGCGGCGAGCAGAACGACGGCGCCGGCCATGAGCAGGACGCCGGTCCCGGCCAGGATGTACAGGGCCGACCGCCCGCGCCGGGTCACGACTCGCGCCAGCACGACCGCCCCGGCGATCAGCGGCAGGCCGGCCGCCCATGCAACTGTCACGTGTCCTCCTTCTTCCTCAGGCCGACGGGAATCTCCGCAGCGGCCCCGGGACTGGGCACCGTCGGCAGGTGCCAGGGGCGGAACGGCCGTCCCTGCGCCACGAAGACGCGGGAGAACAGCTCGTAATACTCAAGGCGCAGCGCCTGAATGGCAGCCACCAGCCCCTCGAGGCCGAACGCCAGCGCGGTTCCCGCTGCGAACACAACCACCGCAGCCACGGCGAGCAGGCCGCCGTGCCGCCACAGCGCCCGCGTGCCTTCCCACACGAGCATGCCGAGCGCGGCGTGAGTCAGGCCGAAAGCGGCAAGCCGGGTAAACGACACGACATTAGAGCCCAGGCGGACAACCAGGTCGAACAGCTCCACCGACGTCTGGATCCGGCCGGCGGCGCCGCCGCCCGCCTCAGCGAGGAAGCCGGCCCCAGCCAGGGCCAGCCCGACCAGGACCGCGAACCCGCCTATCGCGAGCAGCAGGTGCTGATGCAGGTACCATCCGCCGACGACGGTGGCCGCGCCCGCGAACGCCATGGCCCCGGCGATGCCGGACGGCGAGTACAGCGCTGACGCCCAGCCGCCTTCCCGCCACCGGTTGACGGTGCCGAGCGCGTAGGCGCCGGCGAGCATGACCGCCCCGATGCCGGCCGCCGCCAGGAGCAGGGTGAGCGGATGATCCAGCGGATTGAGCCATAGCGTCGGCACGAGCCTGGTCGGCCCGAAGCATTCCCCGTACAGCAGGCCGAACATGGCGGCCGCCAGGCCGGCGCCGCCGACGAACGGCCACGCCTGCCGGAACCGGCGCGCCCATCCCGGCCAGCCGGCCCGCAGCGCCGCCGCGACCCCGACCAGCGCCGCGCCCTCCCCCGCGTCGCCGAACATCATGCCGAACATGAATACGTAGGATGCCCAGGCGAGCCAGGCCGGGTCGATGTCGGCGTACGGCACCGTGCCGTACGTCTGAACCAGCGGAGACACCGAGCGGCGCAGCGGGCCGCCGGCCACGAGCGTGGGCGGCTGGACTCCGCGTGGATCCCTGAGCGGGACGACGGCACCGCCGACCTCGGCCAGGCTGGCGGCCACCTCGGCCAGCCGGTGAGCCGGGATCCAGCCGGCCAGCGCGCACGCTCCTGAGCCGCTGACCGCGCCGGCCGCATAGGCCTCGAGCTGGCCCTCGCCAGCGAGCAGGTCGTACTGGCCCGCCCGCTCCAGCGCGTCAAGGTCGGGCCGCGGGACGGACAACGCGGCATCCACGGGATGCCCAGCACGCTGCAGCCTGCGTGCCGCCTCGCCGGCCTGGCTGTATACGGGACCCGAGGTGCCCTCCGCGCCCGTCGCGGGCCCGATCTCCACCGCCGCCGCATCCGCGATCCGGACGAGCACGTCACGCAGCGATTCGCCCGCGGCCACCAGGGCGACGCGCTTCATCCGGACAGGAACCGCCGTATCAAGCCAGCTCATCGTAGGCCTCCGGCGGCGCGCCGCCGCGTGCGGCGATCTCGAGGGCAGCACGGATCCGCCATGCGTCGCACGCCATGACGGCCACCGCGCCCAGCACCACGTCGCTGTCCAGGCTGGACGTGCGCAGCAACCGCAGGCCATCCTGCTCGACCCGGGCCAGCCAGATTTCCTCCGCCCGCCACAGGTCGGCCGCGGAGGCGAGCCCGGCGATTACCCACCGTGCCCGCGGCGGCAGCGCGCCGGCCAGTTCAGCCAGCGTGCCGGCGCCCTGCGCACCCGGCCCGAGCAGGCTGAGAGCACCGCCCAGGACCGCCGGGTCAACGGAACGGCCTGCGGCGAACCGCTCACCGGCCACCAGCAACGCGACCACGCCGCTGGCCCAGATCCGGGCCGGATCGCCGAGTGCCGCGGCTCGGACCGCCCATCGCGCCCGCATGCCCAGCCGCACCGCGCGTATCGTCTGCCCGCCGGGGTCCTGCCAGGCCGAGGCGGCCAGCGCCGCCCGCAGCTCGCTATTGCTTGCCGCCTGCCGGAGCCGTGGCCAGGCGGTGGCGAGCGCGCCCAGCTCGAATTCGGCATCGGCTGGTCGGCCCGCGATGGCTTGCAGCAGCTCGTCGACGTTGGCCACCTCGAACCAGGCGGCGAGGACGCGCAGCAGCCGGACGCCGTCCATGGGCAGCCAGCCGGCCAGCACCCGCAGGTTCCACAAGACCGTTCCGGCAATCTCGTGCTGTGCCGCTGCCAGCGGCTGCTCAGGCCGGACGTTAGCGCCGTACGGGGTGGCGGCCAGCGCCTCCAGCGCATCCCCGAGCGAGCTGCACGCCGCCAGCTCCCGCGCGGCCCCGGCGCCCACGCGGCGGCGGGCCAGAGCGCGCGCCCGCACGCTGCCCGCTACCCACCCCGCGCTCACGGGACGTCCGGCTGCAGGTGCCGGATCGAGTCCACGGCACGGGCCGCCAGAGCCGGGATGCGCTTGCGGGCCAGCTCGCGCGTCCGGGCGGCCTGCTGCCTGGCGCTGTCTATGTCCCTCGCGGCCTCATCCAGTGCCCGGGCCATCACCTGCCGGGCCGCCTCCTCACGGGCCACCTGGGCGCGCCGCGCCGCGTCGGCGGCGATGGCAGCCGCCTCAGCCCGGGCGGCAGCCAGAATCTGCCCGGCATCGCGACGGGCCTGGGCGATCATGCGGTCGCGCTGCGCGTCCGTGCTCTGCAGGAGCACCAGCACCGGCCCCACCTCTGCCTCCAGGGCGCGGGAACGGTCGGCCGGCACTCCGGCGAGTGCTGCAGCTCCTGGAGGGCCAGCCGACCGGAAGCGAGCCAGGAAATCCCGCAGCTGAGGCATGCTCACACATCAGCGCTCCGGACGGGCGGCAGGATAGGGCCGAAGGTCGCTCGCCGGCAGTGCCGAGGTCCACCATGGTGACCTGTGGGGCTCGAATACACGAATGTGGCTGTGAGCTGCTGTCTTTCGTAATGTTGCACGGCTGTCAAGCGGCGATCTGGTACTCGTGCGAGAGGCCGCCGAGGACCTGCTTTCTGCGGACCCGATGCTCGGCTAGGTCGATCTGCGGTGGCCGGATGTGAGCTTGAGCCGGTGGCAGCTGGCCCAGGGTTCGGTGCGGCCGGGCTGCGTTGTAGTGGATCAGGTACTCGGCCAGGACCCGCCGCAGGTGATGCTCATTGACGATCAGCAGCCGGTCGGGCAGCTCCCGCCGCAAGGTGCCGATCATCCGTTCGCAGACGGCGTTGCCCCGCATCGTCAGCTACACCCGATCCGCATGATCGGTACCGGCGTGCCCGTGTGACGCACCCGTTCCACCCGCTGGCCGGCCGCGACTTCGAGTTCGTCGTCT
>Ga0335085_10010910_pt1 | contig 13522 bp, 8 predicted proteins | sample Lox_Sample_45_FD_206712 | JGI IMG/M metagenome (GOLD analysis project Ga0335085, IMG submission 206712) | Soil microbial communities from Loxahatchee National Wildlife Refuge, Florida, United States - Lox_Sample_4.5 | ecosystem: Environmental > Terrestrial > Soil > Wetlands | place: USA: Florida...
TGCTGGCGCGCTTTCGCGCGCTGCTGCGAAGGAACGCGCTGCTGGAACCGGCCGGAATCGCCAACGTGTGGATCGGAGATGTGGAAGTGGATTTCCGGTCGCGCCGGCTGGTTTCCAAGGGCAAGCAAATCCGGCTGAGCGCGAAGGAATTCGATCTTCTGGCCTACCTGGCGGCGCACCCCAACCGCGCGATTCCACACGAAGAGCTGCTGCACGCCGTTTGGGGCCCGGAATATGGCGAAGAGCGCGAGTATCTGCGCGTGTTCGTCAACCGGCTGCGAAAAAAGATCGAGCCTTCGCCGCAGGATCCGCAGTTTTTGATCAAGGAGCCGTGGATCGGCTACAGCCTGAAATTGCCGGTGAAACACTAGCGGCGTTCTCCTTGTTTAGGAATCTCTTATGAAGCGTTTATGCCTGTTTTAGGGCCGTGAGGATAGGTTTGGTTCGGAGAACGCAATGAGACTTCGAATCCATGAGTTCGGCGGCCACGACGAAATAGGGAATGGATATTTCGAATCGAACGAAAATCCCCGGATTTCCGTTACGGTGGTGCACACCACGAACGAAGGAACGCTGGCGGCGCTGAAGGCGGCTGCCGCGCTGGCGAGCAATCTGGATGTGCGCCTCGGATTGATCATGCCTGAAGTGGTGCCGTTCCGGCTTCCGATCGAGCAGCCGCGACGGTCCGTCGATTTTCTCAAACAACTTCAGGAAAGCCTGGTAGCCGAAGCGGGCCTTGCAAGCGAGGAAATCCTGGTGCAGATCTGCGTGTGCCGGGATACGCGAGAGACGCTGGGCCGGCTGCTGCCGGCGCCTTCACTGGTGGTGCTGGGTGGCCGCCGCGGCTGGTGGCCGAGCCGCGAACAGCGGCTGGAGACATTTCTCTCCCGGCTGGGACATCACGTTGTATTCGTGGATCTCGCCGCGGAGAAGCCCGCGGCGGAATCGGGAAGCTCGGCCGGGAATCGTTTTTCTGCGCAACCGTCCATCCGGTGACAGAATTTTCCGCGAACGACATCGTTGTCGGCGTTTGCAGCTCCCTCAAACCTAGAACAGAGGTAAACCCAGGCTCGCCTTGCCGATGAAATCCTTCAGTACGTCGTTCGAGGGAGCCATCACCGAAGCGGCCTGAGCGTCACGGAAGACTCTTTCCAGGCCCCCGCGCCGGCCGAACGCCCACCCACCGCCCAGAGTCATGGCGCGCGAAACCGCGGCGAGACATGCATCGGCGGCAAACACTTTGACTCCCAGCACGTCGAGCATGGCGGCAGGATCCGCGGCCTGCGCTTTGCGGATGGTGTCCTTCAGATACGCTTCGGCGGAATGGATGGCGAGAGTGATCTCGGCGATCAAGTACTGCACTCGCGGGATCGCGGCGAGCGCCGCGCCACCGGCGTGAGCGTATTTGCGCGCGCTCATGCGCGCAGTGATGGCTTGGTGTGCGGCCTTAGCCAATCCGACGGAAACGGAAGCGACGCCGATCTGAAAGTAGGGCAGCACGACCTCCAGCATGCTCTGAAAGCCGCTGCCTTCCGGACCCAGACGGGATTCGTCGTCAAGCGGAACATTCGAAAGAGTCATTGGAGCGCTGGCGTTAGCGGCCAGACCGAGGCCCTCAAAGCGGCCTTCGGTCGTAAATCCCGGCGTGTTCTTCGAGACGACGTATAAATCGGACTCGGTGAATGCGGCGGCGTTCGCCTTGCGCGCGGACACGACGTAGCTATCGGCCTCGCCGGCGCTGGTGACAAAGCTCTTCGTCGCGCTGAGCTTCTTCTGGGTGCCGTCCTTGTGGATCTGGCTGACCGGAGCATAGAAGTGGCCGCCCGAGCCGGCTTCGCTGAACGCGAGGGTGCTGATGTTGTCGCAGGTCGCGCACGCCGGCAGGAGGCGCTGCTTCAGAGCGTCGCTGCCCTTGGCGGCGATGACGGCGGTGGCGCAGAAATGCATGAGCGTCACCATGGCCGTCGACGCGCAATGGCGGGCCTGGGCCTCGAGCGCCTGGGACATGTCCGACAGGCTCGCGCCCGCGCCGCCGTATTGCGGCGGGATCAGGAGTCCGAGCACGCCCGCCCTGCCGAGCGCCTGGAGATTTTCGCGCGGGAAAAGGCGCGACTGATCGATCCGGTCGGCGTTGGGGCCCAGCACTTCGTTCGAGATTTTTTCATTGGCGGCCAGAATGGTTTTTACGTCGGGCATGGCATCCTCCGCTGCCCGGTTGGGCAGCTCGATGAAGATTCGCATTCATAGAGAGTCCGCTACGGAAACGGTGAAACAGAAAGACGGGCGAAAAATGGAAGGCGGCCGCCGGGCGCCTCTAGGCGAGGGCTCAAGTAAAGCCGGTGGCGCGGCCGAGCGTGCGATGGAGGGCGGAATCGAGCATTCGAGAGAGCCTTGGCGCGATGGAAAAACGGGCGATTCGTCGCGCGGGGAGAGTATAGGCGGAGGGGAAGGCGGTTGCCAAGCGCGACCGGGAAAATTGCGCCCAGCGGCCCCGGCAGATGATGCCGGGCGCGACCAGGGACAGAAACGAAAAGCGAAAGCGGCACTCGATAAGTCGCGGAAAACGCAGGGCGAAAACTTCGACGAACGCGCCCGGCCCGCGGCACAGCGCTTGCAGGGACGATCTAAGAATTTCGGAGCGAGCGCCGATAGGTACTGCGTATCCGGAGCAGAAGCAGCCGGGGCCTCGGCAACGCCCAACGAATCGGGCGCGGACTGTAGGCGAGCGCCGCATCCGCGGGCCGTTCGGCGATTTCAGTGATTCGATCGAAAGTTGAAACTGGAAGGTGTGTCATCGCTGGAATCAAGATCGCGAAAAATCATGCCGCGGAAATGAGAGACCGCCGGCGGCGCGCCCGAGCGCGCATCACCATGGGCGTGCATATTCGGGGCGGCATCGGCACGCTCGAGGCGTTTGACGATTTCGGCACGAGTCTTGATGTATCCCGCGATGGCGCGCTGGTGAAGACGGTGCGCGGCGGATACTGGCCCGGGCAGCTGCTGGAAGTGACGTGTCCTTACACGGAAGAAGCGAATGCAATCAACACTTCTCGACGCGCGAAAGTGATTCGCAGCGTGCTGACTTCGACGTTCAGCTACGCGCTCGCGATCGAATATCAGCGGCCGTGGGATGATCCGGCGACGGGCGCGTGGTCGGCGCGGCCGTATCCCAACCAGGTGCGCGTGCTCGGCATTGAGTCCGACGCGCGGTCGGCGCACGCGATGAAGAACGCGCTCGAAGGCGACGGCTACCACGTGCTGTACGTGGCCACGGCGGAGCAGGCGCTCAACGTGCTGCGCAGCGAAGTCCCCGACGTGCTGGTGATGGAATCGGAAGGCGGAGCGATTTCCGGGCTCGATCTGTGCGCGATCGTGAAGACCACCGACCGGCTGCAGCATATTCCGGTGATTTTGCTGACGACGTCCGCGATGCCCTCGGATTATTCGGCGGGCCGGAACCTGGGCGCGATCGTGTGCATGAAGAAGCCCTGCCCGCCCGGACAGCTGCAGCGCGCGGTGCATATGGTGGCGCCGCCTCCGGCCGAGCAGACGATCTATAGCGGGCGCTTCAACATCGGGCCGTACGTGCGGACGTCGTAGGGGCGCGGGAATTCGCGCGGCATTCCATCGCAGGAGAGAAGGAGCGGGAAATCGTCGTGTCGCTTGATCCAGTCGCGCTGAAACTGCAGGGCCGCGGGGGTTGGCTGCGGCCGGGAACGCTGCTGGTCGCCGTGCGCGCCTTCTGGGGCGTGCTGCACCATCTCGACGTCACGCTTTCGGGCGAGCCCCGAGGCAGCGTCGACTGGGAAATCAACGCGCTGAAGAAATCGGGGCCCGCGGTGATCGTTTTCATCGGCCACCTGAAAACGCCGCCGAAGGACTACACCAATGAAGTCCGCAAAGCCGTGCTCGACGGCGTTCACACCATCGGGCATTCGGGCGAACGGCCCTATTGGTTCTCCGACGAAGCGCTCGAAATGCTGAAAGTCCTGGCCGGGCAGCGCGCGTCGATGGACGAAATCGCGGTGATCGTCGACGAAAAAGAGGAAAAGCTGGAAGCCGACGCGGTCGAGCGCATCAGCCGCATCGCCGGACAACGCTACGAGACGCTGACCTCCGTCGTGGGCACTCTGGAATCGATCAGCGTGAGCCGCGGCATGCGCTTTCGCGTCGCCAGCGAAGCGACCGGGAAGACCATCACCTGCCGCTTCAGCAGTCCGAAGATTTTATCCGACGCCAAGGAATGCCTGGGCGAGCGCGTGATGGTTTTCGGGCAGCTCACTTTCAACGCGGTCGATGAGCCGATTCTGATGCGAGTTACCGGGTTGGAGCCGTGCATCCCCAAGGAAGCGCTGCCGAATATCGCTTACATGTCCGGCCGCATCTCCCGGCTCACCGGGGATATGAAGCTCGGTGAATACATTTCACGCTTGAGACGATAATCATGACCAGCAAAGTGAACAGAATTTATTGGGATTCCACGGCCTTCATCTGTTTTCTCAAGAAAACCGAAGGAGAGCGCCGCCGGATATGCGAAGACGTGCTCTATCACGCGCGCGACGGAAACGTTCAACTCTTCACTTCAACCTTCACCCTCGCCGAAGTCATTCGTCCCCACATTCTCGATGGCGTAGGCACGCGGCTGATTTCACCGGAGGAAATCGCGGAGATCCAGGGCATGTTCCAGTGGCCGTGGATCAAGAAAGTCGATCTCGACCAGCGCGTGGCGCGAAGAGCCGTCGAAATCGAGCGCGATTACGGCCTCAGCACGGCGGATTCGATTCATGCCGCTTCGGCGATCATTGCGAAGGCGGATGTGCTGCAGCACTGGGAACGCAACGACGAGTTCGGAAAAATCGGGCGGCTCATCGCGGTCGAACACCCGCGGATGCTGACCTACGGAGCGGTCGCCACCATGCCCTCTTCCGGCGCGCCCGCGCGGCTTCCCTCCGGACACCAGCGCGTGTTTCACCCTGGAGCAGCCGTGTTCGGCCAGCACAGCCTGCGCGCGCGCTCGCGGCCGTGATCGTGCCGCGGCGTTCCGCGCATCCGCAATAACCTTCTCGTCGCAATAAACATTCGCGCCCGCGCGCCGATGAATGGGGCGTGACCGTTCGAACTGCTTGGCCAGAGGCCCTGCGCGCATGAGCGACAACGAGATCGTCGGCGAATTTCTTGTGGAGAGCTATGAGAATTTGGACAAGCAGAGTGCCGATCGCAGCGCCACCGATGATGATCAGCTCGGCGGGCTGAATCAGCACCTTCAGATTGCCGTGCTCCATCAGGTAGCCGCCCAGAATGGCGCCGATCACCACGACGATTCCTATAATCACGAACATATCGAATGAAACCTCGCTACTTTTCAGCGCTTACCATGTCGTCGCAGAGCAAGATTTGATTTCCACCGTGCTCGGCACAGGATTTCAGAGCTGCTTCCGCGCGTTGTACGATGGCTTCGCAGGTGTCGCCCGTTTGGGCGCTGGCGCCACCGAGGGAAATAGTGGTGCGAATCTGGTCGCCCCACCATTCGACCTCGCAACGCTGGGCCATTTTGCGGAGCCGCTCGCCGACTTTTCCGATTTCGTGCGGGCCGCACTCGATCAACACGGCCAGGAACTCGTTCTCTCGCCACCGCCCGATGGTGTCCGTAGGGCGCAAACCGTTTTCGAGGGTCTGGCCCACAGCGCGAATCAGCGCAGCCACGGCGCCGGCGCCCGAGCGGGCCTTCAGAGCATCCAGATTGTCGATTCCGATGCAGAGGATCGAGAAGGGAACTGGATGTTCCGCGAAAGTGACCAGGGTTTCCCGAAGGTACGATTGCACCAGAGCGTGATTCAGAAGGCCGGAGGCGTCGTCAATGCAGCCATATTCTTGCAACTTGCTGAGGCGCACGTCGAGATGCGGACTAAAAGTGGCTTCCTCGAAAGTTTCGACGGCACCGACAAGCGCGCCGCGACTGTCCCGGATGGGTGCAGCGTGAAGGCGCGTGAGAATTCGATTTCCGGACTTGTGCCGGATTGAAACCTGGGCGGCATTGTCTTTTCCGTTTCGCAGGGCGATCGAAACGGGCAAGAGCTCGCCGTCAATGGGATTGTTATCCGCATCGAGGCGCCCGAGAAAATCGTGGAGGGCGGAATGGCCGACGATTTCCTGCCGCAGATAGCCACTGATACGCTCGGCACCGGTGTTCCAGAACAATATCTTCCCGGCTGTGTCGACCAGGTAGACGCCGGCCATGACGCTATCGAGCGCGGCCCGGTAGAAATCGGAGTCGTCGGGGGTCTGCACGTAACGTCCATCGGTGAAACGTCCGCTGAGCTTTACGCCTGTGAGAGATCAGGACTCATCTGAACGGACGAGAGGGAAAGTGTGTGGAGGAAGTTGGCTACGGCAGGAATTGCGGGATAGGTATCCGGATGTGCGGATTCAAAACAGACGTCGGGAGGCAAATCGATTAGAATCGGAGAAGCCAGCGCGCCCGTAGCTCAGTTGGATAGAGCATCTGCCTTCTAAGCAGAGGGTCGCCCGTTCGAATCGGGCCGGGCGCGCCACTGGTTTTCAAGGCGTTACCTCGCAGAATCCTTCCCCGAAGCACGTGTGGCGGTCGATCTCCGCGCTAGCGAACTCGAGGAGGGCGCGGATTGGTCACGTAAACGAGCGGCCGCGGCTGCGCTCCGTGCCGAGCGCGCGCCAGCGCGGCAGCATCGTGAGGAGCCGCTGACAATTCCGGATGCAATTTTGAAGTCGATGCTTCCGCGCCCGGGTAGGTCAGGGGCGGAGGTTCGGCGAGCGAACTGAAATCCAGGACGGCGACGCCGTTGCCGGTCTGGCCCGTAATCGCGATCAGGATGTTGTCCTCGCCATCTTCGACCAGAGCGTCGTAATTCAGCGACAGGCTGAACGGCAGCGCGATGCGCTCGCGCAGGACTTCCAGGCGGCCATCGAAGACGTCCACGCCATTGGTCGAGGGCATAAGCAACAGACTTCCGTCCGGGCTCAGCTTGCTTCCGTAGACGTACGAGATCGATTCGATTTCACGGTCGTTGAGCGCGAGATACGACAGGGCGTTGAGATTCGTATCGTAGGTGTAACCGCTGGCCGCGTACTGCAGCTGATTGGCGGAAAGCGCCAAATCGTAGGAGCCGTAGCAACAGCCTTGATCGATGGTGGCCGAGGTGATGAGACCGGTCGAGGTATCCAAACTAAATACATATCCATACGAATTGAAGAAGACGCGGCTGTTGTCGGCGCTCAGCTCCGCGCGCAGGTAGCTGTCACTCGGTCCGAAGCCCGGGCTGGGGAGGTCGAGGGTCGTCAATATGCCGGTGTTGGTATCCAACTGGAAATACTCGCTGAAGCCGTCTCCGCCTAGCACCTCAGTGGTGATGTAAGCGATTCCCGAATCCGTGATGGCGATTCCTGCGGGATCGACCAGGATCCCCTGCGGCTCGGACGGCGTGATCGGAAAGGTTTTCACGATGGTGGGGCTCGACGGATTGAGGACGTAGACCACGTTCGCGCCGTTATCGGCGATCGCGAGCTTCGATCCGTCCGGCGAAAGCGCGAGACCCCAGAGCCGCTGCGCGAGCCCGTTCGACGGCGCGGGAATATTGATCGGCGGCTGCCAGGCCCCGGCGATGCGTGAAAACACCTGAATTTTGCTGGCGTCGGTGAAGTAATACAACTGGCGGACGCGATCGTAAATTCCCTGCACCAACTGCGCGCCGGAAAGCGGAAATTGCTGAGTGGCGGGAAGGTACGTCAAGCCGGCGGTCGCCGTGGCGCTGCCGGAGGGTGTGGTGACGACGACGTTGGCGGCGGAACCGCTGGCGCCCTGGGGAATGGTGAAGTAGAGCGACTGCAGAGGAAAGGGCTGCGAGAACAGGTTGTAAGCGTCGGGATTGAACCCCGTCACGCTGGCGGCGTGGCCGCCAACCGTTACACTCACGTTGGAGGGAATGGTGTTCGCGTTCAAAGGTCCAAACCCATAGCCGTAGACGACGCCGGTTCCGCCGCCCTCCGCTGTCGATTGGTTTGGCGTGACCTCCAGGATCGTTGGTCCGTAGCTGAAGCCGTCCGGCAGGATCTGCATGCCGCCGTCGGTTGTAAACGTGTAAACGGCTACCGGCCCCGGACTGTTGGCGGGTGTGGTCGCGGAAATTACGCCGGATGCCACCGACACGTTCGTCGCAGCCGCAGCGCCGAAATACATCGAACTTAACGTCCCGAGCGTGTTCGGATCGGGCAGTTGGATGGCTGTTCCGCCGGCGACGGGCCCGGTATCGGGAGTCAAATAGCCGTTGGTGAAAGCGGTACCGACAGGCCCGGTTCGCAACTGCGTCGTGTCGAGAAATCCGAAGCCTTCCTCGAGCGGACCCATCAGCAAACCGGTGCTGGTCGCGACTTGATAAAAGGGATTGGATGAGGGGCCGACCGTGAAGCCGCCAGAAGTGGGTTCGACCACAATATTGGGCATCCAGCCGACTTGCTGCCCGTTGGCGACGTTGTATGCGTAGACGATCGTGGGCCCCGGAACGAAGAGCGTCGTGGAATCGGCGCTAAAGATGAGACCGGAGGCGGATGAGGCGTCCCCGCTCACGGGGAATTCCGACACTTCGGCGAGCGTGTGCGCGTTGTACAGTGTGACCGAGGCCGGATACGACGGGAATGCGAGATAGTTTCCGTCGGGCGAGGCCACGATGTTGATCACGCTTCCATTGATCCCCACGGATTGAAACTGGTTTGTCGCGGTATCCAGCGCACATAGACCCGCACCTGCGCCGCCGATCAGGAGCGAATTGCGATCGGGGGTCAGCGCGAATCCAAAGATGTGCAGGCCCACGGCGGACCCGCACGCCGGGAGGCTCGGGCCACCAGCGATGCCTCCCGTTCCGTACATCTCGATCGAATTGTCGGCCGGATTCCAGATCGCGAAGCCGCTGGAACCGTCCACACTGGGAATACCGCCGGCCTCTCCCAGAATCGCCACGCTGCCATTTGCGAGCACGAGGGCAACGAGACCCACATAGCCGTACGGACCGATTTCACTGGCCTGGTATCGACGGGTGACTTGGCGGGTCTGCGGGTTGACGGTGTAGATGTCGCCGAAAAGTGTCTCTATATAGAGGGTGGAACCGTCCGGGGTTTGATCAATGCTGTAGGCGCCCGGGACCGTGATGGTCGCGATCTGCTGCTCGGTGGAGGGATCGATGACGAATATCTGGTTCGAATAGGGATCGGTGACGAAGAGGTAGCCCGTGGGCCCGTTGAGCACCACCCAATGGGAATTCACCGACAGGAAATACTCGGTCACCGCGTCGGTGCGCAGGTAGCGAGTCCTTCCGGCAGTGTTCGGCCCGCCCCCCACTCCTCCGCCGCCGGGCGCGCTGACGCTCACGCTGACGGGCAACTGATGAGACAGACCGCCGCTGGTTCCGACGACCTCGGCGGTCACCGTGGTGGCCGTGGAATTTGCCGCGGCAGAAAACGTGATGGGCTCGGACGAGCCGGCTTGGACCGTGAAAGTGGGCGGCGAAACGGTTACGCCCGAAGGTAAATTGCTGAACGAGATCGAAACCTGACCAGAAAAACCATTGAGCGGCGTAACCGAGACATTCGCATGCGCCGTATTACCGGCGGTGATCGAGACAGATGGGGGATTCAAGCCCAGCTCGAAATCCGGTGAAGGAGGCGGTTGGCCGCCGCCAGAATTGCCACCGCCGCCGCAGGCGTTCAGTACGGCTAGTGCGGCTAGAACGCCGACAGCCATCCATTTTCGACTATAAGCCGAGCGCCTGTGGCACGTTGCGTTGCTCATACCGGGAAATTCAGCCAGGATCCTGCGATCCGATTTCTTGCGAACGATCGAAAAGGCTGGCCATTGTCATCGTAAATTCGCCCCAAGTCAATACACAGTGCGTCACTCTTACTGAGCGATTAGTTGGTCATGAAGTTAGAGGCTGGCCGTGATATAGTCCCGCGCCGGGCTTTCTTCTCATGAGCAGGGTATCGATTCACATGCCGCTGTGGCGCGCTGTTTTGAGCCGGATCGCGTGTGTGGTTGCGGGAATTCTGGTTCTGGCCCAGACCCCTGCGGCGGCATCCGTCAAGTTTACGAATCCCACATTCATCCCAACCGCGGATGATCCTCTCGTGTTGGTGACTGCCGACGTCAACCACGACGGCAAGCCGGATTTGATTTACATCGACGGCAATCTCTTCTACCTGCCTCGCACGGTGCACGTGCTGCTGGGCAATGGGGACGGCACGTTCACTCATTCGCAGGACATAAACCTCGCGGTCGGCGGCTGTTGTTCCATCGCGGTGGCGGATGTGACCGGCGATGGCGTTCCGGATCTGATGATCGCCGGGAACGACGGAGTGCCGCTCGTGCTTACCGTGATGAAAGGGAACGGCGACGGCACGTTTCAACCGCCGGTGGTGACCCAATACCAGCCCACGAACTCCGTCGGTTATCCCGGCATGAGAGTTCCGATCGAGGTTGGCGACATCAACGGCGACGGAAAGCAGGATTTGGTGCTGACCGACACCAGCAACGGCACGATCTATATCATGCTCGGCGACGGGACCGGGAATTTCAGCTACAGCGTCTCGATCCAAACCTACCAAACCGGTCCCACGTATCTGGTCGATCTGAACGGGGATCATATTCTTGATATTGTCGCCACCGATCCGATCGGCGCCGATTTCCTGGTGTATCTCGGCCAGGCAGGCGGTTCTTATCCTCAATTCACTCGATACTCGGTGGGGATTTCGGCCGGTTCGTTTTTGCTGCTTGACCTCAATGGCGACGGTCATCTGGATATGCTCTTCGAGTATTACCCGTACCAACTAGGATATTTCCCCGGAAATTCGAACGGAACCTTCGGCGCCATGGTGGCGCTCGGGAATTCGCCTTCCGCCAATCAGCTCGTGGCTGCAACCGATCTGACGAACGACGGTATCGCTGATCTGACGTTCATCACGACCAGCGGCATCGCGGTTTCGCCGGGAATGACGGGACCCGCCTATGGCCCACCGCTGACGACGATCACGGGCGGTTCCACCAGCCCGTACTCCATGCTGCCGATCATTCCCGCCTTCGCGGATTTCAATGGTGACGGACACATCGATATGGCCATGGCGGCGGAGGGAGGAATCGCGGTTTTCCCCGGCAAGGGCAATGGCTCTTTTTCGAGCGTCGAATTCTACGACATGGGCCAGGAGGTAGGTTCGGCGGCCATCGGCAAATTCAGCGGAAGTTCATTCGAGGACGTCGCCGTGAGCTTGCCGGCGCCGCTGCCCCGATTGCTGATCGGCAATGGATCGGGCGCGTTTACGCTGGGTCCCGATCCCAACACGAGCTACGCGACGAGCGGGGCCGACATAACGCTCCTGTCCGGCGATTTCAACGGCGACGGCAAACCCGATTTGAACGAAAGCACCGGGTCTCCCAATGATAGTTTCCAAGGCACGGATTCCGTCGTGTTCAATGAAGGAGGCGGAAATTTTGAGGCGCCGGTCAGCGTTCCGAACACAACGCCGATCACGGCGGACTTCAACGGTGACGGCCGCACGGATTTCGTCGACATTCCCGGCGACGACATTACCGTTTCTCTCGGCCAGGCCAACGGAACTTTTGTAGTGAAGAATACGCAACTGCTGGCGGGATTCGGCACCGGACATTTCAACGCCGGCGACGTCAACCACGACGGCAAACCCGACCTGATCCTGGATTACGGCGATCACTTCGAGGTTTGGCTGGGAAATGGCGACGGCACGTTTGCCTATTCGAATTCGGTCGACCTGACCGGCGTGACGAGCGATTTCGTAGCCGCGGTGACCGATCTCGATGGCGACGGCAATGGCGACGTGATCCTGTTGCCCGATGCGAACGTCGGCGCGACTCTCGGGCCGCTCACGATTTTTTACGGCAATGGAGACGGCACGTTTCAATCGCCGGTGTTTCTCCCGATATCTCATCGCTATTCCTGGGTCACGGTGGCGGATCTGAACAACGACGGCAAGCCCGACCTCGTGCTTACGGACGGCGCCGCGATCGCTGTCTTGATGAACCTCGGATCGAGAACGTTTGACGCCGAACAGGACTTCATCGGTGGCCGCTCGGTTTCCATTCCGATCGCCGTTGGTGACGTAAACGGAGACGGACTGCCGGACATCGTGGTGGGCAACGAAGGAGGCACGACCGTCGCCGTTCTGCTGAACCAGGGCTCGGAGTCAACTTCGGCCGCGGTGTCGGGCAATCTCACGGTCAATCCGGAACCCTCGAACTTCGTAAATTCTTTTCAGGTCACCCTGACATTGTCGGGCGGAGCCGGCGCCCCCGTGCCCACGGGGACGGTAAGTTTCACGATCGATCAGCAATTTGTGACCACCAGCACCTTATCCGGCGGATCAGCCTCCATGACGCAGGCCGCGAACACCTTGGTTGCCGGCCAGCACACCATCATCGCGGCCTACAACGGTGACGGTCACTACTCCGCGCGCAACTTCTCCGTGGTCCACACCGTCGATCCGCCCGTCTATTTGACGTCGTTGAGTCTGGCGGCGGGTCCGCAACCCGTCTTGACGGGCCAGACGGTCCGTTTGGTCGCGACTGTAAGTTCCGCTCCGTCCCCGACCGGCGGAATCGTCACGTTTTCGGATGGCGGCAATTCCATTGGCGCGGTGGCGATCAATTCGCAGGACACCGCCAATTTCGACACTTCCTTGCTGGCAGCTGGAACGCATTCGCTGAGCGCGACGTATCAGGGTTACACGCAGATCGGATTCACCGGGAACGACACGGCCTATGTAGCGGCCATTTTTTCGCCCAGCAACTCGAGCACGGTGAGCTTCACGGTTGGCGCGGACGCGACCACCAGCGCCCTTTCGCCATCGAGCACGTCGCCGACCGCGGGAACCGTGGAGACATTCACCGCAACCGTCAGCTCGGTGGCAGGCGTGCCGTTCGGCGGGGTGACGTTTTTCGACGGCAGCACCATGCTCGGAACGCTTGGCGTCAGCAGCAGCGGCGTCGCGGCCTTCAGCACCGCGTCTTTGAGTTCCGGTACGCACTCGATCACGGCCAGCTACAACGCGAACCCGCCCTACGCGGGCAGCCAGTCCGCCCCAACGACGATCACCGTCGCTCCAGCGTCTGCCAATCTGCACGGCTCGGTGGTTTCCGTGTCGAGACAGCTCGCTCCGCATAGCGGAACCCCGATGCTCGTTGCCACCGTGACCGCCGGCGGCAGCAGTACGGATGGAGCCGTGACATTCATCGACAACGGCGTCATCTTGGGGAGCGCAACGGTCGGTCCCGATGGAACCACAAGCCTGAATGCGGCGGCTCTGGCCGGCGGAACCCATCGTCTGACCGCCAGCTTCGGCGGAGGACTCAATTCAGCTCCCAATGTTTCGCCGGAACTCCTTTTGCAATGGCCTCAGACCGGACCCAGCTTCAGTCTCACGTTGCCGGCGAATATGCGGCAACTGCACCTCTCGGAGTCTGTCGAATTGT
>Ga0335085_10010911_pt1 | contig 13522 bp, 10 predicted proteins | sample Lox_Sample_45_FD_206712 | JGI IMG/M metagenome (GOLD analysis project Ga0335085, IMG submission 206712) | Soil microbial communities from Loxahatchee National Wildlife Refuge, Florida, United States - Lox_Sample_4.5 | ecosystem: Environmental > Terrestrial > Soil > Wetlands | place: USA...
ACCATCGATTCGTTGAACAGCGACCACTTCGACGCCTGATTTCGCAACAGTAAAAACGAAAACAGCCGCGACCGAAATCGCGGCTGTTCTGCTTTTCTGCGGCTTAGTGGGAGGGCTTATGGTGCGTCGTGGTGTGATGCGTCGGGGGCGGCTCCGCACTCTTCGGCTTCACCAGCGCTCCTTCATCCATAATCATCATGAACGGATTGGCGGTGTACGAGCTCGGCTTGCCCTGAAAGTCGGTGGTCGAACCTTCTTTAGGGATCAGCTTCGCGGGCAGCTCGCCAGCCATGTTCACCGTGATGTCAGCCTTCGGCGGTGTGGCGTTAATGTCGTCATAGGACTCAGCGATCATCAACTGGGTCGGCGTCACGGAGATGACTTTGCCGCCACCAAGCGCCAGGGGCTTGTCCTTGATCTGCGTCCAGACGCTATCGGCCGCCTGCTGATTGCCGGAGGTCAGGATGAACTGAATCTCATCGAACGACATCTGCGAGACCTGCTTTGACTGCAGCATGTTCGCGGCCTGTTCAGCTGGTGTCGGCGCAGGCTTGATCGTCCAGCCCTGCGGCGGCGTAACGCTCGTGGCCGCGGCCTGGAGCACCTGGGCCCATCCGTCGTCGCCGCCGTGATACTTCATATATTTGCGGCGGCCGAATTCGCCGATCTGCTGTTTGTATTGCGGAGTGGGCGCCATGTTCGACGCGCGCGCCACATACCACAAACCTTCCAGCCACTGTTCCGGCGTGAGGTTGGGAGCATTCAGATACGCCAAAGCCAGCGGATACACCAGGCTGAACGCGGTCGGGTCATTCGGCGGCAGAGCGTTGACTGCGTCCTGCAGCGATTTCTGCGCCACGGAGTAATTATTCGACTGCAGCGCATTCAGGCCTACCGAAGCATTGAAGATGCCGGAGAGTTGGTCTTTCAGTTTCTGGAAGTCCACATCCGACATGTTTTCGGGTTTCTGATACGTCTGAAGCGCCTGTAGTCCACGTTGGCCGAACTGAGCTGCCGACTGGAGGTCCTGCGTATTTTGCGGAGCCGGTTCTGACTGCGCTTTCATGCGGTTCAGGTAGCTGAGCAGGGCAAGCGCCGTAACGTTGTTGGGATCCGCCTGCAGAACCTTGTTGGCGGTATCCAGAGTCTTGGGAACATCTCCAAGTTGCTGGTACGTTCTCATCAACAGCTCGAGGGCATCCACCTTCATTACGCTGTTGGGATACTGGTTGACGAACGACTCCAGCGCGGACGCCTTCATGTGCGGATCTGTAGCCTGGATCGCGCCCATGTAAGCGTTGTATTCGGCCGGGTCTTTAATCTCTTTTTTCTGTTGTGCCGGTTGTCCCGCCCCTTGCGGCGCGGACTGCGCCACCGCGAGGGTAGCGACCGCAAACACGAGCACAAGCGTCATGAGCGACTTCTTCATCCAAAGGCTCCTTAGCACTCCCGAATAGTAGCAACGCATAGCAAATTTACTGCCCACCCACAAACCCGTACAGCGAATAACCCAGTTTTTCGGTTATTCAGGACGGCAATGTTTCCGCGTCTCCGTCCCCCTTGCAACTGGCAATAATGATAGGGATAAGGTGCGGACGGCGATTATAAAAACCCGGGTTCCCTTTAGGCAAGCTAAGGTATTCGCAGCACAGCAATTTTTCGCGACGAAAAGGCAAACCAGTTAGATGCCAGTAACATAACCCATGTTGCCGAACCACGAGGTTCATCATACGCGCATCGAGTTCGCGGAGGAGCACGGCGATGAAGGAAAGCAATTCACTGCAGGGCAAAGTTGCCCTGGTTAGCGGTGGCGGACGCGGGATCGGTCGGGCCATCGCACGAACACTGTCGTTTCTGGGCGCTCACGTGATTATTTGCGGTCGCAACCAATCTGAATTGGAAAATACCGCTGCGGCCATTTCCTCGCAAAGCAGCCCATGCGAGGGCATTCGATGCGACCTGACGGCCTGGAGCGAGGTTGAAAACCTCGCGAAGACAATCCGCCAAAAACTCGGCAGTATTGACATACTCGTTAATAATGCAGGAGTGGGAGGATTCGGCGGGCCGCTCCACGCCCTAGACCCGGCGGAGTGGGAGAGAATACTGAATACCAACCTGCGCGGCGTCTATTACACCATCCGCGCGTTCGCGCCGATGATGATCGAGAAACGTTCCGGCGAGATCATCAATATCTCGTCCTTGGCCGGGAAGAACGCGCTTCCGAACGGTGCCGCGTACGCGGCTTCGAAGTGGGGACTGAATGGAATGTCTTACTCGATCGCGGAAGAACTTCGGCAGTACAACATCCGCGTGACGGTGGTGTGCCCGGGGTCGGTGCATACGGACCTCAGCCCGCATGAAGGCAAAGATCCCAGACGCATGCTGCAGCCCGACGACGTCGCCCATGTTGTCGAGATGCTCGTAACCCAGCAGCAGCGCTCGTTCGTGAGCGAGGTGCTGATAAGGCCGACGCAAAAACCATAGGGGCTAGTAAATGAGTAAGTTAGTAAGGTGAATACCGCGGTTTAATCAATTTATCTCTTTATCAACTTACCGATTCGGCCTTTTCGACGAGCGTATCATCTAATGTGTATGCTCACTCGCTGGCTCGAGAACTTCCGTTTGCTTCGGCGTCCGGAACATCGGACGGCGTGGGCGATCGCGCTTGTTGCCGATGCGCTTCAGATCGCTGTGTTTCCAATGTTCGGCGAAGGCGCTATCTCGCCAGCCGATACCGTGCTTGATCTCGTAGTCTGCTTCCTGCTGACGCGAGTACTGGGATGGCACTGGGCGTTCTTGCCTACGTTGGCCGCTGAACTGGTGCCCGGCCTTGACCTGTTCCCCACCTGGACAGCCGCCGTCTACTACGTCACCCGCAGCGAAAGCCAGAGCAGCGAACCGGAGATTCTTCCTCCCGGACCGGTTCCCGAGCCACGGCGGTAATTTGAGGACGCAGAGCGCCGCTTCCGAGTTCCTATCGCGATCCGATATATTCCAGCACCCGATGCAGTCCTTCTGTGAATACAGGCTCGGGCGTCATCAGACTCAGGATCAGGTATCCATCCGAATGAAAGTTGAAGAAGTGCCCAGGATGAACCAGCACGTCGCGCTTTTCGAGCAATTCGATGGCGAGTTGTTCGTCCGATTGCGTCACAGGCACCCGAAGCGTCACATACCAGCCACCCTCGACCTGTAACCGCGAACATAGATTTTGTTCGGACAGCTGCCTATCCAGCTCGGCGAGATTCGCGCGCAGCCGTGCCGTGAGCAGCCGCTGAAAATCCGTGCGGCTCGCCAGCAGTTCGGGAATCGCGTGCTGGACGGGCGCATTCATGGACAGGTAGGTATCGGCGATCACCTCCAGCCGCTCCAGGGCCGAGCACACCAGTTCTTCCGGCCCGGTGGTTGCAATCCAGGCCACCTTCATCTGCGGCAACCCGGCGATTTTAGAGAGGCCGCTCAACGTAAATGTCAGCGCGGAATCATTGGCTGCGAGGCTGTCGAATTTTTGTGACGACAGGTTGAAGTCAAAAAATACCTCATCGGCAATCAGCGCCAGCTCGTGTTCCCAGCAAAGCTGGTTCAGCTTCGCCTGCTCATCTTGGCTTGTATAGGAGCCAGTCGGATTGTTCGGGTTGACCAGAATCACGGCGCGGCTCTTCGATGTGATCGCTCTCTGCAGCGTGTGAAAATCGATCTGCCAGCCGTGATCATAGATGAGATCGTACGGCACGAGTTTCACATCCTGGATTTCGGCGAGAAACTCGAAAAGCGGATAGCTCGGTGCCGGGATCAGAACTTCGTTTCCCGGATCGCACAGCAGCCGAAAAACAAACGAGTATGCCTCACTGGTGCTGGTCGTCAGGATGATCTGGTCGGCATCCAGCCTCGGCCCCAACCCTCTGTAGTACGCGACTACAGCTTCGCGCGGGGGCAGCAGACCGCGGGGCTGTGGATCGTAGGCCAGAGCCTCCGGCTTTGCCAACGCCGCCAGAATCGCACTCTCCGGCCGCAGTCCGACGCTCGTGGGATTCGACGCTGTCAGGTCGAGCAGTTTCCTGTCCGTCTCGCGGTGGGCCTCCAGGGCCAAGGTGAAGGCGTTTTTCTCCAAGTTCCAGCCGGTACGCCGGGCAAACATGCGCACCATGTTACCGAACCGTGGTTACCAAGGGCACCTTTCGGTAACCAAAAATCGGTATGGACAATTCCGTGTATCGTGATACGATATGTCTAATTCAGTGGGCTGCAGGCCCGAACACTCCCACTCCGATGAACTGCAGCCCACTTCTTACCGCTGTCCCGATGCTGTTGCGAGACGAAGCGTCTGTGGAGCCTCCTGGGCGCTTCGTCTCCGGCAGTCAAGCTTTCAAGGGCAACACTTCCGGCCACAAAGGTGTCTGACTGGGTAGGCCGCATCGTCGGCATTCCATCCCAAGCGGCAGAGGATCCCGATGTTGAAGGACTTGCTCTCGCGTTGGCCCGTCATCAAGCAACTGCGGACCGGCGCTGACGGAACCGGAGAAGAATCCTGGAGCGATCGCACCCGCAACCTGAGACCGAAGACCGACGGTGCTGAAGTGGCGCGCAGCATCTGCCCGTACTGCGGAGTCGGTTGCGGGCAGCTTGTTTATCACAAAGAGGGGAAGCTGATTTCGATCGAGGGTGACCCCGCATCGCCGGTGTCGCGTGGCCGACTTTGTCCAAAGGGTGCGAATACGCACCAGTTGCACACGCATCCGAACCGCCTGCAGAAAGTGAAGTATCGCCGTCCTCATGGAACCGAATGGGAAGAACTCGATCTCGAGACAGCGATGGACATGATCGCCGAACGCGTTTGGGAGACGCGCGAGGAAACCTTCGAAGAAAAGAACGCGAAAGGTGAAATCGTCATGCACACCCTGGGTATGGCGCACCTGGGCGGAGCTACCCTCGACAACGAAGAGAACTACCTGATCAAGAAACTGTTCGCTGCGGGCCTAGGCATGAATTGCATCAGTAACCAGGCCCGCATATGACATAGCTCGACGGTGCCCGGTCTGGGCACCTCATTCGGACGTGGCGGCGCCACGACAGCACAACAGGATCTCGCCCGCGCCGATGCCATCCTCATCATGGGATCGTCGATGGCCGAGAACCACCCGGTCGGATTCCAGTGGGTGATGGAAGCGCGCGAACACGGCGCGAAGATCATTCACGTCGATCCGCGGTTCACGCGCACGTCGGCTATGGCGGACCTCTGGGCGCCGCTACGCCCCGGCACGGACATCATCTTTCTCGGCGCGCTGATCAAGTACGTCATCGACAACGAGAAGTACTTCCGCGAATACGTGGCCCATTACACGAACGGGCCGTTTATCCTGCGCGAAGACTTCCAGGACACGGAAGATCTGGGCGGCGTCTTCTCCGGGTGGGATCCAAAAGAGCAGAAGTACAAACCCGATACGTGGATGTACGAAGGCGAACCGCATCGCATGCGGCCGGTTTCGGCGGGTGCAGCCGATACCGCCGGCGGCCATGGACAGCGTGGCGGCGAGTCGGGCTACGCGAACAAGTACCAGTCCGATCCGACGATGCAAGATCCGCGTTGCGTCTTCCAGAAGCTCAGGATGCACTTCTCGCGATACACGCCGGAGATGGTGGAACAAGCTTGCGGCGTTCCTGTCGAGGTATTCATGAAGATCGCCGAGACGTACGTCGGCGCATCGGGTCCCGACAAAACAGCCGCGATCTGCTACGCCGTCGGGTGGACGCAACACTCCAAAGGGCCGCAGATTATTCGAGCCGCGTCGATTCTGCAGATGCTGCTGGGAAATATCGGTCGTCCCGGCGGCGGAATCCTCGCGTTGCGTGGACACGCTTCGATCCAGGGCTCGACCGACATCCCAACGCTGTACGACATTCTGCCGGGCTATTTGCCCATGCCGTTCTTCGAGAATGAAACCAATACATACGACAAATATCTGAAAAAGCACACCAGTCAGACTGGGGTATGGGCGAGCTACGAGAAATACTTCGTCAGCCTGATGCGCGCGTACTACGGCAACGCCATCAGCAAGGAGAAGAACCACTGGGGCTTCGACTGGCTGCCGCGGGTGACGGGAGATCACTCGGAGTTCGGTTTCTGGCTGCAGATGGCCGACGGGAACCTGCAGGGACTGTTCGTCATGGGGCAGAATCCCGCAGTGGGCGCGCCCAATGGGCGCCTGCAACGGAAGGCCATGGCCAACCTGAAATGGCTGGTCGTGCGCGACATGGTGGAGACCGAAACTGCCTCGTTCTGGCACGACTCGCCGGAAGTGCGCCGCGGCGAACTCGATCCGAAAAAGATTGCAACCGAAGTTTTCCTGATGCCCGCGGCCGGACAAGCCGAGAAGAGCGGCACCTTCACCAATACGCAACGGCTGCTGCAGTACCACAATAAAGCCGTCGATCCACCGGGCGACGCGCGCAGCGAGACGTGGTTCATCTATCACCTTGGCAGGCGCCTGAAGGCTAAAGCCGCGCAGGCGCTTATTTCTCGCAATGCTCCGCTTAACTCGCTCACCTGGGATTACAAGACCGAAGGCGAAAGAGCGGAACCCGACGTCCAGCAGGTCCTGAAGGAGATCAACGGCTGGAACTGGAAGACCAAGAAGCAGCTGAAATCCTACAAGGAATGCAAGAAGGACGGATCGACGGCCTCGGGTTGCTGGATTTACTGCGGGGTTTATCCCGAAGAGGGGCTGAATAAGGCCAACCAGCGCGAGCCTAACGATTATCTCGGCCACGGCTGGGGCTTCGCATGGCCCAACGACAGCCGCATCATCTACAACCGCGCGTCGGCGCGCCCCGATGGCCAGCCGTGGAGCGAAGAAAAAAAGCTGGTCTGGTGGGACGCGAAAGCAAAGAAGTGGACTGGTCTCGATCGACCTGATTTCGAACTCGAGAAGAAACCCGACGATCCGGGCGATCTGGAAAACGGCAGCGGCACCGAAGCGTTGCCGGGCGACAAGCCGTTCATCCTACACTCGGATGGAGTCGCATGGCTATGGGTGGAAAGCGGATTGAAGGATGGCCCGCTGCCAACTCACTACGAACCTCTCGAATCGCTATTCGGCAATCCGCTGTATCCGGAGATGCCGCGTAACCCTGTGGCACAGACGAAGGAGCGGCCAGACAATCCGTATGCGTACCAGCCTGACGATCGCCGCTTCCCATTCATCCTCTCGACCTACCGTTTGACCGAGCATCACACGGCGGGCGGAATGTCGCGCCAGCTTAGTCATTTGGCGGAGCTACAGCCGGAGTTGTTTTGTGAAATTTCGCCCGAGCTTGCTAATGAGCTCAACGTCGAGACTGGCGACTGGGTGACGGTGACGTCGCCGCGTGGCATCGTGTCGGCCAAGGCCCTAGTAACTTCGCGCATGCACCGGTTGTGGGTGAACGGACGCTCCGTGCACACGGTTGGCATGCCGTATCACTGGGGCTGGAAAGGCCTCGCACAGGGCGACGTCGCCAACGACCTGCTGGCGATTTCAGAGGAGCCCAACGTGCGCATCATGGAGACCAAAGCGCTGATCTGCAACGTAACGCCGGGGCGAGTGCCGGAGGGTACGCCGGAGTTGGAATTCCTGAAGCGCCAGAATCAGAGGATCGCATGAGCACAACTACTGGATTCTTTACCGACTCGACGTTGTGCATCGGCTGCAAGGCCTGTGAAGTTGCTTGCAAGGAATGGAACGAAGTCAGCGCCGATGGTCTCGATTGGACGGGCTATTCGTACGACAACACCGCGGGACTCGGCCACTCGACGTGGAGACACGTAAAGTTCGTCGAGAACCGAACCGAGGCAGGCAAGGGCGGAAATGCTGCCGACCTGATGTCGTGGGAGTTCTCCTCCGATGTTTGCAAACACTGCGAACTGGCAGGATGCCTGGAAGCGTGCCCGACCGGCGCGATCGTGCGCACGGAGTTCGGATCGGTGTTCGTGCAGCCCGATGTCTGCAATGGCTGCTCGTATTGCGTGGTTGGATGTCCGTTCGGCGTGGTGCAGAAGAACACGAAAGACGGGCGAGCGTTCAAATGCACCTTTTGCTATGACCGCCAAAAAGCCGGACTGGAGCCGGCTTGCGCAAAGGCTTGCCCTACGAAGTCGATCATGTTCGGCAACCTCGATGAGTTGCGCGTGAAGGCGCAGACGCGGCTCGACGACCTGCACGCGCGCGGCATGGACGACGCTAAGATCTATGACCCGCGGCATACGAACGTCGGCGGCATTCACGCGTTTTTCCTCATCCGCGGCAGCGAGAAGACCTACAACCTGCCTCCCAATCCCGAGGTGCCGACGAAGTATCTGAAGAAGGGCTGGACGGCCTCGGCGATCGGCTCGGCTATGCTGGTGGCGGGCGCAGCGCTCGCGTTCCTTGTCGGAGGGCGATCATGAGTGACGGCAGGTTCAGAGATTCCGCGGAACGTAATCGCGTCCCTGATTGGGCCAGCGAGCAGCGCATTGTCGAACTGCGGCAGGAAGCCGAGCAGCGCGGGATCGTGCTCGACAAGGGTGTGAAGCCTGAGGGTTCACCATTCCCGCGCGCTAGCGAGGAGACCGGATACTATGGCGTAAACCTGCTGAAAGAGCCGCAGTGGACGTGGGAAATTCCACTCTACTTCTTTGTCGGTGGCGCAGCGGGCTCGGCAGCCGTCATCGGGGCCGCTGCCGACTGGATCGGTGACGACTACAAACTGGCGAAGCACGCGCGGTGGGTCGCCACCGCCGGGGCGGGTGTATCGTCGGCGTTACTGATTTCGGATCTAGGCCGCCCTGCGCGCTTCCTCAACATGCTGCGCATCATCAAGCCGCAGAGTGCGATGAGCGTCGGTGCCTGGACGCTGGCGGCGTTTGGCACGTTCACAGCCGCTTCCACCTTCGCCAAACTGGTGCAGGAGCGCTGGGACTTTTTGCCCGTGAAGATCGTCGCCAACCTGGCGCAGTTTGCGTCGGCGATCGCCGGACTTCCCTTCCACAACTACACGGGAGTGCTGATCGGCGCGACCGTGATTCCAACGTGGAACAAGAACATCGAAACGCTGCCGATTCACTTTGGGATGTCGGGGGTGCAATCCGCGTGCGCGATGCTGGAGCTGCTCGGGCACGAGAACAAGGCGTTGAATTTGCTCGCGATGATGGCAGCGGGATGGGAGACCTACGAGGGAGTCCACCTGGAGAAGCGCGCCGAGCGTGAACTACGCCCGCTGAAACATGGTGTCAGCGGATGGGTTACGCGAGTCGGGGGAGCGCTGTCGGGACCATTGCCGTTGGCGTTGCGTCTGGCTGCGCTGTTTTCGGGATCAACGCGCTTGCGCAAGGCAGCCGCAATTTCCGGCATCGCGGGGTCGATCCTTACTCGCTATGGTTGGGTGCACGCGGGGCATGCTTCCGCGCGTGACTGGAAACTGCCGCTGGAGATTACGGAGACCGAAACTGCTGAGACCAAGCCAATCGGCGAAGAGAGGGTAGAGGGATTGGCCGAGAAAATCGGCTGATTGGGTCCGGTCCTTTCCGACAGGAGAAAAGGACCGGTCGAATTCGTAGCTAACTAATTGGCTACAACTACTTTTTTTGCGCGGCGGCCATGGCACGGACTCTTGCCACGCGCTCTTTGAACAGCTCCAATTTCTTTTTGCTTTCCTCGCTCTTGTTAATCAGCGTTTCAACTTTCTTCATCGCGTCGGGGCTTCCCATCTTTTCGCGGACGCCTTCCAGGTACGGATGGATCTTGGCGAAGATGAAGAACATCTCGGCCTGCGTCTCTATGAATAGTTGCTCATTGACGGCGCCATTCAGAACGAAGGCGGCTGCCATTTCCCAGTAGCTGGTCACCATGCGGAAATAGCGGTTCGAATCGGCGCCGAATGCGGTTACAGCCGCCATAACGTCATCCACGGACTGCGGGTTAAAATCCACCCCGTACCAGTTGCGCGCCTTGCGCATTTCGGGTTCACGGCGAAGTTCGTAGAGCTGCATGATTACCTGGGCATCGGCTGGAGTAGCAGACATAACTTTTCTCCTATTAAGAAGTCGAAGTTCGTTGGATTCCAGAAAATCCGGTGAGATTCACTTCCTGCTATGAAAAGTATAAGGCCCTGCTGGTCTGCCGGGCCTCACGGGGAACCTGTGAATCACGCGACTTGGGACGACCCTAATTCCGGGGCTTCGCGTTCGTAATCGCATTTTTCGTTCGGACACGCGATCACGGGGCCGGTCTTCAAAAACGGTTTCTGCACCAGGTAGGCGTGTCCGCACTTGGGGCACTTCTCCGGAATCGGCTTGTAGGCCGAAGTGAACTTGCACTTCGGATACCGCGAGCATCCGTAGAACGAATTGCCACGTTTCCGCGCGCGCTTCTCGACCAGTTCGCCTTCCTTGCACTCCGGACACTTCATACCGATGAAGTTCTGCTTCACGTACTTGCAATCTGGATAACCAGAACAAGAGATGAACTCGCCATAACGACCATGGCGGAGAAGCATGTTGCGTCCGCACTCCGGGCACTTTTCTTCCAGCGGCACGTCGGGGATTTTCTTGCCCTGATCGAGGCGGCGCGTGGTTTTACAGTCCGGATAGCCGGAGCAGGCCATAAACTGGCCGAAGCGTCCGCGCTTGAGGACCATCGGGCGCCCGCAGTTCTCGCAATATTCTTCCTGCGTCGTCTCCTGCACGTCGGCGGAGTCGAGATCCGTCAGGTTGATCGGATTCTCCTTCGTGAACGTGCAACTGTTGGGATCGCTCTTGTCGTAGGCGCTGCACGCGTAAAACGATCCGTGCTTGCCCCACTTCAGCACCAGAGGCGATCCGCACCGTTCGCACTTCTCGTCGGTGGGCTTCTCCATCGCCTTGAGGTTCTCCATGTGCTTTTCGGCGTAGGAGAGGTCCTTCTGGAATTTCTTGTAGAACTCGCGCATGGCGTCGGTCCACTTCTCTTCGCCATTTTCGATTTCGTCGAGTTCTTCTTCCAGGCGCGCGGTGTACATCGGATCGAAAATATCCTTGAAATTTTCGACTAACAGGTCCGTTACAACCAGCCCGATCTCTGTGGGCGCGAACTTGCCGCCGACCTTGGTGACATACTGGCGCTCCTGGATGGTGCTGATGATGGCCGCGTACGTCGAAGGACGTCCGATGCCGCGCTCTTCCAGTTCTTTCACCAACGACGCTTCGTTGAACCGCGGAGGCGGCTCGGTGAAGTGCTGCTCTGGCTTCAGCTCCTTCAGCTTGAGCTTCTGGCCCGCTTCCAGCGGCGGCAGCTTGTGCTTCAGTGCCTCGTCTTCTTCGTCTTTGGAGTCCTTCGATTCCTCGTAGACCTTGAGGAAGCCGTCAAACTTGAGCACCGATCCAGTGACGCGGAAGCGATATGACTCGCTGCCTTTCGAAGCGTCGATATCAACAGTGGTCTGATCGAAGACGGCCGGGTTCATCTGCGAGGCAACGAAGCGTTGCCAGATTAGCTTGTAGACCTTGTACTCGTCTTCCTGCAGGTATTTCTTGATCTCGTCAGGATGACGCATGACGGACGTCGGGCGGATCGCTTCGTGCGCCTCTTGCGCGCCCTTCTGTTTCGACTTGTAGACGTTTGCCGCTTCCGGCAGGTACGGCGCACCGAACTGCTGCGGGATATACTCGCGAACTTCAGTGAGTGCCTCGGGTGCCACCCGCACCGAGTCGGTACGCATGTAGGTGATGAGACCGACCAGGCCTTCGTCGCCGAGTTCCACACCTTCGTAGAGTCGCTGGGCGATCATCATGGCTCGCTTGACGGAGAAGCGCAGCTTGCGCGACGCGTCCTGCTGGAACTTCGAGGTCGAGAACGGCGCGGCCGCATTGCGGCGGCGTTCCTTCTTGTCGACGGACTTAACGGTCCAGTCGGCGGTTTCGAGGAACGACGTAATCTTCTTCGACTCTTCCTCGTTCGGAACCTCGATCTTCTCTTCGCCACGGCCAATTAGCCTGGCGTCAAAAGCAGGCGGCTTCGAGGCGGACAGGTGCGCGTCGATCGTCCAGTATTCCTGCTTGACGAAGGCTTTGATCTCGCGCTCGCGCTCGACGATGAGGCGGAGGGCGACGGTCTGCACACGTCCTGCGGAAAGACCACGGCGGACTTTGTCCCAGAGCAGAGGCGAGACCTGGTAGCCGACGATGCGGTCGAGAACGCGACGGGTCTGCTGCGCGTCGACGAGGTTGCGATCGATCCCGCGCGCATGCTCAAAAGCGTCTTTTACAGCGCGCTGCGTGATTTCATTGAAGGTCACGCGCCGAATATCGACGTTGCTCGCCTTTTTCTTTTTCTTAGATCCGTCGAACGCATCGCCGCCCAGTTCTTCGGCGAGGTGCGCGGCAATGGCTTCACCTTCGCGGTCCGGGTCAGGCGCGAGATAAATGGTGTCAGCGGACTTCGCCAGCTTTTTCAGCTTGGTGAGAACTTTTTCCTTGCCGGGAATAACGATGTAGTTGGTTTCAAAATTTTCGTCGACATCGACGCCCAGATTGTTCTTGGGGAGGTCCTTTACGTGTCCATATGAGGCTTCGACACTGAACCCCTTTCCCAGGTATTTCTGGATGGTCTTCGCCTTTGCCGGCGATTCGACGATGACTAATCCCTTTGCCAAATTTCTCTTCCTTTGGTCCGTTTCGCTTTCGACAGTAGCACGAATCGACGAACACGCGCCACGGGCGATACGAGTTCTCAGTTTTCAGTTCTCAGTTTTCAGTCAAAACGCAACGCCGGATCCGTTCCATCAGCGAACTCAGCATCCGCTTAATTTCCACTGTTTTGGAGGTCAACTCTCGTATTCCGTCATCGGCAATATCTGAAGGTCCTTGCAAATTAGTAAGTGGCACTCCAGCTCTGCCGCCGAACCCATTGCTTGTTGAAGGAACCTCGCGAAGTCGAGCTTTCCTCCTCTTCCGCAACCTTCAGCAATGTTTGCCTCCACCGACACCGCAGCTCTTCGAATTTGGCTTATGAGTCCGAAACGCTCGTCTGGTGGAAACCCGCGAGTGCGACGATACAAGTCGATGGTCACAGCATGCGCCTTTTGCCATACGATGAGCTTCCTAAAGTCCTGCACGTCGCCCCTCGCAAAAACTGACAACTGAAAACTGAAAACTAAAAAGTTCTTACATAATTCTTGCCCGGCAACTGTCTTATCTTTCCGTTCAGTTCCAGTTCAAACAGGGCTGCGAACATTTCGGATGAACTCATGTTCTCTTGCAGTCTTTCAACTAACTCGTCGATATGGGTACTCTCGTCTGCACGAATCAGCGCGTAAATTCTCTTTTCGTGCGGCGACAGGGCCGCACCGTCGAATAGAGATGTTGTCGCCGGGGCTTCGGATGCAGACGGCTTCTCTGCCTGGAGTTGCAGACGCACTTCCGACGGGAGTTCCTCCCAGACGTCTTCCCACGTCGCGACGAGCTTAGCGCCCTGTTTAATCAACGTGTTAGGTCCCCATGAGAGCTTGTTGGTGACGTTGCCCGGGACGGCGT
>Ga0335085_10010912_pt1 | contig 13521 bp, 13 predicted proteins | sample Lox_Sample_45_FD_206712 | JGI IMG/M metagenome (GOLD analysis project Ga0335085, IMG submission 206712) | Soil microbial communities from Loxahatchee National Wildlife Refuge, Florida, United States - Lox_Sample_4.5 | ecosystem: Environmental > Terrestrial > Soil > Wetlands | place: USA...
GTGATCAAATCGACTTTGGGATTTCTTTTCCTGCTCGCTCTCGCTCCCTTGGCTCGATTGCTGCGCGCGCGCGAGGGACGCCGCGAGACATTATGGATGCTGAGTCCTGCCACCGTCTTCCTCGCAGCAAGTATGACCTCACATCTCAATATCGGCTTGCGCCACATCCTTCCGATATATCCATTCCTGGGCGTACTGGCGGCAGCGGGCGCGTGGGGGCTGGCAAAAAAACATCGGGCATGGGGAATCATCGTGAGCGCCCTCGTGCTGATCCATGCCGTTTCCTCGCTGCGAGCTTTTCCCAACTTTCTGTCCTATTCGAACGAACTGTGGGGTGGTCCCTCAGAAACCTACCGCGTGCTCACGGATTCGAACGTGGATTGGGGCCAGGGCCTCCCCGCCGTGAAGCGTTACCTGCAAACCCATGCGGCCACACCGTGCTGGCTGGCCTATTTCGGCACCGTGGATCCTGCTTACTATGACCTTCCGTGCAAGCTCCTGACTACATCATCCGCCGTTATTTGGGAACGCCCACTCGACGAAATCCCCCCGGTCATCCAAGGAACAGTACTGGTGAGCGCGACGGAGATGTCCGGGCAAGCCTGGGGACCTGGGGAACTTAATCCCTACGAGCAGTTCCGCCTGGCTCGTCCGGTGGATTGCCTGAGGGGCTCGATTCTCGCTTACCAGGGAAGCTTCCAGGTTCCACTTGCCTCCGCCCTCAGCCGCCTTTGGAAAGCGGTGGCCCTGGCGAACCACGGCGAGTACGACGCGGCCCTTGCCGAGGTGCGCACTGCTGAGTCGCTCGCGCCGCAATCCGTCGACGTGCAATTCGTCCTGGGGCGTGTGCTCAAGGCCGCGGGACGCACCGAGGAATCGAGGCGGACCTTTGAGAATGCCCTTCGGCTTGCCCGGACCATACACCCCGAGTCCCAGGCTTACTGGATTCCGGTTATCAAGGGAGAGTTGAGCCAGCGGTAAAAGTCCACGTGACAGCCCTCGGCTTACCGAACCTGCGTAACCTGGGCCGCCGCAGGAGCGGCGGGCAACACCCGTTTCAGGGTCACTTCAACCTCCCCGGGTTTGAATCCAAAAGGTCCTGGTTTGCTCTTGTAGGCGACGCGGCCTTCGCGGTCGATCACGTAGAGCCGGTCCGGCCATGCGGTGTAAGCCGCTTCCGTGGAGTTCTCGAGGTCGTCGATGACGGCGGGAATACGCAATGCCAGCTTGGTGGCGCAAGCTCCCTCCACTGCGCAACGTTCGGCAAGAGTCGTGGGGCTCGCCACCGAAATCTTATCTTTCTGGTTGTCCTCGTCTTGCCAGGCGTCTACGGGGTGTGCTTCCAGAATATAGACTACATAGAAGGCAGCGCGGTCTTTGTAGAGGTCATAGAGTTTATTGAGCGCGGGAACCTCCCGGCGAAATGGTGGTCAGGTATAACTCCCGAAAATCAACACCACCGGCTTTTGCCCGCGGAAGGAGGCAAGCGCAATCGACGCTTGCTTGTCGGCGGTGGGCAAGGAAAAGCCGGGAGCAGGATCGCCAACCTTAAGCCCACCCGCCCGTGCCAGGAACCAGAGTTGCTTGAAGGGCACGACCATCATGAACGGGTCGGGTACATGGCGCATCACTTCACCGAACAAAATTGGGCGGTGCATCACGGCCAGCAACGCGGCCAAAAGAACCAGGTAAAAGGCGGCGAAGGCCGCGGCAAATCTGCGGAATTTACGCATGAAGGTCTTTTTCCCAATCAAGCCCAGCTGCCAGTATACAATTTGCGCGGCGAATCCGAAACCCCTACAGATTGAGCGGCGCGAGCAACTCCGCGACGTTGCCTTCATCCACCAGGACATTCAACCAAACATTGCGCAGGCAATCAACCTCGTCGAAGGCGCGAAACAAGCGCATCTTGGCGACCGCATACATTTCGTTGGAATCCAGGCCGCGGCCGTAGCTCTGGCGCCAGACCTCCAGCGCGCGTTCAGAAATAAACACCCGCAGGATAAAAGGCGGCCTTTGATCGGGCGTTATAACGAAACTGTAGTCGCTGCCCGCGCCCTGCCCCTCCGGGCGGTTTACACGCCGGCTGCTCGCGAAGAAGTACTGATACACCGTACCGGTTTCCGCCGCATAAACCTTGTAACGATGCGCCATAGGTTACCCCCCTACCCACTCAGATGAGTTGGGAGTAAGGAGTAGGCAGAAGGCAGTAGGCAGAACGCGCGCAACAAAAAAGGGAGCTCAAATTGCAGACCGCGAAGACTTGAATTACTCCCTGACTTGAAGATTGACTGTACAGAAATCTGGCCGCTGCCTACTGCCTTCTGCTTACTGCCTACTCGCCCTGGGGCCCCGCAAGAATGTGACTTGGCCCGAACCCAGCACAATCTGCGTGGCGTGATCGGGATACGGCAGGGGTCTACTCAAATCGAAATTGTAGCGCGGCTGCAAGACATTCTGGATCACATAATCCACCAGCCAGTTCGGCACCGTCAAATTTCCCACCACCACGCTTTCAATTTGCATCCGGACCCCGGCGTTTTCGGATTGGATCTTGGCCGTCACCGTCACACGTTGCGTCCCCTTGAACATGGCCGCCAGGACCTTTGGCCCCCAATCATTGGGATTAGGGTAGGAGCGGCTGAGCGCATAAAAGTCCACATCGGCAGAGGCCATTGCGTGCTCTGGTTGGATCCTTAGCGCGGGAGCGCCCACCCCCGGGGGCAGAAACTCGCTGGAATGAACTTTGAGATAGGCGTTCGCCTCATACTCAGTAATGATCACAGCCGGGTAGGACGCGGAGGGCTGCGTATCGTTGCCTCCCAAGACTTGCAACTTCGTTTCCATAGACTTTGATGCCTTCAGAGTAGCCTGGTCAAATGTAGCGCCTCTGCCCTCCCGTACGGCCCCCAGAACAGTGAGGAACGCGCCCAGCGCGGCGGCTACAACAGCACGGATAAACAGCGGCGTGGTTTGACTGGACATAGAGCGGGCATCAGCAATGCTTACTTTGGCGGCTTTGGTCAAAGTGTTCTCCCATTATGGGGTGTGAGCTGACGAGGGGTGTTGTAACGCTAAAATCCAACTCGGCACGTGCCTATCTAAAAGCCGGCGCTACGAATGCAACCATTCTCACCGTAAAATACGACCCGCAGAGGGCCGCCTCGCGCTTTTCGCTTGCTACCTACTGTCTCCCTCCCCCCCGACTCTTTACCACGCTCGCGACTCCCTCTTGCGGATTGACCACCAGGTGGTCAATCGGCCCACCCAAGCGAACCTCCGTGAGAGGGGCGGGAGGTGGAGAATCCTCTTCGGGGGGGAGCCAGCGGCGGCGAAGACGCCGCAAGTCAACGCTCACACTCAGGTTCAGTGATCCGCTCCAGGTGTAAGCGCCATGGAATTGCAGGCTTGCTCCGCTCAGATCGAGCTTTGAGGTTTTCAGGATAAAGCTGCGATCGCGAATCTCCATTTTCAGTGTTGCAGGCGGGGCCGTCAACGGGCCGCGCGCGGGTTCGAGCCTTCCCCAATGCGCTTGCTGCGCCAAGGTACCGAGGGGGTCGAAATCCCCAAAGGAAATATCCCTTACGTGCAATTCCATCTGACCGGTCAGGTTTTCCGCCAACTCTTCGCGCGCCAAGCCGCGTGACTGGAAACTTCCGGTCGCGTTCACAGAACCCCGCAGGTCACGCACCGGGCCGGGAAGGCGGGCCGTTAAGCCCTGCACAGAAACGCCTGCGAGCGACGCTTGGGCGAAAAGAAGAGGAGGCGAGAGAGTGAAATCCACGGCCCCTTCCGCCTCGCCACGGCCGCCATCGGCGCGGAACTTTGCCGTCGTCATTCGAATCCTTCGCCCCATGACTTCAAAGGTCCCCTGGAAATCCTTCAGCACAACGCCGTGATAGTTCAAAACCGGCGTGGCAAATCGTCCTTCGGCATTCAAGCTTCCAAAGATTTGTGAAGCCGCTTCGCGCCGCGCCGCAAAGGAGGACTGGCCCGGGAGTCGTTCCAGCAGGGGCAGCGGCCGGCGCAGGCCCAGAGCGTCGAACCAAAGCGCCCCCTCTTCCAGCTTCAAGTTGTCTGCTCGCAGGTCAAACTTCCAGGGATTGATGCGCGCGCCATGGTGCGCGAGCTTGGCGTTAAAAACACTTGTGCCCAGAACCGCAACGACAGGGTCCACAGTGATTTGATCACCGTTAATTTGCACGCTGGCGCGAGGAACATTGAGTGGTTCCGTCAGCCCCGGGATCCACAGACGCGCGGCCCGCATTTCCGCGCGTGCGGTCAAGACTGGGCGTGCCAGTGGCCAGGCAGAGCCGGCCAGATGAATGGAGGCGGTGGCGGAGCCCGTTGCGTCAATCCCTTGAAAAACATGGATGCCCAGCCCGCGCCCGAATGACAAGGCGTCGTGCAAGGGCACCCCCTTGGCAGCAAGCTGTGCCTCATACCGAGGCCCAGGATTCGTGCGATCAAGCACGCCCTGCGCCGACAAAGCAACGCGAGGAGCCAAGGTGATTTGCACCGGCGCCAGGGTCGCACCGTGGTTGTTGATGCGCACGGCAATCTCGGAAAGGGGGAACGCACCGGAAGGCGTCTCCAGGCTGACCTCCCGCGCGCCCACAAAACCGCCGTAACGCCGGTCCTTCCAGCTACCCTGGATGGCCAGCATCGCGTCGACCCTGCCCTTCAAGTTCCACGAGCCGGCGTTTGGCCACAACCGGCGGACGGCCGCCAGCACATCCTCCAGGCGTGATCGCTCCAGCGACATCACCAAGTCCAGTTGCGGGGCGGATTGCAAGTTGTCCACCGAACCGGAAAAGTGCAAGTGCGAATCCGCAAAAAAGGCCTCCAGGCTTTCCACCAGCACACGTTCACGCCCTCTCACCATCCGGCCGCGAAAGCGGATTGTCCAGGGCATGGGATCAGATGGGGGGAGATACTCCCATCGATGGAGTTGCGTAAGGCGAGTTTCTCCCTCCGCGGTAAGATCGGGGATGGAGCCCGTCAGCCGGACGTCGGTATCGATCACGCCATAAACTTGGGGATTTTCGCCGGTGACGATAGGTATCCAGTCGTAAAGCAAGGCGCCCCGTGTACTCAACCGGACATCGAGGGGACCGGCTAAATTGACCCCGGGCGTCCAGTCGCCATTGGCCTCGACCGGACCTGGCGTGGGGATCGTGAGGTCTGAACGCATCGGGCTGGCGATTATTCGGAATTGCACACGGCGCTGAGCGGGGTTAATTTGCAAGCGCGCCTGGACGTCGGTCAAGGCAAAGGGTTTTTTATTGGGGCCGACTTGAAAGTTAACGCGGGCCTTGTCCACTCTCAGATCTAATTGCTCCGCCGCTACGGAGGGTTTCCCGCCCGCCTCCGCGCCGATGGGCGCGATCACACCACTCTGCAGCAACAGCTTTCCCACGTTCCACTCGCCACGGGAGTTCAAAACGATGTTAAAGCTGGGATGGTCCAAGTAGAGGTGGGCAAAATCCATGTGCGAGCGCCAGAGGCTGTGCCAGCGAAGGTCGCAATCAATATTGTCGACGCGCGCAAAGGGCTCAGAACCGAAATCGGGATCCTCGTCTACCTCTACGTTTTCAATGGAGAATCCCGGGCGCGGCATCAAACGGAATGACAAGGCCCCAAACTTAACCGGCCGGTGCAACGCTTGCTCCAGTCCAGCCTGGAGGCGGCGGCGATAGCGTTCGGCGCTGAAGTAGGAAGGAACGATCCACGCCGCCAATCCCAAAAGCAGGAGGGCGACCGTAAAATTGCGAGCGCGTCGGCGGTTGCGGGATGGCATTAGCGTACAAAGTTAAGAGTGCGCCGCCAGCGGGTCTTGGTCGGAAGATGGATAATCAGGTCCAGGACCTGTGAAATGCGGTCGCTGAAAGAGTTATGAAGGTATTCATCGCGAGCCGTCTCAAAGGACCAGTAAATCAACACGGGGCGGCCGATAACCACGCTGCGCGAAACGAAACCCCAAAAGCGGCTGTCCCAGCTCTGCTCGCGGTTGTCCCCCATTACGAAGTATTTTCCCGGTGGCACAATGAGTTCGCCATTCTTAACCGCGCTGCCAATTTCCGCGTCCCAGGTGGACGTGGCTCCTGACAAATATTCAGTATCCGGTGGCGGGAAATCGTCGCCGGGGCGAAGTTCGTCCACATAGGCGGGCTCATGGCGAACGTACGGTTCATTCTGGGGCTTCCCATTTACGAAAACCTGGCGGTGGAAGATTCGAATATGGTCACCGGGAATGCCGATTACACGCTTCACAAAATGCTCGCCGGGTTCCGATTGTTCGTCGGTGGGGGTGAATTTGAACACCACCACGTCTCCCCGGCGCAAATCGCGGTAAGGCAGCAAGTGTGCCAATACGCCGCCCTGTGGGGCGAAAATGAACTTATTCACGAGCAGGTGGTCCCCGATCAGAAGCGTATTCTCCATCGAGCCCGTGGGAATCTTGAACGCCTGGAGGACGAAGGTCGTACCGAAGATGGCCAGGATGACAGTGACGACCAAAGATTCAAATGTGTCGCGCGTTGACGACTTTTTGGTGATTTCACCCATGCGCTTCGGGTATCCTCCCCAGTTTTTCCAAAATCAATCGAGCTGCTTCCTGCTCCGCAGATTTCTTGCTGCCGCCCCGCCCGCGGGAAATAAGATTGTCGCCTGCCAGGGCCTCCACCGTAAAGGTCTTTTGATGCTCCGGGCCGGATTCCTCCACCACCCGGTATTCGGCAGGGGGAGTTCTCTCCGCTTGCAAATGCTCCTGAAGGGCTGATTTGTAATCGATGGAGAAGAGTTCGCCAGCCGCCGCTCCCAGATCCTCGGGAATGATGAAGCGGGAAATGAAATCGCGTGCCGCCTCGATGCCCCCGTCGCGATAGAGCGCCGCCACCACCGCTTCCACCGCATTCACGAGCAACGCGGGTTTTTCGCGCCCCCCGGTCTTCTCCTCCCCCCGCCCCAGGCGCAGGTAATGACCCAGATCCAGGCGATTGGCCACGGAATATAAGTGAGGCGCCGCCACCAGGTGCGCGCGCGCACGCGTCAGCTTGCCCTCCTCCCAATCCGGAAAGGCATCCGCCAGTATCACGCTGACCACAAACGTCAGCACGGCGTCGCCCAGGAACTCCATTTGCTCATTGTCACGCGGCCGGTCGGTCGACTCTTGCGCAAATGAGGAGTGCGTGAGAGCTTCCAGTAGGAATTGAGGGTCACGAAATTGGTAGCCGACCGTGCTCTGAAATCGGTCGGGATCGCGTTCCGCCATGCTTTTTGGGCGCCGATTCCTCTCGTCGCGGGTGAGGCAATACATCCACTCCGCCCGGCAGGTCGAAGGGGTTGGCACCCTCGGCCGGCAAGCCTAACTTCCTTCTTTCCTCGCCGCCGGCGCAGATTCCTGCCGGTATTGGAATAATCCCCTTGCCCACACACCGAGGGCGAGCGCCCAAGGTAATCCCCGCCGCGGTTCGAACTTCCGCCTGTCTAAGGTTTGGTGGCAGTTGCGGGCTGCGCCTTCGCTTTCTTCAAAAGCTCGATTTGCTGGTCGGCGAATTGTTTCACCGGCCCCTGGCCGAGTTGGCTGGCTTTGGTGAAAGCCTCGATGGCGTCATCCACCTTTCCCTGCAGGCGGCAGGCTTCTCCCAGCCGATAGTAGGAACTCGGATCAGGGTTAGGCACTCCGGTAACGGACAACCGGTATTCACTCTCCGCCTTGACCAGTTCTTGTTTATCCAACCCCATCAGGCCCATTTGCGCGCGGTCCAAATGGATCATTCCCAAGTCGGCGTGGATGCTGGAGATGTAACTGGCTTTGCGCTTGGCAAAATCCTCGTCCGACTCGTTTGGCTGCTTCTTGAGTGCGTCGACCGCCGCGAGAGCCGCCTGGGCATAGCCTTCGGCTTTGGTCAGTTGTTTTTCCTCGTCCCCCGAGTGCTGGTTGATGAACTGCGGCGTGGGCATAGCGTAAGCCACAATCAACAAACTCATGAGGTTGTCTTTCTTCATGTCCAGGCTCTTCTCACCATACTCCACAATCTTGGCGGCGTCGCCCTTCATCTCATAAGCACTCGCTTCAAACGCATAGACGTAACTCAGGACTTCGCTCTTGGGGTACTTCTGTGCGTAAGCTTGCGCCAGAGCTATCGCTTTGTCCGGGTCCAGTTCAGTTTGCAGCGCCTTGAATTCCGCGTTCTCCTCCGGCGAGATCACCACCTGGCCACTCTCCATGGCAGCCGCTTTGGCCGCAGCCGCCCTTTCCTTCGGGCCGGCGGCGGCAACGGCTTTCACCACCTCGTCGGTCGCTTTGGCTTTGCGCAATCTTTTCTCGATGTCGGGGTCCATTTCAAATGCCACGCCGCGCTTGTCGAGGTCTTTCAGGAGTTGATCCGTGCCGCCTTTCTTGAGTTCACTGATAACTTCCTTCTCGGTCATGGGCCCCTGCGCTCCCGTCGGGCCCATCGTCGGGGCGCCCGGCGCCTGGGCAAAAAGGGTCCCCGCCAAAAGCAAGGCTGCCCCCAGTAAGAATACAGATTTAATTTTCATGTCCTCTCTCGCTCTCCTTATAAGTTCGATTCGCTCGTTCCGGTTGAAGTGTTGAGCGTACAGGATTAAGGATGCGGCTGTCAATTCAGACATGTCCCAAGAATCGCGGTTGAACGATTGAATACGCCTGCCGGGGGTTGGAAGCGCCGACCGGCGCGACCTGAAACTACTCAGCCGGAATTGCGCCCCGGTTCGGCGCGGGTTTCCGCGGCTCAGGGAGGATCCAGGTGGTTTCGGGCACGCCGGAGTCGACACTCCCGCCCACTTTTGCCGCTGGGGTTCTCTTTTCATCGGGCTCCTCCATTTCAGGTCCGCAGGCACGCGCATTGCTGGCGCGCCGCTTGCAGCAGCAGCCATTTCTCCGTGTCCGCTTTGATTTGCAGAATCAGCCCGCGCGCGTGCCGAACCAGCTTGCCCGCCAGCCGATACACTTTCCAGCGCAGCGTGGCCAGGGTCGCGGTGCGATACCCTTCCGGCAGCACCCGACGCTTGAGCAATTGCGCCAGGTTGTAGGCCAGCACGCCGATGGCAAAGTAGAGCGCGTTGGCCTCCCGTTGTCCGCACGGCATCTGCTCCATTCCCACCCCGATCTTCAATTCCTTGTGCCAGTTCTCGCTCTGCCCCCGCGCGTTGTGTTTCCAGATTACCTCCGCCGCGCTCTCTTCCCGATTCGAGGCCACGGCGTGATAGCCGTAGCGCTCGGCTTCAAACAAGTTGGGCTGCGGATTGAGCCAGCGCAGTACGATCAACCGGAAGGCCTGCTTCGTCTGGTTCATGGTATGCACGGTCTCGGCGATCTCCCGATCCGTCGCCAGCCCCTCTGCCGTCCGGTAGGGTTGCCACGCGCTCTCCGGCAGGTTTTTGATTTCGCGTTTCACCGCCGCGTCCAAGTCCGCGGTGATCGTGAAGGTGCGCCCCGCCTGGCTGTAACGATCGATCACCTCCGCCTGATACGCGGCGCTGTCGCTGCGAAAGTAAATCCGCTTCCCCTCCGGCAGTGCCGCCTCGCACTTCTGGGCAAAGGCCAATATCCCCGCCCCCGGACTCACATTGCCGTCCCGAAATTCCTGCCCCACGCAGAGCCCCTGCGTGTAACCCACCAGCGGCATGTACCCCTGCACGTGGTGATACGTCCACTGCGCATCCTGCTTCTCCGCTTCGATTTCGGTAGCATCCACGTCCAGAATCAGCTCTTCCCCTTCCTGCTCCAGCGCGCCCTGGATCAGTTCGCGGTTCACCCGCTCCAAGCCCGCCACGCCCCTCTCGCCTTGCCGCCGCAACCAGTCTCCCACGGTGCCCGCGTCCGGCACCGCCCGCAGCCCCAAGTTCGCCAATACCTCTTGCTCGGCCCGCAACTCCCGCAGGTCTTCCAGCCGCCGCCCGCCCGCGTGCAGCATCCACACCAGCGGCTGCACAAATTCGCTGGCCCGATACCCACGCCCCGAGCCCGGTCCCGCCAGATGCTCGTCCACGCGCTTCCAGACCCCCAGTGCTTGCGCCATCTCCTCCAGCACTACCAGCCCGCCTAAACTCGTCAGACGCTCTTCGCTTTTTTCCAACTTGATGGGCAGAATCAGTTCAGGTAAGCTCGGCTGCATCGTTCACCCTCCCGGTGTGGGCATTGAGTTACTCGCAAAATCTCTATACCACACATCGCGTGAGGGTGAGCGTGTTTATGGCCCCTTTTTCACAAAATCAATCGCGATTCTGGGGTGTATCGTCAGAAGCTGGGAGCTGGGGGCTAGGGGTTCAGGACTCGGGATTAGGAACTCGGGGGTCGGGGGGCAGGTGGAGAACCGAATGGCGTTCGGCCTCGGGATGGACAACGCACACCCTTTTCGCTCATCACTGGTCGCTCGCCACTCGTCTCTTTTCTTAGGATCGCGCCCGCTCGTCACTCGTCACTTGTCACTGCTCTTAATGGCCCCGGACGCCGGTGATTAAATCAGTTTTCAGTTCTCAGTTTTCAGTTGTCAGAAGCCAGCCAACAGCGGACAGCCACGGTCAATCGCACTTTGATTGACCGTGGATCTTCGCCCATGACCAGAACCCGCGGTCGGAAGGGCGCTGACTGTGGCCGCTGCACTCGAGACAACTGCTCGCATTTCCATCTCGCCGCTTTGAATACGCTGGTAGAATACCGGCGAGAGTCGATTTCATCTGACTTCTACAGGGAAGAGCAGGGTTCGTGAGCTCAAGCGCTGCCTTGACCACCAATTGGGTTCTCTACGGCGTCCAGTATGCGGCCTATATATTGGAATTGTGTATCGCCGTATCGCTCGTCCGGGGAGGACGGTGGCGTCGCCTAAAGGGTCTTGCGCTCTATGTAGCGATCCTGTTCTTGCTGGACGGCGTGGCGCGCCCAGCCGTTTATCATTTCTTTGGCCGATCATCGGCACAGTATTTCTATTTTTATTTTACGACGGATGTAGTGTTTGCCCTGACCACCTCTCTGGTGATCTGTGGCTTCTACTGGCGCGCCTGCCTTAAGAAGGAAAAGCTGTGGGGGCATGCTCGCCTCCTGCTGATCCTTGTCTTTTTTTTGGTTTTGGCAGCAGCAGCGGCCCGTTCCTTTATCCGCGGCCTTGATAATCCGCGTCTCAGTGTTTTGATGATGATTGAGTTCAGCCAAAGCCTCTACATTGCTTGCCTGGTTTTGAATACCTTGATTTACGTGATGCTGAAGGTGTTCGCTATTGATGACGGCGAACTAGGACTGCTTGTCTTCGGATTGGGTCTGCAACTTGCCAGCGGAGCAGTTGGCTTCGCGCTCCTACATTCGACTTTTTACCACGACATGGCGAGAGCGTTTATGGTGTTCATGGCCCCGGCTGGTACCCTCGGAATGCTCTTGGTGTGGTTGTATGCGTTGGCATGGAGATCTGGTAATGTGGAGCTAACCGGTTGAGAGTCGGCCTCCATGGCGTGAACCTCAGTAGCTCCGGCGGGTGGCCACGGGGATCCCACTTCTGCGTGGGCATTTCTCCTGCCTGATCCCTCAGCGGCAACCGCAAGGCGTCAATCGGGATGGGGCGAAAAAGAAGTTATCGGTTGGCGGGAACAAGCTGATAGCTTACAGCCGACAGCTAACAGTCAGTCCCGAGTCTCGAATTCCGAAGCTCGGCCCCGGGTCCCGAGCTCTGATCCCCCAGCCCGTTCCGCGTTACCCGCTCAGCGTCAGAGCCCGCGCAGCGGGTAGGTACGACACCGGCTGCGGCTACAAGTTCGCCAAGCGCGGTTCGCAATAACCATATCGAGCGCCCGCACCTGAGGCGCTAGATGTTCCCTCCACTAATTTCCTTCGCGGCGACGGACGATTTGTCCGATCTGATTCATTTTCGGGCTACCGGTAGCCCAAATGTGGAGCCTCCCCTTGTAATGACCCATACGATAAGTGTTACTATAGGTACTAAGGACTCGCTGCCGGGGAAAGCCACCCGACCCTGGTCCCGAATCCCCCCTTTGGAGGTTTTCCGTGCCGCTCATCAAATAACATCAAATGACCGAGAAACACCTGGCCGCGAATCGGCTTAACCAGAAGCTTTGTCATGCTGCGGTGACGGCGGAGGGCCGCGCGCGCATCCGCGCCGCCCACTTGCGCCATAGGTTCTACGCGCAGGCGGAGGAGGTGGCCATGCGCGCCCTGGGCGAAGACCCCGCCCACTTCCAGGGACTGCTGGAAGGACTCTGGGAGACCTACCACCCCACCGATGCCGCGTAGGAGGGACTGGTGATCCGCCTGGCGCGGGCAACCTGGCTGATGAATCGCGCCGACCTTGAGGTCGGCACTTGCTGAACTGAAGTTCATCGCTACAAAACACGCCACAGAATACCGCGGCTTTCCATTATGTATCGGAAACGAAATGGGTTAGCCATGAAACACAAAAGTTTACAAAAATCTATATCATTGAAAATAAGTCGGTTAATTCATGTTTGTCGGCAGGGTGGGGAAAAACGCGGGGGGAAAATATGCAGGTAACCTCCATTATGTTGTTGAAAACAAATATAGAAAAAATGCCCGAAACCCGCCTTTCCATTATGTTAATGAAAATAAGCAAGTTATAGCTTGCTTTCCATTATATTGATGAAAAGAAAGGGGGTTAATTACGGGTGAGCATACAGGGTGGGGCGGGAGTTGGACTATTGGTGTAAAGTATAAGGCAGTATCCGCTTGAGGGGGGTATAAACCACATGCATACCCAACGCAAAGGGAGACCGAAACCCGCCGCTTCGGCGGGATGCCAGATGGAAAAAGGGCGACTGTCCCTGCGCTTCGGGGAAACCATTCCTGCCACCTTGCCGGCGCTCGAGGGGGTCATCCGAAGTATCATGGCGCTGGCAAGTGAAATGAAGTGTGGAGAAGGCCATCTGGCAGAGATCGAATTGGCTTTGCGAGAGGCACTCGCCAACGCTGTCATTCACGGGAATCGGCAAGACCCCGCCAAGAAGGTTGAGGTGAGATGCTTCTGCCAGCCCGATCGAGGCATGTTGTTGGTGGTCGAGGATGAAGGGGCGGGCTTCGATCCGAAGGAAGTCCCGGATCCCACCCAGGCGGATCGTTTGTTCGAGACCCATGGACGCGGCCTCTTCCTGATTCGACGCATCATGGACCGCGTGAGGTTCTCGCGGTCGGGGAGAAGGGTCACGATGGTAAAGCGACTTCGCCGCTGATGTGCTGCCGAGGCGTGAGCGTTTACCGAAAGAACCGCCCGATCACCTACCGTGCCCTACACTCGCGGCAAAGGTGTTGTCACGCCATCTGGACAGACTGTTGATTTGTTCGCTTTCGGCGGGCTGTCTGTGCAATAGGCAAGTTGTTGGTGCGAAAGGGGGGACTCGAACCCCCACCCCTTGCGGGACCAGATCCTAAGTCTGGCGCGTCTGCCAATTCCGCCACTTTCGCACGACACTCATTATAGCGCACAGGAAATTACGACGCATGAACAGGGTTCACGTTGCGCCCATTGACCTTCT
>Ga0335085_10010915_pt1 | contig 13518 bp, 11 predicted proteins | sample Lox_Sample_45_FD_206712 | JGI IMG/M metagenome (GOLD analysis project Ga0335085, IMG submission 206712) | Soil microbial communities from Loxahatchee National Wildlife Refuge, Florida, United States - Lox_Sample_4.5 | ecosystem: Environmental > Terrestrial > Soil > Wetlands | place: USA...
TTTTATAACTTGAAGCTAGCGATTTCGATGCCGGCATCATTCTTGCAAGTGTTGGCTGCCGTTATTGCGTGTTCGGTAAGGCGCGTATCGTTTGTATTGCAAAGCTGCTCTTGCACAGCCGAATAAAGGTTGAGTATTGAATAGTTACTAAGAGGCTAACTTCAGGGGGAAGTAATCATGAGTCTTACCATCAGCATAGATACCATCAATGGTACTGGCGCAGGTACCATCACAGACGGTTCGGGCAATATCGCGACCATAGATTGCAATGGTGACGTTACACTAAGAACGGCAAGCGGCGACATCATCATCAACGGCAGCAGTGGCGCGGATACACTCACCGCGACCGGTAGCGGAACTACCGTCATTTCCAGCGGCAGCGGAAACGACACTCTCATTGGAGGTTCTGGCACCGATATATTCCTGGCGGGCAACGGCGATGATTTGCTGATCGGGGGTTCTGGCATCAACCTGTTCTTCGGACAGAGTGACAATGACACGTTGCTGGGAGGATCAGGGATCAACCTGTTTTTCGGCGGCAGCGGAAACGACACGCTGACAGGTGGCAGCGGAACCAATTATCTTTATGGCGGCTTGGGCGATGACACCATTACCGGCGGAACGGGTAACAACCTTATTTTTGGCGGTAGCGGCAATGACACCATCACCGGTGGCGCGGGCAACAATTTGATCTTTGGGGGTAGCGGCGATGATGCGATCTATGGCGGCACCGGCAATAACATCCTGTTCGGTGGTTCAGGAGACGACAGGATATATGGTTCGGCCGGCGCTGATCTACTGATGGGAGATTTGGGCAACGACATCTTAAGCGGAGGAGCTGGCGACGATACCCTGTTGGGCGGATTGGGTAATGACACACTTGATGGTGGCTCGGGCAACGATATCCTGCTGGGCGGTGCCGGCAACGATACTTATTTATTCGGGATCGGCTCCGGTCAGGATGCGCTGAGCGACTTTGATGCTACGCACTGCAATATTGATACAGTGGTGCTGGGCGCAGGCGTTACCACAACCAATATTACGGTTACTCAGGATGCAAGCAACCTGTATATTTCCATCAACGGCACGGGAGACCGACTGGCAATCAAATGGGATCAGGCCAATGGTTTTGGTATCGAGCTGGTAAAATTTGCCGATGGTACGACTTGGGATGAGGCCACATTATTGAGCATGGTGGGTGGCACTCCCGTTAATCACGCGCCGACCGGATCGGCCACTGCCGTATTGACAGCCGGTACCGAAGACACCCCATACATCGTGACTGCCGCGGCCCTGCTGGCCGGCTTCAGCGATGTGGACGGCGACAGCTTGAGCGTGTCCGGGCTTTCCAGCAGCAACGGCGTCGTCACCGACAACGGTGACGGCACCTTTACCATCACGCCGAGCGCGAACTACAACGGTGCGGTGAGCCTGAGCTACAACGTGATCGACGGCCACGGCGGCAGCATCGCCGCGAACCAGAGCTACAGCCTGGCGGCGGTCAACGACGCGCCGACCGGATCGGTAGAAATAAGTGGGACGCTCGCCCAGAGCCAGATCCTGACCGCGTCCAATACACTAAATGACGCTGATGGCTTGGGGACCATAAGCTACCAATGGCAATCTTCTTCCAATGGCACGACATGGACGGACATCACTGGTGCCACGGCCAGCACATACACTCTTACTGCGGCGGAAGTAGGCAAACAAATACGTGTAAATGCCAATTATACCGACGGTCAAGGCACGGCAGAAAGCGTAAGCAGCAATGCCACGCAATCGGTATCTTCTGCCGACGGACACACCATATTTGGCACTGCCGGAAATGATACCTTGATTGGCACTCCCGGAAATGACACGCTCAACGGGCTTGCAGGTGCGGACACGATGATAGGCGGTGCCGGCGATGACATCTACGTGGTGGACAACGTTGGCGACGTGGTCATCGAGAATCCGGGCGAAGGAACCGACCTGATACAGAGCAGCGTGAGCTACACCCTCAGTGCGAACGTGGAGAACCTCACGCTGACCGGCACGGCGGCGATCAACGGCACCGGCAACGAACTGGACAATGTCCTCACCGGCAACAGCGGGGCCAACGTACTCGACGGGGGCGCGGGAGCGGACGCCATGGCGGGCGGGGCGGGCAGCGACACCTACTACGTGGACAACGCGGGCGATATCGTGATCGAGAACGCGAACCAGGGCACGGACACGGTCTACAGCACCGTAAGCTATGTGCTGCCGGACAATGTCGAGAACCTGGTCTTGCTGGGCACGGCGGATGTGACCGGTACCGGCAATATATTGAACAACGCGCTGACCGGCAACGCCGGGAACAATTCGCTGACCGGCAGTGATGGCAACGACACGATAGACGGCGGGGCCGGTGCGGACACGATGATAGGCGGTGCCGGCGACGACACTTATGTGGTGGACAATGTTGGTGACGTGGTCATCGAGAATCCGGGCGAAGGGACCGACACGGTACAGAGCAGCGTGAGCTACGCCCTCAGTGCGAACGTCGAGAACCTCACGCTGACTGGCACGGCGGCGATCAACGGCACCGGCAACGAACTGGACAATGTCCTCACCGGCAACAGTGCGGCCGACGTGCTCACCGGTGGTGCGGGCAACGACACCTATGTGATCGGCAACGCCGGTGATGTGGTGGTGGAACTGGCCAACGAAGGGATCGACACGGTAAGAAGCAGTGTCAGTTACGCCCTCAGTGCGAACGTCGAGAACCTCACGCTGACCGGCACGGCGGCGATCAACGGCACCGGCAACGAACTGGACAATGTCCTCACCGGCAACAGCGGGGCCAACATACTCGACGGGGGCGCGGGAGCGGACACCATGGCGGGCGGGGCGGGCAGCGACACCTACTACGTGGACAACGTTGGAGACGTGGTGATCGAGAACGCGAACCAGGGGACCGACACGGTGATCAGCTCGATCGATTACACCCTGGGGGCCAACGTGGAGAACCTCACCCTCACGGGAACAACGGACCTCAACGGCTGGGGCAATACGCTGAACAACGTGATCAACGGCAACAGCGGCGCGAACTTCTTGTCGGGAGATGCTGGCAACGATACGTTGGTTGGCAATAGTGCCAACGATATCCTGCAAGGCGGAGCCGGCAACGACACGCTCACCGACACGGCAGGCGCCAACCTGCTCGATGGCGGAGCCGGGACGGATAATCTTACCGGCAACAGTGGCAACGAGTTGTACATCGGCGGAGCCGGCAACGACACCATCACCACCGGCTCAGGTGCCGACATTATCGCCTTCAATCAAGGCGACGGGCAGGACACCGTGGTGGCCAGCACGGGGGCGGACAACACCCTCTCGTTGGGCGGCGGCATCCAGTATGCCAATTTGACGCTGAGCAAATCCGGCAACAACCTGATACTGGCAACCGGCAACAGCGACCAGATCACGCTGCAGAACTGGTACAGCGGCAACCAGAGTGTCGCCAATCTGCAACTGGTGCTGGATGCCAGCACCTACGATGCCGGCTCCAGCGATCCTTTGCTCAACCAGCAAGTGCAGGATTTCGACTTCGCCGCGTTGTCGCAAGCATTCGATCAGGCACTGGCGAACAACCCCGCACTGACTGCATGGGCCCTGACCGACTCGCTGTTGAGCGCGCATTTGTCGGGCAGCGACACGGCGGCATTGGGCGGCGACCTGGCCTACCAGTACAACCTGAACGGCACTTTGGCCGGTATCGGTCTGGCTTCCGCGCAGACGGTGATCAACGATGCCAGCTTCGGTACGGCAGCCCAGCAGTTGCATCCGCTGGCGGATTTGCAGACCGGGGCGGTGCGGCTGGGATAGACGATATCGAAGAAATATGAAAACAGGTAAAACAAATGTTCTGTCTCCGGAGGCACTGGACTTTGCCCCGGGTCTGCTGTCCATACAGGAAAGCCCGCCGGCGCGACTGCCTCGTGCAGTGATGTATACGGTGGGCGTGCTATTCGTCATCCTGTTGTTATGGGCATTCTTCGGCAAGCTGGACATCATCGCCAGCGCCGAAGGACATCTGGTGCCCGAGACTTATATCAAGATCGTCCAGCCTGCGGATGCAGGCATCGTTCAGGAAATATTGGTCAAGGAAGGCGAGCAGGTGGATCAGGGTCAAGTCCTTATGCGCATGGACACACAACTCGCCAAGGCGGATGAGAAGACCATAGCCAATGACCTTGCCCAGCGGTCGTTACAGTTGCGCCGTATTGATGCCGAACTCGCAGGCAAACCATTAGTCAAAAAGCGCAATGACCCGAACGATCTCTATCGCCAGATAGAATCACAATACCTCGACCACCGTCAATCTTATGCGGATGTGCGGGATCAAGCGCAGCAAGCATTGATCAAGGCGCAGCACGAGTACGATTCTGCTCGGGAAGTGTTGGCGAAGCTGCAACAAATCACCCCCATACTCAAGCAACAGGCCGATTCATACGCGTCCATGGGCAAAGATGGCTACGTACCGCAAATGACGGTACTGGATAAACAAAGAGATTACCTGGAAAAATCACAAGACTTGCGCGCACAGGAAGCGACTGTCGCCAGCCTTGCAGCCGCGGTCAACCAGGAAAAAAAACAAATCGATCAGATTACCTCGAAATATCGCAGCGATTTGCAGAACGAACGGGTGGAAACGGAAGGTCAATATCGTAAATTGGAGCAGGACTGGCTTAAACAGGAACACAAAACTGAACTGCTGGAGCTGAAGGCTCCACAGGCTGGCATCGTGAAAGATATCGCGACCCACACCATCGGCACCGTGGTCTCCCCCGGAACGGTGCTGCTGTCCATCGTTCCAGAGAAAGAGCCGCTGGTGGCAGAGATCATGATCAAGAACGACGATGTCGGATTTGTCTATCCGCAGCAGAAGGTCAAGGTCAAGCTGGCATCCTACCCTTTTGCAGAGTACGGTATGCTGGACGGGGAGGTAAGCCGTATCCAGGCTGACAGCGATAGCGACGTGCAGTCCCAATCCAGGGATCAGTCCAAAGGAAAATCTCAAGCCCAGCCATCGCTATACAAGGCCATCATCTCGTTAAGCAGCCAGGTCCTCGAATCAGAAGGCAAACAGCTTAAGCTCGTGCCGGGCATGCAAGTCGTGGCTGAGATCAATCAAGGCAGCCGCACCGTGATGAGATATCTGCTGTCACCGGTGAGCAAGACACTTGATGAAAGCGGTCACGAAAGGTGAGGGTTGCAGTTTCGCTTTACAGCCCAACGCTGTTTTGGTATTCATTTTTTGTGTTTGTTTTTGCCTCTGTCAGCCAATCGGTACGCGCTGAAGATCTACTGGAAATCTATAGATTGGCGCAGGGCAATGATCCGACCTTTGCCGCTGCACGCTTTGCTTTCGAGGCCGCCCAGGAAAAGATCCCCCAGGCCAGGGCAGGTCTGCTCCCGGCGCTTAATCTCAATGGCAACAACAACATCACCCATGCCTCATCTCAATTTACCAATCTATTAACCGGTCCGGCATTGGTCGATCGAGATGTGCGTGCCTGGACATGGACGTTGCAACTGACTCAGCCCCTGATCCGCATGCAGAACGTCTACGGTTACAGAGAATCAAACTCGCTGGTTGATCAGGCGCGTGCGCAATATACCCAAGCTGAACAGGATCTTATCCTTCGAGTCACGCAAGCATATTTCGATGTGCTGGTTGCCCAGGAAAGCATCGAGGTCGCCGATGCGCAGGTCAAGTCGACGGGAGAACAACTGGCGCTGGCACAGCGCGGCTTTGATGCCGGGACGAATTCCATTACCGATACCCACGAAGCAAAATCCAGATCCGACCTCGCTCGGGCGCAGCGTATCGCTGCACAGAATGAACTTGAGGCCAAACATGCCGAACTTGAAAAATTGGTGGGGCAGCCTCCAGTCAAGCTCGCTGCACTCCAGCCTGATGTGGTGATTCCCAAACCCGAACCTGACGATGTCAAGGCTTGGGCGGATCAAGCACGGGTGAGCAATCCCGCCGTCCTGGCCCCCAAAGCCGCAGTCAACGCGGCGGAAGCGGAGATCAGCAGGAATCGGGCGGAATATTCGCCGACACTGGATTTGACCGCATCTTATGGAAATAATTATTCTTCCGGGAGCATCAGCACCCCGTCAGATTACGGGACGCGCATAAATTCCGGCCAGATCGGCGTGCAGTTGAACATTCCGATCTATGCGGGCGGAACCACAAATTCACACGTGACTGAGGCGATTGCCAACAAGAACAAGGCGGTTGCCGAACTGGAAGCCGCTCAACGCCAATCTGCTACCGATGCAAAAAGGGCTTATGAGGCAATCGTGAACGGCTTGGCCCAGGTCGAAGCATTGGAATCAGCCGTCGAATCCAGCAAGAGCGCAGTCAATGGAAATCAGATTGGCTACAAGTTGGGCATACATATGAACATAGATGTACTGAATGCCGAGCAACAGCTCTACAACGCCCAGCGAGACCTGTTGAAAGCGCGATACGACACGTTGTTTCAGGGTTTTAAACTCAAGGCGGCGGCTGGTGTATTGACTGAGTCCGATTTGCTGGAAATAAACGGGTTGTTGGCATATCAAAAAAAATGACCGCTGATAATGGAAGCGCTCGAATTCTGCGGAACGGCCATTAGTTGGCTCTTGCCCCCCGGAATAAAACAGAACATTTGTTGTCTAGCCGAGGCCTATCGGAGGCAGGGCTATTCCGAGCATTGGGTATCGCCCTTGAAAAAATGCTGTTGGTTGCAGCAAAACAAGCCTCTCGAACCGTTGCCGGGAAAAATATTGGGGTTGAGCAATAACCCCGTTAAAGGTTAGAATGCTCGCCTTTTTTAGGAGAGTACAACCAATGGCAATCTCTGCCGCGCAAAAAGCGCAAATCGTGACCGACTTTCAACGCGCCAAAAGCGATACCGGTTCCCCCGAAGTGCAAGTGGCTCTGATCACTGCGCGCATCGCTTATTTGACAGAGCACTTCAAGGACAACGTCAAGGACCACCACTCGCGCCGCGGCCTGTTGCGACTGGTGAGTCGCCGGCGCAAACTGCTTGATTATCTCAAGCGCACGAATGATGCGAGTTATCGCGCGTTGATTCAACGTCTGGAAATTCGCAAGTAAGAGTTTATAGCCAGCGGGTCGCATCAGCGACCCGTGTTGTTTCGTCCGGCCAACTATTATCCGGTCACAACGTATGCCGTGATTGCGCGGCATAACATGCATAGAGAGGTCTATCTTGAGTCACTATAAAAAAACAATTTCGTACGGCAACCACCAACTCACACTGGAGACCGGCGAAATCGCGCGCCAAGCGAGCGGGGCTGTAATGGTCAGCCTGGACGATACGGTGGTGCTGGTCACGGTGGTCGGCAGGAAGGACGTCAGTCCCGAGCAGGACTTTTTTCCGCTTACCGTGGATTATCAGGAGCGGACGTATGCAGCCGGAAAAATTCCAGGTGGTTTCTTCAAACGCGAAGGCCGCCCCAGCGAAAAGGAAATCTTGACTTCCCGGCTGATCGATCGTCCGTTGCGCCCGCTGTTCCCTGAAAGTTTTTATAACGAGGTGCAGATCGTCGCAACGGTGATGTCTTCAGATGAGGAGATCGATTCCGACATCCCCGCGATGATAGGGGCATCTGCAGCGCTGGCTTTGTCGGGTGTCCCGTTCGACGGCCCGATTGGCGCCGCACGTGTAGGTTATGCCAACGGCCAGTATCTGCTCAATCCGACCGCCACCGAACTTGCGACTTCGCAACTCGATCTGGTGGTCGCCGGTACCGAACGCGCCGTGCTGATGGTGGAATCCGAAGCGCAGCAATTGCCGGAAGATGTAATGTTGGGTGCGGTGATGTTCGGCCATGAACAGATGCAGGTGGTTATCAATGCGATCAACGAAATGGCCGATGCGGTGGGCGCCGATACGTGGGATTGGACGCCCCCGACCAAGGACGAAACCTTGATTTCCCAAATCGCCAATATCGCCGAAGCAGATCTTGGCAAGGCCTATGCGATCCGCTCCAAACAGGCGCGCACCGATGCGGTTGCTGCGATACGAGACAAAGTGATGGCGGCCATGTCCCCCGAGGTGCTCGCCACGCAAAAGAATCATGTCAATGACCTGTTTAGCGCGTTGGAAGCCAAGATCGTGCGCGGTCAGATACTCAGCGGCGAGCCACGCATCGATGGTCGCGACACACGTACCGTGCGTCCGATCACTATCCGCAACGGCGTATTGCCGCGTACCCATGGCTCCGCTTTGTTTACCCGCGGCGAAACGCAGGCCATCGTGGTCGCAACCCTGGGCAGCATGCGTGACTCGCAGAAGATCGATGCGTTGCAAGGAGAGTATTCGGACCGTTTCATGCTGCATTACAACTTCCCGCCGTATTCGACAGGTGAGACCGGCCGCGTTGGCACGCCCAAGCGCCGCGAGATAGGCCATGGCCGTTTGGCCAAGCGCGCGCTGGTAGCCGTGTTGCCCAGCGAAGAGGAGTTCGGCTATTCGATGCGCGTGGTATCGGAAATCACCGAGTCCAACGGTTCCAGTTCGATGGCTTCTGTGTGCGGAGGCTGCTTGTCGTTGCTGGATGCCGGTGTGCCACTCAAAGCGCATGTTGCCGGCATTGCCATGGGGCTGATCAAGGAAGGGAACCGCTTCGCGGTACTGACCGATATCCTTGGCGACGAAGATCATCTTGGCGATATGGACTTCAAGGTGGCCGGCACCGAAGCCGGCGTTACCGCGCTGCAGATGGACATCAAGATCAACGGCATCACCCGCGAGATCATGCAAGCCGCGCTGACCCAGGCCCGTGAAGGCCGCATGCACATCCTGGGTTTGATGAAACAAGCCATGCCATATGCTCGCGCCGAAGTTTCCGAGTTCGCTCCACGCATGATCAAGATGAAGATCAACCCGGAAAAGATCCGCGACGTGATCGGCAAGGGCGGGGCGGTGATCCGCGCCCTGACCGAAGAAACCGGTACCACGATCGATATCGATGATGCCGGCAACATTACCATTGCCTGCGTGAATGGCGATGCGGGCAATCTCGCCAAAAAGCGCATTGAAGATATCGTGGCAGACGTGGAAGTAGGCAAGATATACGAAGGCCCGGTGGTCAAATTGCTCGACTTTGGAGCGCTGGTGAATGTGTTGCCGGGCAAAGACGGACTGTTGCACATATCCCAGATCGCCCACGAACGTGTCGCCAACGTGGCTGACTACCTAAAGGAAGGCCAGATCGTGCGCGTGAAGGTGCTGGAAGTGGATGACAAAGGCCGTATGAAACTGAGCATGAAGGCCTTGCTGGCGGCGCCTGAGGCATCCCACGCTACACAGTAATTCTATTAAGCCCATCGCAAAAAAAAGCCCCGCCATTTTGCGGGGCTTTTTTTAGCCAGCCAGCGCCTACTTGGCTACTTGTTTCTCCCGAATCTCATCCAGAGTCTTGCAGTCGATGCACAGCGTGGCGGTAGGCCTCGCTTCAAGGCGATCCAGACCGATCTCTACACCGCAATTTTCGCAATAACCATATTCGCCGGCATCGATCTTTTCCAGCATCTCATTGATTTTTTTGATCAACTTGCGCTCACGGTCACGGTTGCGCAACTCCAGGCCCATATCCGATTCCTGCGTGGCGCGATCGTTCGGGTCGGCAAATACTGTTGCCTCGTCTTGCATGGTATGCACGGTGCGATCGATATCCTTGCCTAGTCCGGCCTTGATTTCATTCATGATCTGGCGGAAATGGTCGAGCTGTTTGGGATTCATGTAGGCCTCGCCCTTCTTGGGTTTATAGGGGGCGACGGGTTTGTATGGCTGTACCGGCATTGACTTCTCCAACGGGATAAAAAATAAAGTCCGCTTTAATACCAGAAAGCGCAACGTTGGGCAACTAGTTTAGCTTTTTCCCAGTAACAGAAACAGGCTTGGACGCTTGCTAAGTAGCGGGACAGGCTGCAATCCCCACCGTGCGATGGGTAACGTCAGGATTTGTTCGCCAGGCAAAGTAATGTCGGTGGCGACGCATAGCAGCGTTTCCGGGCGGCACCGGGATAGCAGCGCGCTGAACATCCTGTCGTTCCTGTAGGGAGTTTCGATGAACAACTGGGTTTGGTTGCGTTTGATGGATTCGGCCTCCAGCGTAGCGATCGCCTTATTTCTTTCTGCCTCGGCGATTGGCAGGTAGCCATGGAAGGCGAAGCATTGGCCATTCAAACCCGAAGCCATCAATGCCAGCAGGACAGAGGAAGGACCGACCAGCGGCACGACGCGGATGCCGTTGCGATGGGCCAGATAGACCAAAGCCGCGCCCGGATCGGCTATGCCAGGGCAGCCCGCTTCGGAAATGATGCCGACATCGTGACCCGCAAGCAATGGGGCAAGCAGATTGGATAACTCGTTTTCTTCGGTATGGCCATTTAAAGTGGCAAAGTGAAGGGACTGGACTGGTTGTTCTGGTTCGAGTGCGGAAAGAAATTGCCTGGCGCTTTTGGGCTGTTCCACCACGAAATGGCTCAGCTTGCGAGCGACGTCGATGACGTGCTGTGGCAGTACCAGTCGGGGCGGGGTGTCGCCCAGCGTGCTGGGGATCAGAAACAGCGTACCAAGCCTGGTAGTCATGTTCAGAACAGCAGAACGTTTTCGCGGCGCAGCATCTGAACGAGCAAAATAAGCGGCAGACCGATCAATGCGTTGGGGTCGTCTCCGGTCACTTTGTTCATCAGCGCGATGCCCAGCCCCTCGTATTTCGCGCTTCCGGCGCAGTGGTAGGGTTGTTCTTTTTGCAGATATCCTTCGATCTCGAAATCACTGAGATCTCGCAGCGTGACATAATTTTCCGCAACGCCAGTTTGCATATTTCCGGTTTTGCTGTTCAGTAATGCCAGCGCGGTATAAAAATGCGTGGTCTTCCCACGCATGGCGCTAAGCTGCTTGACGGCATTGTCATGGGTAATCGGTTTTCCCAACTGCCTGCCCTCCAGTAGAGCGACCTGGTCCGACCCGATGATCAAAGCGTCGGGATATTTGCCGGCTACGGCACGAGCCTTTTCCTGCGAAAGACGCACGGCTGTAGCGCGGGCAGTTTCATTCGGCAACGGCGTTTCATCCACTTCCGGCGCCACCGTCTCGAAAGGCAGTTGTAGCCGTTTGAGAAGATCGCTGCGGTAAATGGAACTGGAGGCGAGGACAAGCAACTGAGAATTCAATGATATTCCTTAGGATTTTTGCCATGACTTTTGACAGAGGGCAGCGAAAAATATATCATGCGCGCCTCATGTACGCACGGCCTTTCATCAACAGCGAGGATTTTGCCGGAAATGGCAGGAGAATCAGCGGTGAAGTGCCGGTCGCGGGGTTGCCGCGTATGCTCGATATGCTGGAAAATTCCCAAGGGATTTTGAGCTATACGGTGCAGGGCGGGGTGGATCAAAAAGGGACGCATTTTCTCGATGTGAACCTGGTCGGACAATGCCGGTTGCGTTGTCAGCGTTGCCTGAACGGTATGGATTATCCATTGCAGATCAACACACGCCTGTTGCTCCGCGATCAGGCAAGCCTGGATGCAGTGGATGACAAGGCCACAAGCGATGCAGATGACGAATTCGACAGCATCTTGGCGGAAAAGCACTTGGATGTATTGGATCTTCTGGAAGAAGAAATTTTGTTAAGCCTGCCAATCGCACCCAAACATGAGTTGGGCGCTTGCCAGGCGGCAAATGGCGAGAACATGCATGAAGAGAGTCGTCCATTTGCGGTTCTTGCAAAATTGAAGAGTAGTTAAATCGAAATAGTTTTTTAGGAGTCACACCATGGCAGTGCAACAGAACAAAAAATCCCCTTCCAAGCGTGGAATGCACCGCGCTCATGATTTCCTGGCCAACCCGGCGACGGCGGTTGAGCCAACCACGGGCGAAACGCACTTGCGCCACCATATAAGCCCAACCGGATTTTACCGCGGCAAGAAGGTTGTCAGGAACAAGGGCAAATAAATTCTCAAGTAGCGCAGCCGATCATCAAGGTCGGCTGCGTTTTCTTTTCTATTAGCCTGCCGAGGATTCCTTAGTGGATGTCACGTTAGCCATAGATGCGATGGGAGGCGATCACGGCACGACGGTCACCATTCCTGCCGCGGTTGAATATCTGAAGCAATTCCCGAACGATACCATCATACTGGTGGGAATACCGGATGCCATCGAATCCGAGCTGCGCTCCCTGAGTATACAAACAGGGGTGCATCTGAGAATTCATCCTGCCAGCGAAATTGTCGGCATGGACGAGCAACCGCAATCTGCACTGCGCGGTAAGAAAGATTCATCAATGCGCGTCTGTATCAATCTCGTAAAGAACGGCGAAGCGCTGGCCTGTGTCAGCGCGGGAAATACCGGCGCGCTGATGGCAACGGCTCGCTACGTTCTGAAAACCATCCAGGGTATAGACCGCCCCGCGATCGCGTCTCATTTGCCGACCAGGATCGGCCAAGTCTGCATGCTTGATTTGGGCGCAAACACCGACTGCAACGCCGAACATCTGTTGCAATTCGCGTTGATGGGCTCCACACTGGTTACAGCATTGGAGCACAAACCGAATCCGACAATAGGGCTGCTGAATATTGGCAGTGAAGACATCAAGGGCAACGAAGTGGTCAAGCAGGCGGCTGAATTGCTGCGTGTCAGCGACCTGAATTTCTACGGAAACACCGAAGGAGACGATATATTCAAGGGCACCACCGATGTGGTGGTGTGTGACGGGTTCGTCGGCAACGTTGCGTTGAAGACGACCGAGGGGCTGGCGCAGATGCTGGGAGATTTTTTGCGCGAGGAATTCAGCCGCAACGTTTTGACCAAGCTTGTCGCGCTGGTAGCATTGCCGGTGCTGAAAGCATTCAAGCGCAGGGTCGACCCCCGCCGCTACAATGGAGCGAGCTTCCTTGGCCTGAAGGGCATCGTGGTAAAGAGCCACGGCTCGGCGGATGCTTTCTCGTTTCGCTGCGCCATCGAACGTGCCGCCGAGGAAGCTCGCAGTGGCATGCTTTTGCATATCAGCGAACATATCGAAAAGTGGCATCGCGAACGTCAAAACACGGAGCAAGGAATCGCTTGATGTATTCGAAGATCATCGGAACCGGGAGCTATTTGCCGGCGAAAGTATTGACCAACTACGATCTGGAAAAGATCGTCGACACGTCGCACGACTGGATCGTCTCGCGCAGCGGCATCGTAGAGCGGCATATTGCTGCAGACAAGGAAATGTCCAGCGATCTCGCCCTGCAAGCAAGCCTCCGGGCCATCGAATCAGCAGGCATCAGAGCCTCTGATATCGATCTGGTGGTCGTGGCAACGACGTCACCAGATCAGATTTTTCCCAGCACTGCCTGCATCCTGCAAGACAAGCTAGGCATAAAGAACCAGGGTGCGGCATTCGACATGCAAGCCGTTTGCGGCGGCTTTGTATATGCGATGAATACGGCAGATCTATACATTCGCGGAGGCCAGGC
>Ga0335085_10010916_pt1 | contig 13518 bp, 10 predicted proteins | sample Lox_Sample_45_FD_206712 | JGI IMG/M metagenome (GOLD analysis project Ga0335085, IMG submission 206712) | Soil microbial communities from Loxahatchee National Wildlife Refuge, Florida, United States - Lox_Sample_4.5 | ecosystem: Environmental > Terrestrial > Soil > Wetlands | place: USA...
GCGGAGGCTATATAGGATGTCATCCCTGTTCGAATGGAGAACTGTCAGTTTTGCCAGTTTGCTACAAAGGCCTGCTTCCGTAGGATGGAGGGGTGGGCTTGTTTCTACCGGCATCTCGCCCCACCGGAGACAACAGGGTTTGGGAAGTGAGCCTGGCTCCCTCGATCCCGGCCGCTGCGTCTGCCCATCTTGGTGAGCAGGTGGCGGGTCTGGGATCATATAGCCCGAAGCGACTATCTACTCCGATCGAAAGTTGAAAAATAGTCATGAATACCGGGAAATCTACGATTTACATAGAATTTTCACTGGTCGACGGTGGCCGGGCAAGACGGCTCCTGATGCGCGCCGTTCGGTCCAAGCCGGGCTCAGAGCGTACTATTTGGCGCGCGATTGCGGCCGCTCTTTTGGCATGGCTCCCCTTGTTGATCTTGTCAACGATCGAGGGCACGGCCCTCCATGGCAACGCCCACGTTCCTCTTCTGCTGGATTTCGCCGCGTATGGACGATTTCTTCTTGCCATCCCCTTGTTGATTGCGGCAGAAGATAACGTGGCGTGGCAAGTGACCGCCTCCATCCGTCATTTCCTGGCCTCGGGTCTCGTTCGCGATGAGGATTTGCCACAATTCGAATCCGCCATCAAAAAAGCCACTAAAGAGGGTAATTCATTGGCCATGGAGCTGACTCTGCTATTTCTTGTTTACGTATGGGCTGCGGTCGATCACTTTGGGGCAGGCGAAATCGATCATCTGGGATTCATGTGGCAAGGCCTCACGACCGAGGCGGGTGAACAATTGAATCTGGCCGGGTGGTGGTTCCGGCTCGTGAGCTTGCCCCTGTTGCAATTCCTGATTCTGACTTGGGTCTGGCGGATTGCGGTGTGGTCGATGTTCCTTTCGCGCACATCCAAATTGCGTTTGCGGCTGAACGCCACACATCCCGACGCTGCCGGCGGATTGGGATTCCTCGGCGCAACCCACGGAGCTTTTGCTACTGTCGCTTTTGCGCTGGGCGCGGCCCTCTCCACCATCCTGGCCAGAGAGATCGTTTTCGAAAAGGCCCAGGCTCAGGCCTTTCGGATTCCCGTCGTGGCTTTTGTGATTCTGTGTTTGTTGCTCTTTCTCGGGCCACTTCTCCTATTTGCACCCATGCTTTACAGTGTCAGGCGGAGGGCGATCTACGACTACGGAGCGCTCGCACAAATATGTAGCCGCCAATTCGATGACAAATGGGTGAAAGGAGGCGAATTGGAAGAAAAGTCGATTTTGCAAAGCCCGGACGGTTCGTCCCTAGTCAACGTGGCGAGAAGCTATCAGCTTGTAAAGGGCATGACCATTGTTCCATTTGGTAAATCTGCCATTCTCCAGATCGCCGTGGCAGCCGCGGCTCCTATTCTGCCGTTGGCTTTTCTCGTCATGCCCGTTGCCGACGTCTTGAAACTCTTGATGAAAGTTGTACATTGATCACCAGGGGGTAGGGCGGGATTCCGGCAGAAAGGCTGGGAAGGAGAGAAGCATGAACGCGAGTACGAAGTTTTGGCCACAAGGCTCGATACCTTCCCATTCGGCCTGGAGGATGATGGCGCTCGCCCTTATTGCCATCTCCTTGATGGGTCATGGGAAGGCGCAGGAAACCGACCGCAAGACGTTTGGATCCCCTCAGGAGGCAGCGCAAGCACTTGCTGATGCGTGCGCGGCGAATGACGTGGGCCGCCTTATGGCGATCCTCGGCCCCTCTGGACAGGATCTAGTCTCCTCTGGCGATGAGGTTGCGGACAAGGACGCCCGCGCACGCCTAGCAAGTGCGTTCCAGGACATGAACAGGCTCGTGCCGGAAGGGGTGGATAAGCAAGTTCTTCACATCGGATCGGAAGACTGGTCGCTGCCCATTCCCATCGTCAAACGGGGAGGCAGATGGCAGTTCGCGACCAACCAAGGGACGGACGAACTGCTCCGCCGCCGAATCAGCAGCAATGAAACTTCTGCCAACAGAATCTGCGGACTGTACGTTCAGCTCCAGAACGAATATGCCGGCAGGCTACACGACGACGTGACCATGAACGGCGTGTATGCGCAGAAAATCATGAGCGATCCGGGACAACACAACGGTCTCTACTGGCCTACGGACGGCCTCGGACGTGGGGGCCCGGCGAATACCCTTATTGCCCTTGCGGCACAGGAGGGCTACTCTGCGCCCGGACAGCGACCCAAGCCCTTCCACGGCTATTACTTCCGGATATTGACGGCCCAGGGGCCGGACGCGCCCGGCGGCGCCAAAAGCTACTTCTCCCAGGACGACACCGGACTCTTCGCCAAAAGGAAGATGACCGGCGGGTTCGCGCTGGTGGCTTATCCTGCAAAGTATCAATCCAGCGGCGTGATGACGTTCATTGTCAATCAGGATGGAACCGTTTATCACAAGGACCTGGGCGACGACACGGCGGAAATTGCCCGACAGATGACCGAATACAACCCGGACAGCACCTGGGTTCCAACCTATTAGCCACCCGCCGGTAACGCGGCGAGGCAGAGCCGTAGTCCGGGATCACAGCTCGCAGACGATTCTGTTTATCAATGACTGTCACAATTGCCAGTAGAGTGCCGGAGCACTCTTTTTTAGAATTCAAAGTGAGGAAACGACCAGTGAAATCTTCTCGACACACAACCGCACCCCTGGGGGGCAAACGCGGCTGGGTAATTATGCTCGCTCTCGTCGTGGTCTGCCTGGTGGGTTGGACCGTGTATTCGCGGCGCCGCGTGTCTGCAAGCGCCGCTCAGCCCCACTTCCCAGTGGCGTTTGGGCCGACCGTGCCGAATCCGGGGGCTGCGCCCGGGGTTGCGCCCGCGGGGACGGTGTGGATTCCCGGCGGTGAATTCTCCATGGGCGCACAGGATCCGCCGGACATGAATGAAGTCGGCATGCAGGCCACCACCGACTCCCGCCCCATCCACCGCGTCTACGTGGACGGGTTCTGGATGGACAAAACCGACGTCACCAACGAGCAGTTCACAAGGTTCGTAAACGCCACCGGGTACATTACGATTGCCGAACGTACACCCACCGCGGAGGATTTTCCCGGGGCACCGGCGGAAAATCTGGTCGCCGGCTCCATCGTGTATTCTCCGCCCGATCACCCAGTCCCACTCAACAATCACTATCGATGGTGGGCCTACGTGAAGGGTGCGAACTGGCGGCATCCGCTCGGCCCCACCAGCGACATCACGGGCAAGGGAAAATATCCCGTCGTCCACGTCGCCTACGAAGACGCTCTCGCCTATGCGCAGTGGGTGGGTGTGCGCCTGCCCACCGAGGCGGAGTGGGAGTTCGCTGCGCGCGGAGGTCTGGCCGGGAAGCCGTTCGTTTGGGGCGATGATTTCCGGCCCAATGGCAAATGGATGGCCAACACGTTCCAAGGGAAGTTTCCCGTCAAGGATACGGACAAGGGTGAAGACGGCTACGCAGGCATTGCCCCTGTCGCGCAGTATCCGCCGAATGGTTACGGCCTCTACGACATGGCCGGCAACGTCTGGCAGTGGACCAGCGACTGGTATCGGCCGGATTACTATGCGCAACTCGCTGCCGCGGGTGGCGTGGCGCGTAACCCGCAAGGTCCGGACTCCGCATTTGATCCGTCCGAGCCCACGGAGAAGAAAAAGGTGCACCGAGGAGGATCGTTCCTCTGCACCGATCAGTATTGCTCGCGCTACATCGTCGGCACGCGCGGCAAAGGCGAAGTCAGTACAGGAACAAACCACCTCGGTTTTCGCTGCGTGAAGTCCGGATCGGTGTCCATCAATTAGAACGCCAAATCTCAACATCAGACTGAATAAAGAAAACGAAGGCGGCTTCATTCTTGGCTCGTGAGTCGAGGTTACGGGGAGATTGCACCGAACTCACCCTTCGTCAGAGATCTGCCTTGGCGGCGTAGGTGGCGATGGGGCAAATCATTTCAGAGAAAAGAAAAGATTGAGGGCCAACCCGAGCGAGTTCACCTGCCGGTTCGGGCTTTTGCCGGTGTTGTTATCGTGCTCAAAGTAGGCGTTGAATTCGGCGTGTTTGCCCACGGGGAACAAGCCACCCGCATAGAGAGAGGTGGTGCTCCATTTGTCGTATTGACTCTCGTAGAAGGGCTCAACGGCGGCATAGGGGATGAGGTGATAGGAGCCGATCGGAAAAGTTCGTTCGAGGGTCAATTTGTTCCTGTAGCGCCAGTTGAAAACGCCGTTTTTCCAGTCGAGGTCCGCGCGGTTCCGTTCCGTGAGCAGCAACTCAGCCCTCATTGGAATGTGTGAGGTCATAGATACCACCATGCGATTTTCGTGCGGAGCATCCGGCGCGGAGATCGAACGGTATCCGGCTTCCAGTACCAACGCTCTTGATTTGGAATCGTCGATATCGGACTTCATTCTGTCACTAAACCGAAGGAGCGGTTTCGAATAGATCTGAATGCTTGGACCTACAGTAAACTGCGTGGGGTCACCGCCGTCTCGATCCTCCTTGGCCTCGAGATATACCCGAACCGCGGGATTCAATTTGAGATGCGCGTCAAATTCCGGCAGAAACTGAATGTTTTGGGCGCGAGCCGACACGCACGCGAAACAGAGGAACAGTATCCATCCCCACAACGCCTTGAGAGGTTGCTTCATTTTTCACGCCATCGCATTGCGGAAGGCTCAGGCCGTCATTCTTGTGGCTATTTCACGTCTATGACTCTATGCATTCGGGGCTTCGCCCTGCGCCTTCCCACCAAGTGCAGATGGTCTATGGCTCCGTGCATGCGATCATTCCCTTCACTTTTCCCCCATTAAAGTCTTCAAGTTGGCCAGGGCCGAGTGGGCCTTTGCGGCTTGCCCGACAACGGCAGTCCGGTTCCAGGTTTCTTTCTTGTGCCCCATGCGGTTTTTGGCTACCGCAAGTCTATTTGGCAGTGCGGCGGGCACGATTGGAACTGTCAAAAGTGACAGCAGGATACTGAAAACTCCATATTGCTTTTGTGGGGGAGTTGCCGAACACACTAAAAGTGTTCGGCATTGTTTGCGTCGGTGCTTCAGTGTTTCCAGAGGGTGCGGGGCCACTAAAGCGCAGGATTCCAGCCGTCGCCCGGGTTGTATTCCGCCAGGGTTGCAGCGGTATCGGCGGTCGTTACACCCAGGTCCTTCTGATAGACGACGCCCTCCATACCGATGATGAACGTCATGATCCCTGAATTCCGGTATTCCGCCGGGTAGGCCAGAATGGCAAAGCCGCCGGTCAACTTCCCGTTCACCAGGTAAGCCTTCGCACCGCCCTTGGCCTTGTCTCCTTGTTTGGTGAGGATGCGGAAGTAGTAGCCATTGAACGCTTGCGGTTTATCACCGGAGTTGGTGTAGCCCAGGGCCTTCGCGAAGTCACCGAGCTGGCCGAGGGGACTTGGGGTTTGACCCTCTGGCACTGTCCAGTACAACCCGTTTTGCTTCCCTTCGTCGCCGGCGAACTTTTGGGCATATTGCTTCACCCTGTCGCCATCGTGCGTCTGACTGAAGTACTGTTCCTGCGCGTCGGCGAGGGCACCGCACGCGGCGATCGCCGTCAACTCGCCTTTGCCGATACGGCGCGCGAGAATCTCGTCCTTGCCCGCGGCGGTGTCAAAATACCACTGGCCCGAGGGATTCTGCCCCAAAGGAATTGGAAACGGATGATTGTCCGCCCCGGTGTAAAGCATCTCGCCGCCCGCTTTGATTTCGCGCCAGCGATGCATTTGGTTATATGCCGCAACGAAGTCGTCTAGATCTGCCTTGTCCTCTACCGCATCTCCCGAGAACAAGATGGCCTTGGCCTCCGGACCGAAGATCGCGAGCAGTGCGCCCTGGTCACCCGAATTGGCGGCTTGCAAAAACGCAGCCCCTGCATCCTCCGGGGACGCGAAGGTTTTTTGCACGGCTTTGGGGCTCTCCGACTTGTTACATGAAGTCAGCAAAGTGATCCCACCGACTAGCGCCGTGAACATCACGAAACGAATAACCCAATCCGTGTGATTCCGATTCACATTCGCCATACTCATTTCTCCGTTCCAATATTTCCACACATCTGGCGATTCGACCTTGGTGACGGTTAGCGACGACCTCCCCAACCACCGCCACCGGCGCGTCCGCCCCCAAATCGACCCCCGCTGAACCCGCTGGAGCCCATGCTTCCCCAGCCGCGGCTGCTTTCGGCCCTCGAAGACCAGCCGCCCGAACCGCCGAACCCGCCGGAGTGCCCGCTCATGCCGCTGAAAGCACCCGATTTTGACCAGTTTCCGCTATCATGCTGGGCCCAGGAATTCGCGGCGGAGGAATGATCGGAGTTAAAATTCTGGGCACTCTGTTTGTTGACGTTGACCGTGTTTTTGTTATAGGTGTTGCCGTTGTTTTTGTAGTTGTTATAACTGTTCTGGGCATAAGCCCGGTTATAGGCATTGTTGTAGGAGCTGCCGTAGCCATAACTGCTGTGGTAGCCACCATTGTAATATCCGCCGTGCCATGCGGTGTTGCCGTAGTACGCACCGCCGTGATACACCACCGTCGTCCCATGCCAGCCACAGTCCCAACTGCTGTACCCCCAGCCGCAACACCCACCGCTCATCAGTGCCCCTACGGCGATTCCCGCGCCGAACCCGATAATTCCCGCGGCAGCCACGTCCCCAGCGCTGTACCCAGGGGTCACATAGGGCGTGCCATAAATAACCGTTGGGTTGTACTGCGGAACGTACACAATCTGGGGATTGGCGGGTTGGATGACAATGACCTGCGGCGACGGTTGCTGCACGGTGATTTGCGAGCTGGACTTGAGATTGCCATTTGCTTTAGCTTGCGCGCGCAGGGTTTGCACGGCGGCCATGACATCTGCCTGCTGGTTGTGATAAGCCTCTCCCAGTGAGGAAGTCCAGGTGAGATTGGATGCCAGGTTGTCGAGCACCGAGGGAAATTCCGTGAGCGCCTTGACACTCGGGTCCCACGATTGTTTGTCCACGGCCTGCATCAAAGCGCTGCCTGTCAAACTCTTGTTCTGCTGCAGCCAATAGTTCGCAATCGCGACTTGATCGGGAAACGTTGCTGCTACGAGAATCTGGGCCACCAACGCATCCGGATACAGCGCGATGGGCGCCACCAATGCCTGGAGCTGGCTCGAGCTCATCCCAGCAGGTTCCGTGGGATTCCCAGCGCCAGTCTCAGGAGCGGCGTCGGAAGCCTGGAATCCGTACGAAATCTGTAACAAAGCGGCAGTGAAAACCAAGCTGAGCACCACCGAGAAGATCTTTTTCATATTTTTCGCGTTCATGAGGATGACTCCTTGATGTATAAGTTCCTTCGCTGCAAAGCGCGACACCCCCGTAAATACTGCTCCATCCGATGACGATATGGGACTTTCAATCCCTGCGGGCTATTGTTCCGGGTTACGATGCGGATTCCGCAGAACTGCCAAACAGATCCGCGCTACGCGTGCTGTGATGCGAGCGAACCCCTGGTGAGAAGCTGCGGCAGCAACGCGGCCGCGATAGCGGCATGCAGGATGACGGCCGGCCACAGGAGTAAGCCGCGCATCGGGGTAGCGACTGCCACCCACGCCAACAGGATAGCCACTCCAAGGTTGAAGGCGAAGAGACCCAGCACGGCACGGCGGTGCGATCCTGCGCCGGTCGTAGGCAGACAGGCAATCCCCAGCGCGAACAGCGCCACCCCGGCAAAGCGCGCCAGCGGCATGTCAATGCCCTCAGGCTTGGCTGCGAACAGTAGCACACACGGGAGCTCGGGCACCGCGAGGAGACAGACGCCCACGGCGATTTCGAGCCATGCTGCTACCAGGACGACAGTTCTTTGTAGCACCATTTTCTCTCCCTTCGGATGTGCGTCCACCCGCCGTTGCCGCCGATCCTCCGCAAGATGCGCGGGGCGCGGGAAGCTCCCGAATTACTTGACGATTTCAACCACCAGGGACTCGGTCATGACCATGTCCACGGACTCACCCGGTTGCAGTTGATCGAGGTTCTGGATCTTATTGCTCACCTTGATGGTCTTCTTTTTGCCGTCGGGGTCCAGGAAGGTCACGCGATGCTTCGGTGCGTTGACTGCCAGAATCTTCACGCTCAGGGCCGATGTATCAACCATAACCTCACCGGGTTTAGCGCCTTTGGGCACCACGCCGACCACCCCGGCGGTGGCCGCGCCCGGAATCTCGCCTGACTTGCCGACGAACATCGCGAACTCCTCGGTGTAGGACAGCTTCAAGCGGTCCCCCACTTGGACCTGGTCGAGGTTTTGAACGCTCTTATCGACCTTAACGGTTTTCTTCTTTCCGTCTTCCAGCAGAAGCGTGACCTTGCGATTTTCGAGGTCAATTTTCTCGACCGTTGCCGTGGTCTTGATCACTTCCACGGATTCTACGCCCTGGTCTGCTCCTCGCGTTTGCGCGGGCATGGCTTTGAGGCCGCCTGTGGCAAACAGCAGTATCACGCTCAATGCTACATTTGTTACTTTCATGGGTCCCCTCATTCTGCCTTCGGGCCGGACTGGTGCGTCCCCCCCAGGCGCGCGAAGCTTTGGAGTGCGGCAGCTTGCTACCGCTTTTGCACCGGCCAGCTTGCCGGCTGGTCTGAGGCATCCCTTTTCCCAGCCAACTTGCCCGCGAGGAATGGCTGCAGCCCGCGTCAGAGGTGTCGTGTTGTAGCGCTGAACTTTAGTTCAGCATTTGCCGACCTAAAGGTCGGCGCTACAAGCGGATCGTCTCGATTCAAAAACCCGCGAGCAAGCTCGCGGAGAGGAAAGCGGCAGCAGGCTGCCGCACTCCAAAGCTCCGCATCCACGCCCGAGGGAGCTTTCCAGTAGGCCGATCGCGAACCCTGCCTTCGACGAAAGGCGGGTTAGGGCAGGGGCGGGCGGCCCTCGCGAGCCGCCCGCCGCGATGGTCGTTCCGGTTAGTTGCTGGGGCCTTTGGACGCCGCTTCCGCCTCGGCCATCCTCTTCCCCATCTCCGCCTTGACAGCATCGAGGTTGAAGCTCGCGCCCCGCTGCATCGGTGGGTAGTCGAGGAAGGTTTGGATTTCCTTGGCAATTACCTGCTGGACGAACACGAAGCGCCAGAATTGATACTTGAACCAATCGAAGTATTGCTGCGCCCCGTCCTTCGTCCCGTTGCCGGGCCAACCGGTGCGCTCGAAGGGATCAAGGCGCAGATTGGTGATGTAAGGCACGTCCGGGTGAGTCTTTTCACCCAGCCAGCCTGCGGGTTGGTCAATGAAGCGGAACTTGTAATCGTCAATGCGCACCGCGCCGACCGTGCTTTCTCCGAGGTAGAAGATTTCATGACGCGCGGAGGGGCCTTGGCCGGTGATGGCGGCCATCTGGTTGTAGCCATCCAAATGGTTCTTGTAGGTGCGGTCACCGATCTTCTTGCCCTTCAGCAATTCTTCGGTAATGTTCGGATTACCCGCCGCCGCGACAAACGTGGGCAGCCAGTCCAGGCCGGAGAAGATACCGTTCTGTATTGAGTCCGCCGGCACATGACCGGGCCAGCGAAGGATCGCAGGAACGCGGAAGCCGCCCTCGAGCACCGTTCCTTTGGATTGAGCGAACGGCGTCTGACCGCCATCGGGCCAAGTGAAGACTTCGGTGCCGTTGTCGGTGGTGAACACAACGATCGTGTTATTGTCTTCGCCCATGTCCTTCAGCTTATTCATCACGATTCCGACGTCGTCGTCCAACTGCGCCATGCCGGCTTCTTCTTCCGACCAGCCATTCTCGGCGTTGCGCAGCGCTTCATACTTCGGCGAGAGGTGAGTGACGATGTGCATGCGGGTGGGGTTGAGCCATACGAAGAAGGGCTTGCCGTCTTTCTTGGCCTTGTCGATGAAATTGATGGCAAGGTCGCGAATCTCGTCGTCCACGGTCTCCATGCGCTTGGGATAGAGCGGGCCGGCATCCTCGATCTTCTGCTTGCCGATCTTGCCCCAGCGCGGCATTTCGGTGGGGTCATCCGTGTCGGTCGCCCAGGAATGAACCATGTTGCGCGGACCGACGACATTCAAGAGATTCTGCGGATAGTTGGGATGCGCCGGGTCTTCCATGGCATCGAGGTGATACAAATAGCCAAAGAATTCATCGAACCCGTGCACGGTCGGCAAGAATTCATTCTTGTCACCCAAATGGTTTTTGCCGAACTGACCCGTGGCATAGCCCATGGACTTGAGCACCGTCGCGATCGTCACCGCCTCGGCAGGAAGTCCGACTGACGCGCCTGCCTGGCCGACGGTGGTCATGCCGGTGCGGATGGGCAGTTCGCCGGTGATAAAATTCGCGCGACCCGCTGTGCAACTCGCCTCAGCGTAATAGTCGGTGAACAACATACCTTCCTTGGCCAGTTTGTCGAGGTTCGGCGTCCTGCCGGCCATCAAGCCGCGATGGTATGCGCCGATGTTCCACATGCCGATGTCATCACCCATGATGACAACGATGTTGGGTTTCTTCTCCTGCGCTGAGGCTGGCGGTGCTAAGGCCAGTCCCAAAAACGCAATGACTGCTGCCACAATTAAAACTGCTTTCCTGCTACTTTTCATGCGGTCGTCCTCCTTTTTTTGGAGCATCCTGAATTCGAATGCCCCCTGGGTTGAAGCCTAGGTTTGCGCAATACTAAGCCGCCGCCTCCGCAGAGTCGGGCAGAGGCCACGAGCGCCACGGCATCAGGAGGAAGCCGGGACCTTGCCCTATTGAAAATCGTTAACTAAGCTTCTCTTCGTTCGATAAATTGTGGGGGCTGAGAACCCTGCGCTCCTCGATGACACTTCTAGTGTCTTAGGAAGAGTGCGGCAATATCACCTGCCGCGCAACTGGCAGAATTGACAGTGGGGGTAGTGGGGGGAGGAACAGTAGGCAGTAAGCAGAAGGCAGGGGGGCAGTAGGCAGAGAGCACAGCGCGGGGGCGGCCAAAGCAAGTCGAAGGGCAAAGTGCGAAAGGCAAACCGGACACCGGGGATACTAACGTTTCTGATGCCTAATGGAGCACCCAAGGGGCGAAGCACCCCACCCCAGGGCGTTGACTCCTAGCAGGCTGATGAAGAAGTCTTTGGAGCGCTGCCGTAGCGCCGGCTTCCAGCCGGCAACTCCTTGAATCTCAACAGAGGCCGGCAAGATGCCGGCGCTACATTGGGCCTCCCCGCAACTTTTTCATCAGCCAGCTGGAGGGGAGCCTTACCAGCTCGTCAGGTCTTCCGTCAACTCGAGGGTCAGCCAGCCTTCCTGGGGGAGGACTTGCAGGGGCAGTCCATTCATCCAGATAGAGACCTGCAATTTGATCTGCTCGTGGGGGGCGACGCCCAGGATGCTAAACGCGAATCGGAGTTCGAAAACCTGACGAAAAGCCACCTGCACCTGGTCGCCGGTCCCCAGGGGTACCAGGAGTGATTCCCCGCCCCTCCAAAACTCCACGGCCTTTACGCCCGCCGCACCGATGGCCGCATGCAGCCGGGTCAGTCTCTCGCCGTCAACATTAACGCGGATTTCAAAATCGGGATGATCGCGCAAGAAGGTCTCGCCCATGTCCACGCGCAAGTAGACGGCCCTTTCGCTGTAGCCGTAATACAGCGCCTCCACGAGTTGGGCCACACCGTGCATCGAGCCGGAGCGGTAATCCGGCTGGCAAAGCCCCGCCCCCAGCCATTCGAAATAAGTGGTGACCCGGCCATCAATCTTGGGGTGAATCTGCGCCGAGGGCGCCACCGTAAGGGCGTGCACGCGCGGACTCTTGATGGGCACCGCCAGCTCATCCGTGGGCGAGCCTCCGAGCAGGCGGTAGATATTGCTCAGGTGCTTGCGGTAAAGCAGGTCGAAATCATCGTCGTTGGCCGTGGAGTGCTCCGGCCCATACCACCAACACCAGTCACTCCCCTCGGCCACCCACAATTCCTGCTGCGCCAGGAGGCGGTTTTCAGGCGTAACCTGCGGGCCGTCCGCGTGCTGGGCATAGAAATCGCGGGCCTCACTGAGCAGGTCCCACGCGCGATTGTCCTCATCCGCTCCAATCCAGATGTCGTAGTTGGCGTTGATCCACGAGCCGGGAACGACGTGCGAAAGCGCGCCCTGTTCGGTAACCTTCAGCGCCTCGCCGGCCGTCATGGCGCGAAGGTCCGGGTCAGCGGCGATGCGCCCGTAGAATGCTTTCAGGAATTCCCGCCCGTTGCCGGGGTAATGCTCCCAGGCGTTTTCGCCGTCCAGAATCACGGAAACCACTGCCGGCCGCTGCCCGGTGCTTCGCCCTGCCGCTTTGATGCGCTGGTGCAGGTCCGCCGCGGCCGCCTGGGGATCCATGCGGGAGTAGACAAAACCAATCAAATCGGAAAGCTGGTGGTCGCGGAAGAAAAGCGAGATGGGCTTCCCACCCGTGGCGAGGGCGTGGGGGCGATAAAGTTCCTCCCCTCCTTGCAGGGTGCCATCGCCGCGGCGGTAGAATCCCATTTGCCGTGTGCGGCCCAACACACCTTCGTCCGTCGCCGACCAGATGAAACCTTCCTCCGCAGCCAGGCGCAGGACCTCGTCGGAAACGCTTCCTTCGCTCGGCCAAAGTCCCTGGGGACGGCGGCCAAAGACCCGTTCGTGGAGCGCCACGGCCCCCCGCAACTGGTCGCGAGCGTCGTCCGGATGCCGGAAGCGGTGGTGCGGAAGCTTTGCCGCCGGATGCGATTCCTGCGCAATGGCCGTGTCACAGAGGAGAGGCAGGATGGGGTGGTAGAAGGGGGAAGTGGAAAGTTCAATTTGCCCGCGCTCAGCCGCCTTCCGATACTCCTCCAGTGTTACATTAAATAACTCGAGCTCTTTCCTACGAACAATTGCCTTGTCGCTCTCGCTATAACCCCTTTCCTTCTTCACCAGGCGCACCACTTCCGGGTCGCCTGCCAGGAAGATCTCATCGAACCATGCCACCTGCGAAAGCACTTGCAGGTCAATAATATCCTGAGGTGTGAAGACCTTTGCGGCGTTTGCCAAGCCGGGTTTCTGCGCCCTCTCCCACAATTCGCGGAAGCGCGGGTAACGTCGAAGTAGATTGTCGTAATTAATCTGAAAGGCGGAGGCGAGCAGGGCCTCGCGGTCGGCGGCCGTCATGTCGCTCACGGGCTTGAAGGCCACATCGTAGGCAGGTTCACGCGCCGTATCGCGGGCGTAATCCTCAATCTGCAAAATGAGGGAGGGCACCAGGTTGAAAGTGGCGTGCACGGAGGGGAAATCCCGCATGACTGCGACCATGCCGTAGTAATCCTTCAGCGTATGCAAACGCACCCAGGGCATGGTGTAAACGTCTTCCGCCACATCCTTGTAAAAGGGCTGGTGCATGTGCCAAAGGAGCATGAGGTAGGTTGGAGGCATGAGGCTAGAGGGCAATTCCTTTACGCCGTCGAATTCGGTGTGCTAGCATGACACGGAGCGGCTCGATCGGAAGCCGTACGACGGGGCTCGCGAGCCGCGTCCCCGGTTCGAACTTATGCGGATTCTGACCCGCTACATCCTGAAAGAAACC
>Ga0335085_10010917_pt1 | contig 13517 bp, 14 predicted proteins | sample Lox_Sample_45_FD_206712 | JGI IMG/M metagenome (GOLD analysis project Ga0335085, IMG submission 206712) | Soil microbial communities from Loxahatchee National Wildlife Refuge, Florida, United States - Lox_Sample_4.5 | ecosystem: Environmental > Terrestrial > Soil > Wetlands | place: USA...
GGCCAGCTCCTCCTATTGCAAAGCCCGCCCCTGCGGCAGCAAGCACGACTGCGGTAGCTCCCGTGGAAGCGCCCAAGCCGGTGCCGCGCTTCATCACACCGCAAACCGTTGTGCGTCCACCAGCCCCAGTGATAGCTCCTCCCAAGGCAGCGCCGCCGGCACATGAGCAAGCAGCGGCCGCCGAAGTGGCCAGGGCTTCTGAGCCGACTATTGAGGATCAAGTAGCGGTCTTGGAAGAAGCCGAAGCTGCTCTGACCGAAGTTGAGACTCCTAGAACGCAAGCGCCGGTTGAGGAAGTGGCCTCCGCCCCGACTGCCGCGCCAACTCGTCCGGCTGCTCCACCGCCTCCTCCACCGCCGCCGGCTGCGAAACCAGCACCTCCGGCGCGCCCAGGTCAATCCACGGCGCCGCCGCGGCGCCTGATTGTCCCGCAGACGGGGCCCCGTCCGGTGTATCAGGCACCTGTCACGGCTCGGCCGGCGGCCGAGGGGACTCTGCGTGGCGCCATGCCGGAGCGTGGCAAGCCGATTTTCCAGCGCCCGCGTCCGGGAATCCCGCCGCAAGGCTTGACTCGCACCCCTGTGCGTCCGGGCGAACGCCGTGGGCCACACCCTACGCGTTCTGGCGCACCCGGCGCCCGTCCCGGTTTTGGGGCGGGCGCGGGCATTGCGCCACCGCCAACCGGACAGCGTCCGGCGGGCCGTCCGGCGCGGCCCGGACAGCGTTACGTGCCCCGCGGGGTAAAGGAAGGCCCGATGAAGGGCTTTGTTCCTCCACCGCGGCTCTCGCTTTCCAGCGAACCGTTGCCCATCACCCGGAGCATCACCATTCCTGAAGGAATCAGCGTAAAGGATCTCGCTGAAAAGCTGGAGATCCGCGCGAAGGACCTGATAGCCCGTTTGCTGGCCCGTGGCGTGTTCGCCACCGTCAACCAGACCCTGGATTCCAATCTGGCGACGGAAATGGCTAATCACTTCGGCGCATCGACTGACGTCATCAGCTTTGAGGAGCAGTTGGCCAAGGACACGGTGCCATCCGAAAGCGCGGGCGAAGATGGGCAGGCGCAAGCTGTACCTCGTCCGCCGGTGGTCACCATCATGGGCCATGTAGACCACGGCAAAACCAGCCTGCTGGATGCCATCCGCTCCACCAACGTCGCCGAAGGGGAGGCCGGCGGGATTACGCAGCACATCGGCGCCTACAAAGTGGCAATCAATGATCCCAATTCACCTGCCTATGGACGCGAGATTGTCTTCCTTGACACGCCGGGTCACGAGGCCTTCACCCGCATGCGTGCTCGCGGATCGAAGGTGACCGACATTGTCGTTCTGGTGGTCGCCGCCGATGACGGCGTTATGCCGCAAACCCTTGAGGCCATTGATCACGCCCAGGCGGCCAAGGTACCCATCATTGTCGCAGTCAACAAAATCGACAAGCCTGATGCGCTCCCCGAACGCGTCAAAAAGCAGCTTGCTGATCGCGGGCTGATGCCGGAAGACTGGGGCGGCAGTACAGTTTTTGTGGAGGTCTCTGCCAAGCAGCGGACGAACCTCAATCTGCTGATGGAAATGATTTGTCTGGTGGCCGACCTGCAAGACCTGAAGGCGGTTCCCGACCGGCTGGCGAGCGGAACCGTGCTGGAAGCGAAGCTGGACCGCGGGCGCGGTCCCGTGGCGACCGTGTTGGTGCAGAACGGCACGTTGCGGACGAGCGATAACTTCGTGGTCGGAAACGTGTTCGGTAAGGTGCGCGCAATGTTCAACGATCGCGGGGCGGCACTGGAATCCGCGCCCCCGGCAACGCCGGTCGAAATCCTCGGCCTCGAGGGCTTGCCGCAAGCGGGCGACCAGCTTGTTGCTGTGGCCGACCGTGAGAAGGCACGTGGCATCTCGGAATATCGCGAGCAGAAGGCGCGCGAGGCGCAACTGGCCAAGAGCTCCCGGGTCTCTCTGGAGGGCCTGGCGGAGCAATTGAAGACGGCGGGACAGAAGGAACTGTCCATCATTCTGAAGGGCGATGTGCAGGGGTCGGTCGAGGTACTCAGCGATCTGCTGACCAAGCTGTCGAATGACCGGGTAAAGATCAAGATCCTGCTCAGCGGTGTCGGTGCTATTACAGAAACCGATGTGTTGCTGGCCTCTGCTTCCAACGCGGTGATTATCGGTTTCAATGTACGACCGGAGCGTAAGGCGCAGGAATTAGCGGAGCAGGAGAAGGTTGACATCCGCCTGCACTCCATCATTTACGAGCTGCAGGACGAAATCAAACGCGCCATGACTGGCCTGCTGGAGCCGATCATCAAAGAAACTTACCTTGGGCGGGCCGAGGTGCGCGACACCTTCCGCGTGCCCAAGGTCGGCACCGTTGCCGGCTGCTACGTTACCGATGGCGTGATCAAACGCGATGCTGAAGTGCGTTTGTTGCGCGACAACGTCGTCGTCTTCAAGGGTAAGATTGGCTCGGTGCGGCGCTTCAAGGATGACGTCAGCGAGGTTCGCAACGGCATGGAATGCGGCATCTCCATCGCCAACTACGGCGACGTTAAAGTTGGGGATGTCATCGAGGACTTCGTCACCGAGCGAGTGGCAGCCGAAGCCTTCGTCTAGAACGAACGTATGGTCCCGGAGCTGATCTTCTCCTTGGGAGAGAGCGGTTTCCGGGACGTTGTGCAACAGGACGGAAAATGATTGCGTATCTCACATTGGAGATTCGCATTGAAGGGGCTCATTCACTCAAGGACAAGCGCCAGGTCGTGCGCAGTGTCAAGGACGGACTGCGGGCGCACTTTAACGTGGCCGTCGCGGAGTTGGATGCGAGCGAGGCGTGGCAGCGCGCGACCCTGGGCATCGTAAGCATCTCCGATTCGCGCGACTATCTCGAAGGCCTCATGCACAATGTGGAACGGTACGCCATCCGCATGGCAAACAACGCAGGTGGTGAAGTTACCGATTCGTTTGTCGATTTTCTAAGTGAGGCGGAATCTGGTGGTCGCTTGACCGGGGAACCGTAATCGTCACCACCACAGCCTGACCGTTGGGAGTATCCTCTAACGTTCCGCGTTTTGCTGCGTAGAGGACTTTGTATGGAGAACCGGGGCCAGAAGTATCATCGCGGTCGCATGGCGGAAGCCCTGAGGGAAGAGATCGTGGCACTGGTGGAGGGCGAGCTGGGCGATCCCCGTATCGGTCTGGTCAGCGTCAGCGAAGTCCATTTGGCCGACGACGGTAAGACTGCGCGGGTGTACATTGCAGTTACCGGCAGCCAAGACGAGGCACAACGGAGCCTCGAGGGACTGAAGGCGGCGAGCGGCTATATACGGCACGAGCTCACCAGTCGCCTGGCTTTGCGACAGGCTCCGGAAGTATTGTTCGTGCTGGACCGCTCTCAGGAATACGGCGGGAGGCTTGAAGAGTTGTTGCAGCGGATTGAAAAGCGGAAACGGTAGGTTGATACACGGGACCACAGGGATGCTGGACGAAGTTCTGAATCAGATCGGCCGTAGACAGAGATTCATTCTCACTTCGCACGCCCGCCCGGATGGTGATGCTCTGGGCTCGGCGCTGGCGTGCTGCCAAATCCTGCGGAGCATGGGCAAAAAGGCGACGGTGGTGCTAAGCGGCGGCGTGCCCGTCATCTATCGTCCACTTCCGCACAGCGACTCTGTCCTGCGAACGACCGATCAGGTCCCGGAAGCCGACACCGCCATCATCCTGGAATGCGACAGCGTGCAGCGCACATGCCTGACGGGTCTCGACCGGCATTACCTGATCAACATCGACCACCATGCCACCGCGCAGCCGTTTGCCGATGTGAACTGGATCGATCCCAGTGCCTGTGCGACGGCGGAAATGATCTTCCGGCTGGCAAAGCGGGCCGGGGTCAAGATTTCGCCGGATATGGCGACCTGCCTGTATACCGCAGTTGTCGCCGATACGGGCTCATTCTGCTTTCACGGCACCACGGAACGGACCTTCGTCCTGGCGGAGGAGCTTGTCCGCTGCGGCGCTGATCCGGTGCGCATTGCCCATGACGTGTACTTCTCCAATCCGATCTCCAAGATGCGTTTGCTGGGCAGCGCTTTGAACACTCTGCGGCGCGATGGCAGTCTGGTGTGGATGCACGTGGACCGCGCAGCCATGGAGCGCTGCGAGGCCAGTGAGGAAGATTGCGAGGGGCTGGCCAACTACGCGCTTTCCATTGAAGGCATCGAGGTAGCACTGTTCTTCCGCGAACAGCCTGACGGGCGCTTTCGCGTCAGTCTGCGCAGCAAAGGAGCGGTGAACGTCGCCGCCGTAGCCAAGGCGTTCGGCGGAGGCGGACACGAGTGCGCCAGCGGTTGCGGAATTGAAGGCCCCCTGTCAGCCGCAACCGAGCGTGTGCTGGCCCGGTTGTGCGTACGCGGCTATCAGTCCCATGTGCAGTAGGCTGGACATTCCCGAACGGACTTGCCCTTGAGCCAACCACTTGTCCTGAATGACCGCACCCGCCGTTCGATTGACCTTATTGCCCTCCTCGCCTTTTGCGGGTTCTTCTTTTTCGCCGGGCTAGACATTATCGGCCTGGTGGGCGCTGACGAGCCCCGCTACGCGCAAGTCGGACGAGAAATGCTGGCCCGCCGTGATTGGGTCAATCCCGTGCTCAACGGCCAACCCTGGCTGGAAAAGCCCCCCTTGTACTACTGGTGCGCGATGCTGGCCTACAGAGGCGCCGGCGGCGTAAGCGACTGGGCAGCGCGCTTGCCGGCGGCGATCCTCTCCTCGCTGATCGTGTTTTTCATTTACGTATGGGCACGCCATTTCCGGCGGGGAATGCAGTTGGACGCGGCGCTGATCACGGCGGCCTGCACGATGATGATTGGCTTCGGACGGAGCGCCTCCACCGATATGCCGCTGACTGCGATGTTCACCGTTGCTATGCTTTGCTGGTACGGGTGGTATTCCACGGACAATCGGGGATGGTTGCTCGCCTTTTACTTTTTCGCCGGACTGGGAACGCTAGCCAAAGGGCCGGTAGCCGTCTTCCTCTTGGGCCTGATTGTTGTGGCGTTTGCGGCCCTGCGACGAAATCAGCGACTCATCTTGCGGACTCTGTGGCCTTTCGGAATCGTCCTGTACCTCGCAGTCGCCTTGCCGTGGTTCATTGCCGTGCAGCGTGCGAATCCGGAGTTCTTCCGCGTCTTCTTTCTGCAACACAATCTGGAGCGATACACCACCAACCTCTACCACCATCCCCAGCCATTCTGGTTTTTCCTGCCGGTTGCTCTTCTCGCGCTGGTACCGTGGACGGTCTTCGTCATTGCGGCAGTCGTTGATGCCATACGCGATTGGCGTTTTTCAGTGCAACAAGCGCCCGGCACGGATGACCTGCGGACGTTTCTCACGCTGTGGTTGCTGTTACCGGTCGTTTTCTTCTCGCTTTCGCAATCCAAATTGCCAGGATACATTCTGCCGTCCGTGCCTGCGGGGGCCATTCTGCTGGCCGACTTCATCCGGCGGCGCGAGGAGGCGGAAGAAAAACCTTCAGCGTGGCTGGCGCTCCTGCATGCGCTGCTCTCGGCGGCCTTGCTCGCCACCGCGCTAATCGTCCCATTCAGGCTATTGAAGCTTCCCATGCCAGGCAAGGCGATGATTGTGACCGTCGTTCTTGCGGTGACTGCTGTTCTTGCCCTCTGGCTGAGTTTGCTCAACCAGGGATATCGCGTGCTGCGTTTCATCACGTTAGTCCCCGTGGTGATTGCTTTCTCGCTGGTCCTGCGAGGAACGGCGCCGATCATTGATGTGCTGCAATCAGCCCGTCCTGTGCAAGCGGCGATCGGGGCGCTTGGCGAGGTTCCGACTGTAGCGGTTTACGACGTGCCGCGTAACGTGGAATATGGTCTGGCGTTCTACCGTAATCAGCCGATCCCCAGCTACGAGCGCAACGAGATTCCTTCAACGGTTCACCTGGTCGTCGCGGCCCGTGGAAGCCAGAAGGAGTTGGAGTACCGATTGCCCAAGCGCCTGGTCACCCGGGTTGGCGGGTACGCCTGGCAACAATTGGACTTCTATCTCATATCTGGAAAGCCCTCTGGTGACGCTGGTCGCTAAGCCCCCAGTGAACCTCGACTCCTTCACCCCAGCCACAGTCAAGGACCACGGAATGAGTTGACTTCTGTTGTGCGTTGTAGTACCACTATGTCAACCTTACTTCGTTCTTGCTCAAGGGGGCTCGCCGTCAGGGTTTGGCGGCCCTTTTGAGCATTCCATCGTCGGGCTGTGCTTAAGAACTCGGACGGGAGTTCCGGCAGAAACTGACCCGTTCGGCAGGGACAGGGTGAAGCGGCGGTCTCGTCCGACGGATTGAGGTGTTGCTCTGCCAAGTCGTCACGAGCCGCGTCGCATCGTCGTGTAATTCCTGTTGGCTGGCCAGCGTACGCATTACAAGCGTTCATATGCAGCGCGTTAAAGGAATCAACAACTCCTCGCGCGCTGCCAGACAGAGGCTTCATTACCTGCCAACGATGGAGGCTAGTATGTCGTCAGTCTCGGATCGACAGGCCATAGACTCTACAATCCTGCGGATTATCCTGGGGCCGCTCGAGGCGCGAGTCATGCAAGTGTTGTGGCAGAGTGGTGAATATTGTGTGCGAGATGTTGTGGACAGGATCGAGCAGCGGAAGGCTTACACGACGGTCATGACCACACTCGACAGGCTATACAGAAAAAAGCTAATAGACCGTAAGAAGTTTGGGCGCACCTACTTTTATTGGGCGCGGGTAAGCTGCCGGCAATGGCAGCAAAGAATGGCCCGGCATGTGGTTGCGCGATTGCTTTCCGGGTCCGAGACTTCGCGTGAGTTGCTGGTCGCATGCCTGCTGGAAGCCATGGGAGAGCACGACCCCAAGTTGTTGCAAGATCTTCAGGACATGATCGCCAACAGATTTGGCCGACACGAGGCGCAAACCAGCAGCGTTGGCGTACGCCCACCTACTCCCTGGGACACCTCCACCCCGGATTACGCAGAGAATTTTATTCCTGGAATATCCTAATATCGCGTTCGCGATCGCCGAGCGCCTGGCGACAGGCAGCAGCCTGATCCTGCTATTCATCCCCGCTCCCAGCGGGAGGCTTGCCCTCATCCTAAATTGCTCAGGCAGCGATATCGGTTTGCCCGGGTGCACCTAAGCACAATAGACTGGGCTTGCTTATGGCCGCAGCGCATAGAACTGTCGAAGAGTACAGCCGGTCGCCGCGCGCAGTGGAGATTCTGGACCTTCGACACTTCTCGTCCAGCGACCTGCGTCCTTTGCTCGAAGAAGAAGCAGGAACTTGGGCCACCATGCTGTCGTGGGACTATCGCAGCTCGGCGGACATGATCTTGCGCTACCTGGATGCCAAGATTCTGCCGGGCTATGCTGCGCTGGAACGTGGGAACATCGTGGGCTACTCGTTCTTCGTGTACGAGGGAAGCAAAGGCGTGGTTGGCGATCTCTTCGTGTCACCGCGCCGCAGCGATGTGCGCGCCATCGAGCTGCAGATGGTGCGCCACATGTTGGAGACACTGCAGCAGTCGCCCGGTATCCATCGGGTGGAGGCGCAACTGCTGACCCATTCCACTGGCGACCTGGCTGCTCCCTTTGTCTCGGTGGGCTTCCAGCGTCACCGCCGGCTGTTTCTAACGCTGGCGCTGAAAGGAGCAAGCGCGCCGCAAATCAGGTTTCTGCCGATACCGACGGAGATCGTGATCCGGCACTGGGTAGAGCAGGATTACCAGGCAGCGGCGGGAGTCATCACGGCGGCCTATCGTGTGCATATCGATTCCGAGATCAACGACCAGTACCGCACCAATGCCGGGTCCCTGCGCTTCCTGAACAACATTGTGCGTTTTCCAGGCTGCGGCCTGTTCGACACTGACTCTTCGTTCGTCGCTGTTCATAGGCCCAGCGGAGTGCTGATTGGGCTCATTCTTTGCTCGCGCGTGAAGGACGACGTTGGGCACGTCACCCAAGTGTGCCTGGTGCCGGAGTACCGGGGAAAGGGAATCGGCGAAAACCTTATCGCCTGCACCTGGAACTCCCTGCGCAATCGTAGCTTCGGCCTCCTGTCGCTGACGGTGACGGAGGCCAACCATCGCGCGGTCGATTTGTACCGTCAACTCGGCTTCGTGGAATCGCGGGTGTTTGATGCGTTTGTGTGGGAAGGGTGATGCAGTAACTAGCAGTCTCTGTTCAGATACTAGGTACGGACGACTACTGGAAAGTGCCTTTCAGTGCTTAATCAGCCACATTGCCCACGAAGCCACGATTACGCCTCCGGCAAACAGCACGAAGCAATACGCGCCGTAGCGGAACATATCCCTGGGCGTGTTGCGCTGGGTAATGCCGAACACGGTGGAGGCGCAGAGCGCAAACAGCAGGGCTGCGTTGTAGTGGGAGAGTTCGAAGGTCATGGTTTCTTGCCGATCGCAATGTGGTGGGCATCAACCGCGGCAATAACGTTGAGCAGTCCTGCAACCACGATATATTTTGTCCCGTAATCAGCCACAGCGCGATGAATGTTGCCGCCGCCCCAGTCCATCGACCGGGCGATAAAGTACAGCAAGCCGGAGCCCAGATCGCCGACAAACCCCAGCATGTCGAGCAGGTCGCCGGTGTTGAACGCGTACACCTTGCCCTGCATGCCCAGCCCGGCGAAAAACATGGTAAAGACCGCCAGCATCAGCAAACATCCGCGAATGTAGTGGCGCTGAATGAAGTGCCCCAGGCCGGGGACGAGCCAACCCGCTATGGGCGCAATGGTCGCCATCGAGCCTGCCGGCGTGGCGGCAGCCTTAGCGGAGCGCTGGTTGACGGTGGCTGTACCCTGCAGGTTTGCCATCAGATTTGCACCAACTCGTTTTGCATCCGGCCCGTGACCTCGCCCTTTCCGTTGCGGATCAGCATGTTAATTTCGCTGCGCACGCCAAACTCCGCCAGGTAAATCCCGGGTTCAACCGAGAAGCAGGTGTTGGGCAGGATCTCGCGGTCGTCCTTGGTTTCAAGGTTGTCAAGGTTGGCGCCGTTGGCGTGGATGTCGCGGCCAATCGAGTGCCCGGTGCGATGGATGAAGTACTTTCCGTAACCCTTGCTAGTGACGAACTCGCGCACCGCCTGGTCCACTTCCCAGCCGCAAATCTTCTTCTTCGCTTCGAATGCCTGCTGCACCGTGCGAATGCCGACGTCGCGCGCGTCGCGAACAATGCTGAAGACCTCACGCTGCTTGTCGCTCGGAGCGCCGACCACGCCCGTCCAAGTGATGTCGTAATACACCGAATCCGGTTCATTGCACTTCGCCCAGACGTCGAGCAGCAGGAAGTCGCCCTGCTTGATGGGCGCCGAGGTCGCGGAGGTCGGCTCGTAATGCGGATCGCCACTGTGAGCGTTGACGCTCACGTTGGGCGGATCTTCAGTCACCAGGTCCTCGCGCTTAAACGCTTCCAGGATCCACTGCTGCATCTCGAACTCATGGGTACCGCCGTTGCGGGCACGCCGACCTACCTCCTGGAAGAACGCAGCGGTGATTTTGTCGATGGCATCCCGTGCCTTCAGATGCGAATTCATCTGAGCATCGGTCAGCGTGGCCTCGAAACGCGCCACCAGATTGGCCGAGCTGACAATCTCCTTGCCAAAACTACGCACCAGCTCCAGCATGCCCGCGTCCACCAGCGAGATGTAAGGAATCTGGTTGTTGGGCGAGTACTGCATCGCCAAGCGGCAATACGGCTTGAGCATCGCCTCCAGGTTCTGCCAGAGCTCCTGCCAGGCGGAATACTCCAGCTTCTGGCCCGGGAGCGAATCGAGATGATGGCTCTCAATGCGATGTACCAGCTTTACCGGCTCACCTTCGGCAGGAACGACATAGAACCAGCGGCGGGTGACCATCATCTTCTCGGGTAAGCTGAGCAGATGATAGGCAATAGGATCGCGGTGATGGTGGTCGTAGAACAGCCAGCAATCATTTTGGCTGTCGCGGAGCGCAGCCTGAATAGCAGGAAGATTCATGCAAGGTATATTGTAAATGAGAAATTCAGGCACAGCCGAGACGTGGATTTACGCTGATGAACGCGGATAATCTAACTCTTTGTTCTTCTTCCCAATCCGCGATGATCCGCGCAAATCCGCGGTTGGTTTCTCCAGCACAAGCTGGCGGGTCGCCGCCGGCAGGGTCTCGCATGCCGTCCGCAGCACAAATCGCGGCGTGCGCTTGCGGATGGTCATAAGGTATCTCACGGTCTGCTCGGGATTCGCCTTGGCCGCTTCGCGCAGCAGCCAGCCCAGTCCCTTCTGCACCATGTCGTCGTCGCTGGTCAGCAACATCTCGGTGATGCGCTGGATGTCTGCGAAGTTCTTATGCCGTCGTGTGCAGTGGATAAGGCTCACGGCAGCGGCGCGCTGATGCCATCGGCTACGTTTTTTGGCCCAGCGCGGTGGTCGCGGCAGCAGAGAGTCATCGGCGGCAATCATCGGGCCAAGCAAGTAGTAGACCAGCCCGTCGTGGTCGGCCCATGAACTAATGCGATCCAGCCAGCGCTCGAACAGCTTGAACTCTGTTTTGCTGAACTCGCCGACAATTCCCTGCAGCATCAGGACGGCGAAGACTTTCTCCTCCAGTACGTCGCCGCGAAAGAGCTCATCGGCCACCTGCAGAAGATATTGCTTGTCGTGCTCGGCCAGGATCGTCCTCCGAAAGCGCACCGCGACCTTGCGCAGCTCGTTCGCGTACCAGCCGCGAGACTTCACTTCCTCCTTGAAGAACCACTGCACCTCTTTTGAATGTGGCGCTGAGCCGCCGTTCCGAAGCACGGTTCGAATGTGTCCAGCTATGTAGGCGGGCTTTTTCACACTTCGGTTTCGGCCGGGAAGAATGTTGCGACCTTCTCGCTTGCCGGCGCGGGCGTCAGCAGGCTGACGGCGACCAGTGCGATGACGGAGATGACCAGGGCAGGAAAGATGGCATCGCGCTCGGCCCAGCCGGCCGGCAGGAATGGCTTCCCATAGTTCCAGAAGATCGTGACAAAGGTGCCGAGTGCCAGGCAGGCAATCGCACCCGCTGCCGTGGCGCGCCGCCAGAAGAAGGCCGCCATCACGACGGGAGTGACTGCGGCGGAATAGACGGTGTAGGCATACAGAGCCATCGCCAGGATTGACTCCCAATACGCACCCTGCAGCAGCGCGAACATGCCCAGAGCGACCACCATCATGCGGGAGACTAGCAGCACCTGCTTGTTTGAGGCCTCCTTGTTGATGAAGCGCGTGTACACGTCGTTCACCAGGTTAGTCGCGGGCGAGAATAGATAGTTGTTCGCCGTCGAAATGACCTTGGCGAAGATCGCGCCCAGCAGCAGTGCACCGACAAGCTGCGGCAGACCGTGACGGGCAACGTAAGGAATGGTCTCGCGGGGATGCTGGATCAGCTCGGGGACACCGCCGTCAGGGTTGTATGGCCCGTATAGCGCCGAGCCGAAGACAGCGATGGCGACAATCAGCGTCTCCAGAACCAGTGTCCCGGCGATCCATCCCCACACGGCCTGACGCGCCGCCTTCTCCGACTTCGCGGAGAAGAACTTCTGGTACATGCTCTGATTGCCGAGCATGAGCAGGAAGGTCGGCAGAAAAAACTCCATCGCTCGTGCGAACGTGATGTGTCCCAGCACCTGGAAGCGGTCGGCGGGAAGTGTGTGCTGGACACCTGCCCACCCTCCGACGCGATTCAGCAGGATGGGAACGGAAAGAAAGCAGGTGAAGGTAATCAGCAAGCCGATCACCACGTCCATATAGGCGACCGACGACATGCCCGCCAGAGCGGTGAACACGATAACGAAGCTGGCAATGATGTACATGCCGGTGGTGTTGTCGATGCCAAATGCCAGATGCAGAATGTCGCCGCCGCCCTTGAACTGGTACGACGTGATGGCGGTGTAGGCGAACAGGATGGCGATGGTACCGAGGACGCGAGCTGCTGCGTTGTAGCGGGCCTCAAGCAAATCGGGAATGGTGAACTGGGCGAACTTGCGCGCCCGCGGCGCGACGAACAGGATGACCAGCAGACCGGCCCATCCGCCGCCTGGCTGCCACAAAGCGGCAAAGCCGTTCTTAAAGGCGTTTTCGGCGCCCGCGAAGAGGCTGCCTGCGCCAATCCAAGAGCACAGCAGCGTGAACACCAGCACGTAGGCGGGAAGTGAGCGCCCCGCGACCAGATAGTCGGCTTTGGTTTTGACTTTGCGGATTTGCGCGATGCTGACCGACATCAGCGCCACGACGATGATGGCCAGCACCGCAACGTAGATATTGAGCATGAAACCTCGGAATCAGGCCTGCAGCTTCCCGCGCACCTGTTCGGCAGTCAATCCCGCGACCCGAATGACCTTCAACCTGCTGTTTGCCCCGGCGGCTATCGTAACCGACGAGCGCGGTACATTCAAAACCGTCGCGAGAAGGGAAATGCACGCTTCGTTGGCGCGGCCTTCAATCGGAGGAGCTGTGAGCGCCACCTTGAGCGCTTCGCCGACTTCGCCGGTGATGGCGTTCTTTCTGGCGCGGGGATGTACCTTGACCTGGAAGGTTGCGCCGGACGGCGTATCACGAATTGGGATCACGGTTTCCGTGTCCCAAAGATCGCCGTGCCGAGACGCACGCAGGTTGATCCTTCCTCGATGGCGACCTCGAAGTCGTGCGACATGCCCATGGAGAGAACATCGAGGCTGACCGACGGCAGATTGCGCGCTGCTAACCGGTCACGCAACTCGCGAAGCTGACGAAAGTACGGCCGCGCGCCCTCAGGATCATCGGTGAGCGGCGGCACGGTCATTAGCCCGCGAATGCGCAGGTGCGGCCATCCGGCGGCGGCGGCCAGAATACGCTCCAGTTCGTTTGAACTCGGAGAGATGCCGCTCTTGGCCGCTTCACCACCCACGTTGATCTCGATGAGCACATCGATTGCCTTGCCCAGCTTTTCGGCGGCAGCGTTGAGACGTTCTGCCAGCTTCACAGAGTCGAGGGAATCAACTGCATGAAATATTTCGGCCGCCTTTGCTGCCTTATTCGATTGCAGATGTCCGATCATGTGAAACCGGGCATCGCGTATCCCTGATAAGACCCCAACTTTTTCTGCGAACTCCTGCACTCGGTTCTCGCCGAACAGTCGCTGCCCGGCTTGGTAAGCTTCCCGGATTGTCTCGGGAGGAAATGTCTTGGTGACAGCCATCAGCGAGACATCGTCAGGGTATTGTCCTGCTCGCTTCGCAGCAAGGGCGATGTGCTCATGGATAGTAGAGAGGTTGTCGGCGATGGTCATCTTGCAAAGGACTGAGAATCCTCCGATGAGGTGTCATCCGGTGTATGACGACGTTGGATTTTGTCAAGGGACACGACTAGCGTTGGAGGGGGCGGGCGGAGTCAAGGGCGCCGCGCAGCGGCGTTCATCGCAGACCCTTGACGCCGCCCGTCTCCTCCCCATAATCGAGCTGGGAACGAAGCTCAGAGCGTTTTTTCCTGAGCTTCG
>Ga0335085_10010919_pt1 | contig 13517 bp, 11 predicted proteins | sample Lox_Sample_45_FD_206712 | JGI IMG/M metagenome (GOLD analysis project Ga0335085, IMG submission 206712) | Soil microbial communities from Loxahatchee National Wildlife Refuge, Florida, United States - Lox_Sample_4.5 | ecosystem: Environmental > Terrestrial > Soil > Wetlands | place: USA...
GAGGATCTCTTCGATCTTGGCGGGGATGCGGGAGAGCTCTTCCATGAGAGCGACGGAACGGGCGGCATCGAGGCGGCCGCGGAGCTGGCCGAGCTTGAGAGCAAGAAGAAAGAGCGCGGTGAGCTGGGAGGTGAAGGCCTTGGTGGAGGCGACGCCGATCTCGGGGCCGGCGTGGGTGTAGATGGCGCCGTGCGCTTCGCGGGCCACCATGGCTCCGACGACGTTGCAGATAGCGACGGTCTTGGAGCCGAGAGATTTCATCTCGCGCTGGGCGGCGAGGGTGTCGGCGGTTTCGCCGGACTGGGTGATGAGCAGGCCGAGGGCGTTGCGATCGGGGATGGGATTGCGGTAGCGGTACTCGCTGGCGTAGTCGACGTCGACGGGGAGGCGCGCGAGGCGCTCGATCATGTACTTGCCGGCGAGGGCGGCGTGCCAACTGGTGCCGCAGGCAGCGATGTTGATGCTGGAAGCGGCGGCGAGTTCTTCGTCGTCGATGTCCATTTCGCCGAGGTAGACCTTGCCGGAGTCAAGGGAGAAGCGGCCGAGGGTGGTGTCGCGGATGGCGCGGGGCTGCTCCCAGATTTCTTTGAGCATGAAGTGCTTGTAGCCGCCCTTTTCGGCCTGGATAGGATCCCAGGCGATGCGCGTGAGGGTGCGCTGGATGGGCTTGCCGTCGAAGTCGGTGAGGGTGACGCCTGCCGGGGTCAGGATGGCCATGTCGCCATCGGCGAGGAAGTAGATGTTGCGGGTGTGATGGAGGATGCCGGGGACGTCGGAGGCGACGAAGGACTCGCCTTCGCCCACGCCGATGACGACGGGCGGCCCGGAGCGGGCGGCGATGATCTTGTCGGGTTCGGCGGAGGAGAGGATGCCGAGAGCGAAGGCGCCGGTGAGGCGCTTGACGGAGCGGCGTACAGCGTCTTCGAGGGAGAGGGGTTTGCCTTCGGCGGCTGCGTCCTTCTGGATCTGTTCGATGAGGTGGGCGATGATCTCGGTGTCGGTTTCGGTGACAAACTTGTGGCCGAGGGCGGTGAGCTCGTGCTTGAGCTCGAGGTAGTTCTCAACGATGCCGTTGTGGACGACGACGAGGCGGCCGGAGCAGTCGCGGTGGGGATGGGCGTTTTCTTCGGTGGGGCGGCCGTGGGTGGCCCAGCGGGTGTGGCCGATGCCGTAAGTGCCCTGGAGGGGGCGGTCGTGGAGGACCTCTTCGAGGTTGCCGAGCTTGCCGGGGGCGCGGCAGACCGAGAGAACGGCGGAGTTGGGGCTGCCGACGGCGATGCCGGCCGAGTCGTAGCCGCGATACTCGAGACGGCGCAGCCCTTCAATAATGACCGGAACAACCTGTTTCGGCCCGACGTAGCCTACGATTCCGCACATAGAACGATTCTATGCGAAGGCGCAATAGCCGCCGAGTGACGTTGGTGTCGGGGAAAGCGCGAAGTGCGCGCTGAGCAGACAGATGCAGCGTGGACGACAGAAGGTGACCGCGGTCACGGGAAACGGAACGGAGCGCGGGTAAGCTGCGCGCGAGATGGCGGCTGTGTCTTTTTCGGCGTGCGCCGGAGAGGCGCTTCTTTTGGGGCTGGCAACGGGTCCGGTGTGCCTGGCCTCGTGCGGAGCCGTCGTGTTGCCGTGGATGCTGGTGCAACCGCAGGGATTGCGCGCGCACGGGCGGCAACTGCTGCTCTTTCTTGCGGCGCGGCTGGCAGGCTATCTCGTATTTGCCGCAGCGGTGTGGTGGCTGGGATCGACGATGGCGCGGGCATGGGGCGGCCGGTCGTGGATTCTGGGCGTGACCGAACTGTTGCTTTGCGTTGCGCTGCTGGCGTATGCCGCAGGATGGCCACACGCGCGGTGCCTGGTTGCAGGTAATGCGAAGGAACTTGTGCAACTTGGCGCAGCGCCGAAGCCGCGGCGCATGGGGGCAGTGGCGCTGGGCTTCCTGACAGGGATCAACCTCTGCCCGCCGTTTCTGGTGGCGGGTGTGCGGGTGGCGCAACTGGGAAGCCTGGGAGCGGCGCTGCTTTTCTTCACATGTTTCTTTGCCGGGACGGCGATCTGGTTTGCTCCGTTTTTGTCGCTGGGCCTGGTGCGCCGGACGCCCGAGTTCATTTTTGTGGGAAGGCTGGCGGCGATTTTGCTCGCGTGCTGGTATGGGCTCTCGGGGGTATTCACCCTGGTGGAAAGGACTGTTTATGGCTAGTGTGACTGCTCCGGCAGTGCAGAAGCCGGCCTTTCGCAGCGTGGGCCGTTCGCTGCTGCTGACGCTGCCGATGGCGTTGTGGGCAATGGTGATGTTTACACCGGCGCTGCGGCAGCCGGGACGCGACGGACACATTGGCGCGGCGGCGGTGGCTGTGTTTATGACGGTGCTCTTCTACATGATGATGCGGACGGGGACGACGTACCGGTGGCGGCGCATCTTTTTCGTCGCGCTGGGATTTCTGTTCCCGGTCGGCTTCATCGCGTCGCTGATTGCGGTGCGCGGGACGATGAGCATTCCGATCGAACGGATGATCTCGGGCGATACGCCGTACTGCTTCATGGTGACGCCGATGGTGATTGTGCCGGCGGCGCTGTTCCGGACACTGATCTTTCCGGGGTCGATTTTGCCCACGCCGAGCAATCCGCACTCGATTGCCGCGATGATCGGGCTGTGGCTGGCGGTGAGCCTGGTGGTGGGCAAGGCCTGGTGCAGCTACGGATGCTTCTTTGGCGGGATCGAGGAGGGGTTTGCCGCCGTGGCAAAGCGAGCCAGGCTGCGCCGGTTTGTGCTGCATTGGGGCTCGCGGTTGCGGCTGACGCCGTGGGCGATCCTGATCTTCATCGTGGTGCTGTCGGCCGCGCTAATGGAGCCTGTCTACTGCGCATGGCTTTGCCCGTTCAAAACGATCACCGAGTACCCGGCGGTGCGTGACGTGGAGACGGCGATCCAGATGGCCATCTTCATCATGCTGTTTGCGGGGCTGGTGGTGGCGCTGCCATTTCTGACCAAAAAGCGGACGCAGTGCGCGTTCTTCTGTCCGTTTGGCGCGTTTCAGTCGCTGTTCAACAAGATCAACCTGTTTGAGATTCGTTTTGACCGCGAGAAGTGCGTAGACTGCACGCTGTGCCAGACGGAGTGCCCCACGATTGCGCTTTCGAAAGAGTCGATTCGCGAGGGCAAGACGCTGCTGAACTGCATGAAGTGCGGCGCGTGCGTGGATGCGTGCAAGAAGGACGCGGCGGTGTGGCACATCAAGGGAACGAGGGTCGGCGTGAAGCCGGAGCGCGCGCGGCTACTGTTTCTCTACGGCGGCTGGGCGATGGCGACGATGTTCGGGGGCAGCATTCTGGCCAACTCAGTCACGACGATGCTGGGCTTTCTGCCTTGGAAGTGAAAAGGAGACGCGATGCGTACTCGAGTGCTTGCGGTTCTGGCGTATGCGGGCGTGGGATTGACGCTGGCGATTGCGATCCTCGTTCCCTTTTACTTGATGGGAGCGCTGACCGGCGTGATGGCCCATGCGGGATTGCGCGTGGACGACAAGTTCACCGGCGGCACGGTGGCGCAGAGCTTTGTGCATGAGGGCTACACGATCCGCGTGCATGAGGCGGTGTGGCCCAGGATGCTGGAGCGCACGGAACCATTTGTGCAGATTGTGTTTGAGCCAGTGAGCGCTTTGCCGGCGCAGGTGAATGAAGCGATCGACCTGGATGGGGATGGCGAGCCGGACGTGCGCGTGGAGTTTACGGTTCCGGCGAGTGCAGCGGCGAAGATGCATGGCAACGTGATCGCGCTGAACGAGGGGTATGAATCACTCAGGAATGCCGGCAACGAGAGTTTTTCGCGGATGATGGTGCGGGTGGGCGACCGGATCGTGGTGCGCGTGCCCGTGCGGGATGTGGCGAGGAAGTAAAGAAGGTATTACGGATCACCTGCCGTCTGCGGCCGCGACGTAGAGGCCGAGGCCGATCATGCCGAGTCCTGAGGCTGTCCGCTGACGGGAACGAAAGCGTGCGTTGTTCTGGAGGATGCGGCGAAGCGGGACGGCGAAGCGGACCACAGAGAGATCGGCGCAGGTATTGAGTGCCACCGAGGTTGCGCCGAGCACGATGAACTGAAGGAAGATGTGGCCGCGGGATCGGTCGACAAACTGAGGCACAAAAGAGAGAAAGAAGAGCGCAGTCTTGGGATTGAGGGTTTCAGTCCAGACGCCCTGGAGGAAGGGGCTGCGTGCGGCGCGGGTGGTAACTGCCGGCTCAGTTTCAGATGGGGTGTCGTTGCGGAGGCGAATCATCTGGATGCCGAGAAAGATAAGATAGGCGGCGCCGGCGAATCTGACGAGCGAGAATGCGATCGCAGATGTAGCGAGAATGGCAGAGAGGCCAAGAGCCGCGGCGACCACATGCACCAGGCCGCCGACAAAAGTGCCGAAGGAGGAGAGCGCACCTTCGCGGCCCCCGCCCGCAAGGGTCCGTGCAAGTACGTAGAAAATGCCGGGGCCGGGAGTGATGGCAAGCAACAGGGCAGCAATAAAAAAGCCGGCGAAGTGAGCGTAGCCTGGCACCGAGTTGACCTCCGATGAGAGACGGGCTTGCGAGCGGGAATGTTGGGCCTAAACGCTGGGTCCAGCAGGTGAGGAAAAGATGCGAACGCCCTTATTCCTCAATGCGGTACGTGAACTCTTCGATGACGGGGTTGGTGAGGACCTCGCGGGCGATGCGTTCGACCTGGGCTTTGGCATCGTCGGCGGGGGTGTCATCGGCCAGTGAAAGCGCGAAGTATTTGCCCTGGCGCACGGCGGTGACGCCGCTGAAACCGATCTTGCGGAGGGCGTTGTGGATGGTCTGGCCCTGAGGGTCGAGAACGGACGCCTTCAAAGTGACATAGACATGCGCCTTCATTATCCGTGATTATATAAGGGCCTGCCCGGCGAGGAACCGCGGGCAGGCCCTTTATTCCGGCGACGCGCCGGATCGCCTTTTTATCTGAACAGACTCCGCAAGCCGGACATTCCCCCACTGCCGAAGGAGAAGCAAGAGTTATGGTGAACTATCTTGAGTTGCCGATTGGCGACCGCGCGCCCGAGGTGTTTCGGGCAGTTATCGAGATTCCCAAGGACGCGACCAACAAATTTGAATATGACAAGCAGCTGCATGTCTTCAAGCTCGACCGCAACCTGCATTCGCCGGTGCACTATCCGGGAGATTATGGGTTCCTTCCCTCGACGCTGAGCGACGATGGCGATCCGCTGGACGTGCTGGTGCTGGTGCCGGGGCCGAGCTTTCCTGGATGCGTGCAGGAGGTGCGGCCGATCGGGCTGCTGGAGATGCTGGACCAGGGCGTGCTCGATGAGAAAGTGCTGGCGGTAGGCAAGAACAATCCGCGGTATACGAATGTGTGGAACTACACGGATATCTATCCGCACATGCTGAAGGAGATTACGCACTTCTTCTCGATCTACAAGGATCTTGAGGGCAAGCGCGTGGAAGTGAAGGGCTGGCACGATGCGGCGTATGCGCGCGACCACGTGATCCGCGCGGTAAAGATGTTTGAAGAGAGCAAGGCGAAACACGCGGAGCACAAGGAACACAAAGAGAAGCCGGTGAAGGTGGCGAAGACGGCGTAAGGCACTGGAGGCGCGGGCTGGCCTGAGCGGATTGCCGGCGTCAGTCGGTGGCTGAAGCGGCCGCGAGCTTGCGGGCCCGCGGCAGGGCGGTGAGCCAGTAGAGCAGCGGACCCAGCAAGGCAACAGCGACGGAGAAGCCAAGCGCCGAGACGGGATTGTGCAGGAGCGAGACTTTCTCGTCACGCGAGGCCCAAAGCGCATAGCCGATGAGGGCCGCGGGGCCGACGACGAGCGCGCAGGCAAAGGCGAGGTTGCCGGCCTTGAAGGGGCGGTGCAACCGGGGCTCGCGGATGCGCAGCACAATGAGTGCGACGAACTCAAGCAGCAGGCTCGATCCGTAGAGAATCAGGTCAATGGAGATGAGGCGCTCAAAAGGCAGCTTGAGCGCGAGCGCCCAACCCAATCCACACAAGAGAACGCTGACCCAGGGCACGTTGCGTTTGTTGCGGCGCGTGAAGAACGAGGGCAGCATGCCGTCTTCAGCCATGGCCATGGGCAGGCGGGTGTAGCTCATCATGAGCGCATTGAACATGCCGATGCCGCAGATGACGCCTCCGGCCACGACGGCGAGGCCGAGAAGCGGGCCGCCGAGATCGCGGGCCGCAGTCATCCAATCGCCGGTGGAGAAGCTCTCAACGGAGATGCCGGAGAGCGCGATGGCCATGAGCGGAAGGATGTAGGTGAAGGCCGTGAGCGCGGCGGCCGCGACCATGGCGCGGGGGTAGTTGCGCTGAGGATTTTCGACCTCCTGCGCCACGGTAGAGGCGTTGTCCCAGCCCATGTAGTTCCACATGGCGACGAGGACGGCGGTGGTGAGGGTGGTGGCGGAGCCGCCCTGACTCCACTGGATGGCCGGGTGCACGGCGGCTCCGTGCCAGACGCCGAGCAGGACGAGCACGGCAAAGGGTGAGAGCAGCAGAACGAAGAGGCCGATTGAGCCTTCGCCGACGGCGGGCGCGCCACGAAGATTCCAGATGCAGCAGGCCGCGACGACGGCGAGCGACCAGCCATAGCCATACCAGCCGGCGGTGAGCGCGGGATCGAATTTGCCGAGGTAGGTGACGAAGATGGCGGGGTAGATGGCCATGTCGAAGATGCTGGCGGAGAGCGAGAGCCAGCCTTCCTGATAGCCCCAGAAGGGGCCAAGCGCGCGGCGGACCCAGACGTAAAAGCCGCCTTCGTCGGGGATGGCGCTGGCGAGTTCGCCAATCATGAGCGCGGTGGGCAAAGACCAGAGGATGGGAAGCAGAAGGAGAATGACGATGGCGCGGGCATATCCGGCGCCGCCGAGAATGTCTTCAATGCCGTAAGGGCCGCCCGACACCATGAAATAGGTGGCAGCGATGAGCGGAAGGATGCGCATCTTCCGCTGGGCGGGTTTGAGGGCAAAGGGCATTAACGTGAATCTAACAACTTTTGGCGGGTGCAGAAAGAGAAAATCTGAGGCTGTGGAAGGCGGAAGAACGACGCGAGAACGGAGGGGATTCTGCAGTGGGCGAGGCCGGCGCCAGTGACCGAAGAGCAAGTGCGGGAGCGCGAGAAAGCGGGGTTCCGGTATAATCCGACACAGAGCTGGAGAGATGGCCGAGTGGCTGAAGGCGGCGGTTTGCTAAACCGTTATAGGGTCAAAAGCTCTATCGGGGGTTCGAATCCCCCTCTCTCCGCCAGCAAACCTCGGTGATTTCGAGTGCTGCAGGTTCTGATTGTCTTCCCGCTTCCGGGAGGTTCCCAACACAACAAGTGCTTGCGCCAATGGCGATTGGGCGGCCGACTCGTGCTCGATTGTCGTGGCGCCGGCGTACAAACGGCGCCTAGTGAGATGCTTCGAGAGGTTGCCCCAGGTGGATGCGGTCCTCGGGAAGGGCCCAGGCGAAGAGGACCCCGCCGCTGCTGGTGACGATGTATTGGCGGCCGTCGAGTTCGTAGCTGATGGGGGAACTCTGCATCGACGATCCTGTGCCGGCGTGCCAGAGCGTCTTGCCATTGCCGGTTTCGAGAGCGAGCACATTGCCGTGGGCGTCGCCGGTGATGGTGAGGCCTGAGGCAGTAGTCATGACGCCCGCGCCTGAGCCGCCTTCTCCCACTTCGTGGCTCCAGCGGATTTTGCCTGTCTGATAGTCGATGGCTTCAATGACGCCCTTGCCCCACACGCCGTAGTCGGCTCCTGCCCAGCCGTAGGCGCCGTCGGCGGGCTTGGCGAAATAGATGCTGAAGCTGGGGTGGGCGTCGACGATGAAGAGGCCGGTGGCGGGATCGAAGCTGGGCGAGCGGTAGTTGGTGAGTCCGCCTTCGTCGGGAGCGATGAGGCGGCCATCGGGCGCGGGCTCTTTTTCGGGATTGGGAATGGGATGGCCTTCTTTGTCGACGCCGAGCGACCAGTTCACAGGGCCGTACGGCAGTGAGAGAAGGGAGTGACCGTTGGTGCGGTCGAGGACGAAGAAGTAGCCGTTGCGCGAGGCCTGCATGAGCATCTTGCGCGGCTGGCCATGGAAGTCGCCATCAACGAGGACCGGGGTTTCGACGGCATCCCAGTCGTGGGTGTCGTGAGGCGAAACGGAAAAGCCCCAGGCGAGTTTGCCGGTGTCGGGATCGAGCGCGACGATGCTGCAGGTGTAGAGGTCGGCGCCGGGGCGGGTTTTGCCATTTAACACAGGGGTGGGGTTGCCTGTGCCCCAGTAGATCAAATTGAGTTCTGGGTCGTAGGTGCCGGTAATCCACGTCATGCCGCCGGTAGTGGCGTTGGGCGTGCCGGCGGGCGGCGTGGCATCCCACTGCCACTGCACGGCGCCGGATTCGGGATCAAAGGAGCGGAGATAGCCGGGGAGATTGTCGAGGTCGCCGGAGACGCCAACGATGACATGATCTTTGACGACGAGCGGAGCCATGGTGGTCCAATAGCCGCGGCTGACGTCGGCGATGAGCTTGTCCCAGCGCACGGCGCCGTCTTTGGCGTTGAGCGAAATAAGGTGGCAGTCGGGCGTGGTGAAGTAGAGCCATCCTTTATACATGGCGACGCCGCGGTGGCCGATGTGATCGCCCCGGGTGGAGGGGCGATTGTAGTGCCAGATCAAGTGGCCGGAACGCGCGTCGACGGCCCAGATGTTGTCGGGCACGGTGAAGTAGAGAACGCCATCGACGAGCAAGGGCGACGACTTGATCTGCGCGGTCTGGTCTGTCTGAAAGGCCCAGGCAAGGGACAGGTCGCCGACATTCTGCGGAGTGATCTGCGTAAAGCGGACGTGACGGCGGCCGGAGTAGTCGCCGTTATACGTGGGCCAGGAGTCCGGCGCGGGATGGAGTAGTTGCGCGCTTTCGAGATCCTGCGCAGCAAGCGCGGGCATTACAGAGAGACAGGCAGCAAGGGCGGCCAGGGAGAGAAACAATCGGGCGTTCGGCAACTTCATCAATCGAACCTCAAGGAACTCGGCGCGGCATCAGCGCAGTGTTTGCAGATAAGCCATCAGGTTATGAATGTCGTCGTCAGTGTATTTGCTGAAGAGGTCAACGTGGGCCTCGACAGGCGCATGCACGGTATAGTGGACGCGGCTTGTCGACCAGGAGCGGTAGACGCCGTCGGCATCGCGCAGGGCCACCGTGAACTCGTCGCGATAAGCGAGAGCGCCGGAGATCGATTTGCCCGAGGGAAGCGTGATCGTGACCTGGCTGGTGACGCCGCGGGGATAGAGCATGCGCTCTTCCAGTTCCAGGCCCTCGTAGCGGGAGGCGACTCCGGCCAGATCGCCGGTAGCCGAGTGACATTTGGCGCATCCGCCGGCGTCGTCGAAGTAGCGCTTGCCGGCTGCAGCATTGCCGGTCTGCAGATCAGCAACAGAAACTCCGCGCCGGCCACCGGGACGAGCAATCGCCTCGGCCTCGCGCTCGTGAATAAAGGCGATGATGCTGCGAATCTGTTGGGCAGAGAAATTGAAAGGCGGCATCTTGCCGTCGGGACGGCCCTCGCGGATCACCGTAGCGATTGCGTCGCCCGTGCGATCGCGGCGAACCAGCTTGGACTGAGTAAGGTCGGGGCCGGTTTCGCCGCCCTGGGCGTCGCGTCCGTGACAGAAGGCGCAGTTCTGTTCGAAGAGGGCTCTACCTGCTTCAGACAGGGTGGTGTGGGCGACGCTGCCAGCTGCGGCATCCTCTGCAGGTTCGGCGGTGTCAAGGAAGCGCAGCAACGCAGTGAGTTCGTCGTCTTTCACTCCGGGGAACGCGGGCATACGGCCTCTACCTGAGTGAATGAGCGCAGCGATCTTTTCGCTGTTCATGCGGTGCGAGATGCCGACGAGCGGCGGAAAGCCGGGCAAGTTGCCCTGGCGCCGATCTCCGTGGCAGATCGCGCAGTGGTGGGCGTAGGCTTCAGCACCGGGGTCTTTGGAGGCGGCGCCCGGTTGCGCTTGCGTGTCGGCCTGACGGGCGGCGCGCGCGCTTGTCTCGAACGATGCGGCCAAGGACAACCCAGTGACAACGGCGGCGAGAAAGAGTGCGGTTCGAATCGCTTGCAATTTGCTCAATGCAAAAACCTCTGAAGCTTTGATCTGCGATCTGTCGCGACCGTCAATCGACGCGGCCGCTATGTCGCGTACTTGATGAGCTGCATGAATCCATAGTCCATGTGCAGTTGCTGGTGGCAATGCCACAGGGTGTCGCCGGGATTGTCGGCGACGAAGTCGACTTCAACGGTATCGAGCGGCATGACGTTGACGACGTCTTTTCTAAGGCCGCTGAGACGCTTGTTGCCGATGCGCGTGACCTCGAATGTGTGGCGATGCAGATGGAGGGGGTGCTGATCGCCGCTGCCATTGCGAAAGACGAGGCGATAGCGTTTGCCGGCGCGGACGATCAATGGATCGATCTCGGGCCATGACTTGTTGTTGATGGTCCAGGTGTCGAATTGAGAGCCGTGCTGCGGGCCGATATCGCGGAAGGTGAGGACGAACGACTCATCGGGTTCGGGGGCAGGCGCTGTATTGGCAAATTGCGTGTAATCCCACGGGGAGGGAACGGGTTCTTTCCATACGGGAGGTCCGGAGCGGCCGGCGTACTCGATTACGACGCCGAGGCCCATCTGGCGGGCCTTTTCCAAAGTCGAGCCGAGGATCCATACGCCGGGCGTGTTCATCTCGACGAGGGCATCGACGCGCTCGGCGACGGCAAGCGAGAGGACTTCGACGCTGTGCGGGTTGGGCACCGGGTTGCCGTCCATGGCGAGAACGGTGAAGCGATGGCCGGGCAGTGCGAGAACGACGTTTTCTGTCGCGCTGGCGTTGAGCAGACGCATCAGCACGCGCTGGCCTTGTTTGACGCGAATGGGCTCGCCGGCGCCCAGCATGTGCTGGTTCATCGTCGCGTATTTGTAGCCGACATCGGAGCCGGTGGTGAGCGGCATATTCGCCGACTCGGCGCGCATGGTCTCAACCATGGGAACAAAGGAAGGCCCCCAATGATGGATGGCGAGATTCACTTCCAGATCGAAGTGAGGCGCGATTTGATTGCTGTTGCCGGGCTCGATCAGGAGAAAGCCGAACTGGCCCGTATAGGTGCCCATGGTGAGATCGCCGTAGGCGCCGGCATGGGTGTGATACCAGCGCGTGCCTGAGGGCTTGGGCGTGAACGAATAGCGGTGGGTTTCGCCTGGCGCGATCATGGGCGAGCCCTCTTCCATTGCGCCGTCATTCAGGGTGTCAATGGCCAGGCCGTGCCAGTGAACGATGTCGGCGTTGGCGGCTGCGTTGGTGACGTCAATCGTCACCGGCACGCCTTCGCGCAGTCGCAGCAGCGGGCCGGGGACCTGGCCGTTGTAAGAGAGAGTCCTGATGGAGACGCCGCGGCCGATCTCGAGCGCGCAGGGCTCGATGCGCAGTGTGTGATCGGCTTTGCCGGCAGCCTGGGCCTCGGCCACGAGTCTGCGGCCCAGGGACTGGCTTGCGAGCGCCATGCCCGCCGAAGCGAGAAAGTCTCTGCGGTTGATGCGTTTGGGGAAGTCAGATTTCAATGCGCTCTTTCCGGGTTTCGCGGAATTGGAGTCCGTGTCGCGTGCAAGGCGGACGGAGATCATTGTCGTTCGGCGAAGGTGCAGATGTAAACGTCTTCGCGCAGAAAAATGCGGTCTCTTCGGTCCCGATCAAATCGCAGCTGCATGGCGCGCATTATTGCGTGGGGGCAGGACGGGGATGGCTGGCGGTGCTGCCATTCGTCATCCAGAGAGCCCATTTGATGGCTTCGAAGTACATTTTGCGAATGTCGGGATCGTCCCACGATTCTTCTGTGTGGCCGAGGGTCGAATAGAAGACGCGCCCCTTGCCGTACATTTTGCACCACGCGACGGCGAAGTCGTGATCGGTGCGGTGAATGCGCGGATTGTTTTCGTAATTGAGCTTGGTGGGGTCAAGGCTCAGCAGCACGTTGACCTTGTCGCGCGACCAGTCTTTCGGCTGATAGATCTCGTCGTATTTCACGAACGATTTGGGGAAGTGACGGACGGCGGGAAAGTCGGGCTGCTCATTGATGATGGGTGCGTTGAAGGTCATCCAGGGATGCTGATCGAACCAGCCGCCGATCATCTCGCCGTATTCGGGCCAGGTGTAGTTGGTGTCGAGCGCGGCGTGGATGCCGACGAAACCTTTGCCGTCATCGTGCACGAAGGAGAGGATGTCCTTCTTCTGGCTGTCATCGAGGTCGAGCTCGCCGGTGGTGCTGGCGAAGACGATGAGGTCAAAGTAATTGAGGTTTTTGGCGTTGCGGCCGAGGTCTTTTTTGGTGAGCAATTCGGTGTCAGTGCGCATGGTCGTGTCCCACAGGCCGCTTTCTTTGCCCATGTTGTAGATGGCAGCCATCGCGTCGGGAACCGAGTCGTGTTCGAAGCCCTTGGTCTGGCCGATCACGAGAACATGCTTGAGATGAATCTGCTTTGCGTGGGGCGGAGGGGGCATGGTGTCAGCCGTCGACTGAGCGCCGGCAAGTGGGCTTTGCGTGCATTGAAGAGCTGCGAAGAGCCCGCAGGAAAGAATGAGCAAACTCCGTCCAAGGCGCAAGGATTCTCCTTTATGTCGTTCTGTGTTGTCGCGCGTCACCGGTTTGCAGGTGCAGCGATGCATCTGCACATTCGATCAGTTGAGCCGCTGCCGGGAAGTGTTTGCGCCCGATTGCCGAGCGCTTTCTGACTCGCGAGAAAGTGTAATCGGCGGCCGGATATCGCGCAACTTTTCGCCGCCGGACCAAGCGGCGCCTTCATCGACGGGGAAAGCGTCATCCGGCGCAACGCTGTTGGGGCGAGAGCGATACGAGCTACCACATGTGTACAGCGAGGATGGAAGGCGCGCCGGTCTTACCGTCGATGACTCGAACCTTGAGCAGAACTTCCAGGTTGTGATTTGCGAAATCCACGCCGATCTGACGCCGCAGCAATTGGAGGTAGTGGAAACTGCTGGCGAACTGCGCAGCAGCTTCGGTGCCGTTGCGCCCGAGGCCGGACACCGCGACGACCCAGCCATCGGTCGTAGGGTCACGATACCGGGCTAATAGAGCGTAGTCGTCGGCGCTCGAGTAAGGTTGAGAACGGTCACGCTCCCAGTGGAGGCCGGGATGCATCTCATCAACGATGGACTCGACCGGCTCGGCGGTGAAATGGAAGCGCAAGGGCGCCAGGAGGCGGAGCGTCCAATCATTGTTATAGGCGCCAAACAGGGCCACCGAATTCTCGCGAAGACCTGTGAGAGATTCAGAGCCTGCAAAGACGAGCTGCGTAGAGGCGCCAAAGCGTTCGAGCATTCCACTGATGTTAGAGATGGCAGAGGCGTTCTGCATGGAGACGAAGGGGTAGTCAACATCGCGGCCTGCCGTCACGACGCCGGAGAACTTGTTCGAATCGAAGACAACGCCGCCGGTGCAAAGGAGCACGAAGCG
>Ga0335085_10010920_pt1 | contig 13517 bp, 13 predicted proteins | sample Lox_Sample_45_FD_206712 | JGI IMG/M metagenome (GOLD analysis project Ga0335085, IMG submission 206712) | Soil microbial communities from Loxahatchee National Wildlife Refuge, Florida, United States - Lox_Sample_4.5 | ecosystem: Environmental > Terrestrial > Soil > Wetlands | place: USA...
CCCAGCAGCTCCTCCTTGCCTGGTTCGCCCGAGACGGCCGCGACCTCCCGTGGCGGCGGACGCGCGACCCGTACGCGATCCTCGTTTCCGAGGTGATGCTCCAGCAGACGCAGGTCTCCCGCGTCGTCCCCCGGTACCTCGAGTGGCTCGCGTGCTGGCCGACGGTCGACGCGCTGGCGGCCGCCTCGGCGGGCGACGTGATCCGCGCCTGGCAAGGGCTGGGCTACAACCGGCGCGCGCTCAACCTGCACCGTGCGGCCCGGCTGGTCGCCGCGCACGGGTGGCCGGACGACCTGACGGAGCTCCCGGGGGTCGGGCCGTACACGGCGGCGGCGATCGAGTGCTTCGCCCTCGAGCGGCCGGTGCTCCCGGTGGACGTGAACGTCCGCCGCGTCCTGGACCGGACGGGCGTGGAGTTCGGCCCCGAGGCGGCGCAGGCGCTCTTCGACCTGGGCGCGACGATCTGCCTCGCGCGCGTGCCGCGGTGCGGCGCCTGCCCGCTCGCGGGCGGCTGCCCGTCGCGAGGCCGCACGTACGAGCCGCAGCGCAAGCAGGGCCGCTTCGAGGGCTCCTTCCGCCAGCGGCGCGCACGTGTGCTGCGGCTGGTCGCCGCCGGGCCGCAGCCGGTCGCCGTCGATCCGGACGCTGTGGCCGCGCTCAGCGCCGACGGCCTGGTCGTCGTGATCGGCGGCGAAGCTAGGCTTCCGGCGTGACGACCCGCTACGACGAGCTGATCGCGAGCCTCCGCGGGGCGTCCCGGCCGGACCGCCCCGCGCCGGCCGGCTTCGCCGCCTACCTGGACAAGGTCAGCCGCCACGCCTACCAGGTCACCGATGCCGACGTGCAGGCGCTGACGGACGCGGGCCATTCGGAGGACGAGATCTTCGAGCAAACGGTCTCCGCCGCCGTCGCCGCCGGCCTTTCGCGGCTCGACGCCGCGCTGGAGGCGCTCCGGTGAGGCTCGACACCGTCGACCACGGGCACGCTCCCGCCGAGGCCGCGATCCTGGAGCAGATCCGCGAGGCGCGAGGCGTCGAGCCGGTCGGCGTCCTGAAGACGCTCTACTACCGACCCGACCTCTTCGGCCGGCCGTTCTCGGCCGCACTCGACCTCGCGATGCGCGGGCCGTCCGACTGGAGCGCCGGCGAGCGGGAGCTCTTCGCCGCGTTCGTCTCGTCGCTCAACCAGTGCCCGTTCTGAACGGGCAGCCACGGCGCGGTCGCGTCGTACGCGCTCGGTGAGGACGTCTGGCGGGCGGTCGAGGCCGACTGGCGCACCGCGCCGATCGACGAGAAGCTCCGCGCGATGCTCGGCTTCGTCGAGACGATGACGCTGCGCCCCGAGGAGCTCGGCCCCGACGACGCCGACGCCGTCCGCGCCGCGGGCGTCTCCGACGAGGCGATCGTCGACGCGATCCACGTCGCCGCGCTCTTCAACATGATCACGAGGATGGCCGACTCGCTCGGCTGGGACGTCCCCACCTGGGACAGCTTCCTGGGTCGCGCCGACCAGATGCTCGCGAACGGCTACGCGCTCGTCTAGTCGCGGCGCAGGAGCGCGACGGCCTGGGCGGCGAGCCCCTCGCCGCGGCCGGTGAAGCCGAGGCCGTCGGTGGTCGTCGCCCGGACGGCGACGCGCTCCGGGTCGACGCCGAGCGCACCGGCGAGCGCATCCCGCATCGCGCCAGAGAGCGGAGCGATCCGCGGCTCTTCGCCGATGAAGATGCAGTCCGCGTTGGCGAGCTCCCAGCCGGCCTCGCGGACGCGGGCGTAGGCCTGCTCGAGGAGGACGAGCGACGAGATGCCGGCCGGCGTCCGCGCGTCCGACGGGAAGAGCGAGCCGATGTCCCCGAGGTTGGCGGCGCCGAGGATCGCGTCGATCAGCGCGTGGGCGATCACGTCCCCGTCGGAGTGCCCGGCGAGCCCGCGCGGGCTCTCGACCGCGACGCCGCCGAGGACGAGCGGGACGCCCTCCTCGAGCGCGTGCGCGTCGACACCGAGGCCGACCCGGTACTCGCTCATCCCAGCGGCTCCTGCCGTCCGACCCTGTCCTCGAAGACCGTCACCGTCTCGTAGCCTGCCGCGCGCGCGAGCGCCAGCGCCTGGTCGTAGTCGCGGCCGACGTTCGCGGGGACGTGCGCGTCGGAGGCGAGCGTGATCGGCGGCCGGCCGGCGAGCATCGCCGGATCCGGGTACAGCTCGCCGACGGGCTTGTGCAGGCCCGCCGTCGAGATCTCCAGCGCCACCCCGTCGTACTCGGGGTACTCGATCCGCGCCGGCCGGTCTCCGAAGATCTTCGCCAGGTCGGGGTGGGCGAGCACGTCGACGTGCCCGGACGCCGCCAGCTCCCCCTGCGCCGCGAAGTACCGCCGCCAGACCTCCTCGACGCTGGCGGCTAGCCAGATCCCCGGCTGCAGGTCGACCGCCTCGCCGTCCACCCAGTGCACCGAGCCGAGCAGGTAGTCCCAGGGGTACGGCTCGAGCGCGGCGGCGAGCTCGTCCTGGCGCGGGCCGACGTAGTCGACCTCCATTCCGAGCTTCACCGGCATCCCCTGCCGCTTCGCCTCGAGGATCGCGCCGACGTAGTCCTCGACGTCGAAGACGCAGTGGTCGAACTGGTACGGGAGCGACCAGACGTCCCGCGTCTGGACGAAGTAGTAGACGTGCTCGCTGAAGCCGATCTCGTCCACGCCGTTCGCGGCCGCGGCCTCGACGAACCGCTCGATCGCCTCGACGGTGAAGTCGATGTGCTCCTCCGGGTCCCGGAGGTGCATGTGGTAGTCGACGATCACGCGGGCGCCTCGCTCTCCTCCAGCCACGACTCGACGAGAGCCAGGTCTTCGGGCGTCGTCACCTTCAGGAGCCGAGGGTCGCCGGGGACGACGGTCACGCGCCCGCCGGCGGCCTCGACGAGCGACGCGCAGTCGGTCGCGTTCGTGTCGCCCGCGACCGCCGAGCGGAACACACCGGCGACGAACGCCTGCGGCGTCTGCACGGCGACGAGCGACGCGCGGGCGAGCGTCTCGACGACGGCCGCGCCCTCCACGCGCTTCACGGTGTCGACCACCGGGAGCCCGGGGACGGCGCCGTCCCAGCCCTCGCCGAGCGCACCGAGCAGGCGCTCGATCACCTCGTCGGTGACGAGGGGGCGGGCCGCGTCGTGCACCATCACCACCGCCGCGTCCTCGCCGACCTCCGCGACGCCGAGCCGCACGGACTCCGCCCTGGTCGCGCCTCCCGCGACCACCGCCGCCACCGTCCCGCACCCCAGCTCCTCGGCGAGCAGGATCACCGGTTCCTCCCAACCGGGCGGCGCGACGACGACGATCGAGTCGACCCAGCCCGAGGCGTCGAGCCGCTCGAGGCTCTCGGCCAGGAGCGGCCGGCCGCGAAGCGGCGCGAACGCCTTCGGCCGGTCCCCCAGATCGGGCCGCGCCGCCGGGCTTTGCCCGGCGGCGCCGGCGGAAAACAGATCGGCGGAAACGCGGCCGAGCCGCTCGCCGCTACCTGCTGCGGCGAGAACGGCCCAGACGGACACGCAAGAGCTCTAGGCGCTCGCGGCGGCGACGGCCTTGGTTCTCTTCTTGCCGCCCGCGACGGTGGAGAGGACCTCGTCGAGCCAGACCCCGGCCTCTTCCTCGTTCATCGCCTTGGCGTACATGAGCTCGCTGGCGAGGATCTTCTTCGCCTTGACGAACATCTGCTTCTCGCCGGTGGACAACCCCTTCTCGTGGTCGCGCAGCGACAGGTTCCGGACGACCTCGGCGAGCTCGAAGATGTCGCCCGTCTTCATCTTGTCGCGGTTGTGCTTGAACCGGCGGTTCCAGTTCTTCGGCATGGTCGTGCCGGAGCCCTGGAGCGCCTTCAGCACCTTCTCGACCATCACCTCGTCGATCACGCGGCGCAGCCCGACCTTCTCCGCGTTCTCGCTCGGCACGTTCACGGTCATGTCGTTGTGGAGGATCTTGATCGTCAGGTACTCCCGCTTCTGGCCGAGCACCTCGCGCTGTTCCTTCTTCACGACCGTGCCAGCCCCGTGGTGCGGATACACCACCTTGTCGCCGACCTTGAACAACCCACTCCCCTTTCGAAGCTCTGTAGTCGCCAAGACGCCGGCGGGTGAGATGGCCGCCGGCGGACAAAGAGAGTATAGCGGAAATGGCTTAAAACCGCCAAGTTTCCAGGGCTTTTAACGACCCGTTTACATAAAATCCCTGCTCAAAGCGGCCTACCGATCGTCGGAGCCGGCCGCTTCGAGCCCCGAGCGGACCGCCTCGCGGACGGTCTCGGCCTCGGCGACGGCGAGCGTGGGGCGTGACGGGGTCCCTTTCGGGGCGAGCACGGACCCGAAGCCGAGCTTCACGCACTCCTCGAGCCGGCGCTCCGCCTGCGTTGCCGGCCGCAGGCGTCCCGTCAGCCCCAGCTCGCCGAAGGCGGCCAGGCCCTCCTTCACGGCCACTCCGCGCGCGGCCGACGCGATCGCCAGCGCGATCGCGAGGTCTGCTCCGGGCTCGTCGATGCGCACGCCGCCGGCGACGTTGACGAAGACGTCGGCGGAGCCGAGCGCGAGCCGCGCGTGCCGGGCCAGCACGGCGACGATCATCGCCAGCCGCTTCGGGTCGACGCCGGTTGCCACGCGACGCGGCATCGCGAGGTCGGTCGGCGCCACGAGCGCCTGGATCTCCAGCAGGATCGGCCGCGTCCCCTCCAGCGTGCAGGCGACGGCCGCCCCGACCTCCCCGGCCTCGCTGTGGCCGAACAGCTCGGACGGGTCGGGGACGCCGACGAGCCCGGCGCCGGTCATCTCGAAGACGCCGATCTCGTTGGTCGAGCCGAAGCGGTTCTTCGCCGCGCGCAGGATCCGGTGGGCGCGGTACCGGTCGCCCTCGAACTGGAGCACGCAGTCGACCAGGTGCTCGAGGACGCGCGGCCCGGCGACCGCCCCGTCCTTCGTCACGTGGCCGACGAGGAAGATCGCGATGCCGCTCTCCTTCGCCACCCGCAGCAGGCGCGCGGCCGCCTCTCGCACCTGCGCGACCGAGCCGGGGGCGGAGCCGAGCTCGGCCGCGTAGAGCGTCTGCACGGAGTCGATCACGCACACCTCGGGGCGCTCGCGCTCCAGCGTCGCGCAGACGGTCTCGAGCTCGGTCTCGGCGAGGACCTCGACCGCGGCCGCGCCTCCGAGCCGAGCTGCCCGTAGGCTCACCTGGGCGGACGACTCCTCCCCCGTGACGAGGAGGACGCGTCTTTCCGTGCTCATGGCGCGGAGCGCCATGAGCAACAACGTCGACTTCCCCACTCCCGGCTCCCCGCCGACGAGGACGAGCGACGCCGGGACGAGCCCGCCGCCGAGCACGCGGTCGAGCTCGGGAACGCCGGTGGGGATCCGCTCGGCCTCTTCGACGTCGACGTCCACGAGCCGCAGCAGCGGCCTGGACGGGGCGGTCGCGCGCCCCGTCGCCGGCGCGGCCTCCTCGACGAGCGTTCCGAACTCCCCGCAGCCCGGGCAGCGCCCGAACCACCGGCCCGACGAGTACCCGCACTCCGAGCAGGCGAAGAGGGATTGGGCGGCTTTCGCCATCGGGTGAGCATCGTAGGCCTCCAGGAAGACGACCTCTGTGCCGATATCGGGACAGCGGCCCCACAGGCCGCCTGCATACCAACCGAATCGACGCCGAGGAGTCGAGGAAATGAACCGCAGCCGGGCCACAGGCCTTCTGGGACTGACAGTTGCTCTCCTGCTCGTCGCCGCGGGCTCCGCGGCGGCGAACCCGGGCAACCTCGACACCGGCTTCTCGAGCCTCCAGAGCCGGGTCCGGACCCCGGTCGGCTCCGGCAGCGACAGCGCGTCGGCGATCGCGTTCAGCGGCGGGAAGCTGACCGCGGCCGGCCAGAGCTACAACGGCTCGGACACCGACTTCGCGCTCGTCCGCTACAAGAGCGACGGCAGGGTGAACACGTCGTTCGGGGTCAACGGCGTCGTCGCCACCGACTTCGGGTCGGGCAACGACACGGCCAACGCGATCGTCGTCAGGTCCGACGGGAAGATGATCGTCGTCGGCTCGGCCTCCAACGGCACCGACCTCGACTTCGCGGTCGCCCGCTACAACTCGAACGGCTCGCTCGACACGTCGTTCAGCGGCGACGGCAAGGTGATGACGGACTTCGGCTCAGGCGACGACATCGCCACCGCGGTCGCGCTTCAGCCCGACGGCAAGATCGTCGTCGCGGGCTACGCCGCCGGCGCCTCCAACTCCGACTTCGCGGTCGCCCGCTACAAGAAGGACGGGACGCTCGACACGTCGTTCAGCGGGGACGGCATGCAGACCGTCGACTTCGGCGACGACGACTTCGCCTACGGCGTCGCCCTCCAGTCGAACGGCAAGATCGTCGCGGCGGGCGCCGCGTACAACGGGTCGGACTACGACACCGCCCTCGTGCGCCTGAAGGCGAACGGAAAGCTCGACTCGGACTTCAGCGGCGACGGCAAGCAGGTCGTGGACGTCGGCGGCGACGACTTCGCGAGCGCCGTCGCGATCCAGTCGAACGGCCGCATCGTCACCGCCGGGCGGATGGACAACGGCACGAACGACGACTTCTCCGTCCTGCGCTTCAAGTCGAACGGGAACCAGGACACCTCGTTCAACGGGACCGGCGTGCAGAGCTTCGACTTCGCCGGCGGCGACGACGACGCCAGCTCGATCGCTCTCCTCGACAACGGCAAGATCCTCGTCGGCGGGCCGGCCTACGACGGGTCCGCCGTCAACTTCGGCCTCGCGCGCCTCAAGGCGGACGGGACGATCGACTCGGGCTTCGACGGGGACGGCAAGGCGTTCGGCCTCAGCTTCGGCGCCGGGCTGGTCAGCATCGCCAACGGGCTCGCGCTCCAGGACGACGGGAAGATCGTCCTGGCCGGCTACGTCTGCCTGCTCGTCTGCGTCGACAGCGACTTCGCGCTCGAGCGGTTCAGCAAGGGCGGCTCGCCCGACTCGAACTTCACGAGCTTCCCCGGCCGTGTCGTCACCCCGATCGGGAGCGGCGCCGACGTCGCCTACGGCGTCGACCTGGCCGCCGACGGCGAGATCGTCGCCGCCGGCAGCAGCTACAACGGCTCGGACACCGACTTCGCCGTCGTCCGCTACAAGCCGAGCGGCGCGCTGAAGACGACCTTCGGCACCGGCGGGATCGTCACGACCGACTTCGGGTCGGGAGACGACTCCGCCAACGCCGTCGCGATCGACGAGAACGGCAAGATCGTGGCCGTCGGCTCGGCCTCCAACGGGACCGACCTCGACTTCGCCGTCGCCCGCTACAACTCCGACGGCTCACTCGACACGTCGTTCGACTCGGACGGGATGGCGACGACCGACTTCGGCTCCGGCGACGACGTCGCCCGCGCCGTCGCGATCCAGCCGGACGGGAAGATCGTGGTCGCCGGCTACGCGTCCAACGGCACGGACGACGACTTCGCGGTCGCCCGCTACTCCAGCGACGGGAGCCTGGACACGAGCTTCTCGGGCGACGGGATGGCGACGCTCGACTTCGGGACGGGCAACGACCACGCGAACGCCGTCGTGGTCCAGGACAACGGCCGGATCGTCCTCGGCGGCTACGCGGCCGGGGGGTCGAACTACGACTTCGCGCTCGCGCGCTTCAACGACGACGGCACCGTCAACACGAGCTACGGCACCATGGGCATGGTGACCACGGACTTCGGCTCCGGAGACGACTACATCGCGGGGCTCGCCCTCCAGCAGGACGGCGAGGTCGTGGCCGCCGGCGGCGCCTGGAACGGGACGAACTACGACTTCGGCCTCGCGCGGTACACGACGGCCGGGACCCTCGACACGAGCTTCGACGGCGACGGGATGAAGACGACCGCCTTCGGCACGGGCGACGACCAGGCGAGCGCCGTCCTCGTCCAGCCCGCCGACCAGAAGATCGTCGCCGCCGGGTTCACGTACAACGGCGCGAACTACGACTTCGCAGTCCTCCGTCTGAAGCCCAGCGGGAGCTCGGACGACAGCTTCATGGGCGGCAAGGTGACGACCGACTTCACCTCGAACGACGACCAGGCCTTCGGGCTCACGCTCGGCACCGGCGGCAAGCTGATCGCCGCCGGCTCGACGAACAACGGGACCGATCTCGACTTCGGGCTCGCCCGCTACAACGGGTAGCGCGGGGCGCTAGTCCTCGGCGGGCTGGTCTTCGGCCGAGCTCTCGGGCTCGTCCGCGCCGGCCGGGACGGTGACCTTCTCGGGCTCGGGCGGCTCGCCCGGGATGATCGTGATCTCGACCTCCTCGTCGCCCTTGCGGTCGATCATGATCGTCGCGCCCGGGGTCAGCTCGGCGCCGAGGACGAAGTCGGCGAGCGGGTCCTCGATGTGGCGCTGGATCGCGCGGCGCAGCGGCCGGGCGCCCATCGCCGGGTCGTAGCCCTTCTCGACGAGCATCTCCTTGGCGTCGTCGGTCAGCTCGATCGAGGCCTCGTGCAGGGCCATCTGCTCGCGCAGCCGCTTCAGCATCAGGTCGACGATCGTCGTGATCTCTTCCTTCGCCAGCTTGTGGAAGACGATCACCTCGTCGATCCGGTTCAGGAGCTCCGGCCGGAAGATCTTCTTCAGCTCGCCCATCACGCGGCTCTTCATGTCCTCGTACGAGAGCCCGCTCTCGTCGCCGATGGTGAAGCCGAGCGACTGGTTCTTCGAGATCGAGGCGGCGCCGATGTTCGACGTCATGATCACGATCGTGTTCCGGAAGTCGACCTTGCGCCCCTGCGCATCGGTGAGCTTCCCGTCCTCGAGGATCTGGAGCAGGATGTTGAAGACGTCCGGGTGCGCCTTCTCGATCTCGTCGAGCAGGACGACCGAGTACGGCTTGCGGCGCACGGCCTCGGTCAGCTGCCCGCCCTCGTCGTAGCCGATGTAGCCGGGCGGCGAGCCGACGAGCCGCGACACCGAGTGCTTCTCCATGTACTCGGACATGTCGACCTGGATCAGCGCGTCCTCGTCGCCGAACAGGAACTCGGCGAGCGTGCGCGCGAGCTCGGTCTTCCCCACGCCGGACGGGCCGAGGAAGATGAACGAGCCGGTCGGGCGCTTGGGGTCCTTGATCCCGGCGCGCGCGCGGCGGATCGACTTGGAGACGGCGACGATCGCCTCGTGCTGGCCGATCACGCGCTTGTGCAGCTCGTCCTCCATCCGGATCAGCTTCTGCGTCTCGGCCTCGGTGAGCTTGAAGACCGGGATCCCCGTCCACATCGAGACGATGTCGGCGATCTCCTCCTCGCCGATGTCCGGCTGCTCGTCGGTCTCGTTCTCGCGCCAGCTCTCCTCGAGCTCGCGCTTCTTCTGCGTCAGCTTGCGCTCCTTGTCGCGCAGGCTCGCGGCCTTCTCGAACTCCTGGTTCTCGATCGCGTCTTCCTTGTCCTTGCGGACCTTCTCGATCTCCTCCTCGAGCTCGCGGTAGCGCGGCGGCGCGGTCATCGTCTTGATGCGCATCCGCGACGCGGCCTCGTCGATCAGGTCGATCGCCTTGTCGGGGAGATGGCGGTCCTGGATGTAGCGGTCGGCGAGCGAGGCGGCCGCGTAGAGCGCCTCGTCGGTGATCTTGCAGCGGTGGTGCGCCTCGTAGCGGTCGCGCAGGCCGCGCAGGATCTGGACGGTGTCGTCCACGGACGGCTCGTCCACGCGCACCTGCTGGAAGCGCCGCTCGAGGGCAGCGTCGCGCTCCAGGTACTTGCGGTACTCGTCCAGCGTCGTCGCGCCGATCGTCTGCAGCTCGCCGCGGGCGAGCGCCGGCTTCAGGATCGAGGCAGCGTCGATCGCGCCCTCGGCCGCCCCGGCGCCGACGAGGTTGTGGAGCTCGTCGATGAACAGGATGATGTCGCCGCGCTGGGTGATCTCCTTCATCACCTTCTTGAGGCGCTCCTCGAACTCGCCGCGGTACTTCGAGCCCGCGACCAGCGCGGCGAGGTCGAGCGTGTAGATCTGCTTGCCCTTCAAGAGCTCGGGGACGTTGTTCGAGGAGATGCGGGCGGCGAGGCCCTCGACGATCGCCGTCTTCCCGACACCCGGCTCGCCGATCAGGACCGGGTTGTTCTTCGTGCGGCGTGACAGGATCTGCATCACGCGCTCGATCTCGGTCTGCCGGCCGACGACCGGGTCGAGCTTGCCCTCGGCGGCCAGCTTCGTCAGGTTGCGGCCGAACTGGTCGAGCAGCTTCGAGCTCTTCGACTTCTCGCCGGGCGCGCCGGCGGGGCCGCCCTGCTGGCGGCGGCCGGGGCCGGAGAGCATCCGGATGATCTCGTTGCGGATCTTCTCGGCGTCGGCGTCGAAGTCGAGCAGGATGCGCGCGGCCACGCCCTCGTTCTCGCGGACGAGGCCGAGCAGGATGTGCTCGGTGCCGATGTAGTTGTGGCCGAGCGAGAGCGCCTCGCGTAGCGCGAGCTCGAGTACCTTCTTCGCGCGGGGCGTGAACGGGATCTGCCCGGTCGTGACCTCGTCGCCCTGGCCGACGATGCGGGCGACCTGCGCGCGCACCTCCTCGACGGTGATGTCGAGGCTCTCCAGGACGCGCGCGGCGAGCCCCTCCTCCTCACGGAGCAGGCCGAGCAGGATGTGCTCGGTGCCGATGTAGTTGTGCTTCAGGGCGCGCGCCTCGTCCTGGGCGAGGACGACCACCTGGCGGGCCCGCTCGGTGAAGCGCTCGAACATTCCGGAGGCCATTGTACCCGAGCCCCCTCACGGCCCTGCCGGGCGGCCTTGACACCCCTCCAGGGCTGGTTTTCATGAGAGGTGAGGGTTCATTTCCGACGGTCCTCATGGGGAGAGGAACAGGGGGGAGAGAGGGCACGTGAGCGTCCAGGTTCACGAGACGGTCGACTCTGCGCACGTCATCGGGCGCGCAGACGCCGTTCACGCTCCACGCGCGGCCCGTCTCCGGGGGACGCGGCGCGTCGCCCGCGCCGGCCGTGTCGGGCTCATCTTCCTCCCCGCGCTCGTCCTCTCGATCGGAGCGCTCGACTCCCTGGGCCTCGCCCTCGCCGCCGCGACCGCGATGACCGCCGTCTGGTTCGCGGCGCTGCAGATCGTCCTGACGGCCTGCCGGCCCGCACGGGCCGCGCTCGGCCAGGCCGGCGCGACCGCGCTCGGCTCGCTCGGCGGCGCCGTGGCAGTCTCGGCACTCGCCCTCTGGGCACCGTGGCTGTCCATCCGACCGGTCACGGTCGTGGAGGTCGCGCTCGCCGTCTTCGTGCTCCAGCTCGGCTGGGAGCGGCTCGTCCGGGCGGCCGCAGCCGAGCGCCGGCGCGTCCTGATCGTGGGCGCCAACGACGGCGGGGAGGAGCTGATCGAGGAGCTCTGGGTCGAGGGCGACGGCCGGTTCGAGGTCGCCGGCGTCGTCGACGACGACCACGAGGGCGAGGCGGTCGCCGGCGTCCCGGTGCTGGGCGGTCTCCCCGATCTCGCCGCCGTGGTCGAGCGCGAGCAGCCGGATCTCGTCGTGCTCGCCGTCTCGCGGAACCGGCTCGAGGCGTTCACGTCGCTCCTCGACGCGGCTGAGTCCCGGTTCGAGCTCCTCGGGCTGCCGGAGTTCCACGAGCAGGCGTTCGGGCGCGTCCCCGTCCGCCACCTGAACGCCGCCTGGTTCATGAGCGTCCTCCACTACTACCGCCGGCCGTACGGCCGGTTCGCGAAGCGCACGTTCGACATCGTGTTCGCGTCGATCGGCCTGCTGCTGACGGTGCCCTTCCTCCCGGTGATCGTGCTGCTCGTCCGGCGCACGCCGGGGCCGGCGATCTTCAGGCAGGAGCGGCTGGGCGAGGGGGGCCGCGTCTTCACGATCCTCAAGTTCCGGACGATGCGCGCCGACGCCGAGGAGGGCCGGCCGCTGTGGGCCGAGGAGCGAGACCCGCGCGCCACGGGGATCGGCCGGTTCCTGCGCCGGACGCGGATCGACGAGCTCCCCCAGCTCTGGAACGTGCTCCGGGGCGAGATGTCGATCGTCGGCCCCCGCCCCGAGCGGCCCGAGTTCGTCGGCGAGCTCGAGGAGAAGGTGCCGTTCTGGTCTCGCCGGCACCTCGTCAAGCCCGGGATCACCGGGTGGGCGCAGGTCCGGCGCGGCTACACCGCCGACGCCGAGGGGACGCTCGACAAGCTCTCGTACGACCTCTGGTACCTGAGGCACCGCAGCCTGGTCACCGACCTGGCGATCTGCGCGCGGACGTTCACGACGCTGATCTCGGGAGCCGGCTGGCGGTGAGGCGGGTGGCGGTGAAGCGGAGGATCCTCGTGCTCGCGCTGCTCGCGAGCAGCCTCGGCCTGCTCGCCGCGCTCGATGCCGTGATCGCGGCCGGGCCCGCGTTCGGGCTCTCGTTCGCGGCCGCCTGGCTCGTCCGGCCGTAGCCGCTCGAGCCGTCGTTCAGAATGGCGGGGTGCGCATCTCCGCCAAGGCCGACTACGCGCTCCGGGCCTGTATCGAGCTCGCGGCCGCCGAAGGCGAGGGCCACGTAAAGGGCGAGCGGATCGCGCAGGCCCAGGAGATCCCGCTCAAGTTCCTGGAGAACATCCTCGGCGACCTCCGCCAGGCCGGCCTGGTGCGCAGCCAGCGCGGGATGGAGGGCGGCTACTGGCTCGCGAAGCCGGCGGCGGAGATCAGCCTCGCCGAGGTGATCCGGGCCGTGGACGGGCCGCTCGCGAACGTCCGAGGCGTGCGCCCGGAGTCGCTCGAGTACGCGGGCTCGTCGGAGCCGCTGCGCGACGTGTGGATCGCCGTCCGCGCCAGCCTGCGCTCGGTGCTCGAGGAGGTCACGCTGGCCGACGTCGCCTCAGCCGAGCTTCCCTCGGCCGTCCGCGACCTCACCGCCGACCCCGAGGCCTGGGCCCCGCACCCCTAGGCGGCGAACGTCGTCTGCTTCGTCGGCCGGACGTAGACGATCTGGCCGGGCGCGAGCTCGAGCCCCGCCGCCTCCTCGCGCGTCAGCTGCGCGGCGAGCGGCTCGCCGCCGTCGCCGACGAGCTCCACCCGCACCTCGAAGCCGAGGTGGACGAGCCGGACGACCATCGCCTCGCGGGTCCCCCCGTTCGGCACGAGCGTCACCTCGAGGTCGTGCGGCCGGACGAAGGTATTACCCAGGCGGTTGACGGCGCCCACGAACTCCATGACGAACTCGTTCGACGGATGCTCGTAGAGGTCGACCGGCCCTGCGGTCTGCTCGATCTTCCCGTGGTTCATCACCGCGACCGTCTCGGCGACCTCCATCGCCTCCTCCTGGTCGTGCGTGACGATCACCGTCGTCGTGTGCGTCTCGTCGTGCAGGCGCCGGAGCCAGAGCCGCAGCTCCTTGCGCACGCGGGCGTCGAGCGCTCCGAACGGCTCGTCGAGGAGGAGCACCTTCGGGTCGACCGCGAGCGCCCGCGCGAGACCCATGCGCTGGCGCTGCCCGCCGGAGAGCTGGGAGGGGTACCGCTTGGCCATCCCGTCGAGCTGGACGAGCGCGAGCAGCTCGTGGACGCGCTC
>Ga0335085_10010921_pt1 | contig 13516 bp, 15 predicted proteins | sample Lox_Sample_45_FD_206712 | JGI IMG/M metagenome (GOLD analysis project Ga0335085, IMG submission 206712) | Soil microbial communities from Loxahatchee National Wildlife Refuge, Florida, United States - Lox_Sample_4.5 | ecosystem: Environmental > Terrestrial > Soil > Wetlands | place: USA...
ACCTTAGCTGTTTGCCCGTGCCTGTCTTAGGCCTTTTCTGTAGCGGACTGTTTCTCCCGGAGCGCCGCGGGGGCAGAGACGATGTAACCCATAACCGTGCCCAGGAGGCCTCCGACCACGATGCTCACCGCAGCCGCGCAGGCGATCCCGACAACGATTCCTATCACCACCGCAGCCCTGACGACGAGCGTAGGCTCAACCGTTCCCCCCATCAGCTTCTGGAGCAGGATCAGGGTCCCGTAGCTCCCGAAGTAGAACCCCGGAACGATCCCCGCTACCACGAACACCAAGCCGCCTATTGCAGCACCGATCTTCATTCCTGTTTTTACCGTCTCGTTCTTCATGATATTATCTCCTTTTTTCAGCCGCAGCTGTATTTTTTAGATACTGGTCGACTATCCCTTGATATCTGTTTCTGCCATCGAGCCTCCCGCTGTTTATCGGCGGCCAGCTTTCGCCTCTTCCTCAACGCCTTCTTTCGCATGCACACCGGATTCGAGCATCTTTCCCACAAGCCATCCCACCGTTGAGGTGGCCGTCACGATCACGATGCCGGCAACCAGCACCCCGATCAGCATGGATGCCAGAACGATGATCCTGGCTATGAGGCCCGGTTGGAGCGGAAGGCCGAAGAACCAGCCGGCGATATTAATGCCCATGGCGCCTCCTAAAAGGCTGCCGGGCAGAAGCCCGAAGAGTGCGAAGAGCGCTAGTCCTACGCCTGCCCCTAGGTATGCTGTTTTCCGTGCGATCGTGGTCTTCATTGCGATATCCTCCTTTTTAACCTGTCTTGCTTCTGTAAATTGCATCAAGCGTGCCAGAATCTAACTGATTGATTTCATAGGAGACCACACCCAAATCCCTTTCGCACAGGTGAGAAAAGAAAAAAGAAATTGTTAGGAATGCGAAAAAGAAAAATACAATGGGCGGAAATTAGGTTCAAGATGCAAAAGTCTGCACTTAAGATATAGGGCATGCGTGGTGCATGAAAAAAATAAGCATATATAGGCATATACGTGAAAAATTCGCGAAAAAGAAATTTCCCCTTGAAAATTGAATATACATGTGTTATTTTAGCGGTCGCCTTTTAAAAAAGGCATATCTTAATTACACACGCGTCAGGACCTGAGACAGGGTGTCCCGATTTAATCCGGGATCTGCCCGGGGAAGATTGGCGCGGAGGTAAAACCAGAAGGAGGGACAGTCATGTCCACGATCACGATGAAAGAGTTGTTGGAAGCAGGGGTACACTTCGGTCACCAGGCAAAACGGTGGAACCCCAAGATGAAGAAGTATATCTTCGGAGAGCGGAACGGGATCTATATCATCGATCTCCAGAAGACTCTCAAGCTTTTCAAGGAGGCCTATGACTTCGTTCGCACCGCCGCCTCAGAAGGAAAAGACGTTCTCTTCGTCGGCACGAAGAAGCAAGCGCAGGACGCTATAACTGAAGAGGCAAAACGGTGCGGAATGTACTACGTCTCCAGCCGCTGGCTCGGTGGCATGCTCACTAATTATACTACCATCAAAAAGAGCATCGACCGGCTAAAAAAAATCGAGAAAATGAAAGAGGACGGCACCTATGAAAAGCTCACAAAAAAGGAAGTTGCCGGCCTTGAGAAAGAACGCACCAAGCTGGAAAAGACACTTTCCGGCATCAAGACAATGTCCGAGCCACCTTCCGTGATTTTCATCATAGATCCCCGTAAGGAAACAATCGCTGTGCACGAAGCGAACAAGCTTGGCATTACCGTCGTCGCTGTGGTTGATACGAACTGCGATCCCGACAACATCGATTATGTCATACCGGGCAACGATGACGCCATTCGCGCTATCAGGCTCATGGCCTCCAAGGTCGCCGATGCGGTCATTGAGGGCAGGCAGGCTATTGTCAAGGAAGCGGGCGAGGCCATGGAGGCCGTAAAAACGGCCGGCGAGGTCCAAGCCGCAGCGCCGACGGAACCAGTAGCGACCGATGCTGAGGTCGACGTCGAAGAAGAATAGGCGTTTCCGCTCATTCAGCTAGGAAGACAACCGTAGTGAACTAACAATCTGCAGACCAGTGCGGAGCATGGCCAAGTGGCCACGCTGCGGCTCGTTTTCGGATTTTCCACGGAAAGGGGTTTTTTGAAATGGCAACCATATCCGCAAGTGCAGTAAAGGACCTGAGAGAAAAGACCGGCGTCGGCATGATGGAAGCAAAGAAGGCTTTGGAAGAGGCCGGCGGCGATTTCGAGAAGGCAGTCGATATCCTGAGGAAAAAGGGACTGTCCGCGGCAGCTAAGAAGGCGGCGCGCGTGGCATCCGAGGGGATGATCGCCTCCTCCATCCAGAACAGCGGCAAGACCGGGGTGCTGATCGAAGTGAACAGCGAAACGGACTTCGTCGCAAAGAACGAGGAATTCCAGAAGTTTGCCCGCGGGCTCGCCCATCTCGTAGCTACCCAGAAGCCCGCCGATGTTGCGGCACTCTCGCAACTCACGATCGATGGCGAGAACGTTGAAGCAAGACGGAACGCGCTGGTGCAGAAGATTGGCGAGAACATTGCGATCCGCCGCTTCGTGATTATTGAGACCTCTGGCCATATTGCGGTCTACCTCCACGGTAACCGTATCGGTGTCATGGTTGATTATACGGGTGGCAACGAGCAGCTCGGCAAGGACCTCGCCATGCACATTGCTGCGGCCAATCCGCAATTCCTGAGCCGTGAGAAGATTCCCGCCGACGTACTCGATCGCGAGCGCGCCGTGTACGAAGCTCAGGCAAAGGAATCAGGCAAGCCCGCTGCGGTCATCGGAAAAATCGTTGACGGAAAGCTTGAGAAATTTTATACCGATACCTGCCTTGTCGAGCAGATTTACATCAAGGATCCCGATGGCAAGCTCAAGATCAAGGACCTCCTAAAGAAGGCCGGTGCGAACGTCGCCCTCAACCGCTTTGTTCGGTACCAGCTCGGGGAGGGCATCGAGAAGAAGAAAGAGAATTTCGCCGAAGAAGTGGCAGCGCAGCTTAAATAAGACGGCCGTCGGATAGAACCGCGGTCTTCTGCATCAGGTTCGATATCTATGATGACGCCTCCCCGATATAAACGAATACTGCTCAAGCTCTCAGGCGAGGCCCTTATGGGCGAACAGGGATACGGCATCGACTACGCCGTGCTCGACAAGATAACGTCTGAGGTTAAAGAAATCTACGATCTCGGCGTCGAAGTCGCTATCGTTATTGGCGGCGGTAATATCTTTCGCGGGCTGGCAGCAACGGCAAAAGGCATGGAGCGGGCAAGCGCAGACTACATGGGCATGCTTGCCACCGTGCTGAACGCCCTCGCGATCCAGAACATCCTCGAGAACAAAGGTGTCGTCACCCGGGTGCAGTCGGCTATCGAGATGCGCGAACTTGCCGAAACCTACATCAGGAGGCGGGCAGTACGGCACCTTGAAAAGAGACGGGTCGTAATTTTCGCTGCCGGCACCGGCAACCCCTACTTTACCACCGACACGGCAGCGGCGCTTCGGGCCATGGAGATCGGTGCCGAGGTGATCATGAAGGCGACCAAGGTAGATGGCGTCTACAGCGCGGACCCCGTGAAGGACCCGACCGCCACAAAGTACGACCGCCTCACGTACATCGATGTGCTTCAGAAGAACCTCCGCGTAATGGACGCTACTGCCATCTCTCTGTGCATGGATAACAGCCTTCCCATTATAGTATTCAACCTTAATAAACCCGACAATATCAAACGCATCGTTTTGGGCGAAGAGGTAGGAACGCTCGTAACCGGGAGGTAACGATGGTAAACGACTTCACAAAGAAAGCCGAAGAGAAAATGAATAAGGCCCACGAGACCCTGAAGAAAGAGTTCGCGACTGTCAGGACAGGCAGGGCATCTCTCGGCATCCTCGATGGCATCGTCGTGGATTACTACGGCACGCTTACGCCGCTCAACCAGGTAGCCAACCTCGCCGTACCTGACCCGAAACTCATCACCATACAGCCGTGGGAACCTAAATTGCTCGGTGAGATAGAAAAAGCCATCATGAAATCGGACATAGGGCTCACCCCCACGAACGACGGAAAGGTCATTCGACTCGCCATACCACCCCTTACGGAGGAGCGCAGACAGCAGATCGTCAAACATGCAAAAAAGCTCGCCGAGGACGCACGGGTCGCCATCCGGAACATCCGCAGAGAGATCAATGATGAGATCAAGAAAAGAGGCAAAGACAAGGACGCTCATGTCTCCGAGGATGAGATCAAAAAGCTGCAGGACGAGATCCAGAAAATTACCGACGGTCATGTCAAGAAGATCGATGACCTGCTCGCACACAAAGAGAAAGAAATCATGGCCATATAAACACCAACATATTTCTCGCAACACATTAGTAAGGAGCCGATGATGAAGCTTGATAACCCAATTTTAAGAATTCTTTCGCTTTATCTGGTATTAGCAATGCTGCTTCTCTCCCTTCCCTCGCAGGGCTGGGCCATGTTCATGCCTTCCAGCCAGACCGCGCCTACCAGACAGACTGACGTGATCACCATTCAGAAAGCTCTTGAGTCCTCAGTGGTAAAACAGCGGCTGATGGATTACGGTTTTTCTTCAAAAGAGGCCATGTCGCGGATCAATAAGCTAACAGATAAGGAAATACACCAGTTTGCCGGAAATCTTGACTCGCTCCAGGCAGGCGCTGACGGTGTAGATGCGTTGATCTTCCTCGTCTTGGTGGCAATCATCGTAGTCGTGGTCCTTGAGGCCACGGGGCACAAGGTCATTGTCAGATAACCAGCATACGCCATTCGGAGGGCACCCTTAATGAGAACCATGCTCAGGGCTTTTTATGCAAAACCACTTGCGATCTACATAATTGCCGCTCTGCTTACTCTCACGGCTTTTTCTGGTCCGGCGGAAGCCATGTTCGTATCGACCGTACCGCATCAGGGTACGTCGGGCAGCCCCGCAGTGTCGGCTGGCAGGACAGCTGATTTGTCCAGAATCCAGGTCACGCTCGAGTCCAAAGTCATCCAGCAGAAGCTCAGGGACTATGGGCTTACTCCCGAGGAGACAATGGCGCGGATCAATAAGCTCTCCGACGAGCAGATACATCAACTAGCCTCAAATACGGATGCGCTCCAGGCGGGTGGAGACGGAATTGGGTTATTAGTGGGGATCATGGTCTTGGCGATTTTGGTCGTTGTCCTTATTTACCTTTTGCAAGGCCGAATCGAGATCAAAAGCAAATGATGCCGTACTGTTGTAAAAGAGCTCAGAGCACATGCATCCGTGCGAACAGGCTCTTTTTTTTTCTCCTTGCTTTGGTTTCCACGATCATCGTCTCAGGATGTGCAAGTAAAAATTTCAGCACGCTTCGCCCCGGCATCGAAATCCGCGGCCATTATATCGACGGCGTTCCCTTTTACCGGCAAAAAGAATCTTACTGCGGTCCAGCAGCACTCGCGAGCGTGCTTGGGTTCTGGGGTCGACCTGCGAGCCTGGAGCAAATTACCGCTGCGGTATATATCCCCGAGCTCCGCGGTACCCTGCCCATGGACATGGAAAATTTCATGCGGGAAGCAGGCTTCGAAACAATCACCTCTGCCGGAACGCTCGAGGAGCTTAAAGTACGCATCCGCACGGAGCTCCCGGTTATCTGCCTGCTCGATTTGGGATTCGGTCCTTACCGTCAGCCGCATTATGTTACGGTAATCGGCTTCGACGATACGAACGCTGTCATTATCGCCCATGACGGCTTGAGAGCAAACAGCGTGATCAGCTATAAGACCTTCGAAAACGAATGGACCCGTGCAGGCCACTGGATGCTTATAGCCAACCCGAGATCATCCAAGGATATACCGTGAAACGGGTCTGTGGGTTCGCATTCGCCGCATGGGTAGCGATGCTTTGCCTCTCGGCCATCCTCTTCATTCAGGGCTGCTCCCTGCCGAAGATTATTATTCTTCACGACCCGCTCTCTCCCGAAGAGCACAACAACCTCGGTCGCATCTATGAGTCGCAGCAGCAGTTCGAGCAGGCCATGGAGCAGTACCATGCTGCACTCGAAAAAGACCGGAACTTTGTGCCTTCCCTGCTGCTCCTTGGTGATCTTTCATACAGACTCAAAAAATATGCCGAGGCGGAGTCTGCGTACAAAAAGGCCATTAAGCTCCAGCCAGAGAATGGCGACATCTATAACAATCTCTGCTGGGTCTACATTGATCAAGAGATCAACATGGAAATGGCAACAGATCTTGTTCAAAAAGCCATATCACTTACGCCAGAGCACCGGTCATATTATCTCGACACGCTGGGAGTGATCCTGCTGAAGTCAGGCAAACCTGTTGAATCCATAGCTGCGCTCAAACAAGCAGTAGATCTCATTCCTAAAGACGCACCTGAGTATCTTTCAGAAGCGTACGCCCATCTCGCCGAAGCATATGCAGCCTCGGGAAATATGACGGCGGCTCATGATGCGGAGCAAGCAGCCGAAAAATATCGCATCGCAAAGTAACAATCCTCAGGGAAAACACTCTTTAAAATGACGGCCGCATGCCGTATTCCCACGCCTACAGTAAACACCGGGGTTTTTATTTTATTAACAAAACCATATATAATTATTAGGAAATTTTATGAGACCCTTCCTGGTTTTTCCTTGACAAGAAACAGGTGTTCCTGTAAATTTTTGCAAGCATAGCAATTATTTTATTTAAGGAGCGCTGGTATGAAAGAGGGTCCGCTGCTTTTACATGTACCAAACGTGCCCGAGCATGTCACCTACACATGGCTTGCCATGGCAATCCTTATCGGTCTTTCGCTAGCCGCGCGTTTTTCGCTAAAAAAGACGGCACCGACCGGCCTCCAGAACTTTTTTGAAGTCATCGTCGGAGGCCTCGAAAATTTTGTCGAAGAAATTATGGGCCCTGAAGGGAAACATTATTTTACGCTCATCGCCGGTCTTTTCCTTTTCATCCTTGTCTGCAATCTTCTCGGCCTAATCCCGGGGTTTGACTCGCCCACGGCGAACTTAAACACGACCCTCGCCTTGGCTCTCTGCTCATTCACGGCGACACACTACATTGGCGTACGACGACACGGTATTGGCTATATCAAGCACTTCTTCGGTCCGATGTGGGCGCTTGCCCCAATTATGTTCGTCATCGAGGTCATCAGCCACCTGGCCAGGGTGATGTCCCTTTCATTCCGTCTCTTCGGCAACATGGTTGCGAAGCACAAACTCTTGCTCGTGCTCGCCCTGCTCGCACCTTACATCGCACCAGTTCCCATTCTCGGACTGGGCTTACTCGTCGCCTTCGTACAGGCGGGCGTGTTCACGCTCCTGACCATGCTGTATCTTTCTGGCTCTATTGAGGAAGCGCACATAGGAGGCGAGCACCACTAAGCATTAGACCCCGGGGGACGGAGTTCCTTCCTGATGGAAGGAGTACCCGGGAGGTAGTAACCCGGCACTATTCCGGTCAGACTTTCACACTTTAAGAAAGGAGGCGGACATAATGAAAAAGTTTTCTATCGTAGTGTTAATGGTCTTCGGCCTGATGATCATTGCATCCGCGGCTTTTGCGGCAGAGGCAGCAGCCCCTGAGGCAGGGAAATTTGCGTTCTTCGGTACTGTTGCCGCGGCTTCGGCAATGGGAATCGGGATCGCAGCCCTCGGCACCGGCATCGGCATGGGCCTGGGCATCGGCCGGGCTGTGGAAGGTATCGCCCGCAACCCCGAAGCATCGGGTAAGATCATGACCACCATGATCGTGGGCCTGGCTCTAATCGAGTCACTCGCGATCTACACGCTGGTTGTGGTGCTCATCCTTCTCTATGCAAAGCCATTCGGAATCTAATCAACGCCGGGAATTTGACAAGTATATCAAAAAAAACGAGGGGCGATTTTACGGCCCCTCGTTTTTTTTGCTGTATATCAACCCGCTGCAAAGCATATGCATATTTCTGATTATCTAATCGAAAGAATCGGCGCTGATCACCGTCATGCAGCGATCATGCAACTTTTTTTTCAGCGCTGGTACTGCCCAGGACCTTGGCTTCTCCGCAGACCCTGGCATTCCCAAGAACCTTGGCAGTTCCGCCGACTTCGGCCTTTTCAAATACTTCGGCATAACCGCTGACAACCGCATCGCCATACACGCCGGCAAAACCATAGACCTTGGCATCTCCTTGGACCTTGGAATTGCCGAAAACCTTCGCGTTTCCGAATACTTCAGCCCTTCCCGAGACTTCGGCCTTATCGAAGATCCAAGCATTCCCGAAGACGATTGCCTCGCCACTCAGCTTGCAATGGCCGCAGATCTTGGCAAAGGGGCCAACGTAAACGCTGTCGGCTACTTGTGCCGTCTCGGCCACCATGCCTCCACCATTCGGATGATGATGGTATTTCACACCATCGATTTCTACGACAGGCTCCGTTGATAAAACTCTGATATCCATATCAATACCTCCTGAAAATTTTTTTCAAATTCAAAGCGTTCCGTTATCATTCAGTACGGGACAGTCCCTCTCCCGTATCAATCGGGGCCATGCCTAGGAATCTAAAATTACAACTTTATACTGCTTCAATCATAGCGGACAGATTTTACTTTGTCAAATGCTGTCCTGCTTGTATAAAATCAAATACATGGTTTAAACTGCTTTGTGATACATGGCAAAGCATGTTGAATAAATAATACTTACAAAAGGTTATGCTCGTTCTTTTTGACAGACTAAATCACATGTCTGACCACGCAGACCATGAATTTTCTTTTTATTAAGCCAATATTTTGATATAATAACGCCGCGATATTAACTATAGCGAAGGAGTTTGCCGCACCATGAGTACTCTGGATAATGTTCGAGTCCGTTTTGCCCCCAGTCCCACTGGCGCCCTGCATATCGGAGGCATACGGACGGCTCTCTTCAACTGGCTGTTCGCCCGTCACCATGGAGGCAAGTTCATCCTCAGAATTGAGGATACAGACCAGACCCGCTCAACCGACGAATCCATCCAGATCATACTCGATGGCATGATATGGCTAGGACTCGATTGGGATGAGGGCCCATTTCGACAAACGGAGCGGATGGCCATTTACCGCGAACACGTTGACCGTCTCCTCAAGCAGGGCAAAGCATACTACTGTTACTGCACGCCTGATGAGCTTGAGGCGCGCAGAAAAGAGGCGCTCGCATCCGGCCGGCCACCGAAGTACGACAGGAAATGCCGGACGTTGAAGACGCCGGTCGCGGGAAGAATGCCCGCGGTACGATTCCTTTCGTCCGACGAGGGCCAGACCATCGTGCGTGACTTGATCCGCGGGGCTGTGACCTTCGAGAACCAGCAGCTCGACGATCTGATCATCCAGCGCTCTGACGGGCTCCCTACCTATAACTTTGCGGTGGTCGTGGACGATGTCACCATGAACATCACGCATGTAATCCGTGGCGACGACCATCTGAACAACACGCCGCGACAGATCCAGCTCTACCAGGCGCTCGGGTACGAACCGCCGGAGTTCGCGCACCTGCCCATGATCCTCGGACCGGACAAGACGAAACTCTCAAAGCGCCACGGCGCTACCGCCGTCACAGAATACAAAGACCTGGGGTACCTGCCTGAGGCGCTTGTGAATTACCTCGCCCGTCTCGGATGGTCTTCCGGGGATCAGGAGATTTTTTCACGCCAGGAACTTATTGAAAAATTTTCACTCGAGAACGTTGGAAAGGCCGCAGCTGTGTTCAATGCCGAGAAACTACTCTGGCTCAACCATCACTACATCCAGCAGGCGGAACCTACAAGGCTTGCGGGGTTGGTCATCGATCTTTTAAAAAAAGATGGCACAGTCGCTACGGGCAAGGAGCCGGACATCGAGTGGCTCAAGAAGCTCGTGAAAATACTCGCCGAGCGGAGCCACACGCTCGTCGAGATGAAGACCGCTGCCATTCCGTTTATCGTTGACGAAATAACGATGGATGAGAAGGCCATGGTAAAGCACTTAACACCTGACGTAGCACCTATCCTCTCTGAGCTGGCAAAAAGGCTAAAAACTGTCGATCCTTTTACACACATCGAGATTGAGAAGGTATTTAATGCCCTGATTACCGAAACGGGATTAAAACTCGGCAAACTTGCCCAACCCGTGCGCGTGGCCTTGACGGGCGGCACGGTGAGCCCCGGCATCTTTGATGTTCTCGAAGTCATGGGAATGGAAAAGACCATCAAAAGGATTGAGGGTGCTATCGGCAAAATCGTTTGACATATTGAACGTTACGATGAATCCACATCTTTATCGAAACGCTCCATCCCAGCAATAGCATCGATCGCCGTGGAAAAATCCGCATGAACCGTAAAGACCTGCGTCTGTTCTTCATAATATTTACCGCATCAGGCTTTGCTGGCCTTATCTATGAATCCATTTGGACCCACTATTTAAAGCTGTTCTTGGGTCACGCCGCCTATGCTCAAGCTCTTGTCCTTGCCGTGTTCATGGGAGGCATGGCAATAGGATCCCTGCTCTGTTCAAAATATTCTGAGCATCTCGGTAATTTGTTGCTTGCATATGCCGCTACTGAAGTGATCATCGGAATCTGCTCAGTTTTTTTCCATCCTCTTTACGTCCACTTTATCGATTTTACGTATACAACGATTATGCCGGGATTAGGTTCCCCTTTAGCGGTTGCAATTTTTAAATGGACCGCAGCGAGCCTATTGATACTACCCCAGTCGATCCTGCTCGGCATGACATTCCCGCTCATGACGGCCGGCCTAATTCGGAAAATTCCGCAGGCTCCCGGTTCCATCGTGGCGATGCTTTATTTTACCAACAGCATCGGCGCAGCAATCGGTGTCTTAGCGGCAGGGTTTCTCTTCATTGGATGGGTTGGTCTATCGGGAACGCTGGTCATTGCAGGCTTCATAAACATCACTGTGGCAGCAGTCGTTTTGTTTGAAGATAAGAAGAGCCGAACCTATCAACCCGGAATCCCTCCTGCCATAGGAAGCGCTCTCTCGAGCGCCACGCCTTCTGTAATTTATACCATTTTTCTACTGATCGCTCTGCTAACGGGGCTCTCCTCGTTTATTTATGAAATCGGCTGGATCAGAATGCTCAGCCTCGTGCTGGGCTCTTCTACCCATGCCTTTGAGCTCATGCTGAGCGCATTCATCACGGGCATCGCCTTTGGCGGATTATGGATTAAACGGCGTATCGATTCCCTCGATGACCCACGACGCTTTCTTGCACTTGTGCAGGTTGCGATGGGCATACTGGCGCTCGCGACCCTTCCTGTTTACGGCGGCACCTTCAACGTAATGGCATGGCTGATGAGAAACCTGCCAAAATCAGACTTGGGGTATATGCTCTTCAATATCTCGAGCCACGCGATTGCGATTGTCATTATGCTGCCTGCCGCTTTCTGCGCAGGCATGACCCTCCCCCTCATTACTACGGCACTCCTTCGCAACGGATCAGGTGAACGAAGCATCGGCTCGGTCTATGGATTCAACACGATCGGATCCATTCTGGGAGTCTTTATCGCAATCCACCTGGCAATGCCTCTGCTTGGCCTCAAAGGCATGATCATCCTTGGAGCCGGTGTCGATATTGCGCTTGGACTCGGGCTGGCATGGTGGACGTTCCCCTCCTGGCGTATCCCCGCAGCGTATACGACCACGGGTATCATTGCTCTGCTGCTCCCGATGTTCTTGGTGAAGCTCGATCCCAGCAAAATGGCTTCAGGTGTATATCAATTTGGATTATTGCCGGAACAGACAAAAGAGGAGACCCTCTTCCACCGTGATGGAAAGACAGCCACAGTATCAATAACCAAAGACTCGAAAAACGTTGCGATCAAAACCAATGGGAAACCGGATGCAGGCATTCAAGTTACCGGCAGCGGCCATTCTAAAGATGAAGAGACCATGGTGATGCTGGGCGCTATTGGTATAGTCCTCCGGCCCGAGGCCAGAGTGGCAGCCATTATTGGATGGGGCTCAGGGCTAACCACCCACACTCTGTTAACAGTTCCATGCATCGACAGCGTTGATACCATAGAGATCGAACCGGAAATGATTAAGGCCGCCACTCTCTTCGGTTCACGCGTGCGTCGGGCGTATGAGGACCCTCGCAGTCACATGCGGATTGAAGACGCGAAGTCCTACTTCTCATTTTATAATAAAAAATATGATCTTATCATCTCTGAACCTTCCAATCCCTGGGTGAGCGGCGTAGCTAGCCTTTTTACAAAAGAATTTTACTCCCACGTACGTGGTTACTTAAACAAAGATGGCCTTTTCATTCAGTGGCTCCACCTTTATGACATCGATATGCAACTCGTTGCTTCAATCATGAAGGCGCTTTCGCCGTATTTTTCCGATTACGTGATTTATGCTTCAAATTCTACCGACATGATTATTGCTGCGTGTCCGGTGGGGAATATACAAGGGCCAAATACTTCATTCCTGACCATGAAAGACCTCATGGCTGAACTGCATAAAGTTGATATCATGGGCCTCCCGGATATTAATGTTCGGATGATAGGGAACAAGGCGATGCTCTCCCCTTTTTTCGAAAGTTTCAGCATCGAGGCCAATTCGGATTACGAGCCCATTGTAGATCTTAACGCTGTAAAAAATCGTTTTTTCGGGTCAATGGCCCATGATCCGTTCCACAATATCCAGTTTGATCGGCTCCCGCTTTTAGAAATGCTCGCAAATCACCATGCAAATCTCAGCGCAGCTAATGTGACGTATTCAACCTATCCAAAATCACTGAGGATTCATTTTGCAAACATGCTTTATCAGTACTTTGTGAAGGATCAGTTGCAATGGAACCATCCAGAAGCCCCGCTTCGCGACGAGAGCCGGATGACTATAATCCACGCCAAACAGGTGCTCACAAGGGAGTGCTCGAAAGATATCATGAAAGCGGAATGGTGGGGTGCAATGCTTCACATCATCGCCGATTTCGTCCCTTACTGGTCGCCGGAACAGCTCTCGGTGCTTCTGCATACCATCGAAATTTCGTCCTGCGCAAAGCACTTTTCTGTTTCTCAACGTGACTTCATCGCACTGATCACGGCGGTTGGGAAAAAAGACGCCGCAGGCATGGCCCAATATTCGCAAAGACTACTGGAACAGATGGAGCAAAATGCAGTAGATGCCGATCTCCTAGAATATACACTATCTGCAGGCATATTAGGATATCTGTCGGTAGGTAACATGCAAGGAGCCGTTTTTTTATGGGAAAAATACGGGCCTCTATTGCCTGCTATATATTCAAAATCGCTGACGACTCGACTCCTGGTGACACGATTCTCCTCTGGCTCGCAGAGGAATTGATCGGATTTTCACTATCTTCTTTAATAGTCGATGTCGGTCAGAGGAAGCAGAACGAAACTGACCCACCCCATAGCTGAAGCTAGGGGGTTCTGACGGCAATAGAAACACCGGCAGCGTGCGCTGCCTTGACGGCCTCTTTTGCGATAGAAGCTATATCGCGAACCTCGGCCGCCATTGATCCGTCT
>Ga0335085_10010922_pt1 | contig 13516 bp, 13 predicted proteins | sample Lox_Sample_45_FD_206712 | JGI IMG/M metagenome (GOLD analysis project Ga0335085, IMG submission 206712) | Soil microbial communities from Loxahatchee National Wildlife Refuge, Florida, United States - Lox_Sample_4.5 | ecosystem: Environmental > Terrestrial > Soil > Wetlands | place: USA...
TGCTGATCGGCCTTGGCGAGCCCCTGCTCGACCCGAAGATCTTCGACCGCATCGAATACTGCGAGCGCCACCGCGTCTCCACGCTTCTCTCCACCAACGGCACGCTGCTGACGGACGACAGCACCGAGCGCCTGCTCGCCGGCCCGCTGGCCCACATCACGCTCAGCTTCGACGGCTCGACAAAGGAATCCTTCGAGTATTACCGCAAGGGCGCGCGCTTCGACAAGGTTCGCGACAACTTCGTACGTTTCGCCCGCCGCAAGCACGAGCTGAAGTCGCGCGTGCAGGTGGTCGTCCAGATGGTGCGCATGGAGCGGAATGCAGGCGAGGTGGATGAGTTCGTCCGCTTCTGGAAAGCGCAGCCGGGCGTCGATCAGGTGCGCATCAAGGAAGACGAAACCAACCTGCTGCAGCCCGATGCGGGCCACGACGCGGCTGACTGGAAACACCCCTGCCACTACCTTTGGCGCGGCCCCGCCTACGTGAAGCACAACGGCGACGTCTATCCGTGCTGCCAGAGCTACATGCTCGACGGCGCGCCCATCGGCAACATCGGCGAGCAGTCGTTGGAAGAGATCTGGAACGGCGAGCCGATGCAGCACCTGCGCCGGATGCACGTGTCGAAACGGGCGGGCGAGATCGACATGTGCGCACGCTGCTGCACGACCATCCCACACCCGCTACTGGTGGCGGGCAGCCTGCTTCTGCACGGTCGCACCGTGCGCGACCTGCTGCCGTGGATCGAGCGGCTCACCTATCTCGCCCGGCTGCCCAGGTCGTTCCTCACGCCGCCGAAGAAGCACTCCCCGCCGCCGGCCGAGGAACTGGTGCAGATCGGCTCGACGAAACAATAACGGGCTGCGATTTCCCACGCGTTCCCCGCACTATCGTTTCGTGATGCTTCGCACACTCGTCTTACTCACAGCGTTCCTTTCGTATCCGATCGCTCTGCCCGCCGCCGCGGGACCGCCCGCTACGTCGCGCCCGACCGCCACCGCCCGGCTCAGCGACGCCGAGATCGAGCAGACCATTCACACCAGGCTGGCGAAATCGAAGATCGGCAAGGATGGCTTCGTCGCCAAAGTGCACGGTGGCGTGGTGACGTGGGAAGGCCGCACCAGCGTGCCACAGCACAAAGGCGCGGCCACCCGTATGGCGAAAGCCGCAGGAGCCGTTCGCGTGGTCAACAACATTCAGATCACCGATGGCGCAAAGCCCGGTCAGCCACTCCGCCGCGCGCAGGTCAAGCCCGGAGATGACGCCGACAACTGACGTTTACATTACAATCACGATATAGGACCACATCGGTCTCATTTTGTCGTTGACAATCGGCCCAGCCGGTCCGATACTGAAGGTGATGCAACTCAGTGTCAGGAAGCCCGCGGGGCGAACGCAACGCAGCCTGGGTGACCTCGGCCCCGGCGAAGAAGGCGTGCTCGATCGTCTCGATCTTCCGAAGGATGTCGCCAGGCGTCTGATGGAACTCGGCTTCCTGCCCGGACAGCGCGTCACTCGCGCTCAGGCCGCTCCCGGCGGCGATCCCATGGTTTATCGTGTGGACGGCTCCGAGATCGCCCTCCGGCGTGAGACTGCATCCCGTCTTCATCTGCGCGAACATGCGCCCGAAGCGGTTCAGCTATCGGCATAAGGAGACGATGGCCTCATGAGCGAGTGCCACGGCCCGGCCGGGGTTGCCAGTCTGGAGCCAGGGCTGGATGGCACGCGCCCTCACGTCATTGCATTGGTCGGTCCGCCGAATTCCGGCAAATCCACGCTATTTAACCGTCTCACCGGCCTGCGGCAGAAAGTAGCCAATTTCCCCGGCGTCACCGTCGAACAGCACACCGGCCGCGCGCGCGTTGAATCGGATCGCGAGATCATGCTGGTGGACCTGCCCGGCGTCTACAGCCTCGAAGCACGGTCCGAAGACGAGCGCGTCACCCACGATGTCCTCAACGGCGAGATGCCCGGCGTCCCGCGTCCCGACGCGGTCCTGTTGATATTGGATTGCACCAACCTCGGCCGTCACCTGATCCTCGCGGCGCCCATCCTCGCCCTCCGCCTGCCCACGCTGGTCATCCTGAACATGGCCGACGATCTCTCGTCGCGTGGCGGCAAGGTGGACGTGCCCCTGCTGGCCGCGCAGCTCGGCGCGCCCGTGGCCCTCATCAGCGCGTTCACCGGCGAAGGCGTGGAGCGTGTCTTCCAATACATTCAGGGAACCGCCGCCGGACGCATCAAGGTGAAGCCGCCTCTGTCCGAGCTTCCGGTGCTTCAGGATATTCCGAAGTGCCGCACGTGGGCTGCCAGTGTTGGGCAGAAGGCGCGCTATCACGCTCCCGCCCCGCCCGTCTGGACGCGCCGGCTGGACGCGATCTTCCTGCACCCGATTGGCGGCCCGCTGATCTTCCTTGTGGTAGTGGGCGCGGTCTTCCAGACCATCTTCGCGGGCGCGCGACCATTGATGGACGGTTTGCAGGCGCTCATTCAAACCAGCGGCGCATGGATCGGCTCGCTGCTGCCCAACGGCCTCGTGAAATCGCTGCTCATCGACGGCGTCTGGACCGGCGTCGGCTCCGTGATCGTCTTCCTGCCGCAGATTCTGCTGCTGTTCCTGTTCATCGGCATCCTCGAAGACTCCGGCTATCTCGCCCGCGCCGCGCTCATCGCCGACCGCACCATGCGCCGCTTCGGACTCCAGGGCAAAGCGTTCATCCCGCTGCTCTCCGCTTACGCCTGTGCCGTGCCGGCCATCATGGCGACGCGCACCATCGAGAACAAGCGCGACCGTATCGCAACCATCATGATTGCGCCGTTCATGACCTGCTCGGCGCGCCTGCCCGTCTATACCCTGATCATCGCCGCGTTTATTCACGACCGCCCGGTGATCGGGCCTCTGCTCGGCAGCCAGTCCGCCGCGCTGATGTCGCTTTATGTACTCGGTTTCTGCGCTGCCGTGGTGACTGCGCGCGTGTTGAAGTCGTCGATCCTCAAGAGCGGCAACGCGCCGTTCATGCTGGAGATGCCGCCCTACCGCTGGCCTACCCTGACCTCGCTTGGCCTGCGCCTGCTGGACCGTTCCCTGGTCTTCCTGCGCCGAGCTGGTACGGTCATCCTCGCGGTAACCGTCGTCCTGTGGCTGCTGGCCAATGTTCCCTTCCACAACGGGCAGCCGCCGCAGATACAGGACAGCGTAGCCGGCATGATCGGCCATGTGATCGAACCGGTCATCAAGCCGCTCGGCTTCAACTGGAAGATCGGCATCGGTCTGATCAGCTCACTGGCCGCGCGCGAAGTCATCGTCGGCACGCTCGGCGCAATCTACGGGATGGAAGGAACGTCGCAGTCGGTGGGATTGCAGCAGGCGCTGCACCACGAACTGACTCTGGGCGGCGCAGTGGCGCTGCTGGTCTTCTTTGCGTTTGCGATGCAGTGCATGTCCACCATGGCCGTAGTGCGCCGGGAGACCGGCGGACTGAAGTGGCCCATCATCCAGTTCAGCTACATGACCGCGCTCGCCTGGGGCTGCGCCTTCGCCGTGAACCACATCGTTCAGGGCACCGTGGCGGGCTCGTTCCTGCACGCATTTTTCAAGCTGTAGACGTTTTCACTTCCACGCTCCCAGCAGCCGTCGCACCAGAATCAACTGTCCCAGGTGGTGCGAGTTGTGATCGGCCGTGAGCAGCACCTCGCGCAGCAGCGTCTGCCCGTCGCCATGCGCGAACGGCGTCACCAGATCCTGTTTCGGATCGAGCGCCAGTTTCGCCAGCGCCTCGCGATCGGCCTGGAACTGGCGTACGCTTTCGTCCCACGCCTCGGCGTTCGGCGGCTCGGGCGACGCCGGCCAGTAGCCTGAGGGGAAATCCGGCGAGACATGCTTCGGATTGCGGCTGAACTCCAGCATGTCCCATTGCGCAATGCGCATGTGTTCGAGCAACTCCCATGCGCTATAGGGCAGCCCCTGCGGCCTCACGCCGCGCAGCTTCACGGGGAAATCGGCAACGGCGGCCTCGAACGTCTGGTGAGCCTCGCCCCACGAAAGCACGTGAGCGAGCTGTTTACGCAGCTTGTCGTCCATAGCCGATGTATAGCAGACTACCGGCCGGCCGCCTGCTGACGCTTCATCTCGACGCACTCCTTCAGGCCGTTGCCGAAGGAGAGAATGCCGGGCAGCTCCGCCGATCGCACCTGCACCGGCTTGCCCGCCGCCGCATCCGAACAGACCTGATCGGCCGCCAGCGCCGTGCGATGCCAGAACGCGAGGTTGTGCTCAAGGAACACCACCGTGCCGAACATCAGCGCAGCCAGCCCAACAATCGCGCGCCGTCGCGACGCGACCGAGGCCACCACATGCCCTGCCAGCACGAAGAATGGCAGCGCCGGAATATAGAGGATGCGCGAACCCAGCGACGATTCGTCCACCATCGCCAGGTGAAGCGCCGGCGCCATCGCGCACAGCGTCGCCGCGATCATCCACAGCACGGTTCGTGGCCGCACGCCCCCGCTGTTCCACAACACGAACAGGATCGCCGCGCACCCGGCGGCGAGTCCCGCCGCGACCCACACGCCCGTCGGTGATGTCCAGTTCAGCGGGAACAGCAGGATGGTCCACAACCGCACGCACAGCGCCTTAACGGTCGTGATGATGTGCAGCGAGAGAATCGCCGGCCGCCCCGTCACCGGATCGAGATACCCGCCCGGCCCGTGGAACAGCGACCAGCGCCACACGAACATCGCCACGCACAACACCACCGACGACACCAGAAATGCCCTGATCGGCCGCTCGCCCAGCCGTCCCGCCGCCGCGGCGAAGCAGAATACGAAGACCGGCATCGCGTACGCGCTCTCCTTGCACAGGATGGCCGCGGCCAGCAGCACCAGCGCAATCGCTACCTGCGCCCACACTCGCTTCCAGGGTGCGCGGAACAACAGCAGCACGCCGGCGAGCGACAGCGCGCATGCCAGCATGTCGAACAGATCCGAGGTCCACGCCACCGCCTGTGGGCGCGACCCGTGTAGCCCAAACAACAGCGCCGCCGTGAACGGCAGCAGCCCGTTGCCCCACAGCGTGCGCGCCACTGCAAACAACAGCGCGCAGTTCAGCAGGTGCAGCGTCAGAATCGAGCAGTGCCACGTCAGCGGACGCGCGCCGGCAAGGGTGTGAATCAGCGCGTAGCCGATATTCCCCACCGGCCGGAACGCGCCGTCGCCGCCGGCAATCGCGAAGTCGCGCACGCGGTCAAACGTCAGATAGAAGCGCGACGTGAGGATGTAGTCGTCGCTCACGAACGGATCGCCAATGTTCGGCAGAAACGCCAGTGCGGTCATCGCCAGCGCGATTGGCAACAAAACTCGCGCAGGCCAGTCTTCAAGGGCAGTCCGCGCATTGCGCCCGCGCAGACACGCAGCCGCCAGCAGCGCGCCCGCCAGCAGCGTGAACACGGTTTCCAGCGTCAGCGGCGAGCGGACCCAGATGTTTCCGAGCCGGTAAGGTCCCTCCAGCGCGCGCCACCCCAGCAGCGCCGCCGCGCACGCCGCCAGCACCACAACCGCCCGCTCCGCCACGCGATCCACACCCGCCACCTTATCAAACGCGCCACGTAGAAAAGATCGGACCAAAGCAGAAATGTCATGGCATGTTGCGGAGCCGGTGCCTGCCATCCTCTGTGCCCGCTGAACTTGCACAGTGGAAATCTACGTGCATCCCCCGTCCGTGGAGGAGTCGGAAGTATGCGGAGCTGGGTTCCGACGATGGCTGTGGTCATTCTCGTAGCGGCCGTCCTTGGATTCACGGGTGTCACGGCAATGGCGGCGATGGCAAGGCTGGTTTTCCTCATTCTGCTGGCCGCCTTCCTCGCCACCATCGTGATCGGCATCTCGCGTCACGCCTGAGCCCGCTGAGCGAAAGGAGATCGATATATGACGGAGAAGAATACTGCGGTGTTTGGCATGTATCCGGACCGAATTGCGACGGAGGAGGCCGCGGACGCCTTCCGCCGCGCGGGCTTCCGTAACACGGACATTTCCTTCCTCCAGCCGGAGAACGCCGGGACCAAGGACCTCACGCATGAGCGGCACACAAAATCGCCCGAAGGCGCAATCACGGGCGTTTTGCTGGGCGGTCTCATTTGCGCGGCGCTGGCGTGGGCTACAGCGATGGCTGCCTTCGACGTGCGTGGGGCCGACCGCCTCATCGCCGCCGGCCCCATCTTCTCGGCTCTGGCTGGTTTCGGCGTGGGGGCGCTCGCCGGCGCGCTCATCGGTTCGTTAATCGGATTGGCGTTCCCCGAGTACGAAGCACGCCGCTACCGCGGCCGAGTGCGCAACCGCGGTGTGCTCTTCTCGGTACATTGCGATAACTCTGTATGGGTGAAGCGCGCCCGCAAGCTGCTGCACGAGACCGGCTCCACTCACATCGCCACGGCTTCCGAAGCAAAAGCGGACTATGCGGCGTCCGACAAGCCGCACCACCGCCGCATTACCGTGACAAGCTGAGCGCTACCGCGGCACCCGCCGGTACGACACAAAGGCAAAGCGCTTGCTGTCCGGGGCCCACGAATTGACGTTGAGCGTCCCCTGGCCGCCGAACAACGTCACCAGCACCTTCGGATCGCCGCCCGCCAGCGGCGCCAGCTTCAGCGTGACGTTCTTCTCCGGAGGATGTTCCTTCACGGATTTGTCGTAGCTGATGTAAGAAATCCACTGCCCATCGGGCGAGGGATGCGCAAACCAGTCCGCCGACGCCGGCCCGCGCGATACCTGCTCCTGCCCGGACCCATCCGCATGCATGCGCCAGATCTGCATCAGCCCGGTGCGCACCGAGTTGAAGTAAATCCACTGGCCATCGGGCGTGTAGTCGGGGCCATCATCGAGCCCCTCGGCCGTCGTCAGCCGCGTCTCTTCCCCGCCCTCCACCGGAATCGAATACACATCGAAATTGCCGTTGCGTTCCGCGCAATACGCCAGCGTCTTCCCATCCGGCGACCAGCCATGCCAGTATGAGGGCTGCTTGCCCTGCACCAGTTTCGGCTCGCCCCCGCCCGCGGGAACGATCCAGATCTGCGACTGACCGCCAGGCTGACTCGCGCTGATGGCAATGTGCGAGCCGTCAGGCGACAACCCGTGATCGTTGTTCAGCGCCACCTTGCCCGTCTCAATCTTCACCGGCTCGCCGCCCGCCGCCGGAATGCGCCACAAACCGCCATCCCGGTTGTAGTACATCGATGCGCCATCGCGCGACCAGTTCGGCGCCTCGAAATGCTCGCGCGCGCGTCGCACCACCGTGCGCAGACCGGTCTCGATGTCCACCACCTCGAGCGTGCTCTCCAGCACGCGAGCGTTATCGGCCACCACACCGTCATTGCGCAGCGCGACATTGGAGAACGTAGCCGTCTCGATATTCCCCGGATTGTGCGCGCACACCGCGAGCCCTGCATACACCGTCTCCGGCAGCGCGAGACTGAACGACGCCACGGGATGGAATACGCCGTCCTTGCCCGCCACCTCCGCCAGAAACACGTTGCCCGAGCGCTCCAGCCGCAGCGTCGCGGGAGCCTGAATGGGCGTGCGAATATCCAGCGTAGGACCGCCCTTCTCCGCGCGATACTGCATCGCGATCAGCCCTTCGTTGTGCGACATCACATCGACATACGGATCGTCCGCCGCCGTGCCCGCGCGCAGAATCACGCCGGCCTTCTTGTGCTCCTCGCCCTCGTGATTCGCCCACGCGACGTCGGTGGTGATGCTGACGTCGTCCTCCACCTTCTTCCACAGGAAGCGGAACGCGTCGGACGTGGCCCACATGTTCACGCCGCTGCCGGTCAGCGTGTACGTCTTCCCGGACGCGTCGTACTTCGCCGAGCCCTCATGCTCAACGGTGCCGACATCAGCGGTGTCGGTGAAGATTCCCAGATCCGATTGCGAAAAGACGGGCAGGCTCACGGTGCCCATGATAACTGGAAGGACAAGATTCCTGAGTTTCACCAGACCAGCATACAGCCGCGCCGGGCGTCTATACTAAACCGAATGCCCGAGTCCAACGTCCCGCTGCTCCGCAGCCTCTACGCCGCCTTCGCAAGCGGCGACGCGCCCTCCGTCTTCGCCCGCATGGATCCAGCCATTGTCTGGACCGAAGCCGAAAACTTCCCCTACGCCGACCGCAATCCGTACATCGGCCCCGATGCCGTCGCCGAAGGCATCTTCATGCGCCTCGCCACCGAGTGGGACAACTTCGAAGCCCGCCCGCACGAGTTCCTCGACGCCGGCGACACCGTCGTGGTGCTGGGCTACTACGAAGGCACGTATAAAGCGACCGGGAAACACCTGCTCGCGCAGTTCGTCCACGTCTGGCGCGTTCGCGACGGCAAACTCGCCGCCTTCCAGCAGTTCGTCGACACCGCCCAGGCTGTGCGGGTCATGCAGGCCTGACGCGCATTGCAGCTTTGCGCTTTCGCCGCGGTCGCTGTGAGAGAATCGAGTCCGCCCAGGCGCGCTCCTTCTTCGTGAGCGGACCGCCCGTCTGATCGAGAGCCTCTCTGAGTATCCTCTCCCATTCCTTGTCGGCGGGTCGGCGAGAAACTATGCCCTGCTGATACCACGCGAACGAACGACTCAACGCCGCCCCAGAAACCAGAACAGCGGCTGCGAGTAGATGGGCGGACAATACGGCATCTTGTCACCTCCCTCGACTTGAAGCACAACGTCGAGTTTCCTGGGACGGAAGAACCCGCCAACGGGCCAGTATGCATTCGTCACGGCAAAATCTTCAGTCAGAAAAATCGGCTCCGCGAAGACGATGCGAACCTTCCCCGGCCAGCGCCGGCTGAAGGAGTACTCACCGTGATCATCCGTGACAACCTTAGCGAGCAACCGATGGTTGTGATCGTCAAACACAGCAACCGCCACCCCCCGCCATCGGTGCGTTCCATGGAGCTTGCGAGTATGGGACGAACCATAGCAATGCGCCGAATCCCCATTCTGGTAACTCTGCCCACTGGCGAAGCCAAGCCAGCACAGCGCCAGTAAAGCAACCCGAATCCACCCCATTGCACCCCCACTATAATGCCACCCCGAACCTCCGTCGATCCCCCTTATACTGAGTCTTCAACATGCTCCTGTCCGTCCTCATCCCCGTGTACAACGAGCGTACGGTCGTAGAACAATGCCTCGCCCAGGTCCTCGCCGCGCCGCTGCCCGAAGACATGGAGCGCGAGCTCATCATCGTCGACGATTGCTCCACCGACGGCACCTCCGCCATCCTCGACCGCATCGCCGCCGCTGAGCCCGCCATCCGCCTCTTCCGCCAGGCCGTCAACCAGGGCAAGGGCGCAGCCATCCGTACCGCCATCGACCACGCGCGCGGCGATTTCTGCCTCATCCAGGACGCCGACCTCGAATACGACCCCGCCGAATACCCGCGCCTCCTCCAGCCCCTGCTCGACGGCCGCGCCGACGCCGTCTTCGGCTCCCGCTACCTCGCCGGCGCGCAGATGCGCGTCCTCCCCTTCTGGCACTCGGTCATCAACAAGACCCTCACCAGGCTCTCCAACATGTTCAGCAACCTCAGCCTCACCGACATGGAGACCTGCTACAAAGTCTTCCGCACCGACCTGCTGAAGAGCATCCCCATCCGCTCGCAGCGCTTCGGCATCGAACCCGAGCTCACGCTGAAGGCCGCCAAACGCCGCCTCCGCATCTACGAAGTCCCCATCAGCTACCACGGCCGCACCTGGGAGGAAGGCAAGAAGATCGGCTGGAAAGACGGCGTGCAGGCGCTCGGCGTCATCCTCCGCTTCTGGCTGATTGACGATCTCTACGCCCAGCCCTACGGGCGCATGTTCCTCAACAACCTGGCAGGCACGCCGCAATACCTCAACTGGATGGCCCGTCTGCTGCGCCCCTATCTCGGCGACCGCATCCTCGAAATCGGCGCGGGCATCGGCACGCTTACCGGCAATCTCATGGGCCGCCGCCTGCGCTACGTCGCAACCGAACACGACCCGCTCTATCTGCATGCGCTGCGCAATCGCTTCCTGCGCACCCCCAACGTCTCCGTGCGCGATTTCGACCCGAGTCAGCCGCCCCCCGCCGACCTCGGCGGCCCCTTTGACACCGTGCTCTGCGTGAACGTCTTCGAATATCTCGATCGGCCCGCGTTCCTCGATGCCGTGCGCGAGTGGCTCGCGCCCGATGGCCGACTGATCGCGCTGGTGCCGCAGAGCCCCGCGCTGTTCGGCTCGCTCGACCGTGCCCTCGGCCACAAGCGCCGCTACAGTCCGAAACAACTTCGCGAAATGCTCGCGCAATACGGCTTCGAGGTGGAGCGCACGCATCAACTGAACAAGACCGGCGCTCCGTCCTGGTGGCTCTTCAGTCGCGTCCTGCGCCGCCGCCGCATCAACAAGCTCTTCCTGAAGATCTTCGACAAAACCGTGTGGTTCTGGCGTCGCGTCGATTTCCTGCTGCCGTGGCGCGGCATGTCACTCGTTGCCATCGCCCGCAAAAGGGACTGACTGCTCTGCACCGGCCCACAAACCCTGAGCAGCACGAAACACCCCGTCCGAACAGCCCAGAAGTGTTACGTTGATGAAGTGGTGGAAGCGGAGGATCACCCAACACCCGATCTGCAGCCAGCCGAGCCGCCCCCGGCGGAGCGCCCCATCGCCCCGCACTGGCTGCGTTTGGCGCTCGCCGTCGAGTTCGTCCTCGCGCTGATCGCCGCCACCGTTGTTTGGGAGGAAGTCGGCGGCCAGGGCCACCTCGACCTCATGCCCTGGTATCTCAAGCTGCTCCTCATGAGCGGCTTCTGCTGGTCTGTCGTGCGATTCACCGCCGCCATCGCGCAGCCGGGAACGTGGCGGACGCGCCGCGCCCTCCGCTGGCTTTGCGCTGTCCTCGGGACTGTTGCGGTGATGGGCCTGGTCACGTATTATTACCACCTCCACGAACCCGCCGACGAGGATGACGACGACAGCGACACACCCACCTCCGTCAGCGTGCCCCACCAGCCCGCGCCCCCGAGACCGACATGAGCGACCCCGCCGCGACACCGCCCGCATTCGAGACCTGGAACGTCCCCGAGTGCCCGTTCACCATTGAATACCGCGCCAGCCTGATGCAGGAACTCCGCGCGGCCGTCGCCTACGGGCAGCAGGCCTTCACGCGCGGCGGCATGGAAGTGGGCGGCGTGCTGCTGGGCCTGCACACCGAAGCCGGCATCTCCATCCGCGCCTGGCGTCCCATCGCCTGTGAACACGCCCATGGCCCGGCCCTGGTTCTCTCCGAGCGCGACCGCGGCGAGTTGAGGAAGTTCCTCGACGATCTGCCGGTGTTGCGCGATCTCTCCGGTCTGGGTCCGGTCGGCTGGTTCCTCTCACATACGCGCAGCGATATCTCTCTGCGCGATTCCGATCTCCAGCTCTTCAACGAGTTCTTCTCCGCCGCCACCGACGTCGCCCTTGTGCTGCGCCCGGGCCGTCACGGCGCCGCGCGCGCCGGCTTTTTCTTCCGCAATCCAGATGGCTCAGTCGCGGCCGATCAGAGCCTGCTCGAGTTCAACATCGAGGGCGAGAGCCTGTGGATGTCGCGGCCCGCCGAACGCATACCGGTCGCGCTCCCCGAGCTGCCGCCGCGCCCTCCGGCAACTGCGCCCGCGACGCCGCCCAGCTCCGAAACCGCTTCCGCGTGGCTCCAAACCCGCCGCGCGGAAACGCCGGAAGCCCATGGGGACGAGCCTGGCGAGACCAGCGAGGCTGACGAGCTCGAAGAGGTCGAGGAGCCTGACGAGTTCGGCGAAACCGACAATGCCGAGGCGCCCATGGCCCTGCCGGAACCGCGACTAACCGGCAGGCGAAGCTGGCGCTGGATCGCTCTTCCCATCGCCGCCCTCATCGCCATCGGCTGGCTCTACTTCACGCGCAACCGCGTCATTGAGCCTTTGGATCTCCCCATCAATATGACCGTCACCGACCGCGATGGACAGCTTGTCGTCGAATGGGATCACGCGCGGCCTGAGCTGCAGCAGGTTCAGTCCGGCCAGATCGCGGTTGTGGATGGCAGCGCCAAAGTGAATCTCCCGCTCACTCCCGCCGAAGCGCAGCGCGGCTCATTCACCTTCGAGCGCCAGTCCGGCGATGTTCGCGTCTCTCTGCACCTTGAGCGCCCAGGCAAGCCGCTCAACGCCTCCGCGCGATTCCTCGGCGCTCCGCCGGTGCGCGAGAAGCCGGTTTCCGATGCCGACGCCGCCGAACTCGACCGCCTGCGAACCGAGAACACCCAGCTGCGCACCGAAGTGGACCGCTCCAGATCCCGTACCGCCCAGGCCGAGACCGTCATCCGCGTGCTGCGCGAGCGCGTGGATGCTGCGGAGGCCAAAGCCGCCGCGCGCCATTAGCGATCACTTCCACGGCATCGGTTCCGGAATGGCCGCGCCATCCTTGCGCGGCGACGACGCTCCGTAGTTCACCCGCTCGGCCGAATCGTGCAGCACCGCGTTGCCGCCGCCCATCCAGCCCGAATACTCGCCCACCGTGGTGACCTCGTGCCCCATCGCGGCCAGCTCACACCGCACGCTTTCCGGCACCCGGTTCTCGATCTTCACCTCACGCCCGGCCGTCGTCGTGCGCGTGAATCGCGGGGCCTCCAGCGCCTGCTGAATATTCATCCCGCGATCGCCGACGTTCGACACGAACTGCGCGTGCGCCTGCGCCTGGTTGATGCCGCGCATGATTCCGAACCCGATGTGCAGGTTCCCGCGCTCCATGTATCCCGGGATGATGGTGTGATACGGCCGCTTCCCCGGCGCGAGCGCGTTTGGATGCTCCGCGTCCATCGAGAATCCCTCGCCGCGCGAGTGGAGTGGGAATCCGAAGCGCTCCACCATGATTCCCGTCCCCCACAGATCGGCGATGCTCTGAATCCACGAGGCAATATTGCCCTCCGCGTCCACCACCGCAAGGTAAGTCGTGTTGCCGGGCTCGCGCGCCGGCGTCCCCGCGCCATACCCGCAACGTGCCCGCGCCGGATCGATCAGGCCCGCCCGCTTCGCCGCGTAGCCTTTTTCCAGCAGGCCGCGCACCGGAACCTCCACCAGCCGCGGATCGGCGTTGAACGCTTCCAGATCCTCGTAGGCCAGCTTCTGCGCCTCAATCATGCAGTGCAGCGCGCTCACCGCATCGCCGTCGCCCAGCGAAAAGCGCTCCATGATATTCAACATCTCCAGCGCGCCCACGCCCTGCCCGTTCGGCGGCAGCTCAGACACCGTCCAGTCGCGATAGCTTGTCGAGATCGGCCGTACCCACTCCGGCGCGAACTCCGCCAGATCTTCCGCGGTCATCGTCCCGCCCAGCGCCCGCGACGTCTCGATGAGCGCCTTCCCGATCGGCCCCGCATAGAACGCATCCGCGCCCATCTCCGCAATCAGTCCGAACGCGTGCGTCAGCGCGGGATTGCACACCATCTCGCCCACTCGCGGCGCTGGTTTCGGAGCCTTCGCGGCCGAACCAGCCCAGTCGCTCTG